>Ga0210011_1000534_pt1 | contig 41056 bp, 41 predicted proteins | sample CryGeymeta201502_FD_183972 | JGI IMG/M metagenome (GOLD analysis project Ga0210011, IMG submission 183972) | Groundwater microbial communities from Crystal Geyser aquifers in Utah, USA - Crystal Geyser metaG 2015-02 (SPAdes) (version 2) | ecosystem: Environmental > Aquatic > Deep subsurface >...
GGTAGATGTTTTTCACATTAATTCCATACCTTCTACCCGCTTCTGCCGCTGTTATGCCTTCGGTCTTTATGGTACGTATGATTTCTTCTTTTACGTCTTTTGCTATGTAATTTGTCGACATGGTGGTTCACCTCCTTTCAGAGAGACTCACTGTCTAGTTTAATGGGTACCTGTCATTCTGAATTTATTTCAGAATCTCAAGCATTCCACCCTTCTTCCCCTCTGTCATTCCGAACTTGCTTCGGAATCTCAAACAAAATCCCTACAAGGCAGTTTTGGGCTTTGTGAAGCTATTTACAAGCCCACCCACAAAATCCCATTCTCACTGCTACCAAGCCTCAACCAGCCCATGGGTGTAATCAATAAACCGGAAACACGACCCATAGTATGCTATACTAATAACAGTAGCATCTTAACAACCAAGGGTGGCAAACAAGCCCAAAACGGCTCTACAACGCCATCCACAACTGAAGTACCCTTGAAGGAGGGGCATCTATGAAAAATCGAATTTTGTCGATCCTGGCCGCACTGATCGTGACCACCGCTTTCGTCGTTGTTTTCCCTGGGCAGGAAGTCTTCGCCCAGGAAAGCACAATCAAGGTTACGGTTGTGGGGACCGTGACGGCCGACGGGGGCCAACAGACCCCCATCGCCACGGCGACCGCACCCGCCCCTCTGTCGGGGTCGCAGGTCCTCTCCTCCCGGTTCATCGGGCCGGAGATCACGGACTGTCCAGCACAGACTCTGTGTCCGACGGCCAAACAGGCCATGGACGCCCTCACGATCGAGGGCAAAGTGTTCGGACTGGAGTTGAACGAGGAACAGGAAGCCAGCCTTAAATGGTTCCTGCAATTCTTATCGGTTGACCAGTCCCAGGATCTGTGGGATCTGGCCCCGAACCTAGGCACTGAAATCGACGGGGAGGATATTATTCAAATCTCACGAATCCTCTCACGTCACGCCCGCCACCATAACGAGGTGGCACTGTTAGATGATATTTTTGGAATTTCGTTCCCCCCAGCACCGGCACCTGTTGGACCGGGAACCCCAACGCACATTAGCTTCATCAATGTGCTCGATCAGTAGGAGAACTGGAGGTTGAGTGGCCCGTGTGCTGCTCAACCTCCTTTTGGTATGAAGTATAATGACGGTTCGCTTTAGCACCGTCACAATTTCAACCACAAGGAGAAAGCACATGCACAACCGTATTCCGATTTGGATCGTCCTTCTTTTTGCCGCACTCGTCTTCACCGGCTGCGTTTTTCCAGTCGGCGACAACCAACCGTTTGAAATCCTTACAACCGCTGAGCCAGTTGTGGTCCAGCCGAACTGCACTGGTTTTCCCACCGTTGGGCTCACAAACCCACATAAGGACATGGTGGTTTTCAGAGGAGACCTTGAAGGTGAAGGCTGTAAAGAATACACCACCTTCAACGTCGCCAACCCCGTCCCATACTTCAGTGTACCGGCTGTATTTGAAGCTGCGGCTGAAGGCTCGGCAACGTTTCTTTCTTCTGAAAACCCGGAGGGGTTGGTATATGAAACAATCTCAGGGAATAAATCCGGGTTTGACCTAATTCCTGGCCAAACATACCAGGTGATGGGTTCGGGGATGATTAATGCCACCTGGCAAAGTGATCCTGAAGAAGGCGCATTCATCCTCAAGCGCCTTTCTATCGTTGCAGGATCCCCCTTCCAAGGATTGTGGGGGCTTCTTTTTCAACAATAACGCTGCCCGATACGGCAGCACACGCAAAGGCGGCTCCCTCACCGGAGTCGCCTTTTTTCATGCTTATAATATTTCCACCTAGACCTTGAAGGTCTAGGTCCACAACAGATTATCTACAAGGACTAAAAAGTCTTTTTCTCTCCCATCACCATACCTACAAAATGTTACAATACCCCCATGGAGCTAGACAAACTCCCACAATTCACAGAATACGAACCTCGTCTTTCCACCTGGTGGGTTGATAACGACTTTTTTAAACCCAATACCAACTCCACAAAAAAACCATTCACCATTATTCTCCCCCCACCAAACGCCAACGCTCCCCTACATGCCGGCCATGCCCTATACGTTGTTGAAGATATCTTAGTCAGACAAGCTCGCATGGAAGGACGCCCAACATTATTTTTACCCGGAACCGATCATGCCGGAATCGAAACACAATTTGTGTTCGAAAAAAAACTAGCAGAAAAAGGTCGGTCACGTTTAGATTTTGACCGCGAGACTCTGTACAAAATGATTCATGATTTTGTTCATAAAAATCGTGGAATCGCAACATCACAACTTAAACGATTAGGATTTAGCCTCGACTGGTCTCGCGAAAAATACACGCTTCAGGACGATATCTTAAAAACGGTTAACGCAACGTTCAAACAAATGCACGATGACGGGTTAGTATATCGTGACGAGAGACTTGTTAACTACTGTACTCATTGTGGAACAGGATTTTCTAACCTTGAAGTTGATCATAAAGACAGTATTGGAAAACTCTGGCACATAAACTACGGTCCTATTACCATTGCAACCACACGGCCCGAAACGATTTATGCTGACGTTGCCATTGCCGTTAACCCACATGATGACCGATACAAGGATCTCATCGGACAAACAGCAACCGTACCTATTATCAATAAAAAAATCCCTATCATTGGAGATGAGGCTGTTGAAATGGATTTTGGAACTGGTGCATTAAAAATCACCCCTGGGCATGATGTAACTGACTTTGAAATTGGTGAGCGTCATGGTTTGGATCGCATCAGTGTGATTGCTCGAACCGGCAACATGCAAAACGTTCCAGAGTTTTTGGAAGGTATGTTCCCACGCCAAGCCCGTAAAGCAACGATTGAAAAACTAACTGAAGTTGGCGCACTCGTAAAAGAAGAAGTTTACGAACACTCTGTAGCTATTTGCTACCGCTGTAAAAATGTTATTGAACCACTCTTAGTTCCCCAGTGGTTTATTAAAGTTGAATCAATTGTTGAAAAGGTTATTGAAAAACTTGATGCCGGTGAGGTACAGGTGTTCCCCACTCGGTTTGATAAAGACCTTCGTCGCTGGCTTGAAACTGCTCCTGACTGGAATATTTCCAGGCAGATTGTTTGGGGACCACGAATCCCAGCGTGGTATAACCTCACAGAAAACCCACTCATTGAAGTTACGTTTGTTGATAAAAATGGCAAAAACGTAACCGGCGTTTATAACGATATAAAAGAAGACTACTCAATAGATGAGATTCGAAACGGGTTACAATCACTTGTTGCACCTGTTAATACCCCTTACGTCACTGAACCACCTACCCCGGGCGCGGAAACCACGTCCCTACAAAACCCCTACCTCCAAGAAACCGATACGTTTGACACCTGGTTCTCGTCGGGACAATGGCCACTAACCACGCTTGGGTTCCCAGATAGTGATGATTATAAAATGTTTTACCCAACAACAGTAATTGATACGATGTGGGACATTTTGGCGTTTTGGGTTATGCGTATGCTCATGTTTGGTGTATATAAAACTGGCGAAGTCCCATTTGAATGGATTCATATGCACTCTCGTGTGGTTGACGGCAAAGGTGCCAAGATGAGTAAAAGTAAAGGAAACGTAGTTAACCCCCTAGAGATAGTTGAAACGTACGGCGCTGATGCCCTGCGGTTTGCACTAATGTTTGGCATTGCACCAGCATCCGACATTCCACTTGGTGATGAAAAACTCGTAGGTGGCCGAAACTTTGTAACAAAGATGTGGAATGTATCACGATTTATACTCGGTCACACTGAAAATATTGAGTTACCTACAGAACCTCCATCAGGACTAACTGAAGATGATAAAAGTATTATTGAAAAATATAACACCGTGCTCTCAAAGGTCTCTTCCATTTTTGAAATTGATGATGCGGACAACGCTGACAAGTTTCAATTCTCTCGTGGACTAGACGCACTGTATGATTTTATGTGGAATGAGTTTGCGAGCGTATACATTGAACAAACAAAAGATAGGCTTGCCGGAGATGATACCCAGTCTGCTCAGGCAGCGCTGTGGACACTCATGACGGTATGGACCAACTCTCTCAAACTCTTACATCCTTTCATGCCATTTATCACTGAAGAAATCTACCAACACCTTCCCACAAAAAATGATGAAAGTATCAGTATCAGCCCGTGGCCAGAGAGACTATAATTACAATCATGAACATACATCCTAAAACCGCTCTCATATCAGGAATAGTTATTGCCATCATTTTTGGTGCTTCGTGGGGAATTTATTCAATCCAGCAAGAGTTACACTCTGCACAAGTAGATGAATATATTAATCGTTCGCGAACAGCTACATCAGAAGAGCGCTATGTCGATGCCTTTAACCTTATGAGTGAAGCCAGGTCACTCGCTCCAACTGACCTTGATCTAATTGTCGAACAGGGTGATATTGCATTTTTAAACGGGGATTATGAAGTCGCTCAACAACTATATTTGGAAGCCTCTCAAACAATAAGCGGCGAACAGTATTTCATTCGTGCACTGCAAGAAATCTCAAAAGGCAATCTACAAGACAGTCTTATACTTCTCGAAAAAGCTCGTGAAACTATTGAAGAAAAAAAACCTCTTACTTCTACCCAAGTAAGTTCCCTTCAATCGAAAGTAAATGAAATGATTGCAGAAACTAACAACCCCAAAAAGCAAGCGCTCGCTGCAAAAGCACTCATTGAAGAAAGAGCATTCACATTAGCCATCGATGTATTAACTACTCTTCTTACGCAAGAATCAAACTACAGAGATGCATATTATTTGAGATCGATTGCACAATACCGTTTAGGACAAAATGGGCAAGCCTTAGAAGATGTGGAACAAGCATTATCAATTGACCCTAATTACAAACCTGCACGAGAACTCCTCGAGACAATTGAAAATTAGAATATTTTCGAGAAAAATAATCTTACTCTGAAGAATCTTGGGAACCTTCTTCAGTTGATTCGCCTTCAGTACCTTCTTCTCCCTCTTCGCCTTCCTCTCCTTCTTCACCTTCAGGTTCAGGTGTTTCAAGGTCCTCAGCAGTCACTACAACAATTTCGTTTATTTTTACAATAAGATCTTCTGATTCTGCTGAAAGTAATTCAACACTGTCAGGGAATGAAAGGTCGCCAACAGTAATTTGGTCGCCAACTTCACTAAGTCCAGAAATGTCAACTTCAACAACACTAGGGATCTCGGCAGGAAGAACTCGGAGTGAAATAAATTCAAGTACCTGAAGCATTTCACCATGTCTGTTTTCAACGGCTGGTGATTCACCAATAATCTCAAAAGGTACTTCAACATCAACCTTTTTAGTCATATCAACCTGGTAAAAATCAATATGAACAGGATCCCCCGAAACAGGTTCAACCTGAACATCATGAATCAATACAGGACGAGACTCAGTTTCACCTTCAATAAAAAGATTAATAAGCTCAGTTTCTCCAAACTCTTTATACATCTCACGGAATGCTCCAACTGCAACCTGAACTGGAAAACTACCTTCAACCAAAGGACCATAAATATTAGCCGGCAATATACCGTCACGCCTAAGACCTGCTACTTTTTTCCCGGTAACTTCTCGTGGCTTAACTGTTACTGTTGAATCTGTCATAATTTTTGCCTTTCGTATGGGCAGTTCATATTATATACTATGAAGCAAAGTTTATCCTAAACTCCTCTCAATACTCTACATACGCACGATTCACTCACATCATGCTAAAATTACATGCAAGACTGCTCCAACACCAATACCAATGCCAAAACATAACATTGCTGACTATGACCACTCAAACTACGACTACCGTACGTACTGGAGAAATCGAGACTATGAAAATGAAGTTGAACATAAAACGTTGTCTTCACTATTACCCCTCACAGGGACATCTCTTTTAGATATTGGAGGAAGCTTCGGTCGGCTTATGGATATATATGCTCCTCGTTTTGATCGTACTGTAATTTATGACTATTCAACACAAGCATTGGAACAAGCACAAAAAAGTGCAGATTCTCATGGATACACTTCAATTGAGACAAAACAAGGAGATGCATACTCTTTACCTTTTGAAGACAACTCCTTTGATGTAATTATTATGGTCAGAGTTTTACATCATATCGATCAACCAGAACTACTATTCTCAGAAATTACCCGTATTCTCAAACCTCAAGGAACATTTATTATTGATATCCCAAATAAAATTCATCTTAAAAACCGTCTGACTCAGCTTATGCATGGTAATCCAAGTTTCTATAAAGATGAAACTCCTCAACAAATAGGTATCTCAACTGTAAATAATGAGGAAGGTATTTTTATAAACTATCACCCAAAACACATTATTGATCTCCTCAATAAGAAGGGGTTTTCGGTTGTACAAAAAAAATCTATTCTTAATGCTCGTCTTCCTTTGTTGAAAAAAATATTCTCAACTAACTTTCTTGTTGCTTTAGATATGTTATTACAACCGCTATTCACTCCTGATTATCTTGGACCACAAATCTGGATCACATGTAAACTCACCTCAAAATAAAGGCTATACTTTTTATCGAATAACATCAACACCGTCTATATGAGCCTTGATGTGTTTTGGCCATGATAAAACTCCATGAGTTGATATTTCATCTGAGGACGAAAGGAAAAGTGGTAAATTAAGTGTAAATTCAAACGGTTCATCAATAACCCCAGGCTGATTTTCCCACACCAATTCATAAGAATCATTTGTTGCAAAACTTAAACCAATTGGTAAATCGTATGTTACTTTAATACTTTTTGTTTCTCCAACTGGTATCTCAATTAACCCTGCGACTACCGTATGTGAAAACTCAGAATATACGTGCTGGTCAGTTAATGGCGTATTTATAACAATATTTGATACGTTTTGTGGTAGATAGACGCGAACATAGTTTTTATACGTTCCATTCGGCCACGTGTTATTTTCTCCGGTATGTTCCCACGTAATTTCAAGATTGCCACTTAGCTCTCCATCCCTATTTACAGACACGTTATATTTCGACGACCGATTTACCCAATAATTGGATTTGTTTCCTCCCATATTGCTATCAACAACTCTTATATAGTCTCCTTTTGATGGAAGAAAAGATCCGTCGATTTGCATGTTGTGAAAAAGTGACTGAACTGTTTTATCTTTGGCAAAAGCCATAATATTTTTAGACAAAATTCCTTTACCAATCACCGTACTGATTGCATGAAATGATTGGTTTGGGTCAGCTGCCATTTTAGACAACAAAGACTCCGTTAATGCACCCATGAAATCTCGCTTCCCCGTATCTCCTGGCTCAAAACCAACTTCAGCGTAAAACTGTGCTTTTTCGGTAAGGTTTTCGGCTGTCACGGTTTCATTAAAACCTGAAACCTCAACTGGCCCAAGAATACCAAGAATATCCTGAACAGCAGATACATTAAGAGCAAAAACACCATCAATTTTTTCTTGAGTTGCTCTTTCATATAACGTCACAAATGATTCCATACTATCTGGAAATGAAGGCCACCAGTTTGTATCACGTATCCCAAGAGACGTAACACCCATATATGTCGCTATTGGATCTGGCACCGGTGGGTCCTGATGATCCTTGAGCAACCCATCAGGATTATAAATATCATCAACCTTAAAATCCGTTATCCTTCCATTATCTATTGTGTAGACTAGATAACTACCAATAAACCCACCAGTAGAGCGAAGCTCATTATTATTTTGCAAAAGTACAACAAACCGTTTTGGCTCTCCTACTCCCAACACATAGTTACCTACATCACTGAACGAACTTGTGTTTTCAACAAGGGGTTTCGTCAACCACAACAGATCTTTAAGGTCGTCAACATAGGATTGCAAAAACCCAGGAAGAGCAATTGTTTTTACTGCTTGAGCATGTTTCTCAAGAAGCGAATATTCAAGAATAGCTTGATCAATATGAATTTGAGATATTGAGAGCGATTTAGTCACATCTTCTGCCGATAGTGGTAAAACCCCTCCATTACTATTCAAAGATTGCATTGTAACGCTTGTAACACCATCAAGACTTGAAAAAGCTAGATTCAAGTTACGGCCAATTCGCGCTGCAGTTGCTCCCAGGGCAAACACTTCCTCACTTGCACTAAACCACTGCTTTCCACTTGTAACGGTAATAAGTGGCTCATAAAACTTCCAAACAGACTGTGCTTGAACAAATAACGTCTCAGATCCAGCAAAGTCCTGACTTGAAAGTTTTTGCGCACCTCGTACAGAAAACCCGAGTGTTAGAAATAATGGGGTGACAAGAAAAAACACAACAAATGTAAAGGTCAGCCACGCATACTTTCTTCGCACTGGAACAATCTCTAAACCTGAAATAAAAGGAATCTTACGCAAAAAACTTTTTATCATCGATAACTGTGGCAAGCGAGTTTTTGACGCTACTTTAGGTTTGTGATTTTTTCCCAACCATCCCTTTTCCTTTAACTCCATAGGAGAATCGTTATCACCTTTCGTATCCAAATCCTTATCTATAACATCTCCACCAGTTGTATTCTCAACTATTTCTTCTACCTTGAGTTCATTTGAAATTTGATCTGTAGGAGAAACACCTTTCTTTTGAAAATACTTCATAACTTTTTCGAGCCCTTCCGTGAGATCTATTGTTGGATGCCAATGGAGAACCTTTTCTGTACGAGAAGAATCAACATTCTTTGAGTCTGGAAAATCAAAAGCTTTGTGTTCAGGTATGAACTGCACCTCTGTTTTTTGGGGCATGTACTGTTTTAAAACATATGCAATTGAAACAGCAGAAACGCGCTCAGAGTTTACAAAATAAAAAATCCCTTGGGTTGCCTTTTCGTCTTCACTGTATAAGAGTTTGTTTATTCCATACGCCGCATCATCAACATAAACCAAATGATATTCCCGGGATCCTTCTTCATCAAAAATTAAATCTTTTTTCTCAAGAGATAATCTAATTGACCGTGCCAATACTGTACTGGTATGAATATCCATGCCTGGACCATAAACCTCCCCAAGCCTTGCAATACGTACATCAAGATCATATTTTGACACATACTCTCGACACAATGCTTCCCCGTAACGTTTTCCTTCTAGGAAAGAAAAATATGAAGTGAGTTCAGGTCCATCAAAATAATGGTGAAGAGTCTCATGCGATGCCAATCCATGGTAGATGTCAACTGAAGAAAGATAAATAAATCGTGCCTTTGTGCGATTTGCTAAATCAAGAAGTTTATCCAATCCAAAGGATTCTAGTAGCAATTTTTGTAAACTTCTCTCATTGTGCCCAACATGGGCAGTTGCGTGTTGTGCATCAATAATAGCTGAAATGTTTTTTTCAAATAACGATGATGGAAGTGCATCTTCAACAAGATTAACCTCAAAATACTCAAAGTTGTCTCTTCGTAACGGTACGGAGTAACCTGGTAAATCAATACCAATAACATGTTCTCCCATCTCTAGTAAAATTTCCGCAACTCTTTTACCAAGAAACGAAGAGACTCCTGTCACAATGTGAACAGCAGGTGTTTTATTTTGGGCAGCTCTATTTGGTCTGGTCATTCCCGCTTAGGTATGTATGTACTACTAATAGTCCACTCGCAAAAAGAATAACTAACCCGAAAGTAATGACTGCAATAAGTGTAGGTGAGTAATGAATTGGCGTAATTACTGGAGACTCTTCTAAAACCTCCACATAAAACAGAACCTCATCATCTTGATTCAACCTGTCTACAAGATTTATAGATGTATTAACCGCTGAGGATACCATTCCTTGGGCAATCTTTTCGTCGTCAGAAACATATGTAACTGAAATAATTTGTGGTGCTACTTTTTCAACTTTTAACCCCTTAGGTTCAGCGTTATTCAATGATTCCCCATCTGAAATACCCCTTACAACACGTTGAGAAAACTCAGGCGTATCAAACAGACCAACAACTGTATCTGTATACCCTTCTGCTGCAAGCTGCGTGTAATATCCGTCATATGTAAATTCTGATGTGGGAACGCCCGTTGAGTTGTGAAGATATAAACTTGACGTTGCAGAATAAAAGGTTGGGATATTTATTGCAACAACATATGCAACTACACCGAATATTATTGCAACACCCCACGTTTGTTTGAGGTTTTTACGTAATAGGTTTTTTATTTCTTTAAGCGTCATGATTATCAAGAGTTTCGTTTACCTGTGCATCTGCTTTTTTGTTATTTTCTCGCGGTATATGAACGAATTGTATCATAGCAAAATTCTTGATCATATCTAAAACATTGGCATGAAGAGGGATAAGGTTTGGATGTTTTATGCGGTACTCTCCAGTTACCTGTTTGATAACAAGCTCTGAGTCCATATATACGCTCAAATTAACAGCCGGAGCATCAAATTCTTGTATAACTTTATCAAGACCTAACAATAATGCCTGATACTCTGCCTGATTATTGGTAATTTCACCCAAGTATTGGCCAAAGGTAATATCCTCACTACCTGGAGTGTTAATAACAATTCCTGCAGCGGCAGGGCCTGGGTTCCCACGAGCCCCTCCATCAGTAAATAGTTTTATTTCGATCATACATGTAGTATACCGTGATTATCTTAGAATCGGAACCTTCTTTGGTCCAATAGAAGTTACTTTCGAAACTTCGGAATTAATGCAGGAACTTGAGTTTTATACGAATCATACTCAGTACCAAACCACCTCATTAATTGCTTCTCTTCCACCATTAATAAATACTCTAAATACAAACCACCAAAAAGAGGAACAAACCAAAAAACCATGCTCAAGGACTGAATATATACCCCGATACCAACAAGAATGAGGATGTATGCAAAAGCCATAGGATGACGCATTTTTGAATACCAACCGCTTTGCGACAATTTTTTCGGATTCACATGATAATGAGGGGCTATTGAAAACGCAAAACCACTCGATTCACGTGCCAACGTAAGTGTTGATTCGAGTATTATAAGAACTCCAAATGCAATTATTGCAAAAGAAATAAGCTGCAAAACCGTATCTGGAATCAATGTAAATAATGATACAACTCCAGATAACTCCACTCCAAAGGCACTTCCAATAAGATAGTCAAGCCCTCTACTTAACAAAATGATCATATAGGGAAGAATGAATACAAAAACGAGGGCATACCACATATAACCGGTAAACTCTTGAATAACTTTAAAAATGATCTGATGTAGTTTCACTGTGCTCATCGTACCGTAAGGAAAGACCAACGGTCAAGAACAAAAGCAAAAGTCCTGACTGCAATGTTATTAAGTAATGATCTGATAGTGAAATTACTACAAGAGCTAACCACATTGCCTTTATGTACAAAGGTAAATATTTCCATCTGCGTAAAATTGCAAAATATCCCGATATAAGGAGTAACCCCATCCCAACAATTCCGGATTCGGCACATAATAGAATCCATACATTGTGAATAGGCTGGGTAAATTGAGGTAACTTGGCATTATTCCAATATTCAGAGACATACAATATTGACTGACTCACACCCACGCCAAGAAATGGATATTTTCTAATAATGGAAATTCCTACATCATTAAGATACCACCGTCTCAAAAACGAAATTGAATCAGATATAAATAACTGCATAACATAATATGCAATAAGAGATCCACCAACAAGAATAACGAGCGTTCCAAGAGCATATTCTGTTTTTGTTAACTTATTTTGTGTACCTAGTTTTTTCAGTAACGGGATGTAATATATTAAACCTATCATTAATGCAAGTATTGCAGTAAGACTCCAAGAAATTATCGTACCCCCTATAAATAAAGCTACAAAAAATAGAGCTGTATTTATGCTTTCGTCTCGTAAACGCTTCTGCAACCATTGGTAGATCCAATACAACGAAAAAACTGCCATGACACCCCCAAAAACATTGGGGTGTGGGAACGTTGCATACGGTCTTAAAAAATCCATGCCGAATATATGTGCTGTTGAAACTCCAAGACTATGCATGGAAAACTGCCATTCTCCCATAAATTGTAGGCCAATACTTTTCCCCAAAATAATTTCCAATAGACCAATACCCACCAATGGTATAAGCCCTGCTGATAGAACTGACATAATGTAGGGCGTGGGATATTTTTCGCGAACATGCCACATCCATAATGAGAACCGACAAATAATAATAAAGTTAATTAACCAATACCAACCAGCAATGGTATCGATTCCACGATCAAGAATAACCCACCCAACCACCACAAAATATCCTACCGCTGCAGCAACCATATAGGGACTGATTTTCCATGATTTTTGAATCCATGAATGGTCAATAAAGGTATGTCCAATAAAAAGAACAACCATTAGTATGCTAGACAAATAGGCAAATGGAATTAAGTAGTCATAAAGAGCATCTCCATTTCCTAGCGAAATCCTTGTCTGCCAAAAAAACACCACCAAAAGAATAGGAAAAATTGTTTTTATTATCGTATTACCAAATGTACGTACCATGTGATTAATTCTATAAAAGATCTAATACTGTTTGTCGATCCTTAGCCGCCGGACCGTTCCCGTCTACACCTGGCACCTCTAAAATAAATGGTTTTGATGCAAAATGTGGCTCCGATAAGATTCGTTCAAACCCTTCTTTTCCAATATGACCCTCAAGTATATTTGCATGCCTATCAATATGTGAATTAAGTTCACCCTGAGAATCATTAAGGTGGAAACAGTCAAGCCTGTCAAAACCAATATGTGAGTTAATTTCCTCAAGCATTTTCTCAAATAATGACTGGTTTGAAAAATCGTACCCCATTGCAAACGCGTGACAGGTATCTATACAAACCCCAACCCTAGGCTCATTCGTAAACGCATCGAGTACATAACCTAGTTCTTTAAACGTAACTCCTACCTTATCCCCTTGCCCAACAGCATTTTCTAACAATAATTTTGTGTTTCCGGGTGATGTATCAAGAATTTTTTTAATACCTTTGATAACCCTATCTAACCCTTCTTTACTTGATGTTCCTTTATGGCTACCAAGATGAAAGATCACACCGTTAAGCTTAATAGCTTCACCATTTTGCATAGTTTTTGTAAGTGCTGAAACGGAACTGTAAAACAATTTATTGTCAGGAGTAGCAAGATTTGCTAAATATAATGCATGGGCATAGGTTGATGAAATATTTGAACCTTTTAGTTTTTGTTGATATGAACTAACATCTTCATCTGTTAGTGTTGGCATTTTAAACGTTTGAGGAGATCCTATAAAAAACATTGCCGAATCAAAATTATTTTCGGTAGCTCTTACGATAGCTTTATCAAGCCCACCCGCTGAAGAAACAAATCCTCCAATGTGCATAGTGATGCCATTGTACTATAATCACTCCTTTAAAACGTAAGTAAGATAGGGTATGTTTATCCGAGAACAAGAAGCGTAAACCTTCTCTTATTCCGGCTTAATTACAATATGTCGACTACGACCTTGGCCATCGGACTCAGTTGTAATGCCTGTAATTTTTGAAAGATTTGTGTGAACAATTCGACGGTCAGCTGGTGACATTGGTTTAAGGTGAATCTCTTGATGAGATTCAAGTGCTTTTTGGGCCATTCGGTGTGCAAGCTCGGAAAGCTCTTGTTCTCTTCGTTTTCGATATCCATCAATATCAACCTCAACTCTTCTCCATTCCCCCTCGGAACCACTATTTAAAATGAGTGCAACAATGTATTCAAGGGCGAGCAGAGTTTCCCCATGATTACCAATAATTATTCCTGCCCCTTCCTCAGAATCCTCACTAACAGTAAGCTCTACTGAAACAGCTTCGGAGTCACCAAAAGAAACTTCTGGAGTAATATATGAAACCCCCATTAACTGTAAAATCTCTTCTACCTTACCTTGTAGTTCTTGTATTGTTTTAAGATCCATGTTGTTGTGTCTGCTCAGCTTCGGCATAAAACTTCTCCTGAACAAATTTCTGCTGTATTATAGCAAATAAGACCGAAGTGATCCAATACAATCCAACTCCAGCAGGCAATGTAAGCGTGATAAACCCTGTCATAGCGGGCATTAAGTACATCATTTGGGTCTGCATTTGCTGCGCCATATCAACACCAGAACCGTCCTTTTTCTCGAGTTTTTGTTCAACCGCTGTTGTTTGAGGAGTTGATGTCAACTGTTTCATTGACAAAAACTGAGATCCTGCAACGAGTAGAGGTAAAATATAAAAAGGGTCAGCTTTTGTAACATCAAGCCACAAAAAAGTAGTAGGTAATCCTTCTACCGAAACAAGCGTTGTCATTATCACTTGATAAAGAGCAATTAAAATTGGAAGTGATAACAATAAGGGTAAAATTCCGCCCCATGGATTAATTCCATGTTTCTTGTAAAGATCCATCTGCGCTTGCCCCTGTGCCATTTTGTCACCTTTATGCGTGTCTTTTAGTTTGTCTAGTTCAGGCTTTATCTTCTTCATTTTAAGAGAAGACTTAATTGATGGAACCCTAAGCGGAATAAAAATAACCTGAATAATAACGGTCAAAAGAATAATTGCAATTCCAGCACTTCCCGTAAGATTAGTCAGCCACAATAGAGTTGTAACAATAGGCGCCTTAATAATAGTATTCCAAATTATGCCAAGCATATCTTTATATTTTTACATTCACATATATACAACAAATTATCCCAAAGCCTCTAAACCTAACACAAAGTGCATTGTAAAGCACTTCCGCTTAACCCTAACTTCACGTTACTATTTTATCCTACTTCGTATACCTTCAAGTGTTTCTATTACTTTTAGGACCTTGACTTCTTTTGTTTGTGAGCGAGCAATGAATATGTAATTAAACTGATTAGTAAGTTGTGGCGTTATGGTACGTACAGCTTCACGAAGAACTCTTTTGGCACGATTCCTGGCAATAGCATTTCCCACCTTTTTCCCAGCAATAAAAGCATATTTACTACTTGAGGAATGGGAAGGAACAATAAGCATTACAAAAAGTGGCGTGTGTATTTTTTTCCCACGAGAGAGTATATACCGAATATCTTTTTTGGAAGTCATTCGTTGCGACCTGGCTAGCACAATTCTATTTTGATACAGCCGCTACAGCAAGTCTCGTTCGACCTTTTGCACGACGTCTGGTTAATACTTTTTTCGTAGGATCACTATTACGATTACGAAAACCGTGTGTCTTCATACGCTTTCGTTTTTTTGGTTGCCACGTTCTTGACGGCATGGCCAGATTTTACCACAAGTTGGAAAATAAATGTTAACTTAAACCTATAGGAGCTATCTGTATTATAGCTACCCTAAAACGAACTGACTTTACTTTGGGATCTAATTGGTCAGTTTGGTGCTATAGGGGTAGCTGCTACTAGTAAGTAGCTTTTGAAGAAACGATCCTGGAAGTTTCAGTTGTCATCATATGTCGATTTGTCGTACCGATAGGTACGTGTGGGACAACTATAGAGGTAATAAACACCTATCCACAGTAAAAAAATTTACATCTAACCACAATATGGGAATTGGCGTGGTTCATTCTTTTTATAAAAACATAGTCACATCGCAAAACTCTTTCGTTTTTGCCTTTGGTACGCTATTATATGTTAATGGCTCAGTATCATAAAATTCCTCAAAATGTAACCACTTATCAAGGTAGAATTATCGGGAAATTCACGGCAAAACAGTTTATTTTTCTTGCAGTTGGTGGAATAATCGCATTTCTGGTATTTAACACTGAGCTACCAGGAAATATTAAAATTCCCATTTCAATAGTAAGTATTGGTTCCTCACTAATCTTTGCGGTGCTAAACTATGAGGGGCGAAGTGCCGATATGTGGATCCAGAGTTTTATTAACGCTGTATATGCAACGACACAAATGAGGTGGAAAAAACGCATTAAACCTATTGCCTTTACCATGCCAGGCTATCACCCTCATAGGCAAGCATCTGGACCACGAAAAAGAACAACGTCGGAATTAAATAGGTATCTTGATTTACGCGGACGAGCAAATCCAAAATCTGACCTAAGCAAAGAAGAACAAACAATAGTTGATAGAATCCGAAAAATAAATACAGACCAAAAGAAGCAATCGATAGCAAATAATACGTCAACAAATGGTACATAATACTAATACATCTCAACCTAAAAACAGCGCACTTCTTAAACCACTTGCCAGATCAATACCTGAATATCGTCAGGCTCGCCTTTCGGGTAAAAAATACGTTGGACCAATGCTTAACATAAATCCTTTTTGGCATAATTCACAAGAAATAGTTACCCCAACATTTAATAATGATGATCGTGCTACGGTACGAGGTCACATAAGTATTGAGCAAAAACCAAAAGAAAATGTTAAACAGAAAATCGAAAACCAAGTTGCAATAAACGAGATTGAAGATTACGTTTTTTCTGATGAAGAGTCCAAATTGTCACAAATCCTTGCTCAAAAAGAATTTGAACTTAAGTCGATAAAAGAAAAAACTGCGTTACAGAAGGACGAATTGGCTATCTTGTCTAATCACTCCCGTGCCTCGAAAGCAACAATTAGGAATCTTAGGCAACAACTTGGTAATATGGAACGAACAGATGTAAACCCTATTGCCATGGAAGATGTAACATACAAACTACAACAAAAAGAAGCTGAATCAAAGGAGTTGGACTCCCAGATAGAGACTCTCCAAAATACCGTTAATTCAGAGCAACAACTTGAACAAGAAATTGCAGCTTATCGTTCTCAAGTTCGTGAGCTAAAAACACAACAGGAACGCCTACAGCAGCTGGTAACTAAAGAAGAACAACAACTCAAAGCCCTTGCCACTAGACTAAGAGAACAATCTCGCGATAATAAGTCAAAAGAAGGCAAGATCAAAGAACTTGAAAAGCTGCTTGATGAAACTATGAATGAAGCTTTTACTCAACCTAAAGTGGTAGACAAATTCGTAAAAGCAGCTCAAGGAAACGCTCCTGAAAAAGTGGTACCTCTTACTAAAGAACCTAACAGTATCAACGGTATCGTCAAAGACAACGAGAACAAATTGATTGCAAACGCAGTCGTTATCATCAAAGATATAGCAGGGCACAACTTACGTGCATTACAAACAAACCAATTAGGGCAGTTTTTAGTCACCACATCACTCCAGAATGGTACATATTACATTGAAGCCACCAAGTCTGGGTATACATTCCCGGTGATCCAAGTAGAGCTTACCGGAAAACAGGTTGCCCCAGTGGTGTTAACTGCCGATGAGCTTACTTCCTAAAACACAAGACCATCTAGATATTATTGATATTAATGACGACGTCGTCATTCTGACAGGCGGACGTTACCGAATGGTCGTTGAAACAACTGCCGTTAACTTTGACTTATTGTCAGAAGATGAACAAAATTCAGCGATTTATGCATACGCGAGCTTAGTGAATTCTCTTGATTACCCAATTCAAATACTGGTACGTACCAGACAAGTCGACATTACCAACTATATAAATTTTTTGCGTAGACAATTAAAGGAACAACCCTCATCTGCAATGAAGGAACAACTTGGAGACTATATAACGTTTGTTGAACAACTCGTTCTTGAAAATACTGTTCTACAAAAAAAATTCTATGTTGTTCTCCCCTATATGAACACCTCGACAAACCAACAAAATCTTTTTGATTCTATTATTTCATCGTTACCTTTCAGTAAATCAAAAACCGCTCCTAAAGGATTTACTGAAGATTCCGTAAAAAAGGCAAAACTAACACTTACGCGAAGAATTGAAGATCTTCAATGGCAATTTAGACGTCTTGGAATTCAAATTACTGCCTTGCCAACTGAAGAACTCATTAGACTCTTTTACGAAATATACAATCCAGAGGCTGGAGAAAATTCGGGATTACGTCAGGATCCGTATGGTTACACAACACCAATCGTGAGATCATCATTAACAAAAGAAGCCAGAGAACGTGAAAGCAATGAAGAAAAACCTGAACCACACGTACCACAAGAGCAATCAACCGAACAACCAAAAGCCCCAAAAGATATAAAAGTTAGCGATAAACCCCAAAACCCAACCTAAATCATGAAAAACTTATTACGTAAAAACAGAGACAAAGAACTAAAAAAACCTCAAGCTAAAAAAGTAACAAAAAAAACAGAAGCGAAAAACAAAAAAGACAGTGTTACTCCAGAAAACTCACAAATCATACAAGAGGCTCAGGCCTTTGCACAAGGCGTTATTAGTATTAAAGATATTATCTCCCCTAGCGGAATTGAAATCGACTTTAATGATATTCGTATTGGATCAACGTTTTACCGTACCTATTTTATTGCAGGCTATCCTCGTGAAGTCGGCCCTAATTGGCTTGCCCCCATTATTAACTTTAATCACGCTCTTGATATTTCAATGTTTTACTACCCTATTGATGCCAGGCAAGTGCTAGGAAATTTACGAAGGAAAATCACTGAAATGCAGACTGAACTCAATATTGAATACAAAGAAGGAAAAATTCTTGACCCTGAAGTTCAACTTGGGTTACAAGATGCCAAATCACTTCAAGAGGAACTGGTGGCAGAACGCGAGCGATTTTTTCAGTTTGCTTTGTACATCACGATTCCAGCTGAAAGCAAAAAGGAGTTGGATACCATTTCAAAACAAATTGAAAGCGTACTCGCAGGAATTTTACTTCTTGGTAGAAAAGCAACACTTCAAATGGAACCAGCTTTTAAATCGACCCTTCCAATTCACGACGACAAACTGAAAGTGTATAGAAACATGGATACCACTTCAATCGCTACCACCTTCCCTTTTACTTCAAGTAGCTTAACCTCTGATACCGGTCTTATGTATGGAATAAATGAACACAATGGAAGTCTTATTGTGTTCGATCGATTCCAGATGGAAAACGCAAATGCTGTGATTTTTGGAAAATCTGGATCAGGAAAAAGTTACGGGGTGAAACTTGAAGCGGTACGTTCGCTATTACTCGGAACTGAAATTTTAGTTATTGACCCGGAAAATGAATTTCAAACATTGTGTGAGGTTATTGGCGGACAATATATTACGTACGATTTTAGCTCTGTAAACCGCATTAATCCCTTTGACCTCTCTCAAATTTATGAGGAAGGTGAAGACCAGCTTGAATTAAAAATACTTGTTCTCCACTCCCTCATGAAAGTTATGTTAGGAGGTAGCGTCACTCCAAAACAAGACGCACTTATTGATCGAGCACTTCTTGAAACGTACCGACTCAAAGGAATAACGCCTGACCCCAGAACACAAAAAAAGGATCCCCCACTTATGGAAGATTTCTACAAAGTATTACTTGGAATGGAAGATCCTGAAGCAGGAGAAGTTGCAATTCAACTTGAAAAATATGTTCGAGGATCAGCCAGGGGGCTATTTGACCAACCAACAAATGTTGATATCCAAAGTACATTTACTGTGTTTGGGATTAGGGATCTTGAAGAATCGATTCGTCCTATTGGTATGTTTTTGGTTTTGGATTATATCTGGACTCGAATTAGAAGAGACCGTAGAAAACGACTATTATTTATTGATGAAGCATGGATTCTTATGAAACATGATGACTCTGCTGCCTTTTTACAGTCAATTGCAAAACGTGCTCGCAAATACTACCTGGGTATGACTACCTTAAGCCAAGATATTGAAGACTTTTTGAGTAGTGAACGCGGCGTTTCGATTGTGACCAATAGTTCAATCCAAATCCTGATGAAGCAGTCTGCTTCATCAATAGATAAGTTGGCAGAAGTCTTTTATTTATCAGAGGGTGAAAAAAACCTCCTGCTATCAGCAAACGTTGGCGAAGGTTTATTTTTTGCAGGTGAGTCTCATGTTGCCATGCAAGTTGTAGCTAGTGTTCAAGAACATCAACTGATTACAACAAACCCTCAAGAACTTGAAATGATTGAAAAAACAAAAAATCAAACATCAAGTGACGAAAAACTTAAAAATATTCAAGAACGAGGTTCTGTTGCAACTGACCAACCAATTGAGGCCGTTGATGTGAACGTAGATGATGGAGATAACATCGGCATCCTTGATGAACTATAACAATGGAACATCGAGTCATTTTATCTTCCAAAGAAGCTACTTCACTACTTGAGAAAGCAACAATTCTAGAAACTTTTTTTACCATAGACACATACGATGGCACCAACCACACAAGAAAAACGCAATCAGAGGTGTTAACAAAACCATACCCAACTCCCGTTGTTGGAACAATCTATAGATTTCTTAGTCATTGCTCGATTGAAAATTGCAACAATGTTTGGATTGAATATAAGTGGACCTCACCTGAAAATCACCGATTTGAAGTTGAGTTTGAGGAAACCGTTCTCGAAGAATTTAAAATACGACAAAATATCCCTGGATGGAATTTCTTAATAAATCACGAGAGGGAAACAACAAGGCAATACTAATTAGGTTAAAAGCTGAGTCTGTACAATATTTCGAACAATATTCCCGTCAGCCTGTCCTTTAGTTTGCGCCATGACAGCTTTCATTATTGTTCCAAAATCAGCATCAGGATTTTCAGAAATTACATGTTCAACAATTTCTTTTATTGCATCCTCCCCTATTTGTTCTGGAAGATATTCGCTTATAATTGCAATCTCTGACTCTTCTTTTAATACTTTGTTTGATTCACCTGCTGTTGTATATATCTCAATCGCTTCTTTTCTGCGTTTAACTTCTTTTTTGAGTACAGTTAGCGCATCATCATCAGTAAGCTCTTTATTCTGGGATTTTAATGTAAGTTCGAGCATCTGCATCTCTGAAACCAACACACGCAAAAACGAAGCCTTCTCTTTTTCCCCTGCCTTGAGTGCTGTAATAACATCAGATTTAATCGTATCTCGAATCATGTTGTTATTATACGGCATCAGCTTGTTATAACCTAGATTTGATAAATGTGGTGATATACTTTGACTATGCAGGTACCGTCTCAACTTTCTACGGTAACAACTGTTTCAAAAATTATTGCTGCTATTCTTTTTATCCTTCTCCCTTTTGTTGGATTCTACGCTGGAACAACGTACCAAAAACAACTCGACAAACCTTTTATAATTCTCGTTCCCTCCCCTATTCCGAAAAATAATGAAATATTGACAATTTCTCAGATTTTAGACAACCCTACCCTTTACCTTGATGAAACTATTCAACTTAGGGTAAAAACCAAAAGTCGCCTCGTGTGTACAGAAAGAGCATGCGGTCCGGACATAGAGTGCTGTAATACCTGCAGTGGCAGCATTTACCTTCTAGATATCGATAACACTACAAACAACCCACAACTCCCCTTGAAAGGTGAAAACATCTCCTGCTCTGGAATGGATTGCAATATTACGTGTACCACCATTCAACCAAACGAAGAATATCTCATAACAGGTATTTTTCACCAAATAGACCATTCCTACGGACCAACATATGAACTCGAGTATCTTTCTCACACTAATATTGCCGTTTCTGACCCCTTTTACTGTACCAATTCCAACGAATGTGTTACCTATAGTTCTGACAATTGCTGTGGGTTGGGAGCTATCAACCAAGATTACCTTGAAGAATATAACCAACCCCAAATATGCGAAAGGGTCTGTCCAATACTTTCCTCACAACCGGTTTGTCTAAATAACACCTGTACTCTTAAGGAATAAACAGTATACGTAGTCAGATCACGTTCACTATTTCTAAATAAACCCTCTTACTAAAAAAATTTTGATGAATAATCAAAACCCGTTAGAATCACCTCATGGAAAAGAAGTTACACTTTTTACAAAAAGAGCTTCTCCGCAAACTCACCCTTTCCCCTACTCTACGATTTAATGAACTTCTTATTGAAGAGATTGAAAGTGAACACATGAACTATCATCTTAAACAATTAATAGAGCAAAATCTGGTTAAAAAAATAAATGGTGAGTATGCCCTCACTGATTCAGGAAAAGATTATTCAAATCTATTAGATGACAATATGGAACACCTTGAAAAACAACCCAAATGTTCTATCATCATTAACGGAATTCGCAAAAACAAACAAGGATCAATTGAATATTTATTAAATAGACGTCTGCGTCATCCTTATTTTGGAAAGGTTGGTAGGCTTTCTGGCAAAGTACAGTTTGGTGAAGCACTTGTTGATGCTGCTAAACGTGAACTGTTTGAAGAAACTGGACTAACTGCTCAGACTTGGAACCTTGAAGAAATGTATAGGAAAACAAGGTTCCGTGAAGATGGTACACCAGTACAAGACGTTTTCTTTTACAAATTCTTTGTAACTGACTTTAGTGGAACAATGATTGATACAACCCCCTACCAAGAAAACTTCTGGGCAACAAAACACGATGTTTTTAGTAAAAATGAATTTGACCCCTACGATGACCTAGATCTTGATGAACGTGATACACCACAAGACTTTAAGTTGGTAGAAGCATGTGGAGACGCCGAAGGTTATTAACCGCAAAATTACCTTATTAATACCCGCATATTTTCTTGCATAATTCCCGCATTTATACCCGTATAATAATCGCACATTTCCCGCACATTTCCAGTGTTATTACCGCACTGCAAAATGCCTCTATAAAAGCACTATCTCGACAATCTCAAGTAATTACTGCAATATTTCCCGAATATTATCAGTATTTATGAGGTAATTCATGTGGAAATTACCCTATACTAATTCGTGACGCATCTGAAAAATCAAGCATGGATATCTCTGATTCATCGGGCGCAGTAATAAACGTTTGTTGCTTAGTAATAGTATGTAAGATGAGTTCACGATTTCTAGCATCAAGTTCTGAAAAAACGTCATCCAACAATAAAATTGGGCGTTCTCCCCTGCTCTGCTCGATGATATCGGCTGTAGTAAATAGTAGCCGAATAACCGCAACCCGCTGTTGTCCCCTGGAACCAAAGGTTAAAATATCTTTAAGGCCATCTGGTGCCAATGGATCAATAATTAAGACCTTTACATCATCACGTTGAGGCCCAATGAGGGAAAATCCAAGGGTCGCTTCTTTTTCCCGCAATTCCCGGAACTTTTCCCGTAGATATTCCCGCAAAGTCGTGCGGAGATTCTCTTCTCCTTTTCCCGCAGATTCCTGCAATAATTCCCGCATTGCCTGTGGACTAGGCAAATACTCCAATACTATCTCTTGCGGTAAAAGTGCGGTATTCATGCGGGAAACAAGATTATTTCTTGCAATTATCATGTCAATAGCTCTCTCAACTAAAGGATCTTCTATTACGGTAAATAACATCTCATCATACCGACCACTTTTAAGGAGAGCGTTTCTTTGTGTCAATAATTTTAAATACTCTCCTCTAACCAATAAATAGGTCGAGTTAATAGTAGATAATGTCCTATCAAGAAATAACCTTCGATTATGTGGTCCTCCTGAAACTAGACGAAGATCGTGCGGTTGAAAATACACAACCGAAACATGTGGCATAAAATCTCTAAAATTTGTTTCTGATCCACCAACAAAAAAATGTTTCTTAGATGCAGTAATACTTACCGCAAGTTTTGTAGCTGTCTCAAGTAAAACCTCTACCCGAGCAACGTGTTCTCCCCACAAAATGGCTTCTCTTGATTTAGACGTTCGTACTGACGAACCGGTTCCAATAAGCCCAATCGCTTCGAGTAGATTACTTTTACCGGCCCCATTTGGCGCAACAATAATATTTAACTGAGGATTAAACTTAGTTGAATATGAATCAAAAGATCGGAAATTTTTTATAGTAAGTGAATCTATGATCATAGTAATCAGTAATCAGTAATCAGTAATCAGTAATCAGTAATCAGTAATCAGTAATCAGTAATCAGTAATCAGTAATCAGTAATCAGTAATCAGTAATCAGTAATCAGTAATCAGTAAAAGTGTGGTTTCTGGAACAACAGTTGTCAACAACCTCTTTATCATTCCCCACCAACTACATAATTACGAGTTACCAGTTACCAATTACTATTCACGGATCACAGCTTCTCAACGTATTTTTTTGTTACCCATCCATTATCTCCACCACGCATAATAAGTTGAATCCACTCTCCATCTTCTTGTCTATATGCAAATTTTTCACCTGGAAAAACAGTTGTTATTAGCTTTGACCCAATACTTGGGCCTTCACGTACATTAAGGTATCCGGTTGGAGTATCAAGAATTCGTAACGTCCCTACATTGTCACCCTCAACGGTAAGATGAAGTCCGAACCGACTTCCCTTAACTTCTTGACCAGTGTAGGTATCAATAAGCATGAACGCCTGATTAAACGTAACCGGATAGTACGGGGCCTGTATGGGTAGAAGAACTGAAACATCATTCCCTGGAAATACAGGAACCTTAGTAACTCTTCTAACCTGTGATGTAGAGTTCCATTTAACAGGATCATATGCCTCTGAAATTCCATTGGTATCAGCTACGGCAATAACAAACTGTGAGGGATCTTCCCAGGTAACACTCCCAACATTTTGAAATTGTATGGGAATCTCTCGTCTTTCTCCTAATGTAAGGGTAAGATCACCTACCTCAGATATGTTCCTCACTCGAGGTTGTGGCGGTGACTCAACGAGTGAAACAATCCCTGATAATATCTCTTGTGTAGACTCTGAAATCTCTGAAGATAAAATAAGGACAGGAACATCACCTTTCGCAAATCCACGTCCCTGAAACATACTGTAGTCAAGATTATACAATCCCATACCCTCATACACTGTTCCGTCTTGGGCAATAATATACGCAAACGGAATTCCTTTATAGTTATATCTGGTTCGTGAGACCTCCTCTAATAATAAAATTGCGGAATCACCTGTAAGTGGTAATTGGCTCTTAAGCTGATATGCAACAACGCTTTGCCATGGTGAAGATGGAACAGATGCCAAAGAGATCAAAGATCCGCCCCACTGTGTTCGTGTTGTTGGTAAGACATCAACACTCGGTCCTCCTGTAACTGGTACTTGCTCTAAGGATTCAAATAGTAGCGGAACCAAATCCACTACTATTTGGGCGCGCGTTCTATCGGGAACGGTTACATTAATATGCATCTCTTCAAACCCATCACGAACAATCTTTATTGAATGTGAAACCCCAGGTTTTACATTACTGACATAGGGAGATACATCTGAAGCAGTATCATCAATTGTTACGGTAGCATCCTGTGGGGTTACTGAAACATTAATGGAACTCTCAGCAAACAACGCATTTACCGATTCAAATCCTAAGTCATATCCATAGCTTACTGAACTATTGTTGTATATTTCTCGAGAAATGCGACTTTCCCCTCCACCACTCACATTAACTTTTCCATTCCATGAGTTTCCAATTGAAACAACAAGTTCCTGAGGTTTATCTGAAGTATACGAAACCGGCGTAGTTCCACTTTGCTTATCGTTAATAGTGACAGACTGTGAACCATTTGCTGTTGTTACAACAAGCGTTCCTATTTCAGATCGTGAGGATAAAACCATAGATGCGCCTTCCCTTACAAATACAAAGGTTACGATAACAATTACAATAAATGAGATTACAACTGTCGCAGTACGCATAATGCTTAGTCAGTCAGTGTCATTGGCATGACAATATGCCTATATGCAGCATCGTCTTTACCGGTAAAAACTGTTGGCTGCGTTGGCCCAGATATATTCATAACTAAAGTGTCTGATGCAATAGATTGGATTGCATCTACTAAATACCTGGCATTAAATCCAAGCGTGTGAGCATCTCCTGTAATTGTTGCAGCCGAACTTCCTTTATATGTCCCAACCGCAGAACTCTGGGCAGAAAGGGAAAGGGTTCCTTCTAAAGGATTACTCATAATCTTTATCGACTGACCTTCTCTCTCTGCAAAAATCGCTGTAGTTTTTACGGCATCCAAAAAAGTTGCAGCTGAAAGTTCAATCTTTGAAACAAACTCAGTCGGTATAATCCGTTGATAATCAGGATACTGAGCATCAAGTAATCGAGAAATGACTTCAACAATTCCGACCTTTATAAAAACCTGGTTTTGCTCACTACTTGCCATAAACGTCAGCGGCGCATCAGATGCATCAATTGCAGATGCGTCTGCCAATAAACCATCAACATCTCGAAGTGCAGAAGCCGGAACAATAAAAGAACCTTCTAAATTACCTTCAAATGGTACGGTTACAATTGACAACCTAAAACTATCAGTAGCAACAACATCAACCATATGATCATGTTTAAATACAAAAAGAACCCCTGTAAGAACTGGGTGAATATCTCCAGATGCTGATGCAAAAACTGTCTGTTTAACCAGAGACCTAAATAGCGACGGGTCTAAAAATGCTTGATCTGACTGTGTTTCATATGTTGGGAGCTCAGGAAAATCCTGGGCAGGCATGGTTACAAAGGATGCGTCATTAGTCCCATCTGACACCATGAGTTGATTACCATCGGAAGATAACGTCACCGTATCATTTTTTATAGTACTAATGTATTCCGTAAATGTTTTAGCAGGAACCGTTATTTGGCCTGGTTCATCAACCTTTGCTTGGATTGCGACTTTAATTGAGATTTCAAGATCAGAAGACTCTATCTTTAATTGATTATCTTTAGTTGCTGTCAGTAAAAGATTAGAAAGAACTGGAACATTTGTTTTTGTACTGACTGCTTTTGAAGCAAGTTGAGCTGTAGTTTGTATTCTTTGGGTAACTAAGCTTAATCTCATAGTCAAACTTTAACATAATCCCTTTATAGTAGCAATAATAGGCGTTGTGTATATCCGGAAAAGTCTTGTTTTTACTGCTATGACAGTGGATTTAGTGTTGATACTGCTTGGATAATATGCGAATAGAATGTGGATGTTTTCCACAAGGGAGTTAAACTTATCCACAAACACCCACTGGTTTATACAAACTATCCACAAAATACATAAACTTATCCACAAAATGCGAGTGGGTTAATTGGCTAGAATATGAATCTGGAATCTTCAGCACAGAGTGCAAGGTATCGTTTGGGGAAAGTGTGACTATATATTTGTGAGGATAAAATGTAGGTCCTTAACGTGTGAAAAGCCTTTTAACCGTAGAGTTCGTTTCGAATCATTGATATATGAGAGCTGACAACTGGCTTAAGGCCTTCTTCAAGAGTTGTTTTTATGCGGTCACAGCCATGCATGACTGTTGTATGGTCACGTCCACCTAAAATGTCCCCAATTTCTTCGAGATTTAATCCAAGTTCATTCCTCAAAAGAAACATAGTAACTTGGCGGGGGATTACTACTTCGCGTTTTCGGCGTTTACCGCAGAGATCTTTAATACTGGTATCAAATTGTCTTGTTACAAGTTCGAGAATAAGGTCAGGGGTTATTTTGCGTTTGGGGCCTTTTTGCTCTTCAGGATCACCAAGAATTGATCTGACAAGTGCAACATTTAGAGGGCCGGGTTGTGAGGATGCGTATGACTGGAGTTGTAATAATATCCCGTGGATTTCTCGAATATTTGAAGTGCAATTATCCGCAATAAATTGCATGACAGGGTCTGATAAATTAAGATTTAGTTCTAAAGATTTTTGCTGGACGATGGCTACGCGTGTTTCAAAGTCCGGTGGACTTATCATTACCATTAGACCGCCTTGAAATCGTGAAATTAATCGATCTGGGATATCTTGTATTTGTGTTGGGTCTCTGTCTGATACAAGAACTATTTGACTATTTGCCTGTTGTAGCTCGTTAAATGTGTGGTAAAATTCTTCGAGGCTTGCTTCTTTGCCTGATAAAAATTGGATATCATCAATAAGTAGGACATTTGATTTGCGGTACCGGTTTCTAAAATCTTGCATTGGTTTTTTTCGTGTAATGTGACCAATGAGATCATTTACAAATGTTTCGGAGGGGGCATACGTAATAGTAAAATTTGGGTGTTTGGTCAAAAGCTCGTTACCAATAGCGTGTAAAAGGTGAGTTTTACCAACGCCGGTATTACCATAGATAAGCAGAGGGTTATAGATTTTTCCTGGATTTTCTACAATTGAGGTTGCTGCTGCATGAACAACACGGTTGTTAACTCCAACAATATAGTTATCAAGGGTGTAGGTGCTGTTTAATTGTGGTGCTGTGTGGAATGAGCTGGTATAAGTATTGGAATTTTGCCCAGTTTCAGCTGTTTCTGGGGTTGCTTCAGTGAGATTTTCTGAGAATGTGGGAGGTTCGTCAAATAGTGGGCCTGAGAGTGTTTTGGTGGGGAGTCTTGGTGGACGCAAAATATATTCGACGGTAACAGCAGTTCCTATAACTTCTCTTAGAATTCGTTCTGTTGGTTCAGAATAGCGTTTTTGAATAATATTTTTACTGTACGCATCGGTACAGGCAATTATCACTTTGTCTTCAGACGTTTCGTATAGTGAAGTATTTCTGAACCATGTTGATACTGCAACAGGGTCAAGTTCAATTTCAAGGGCAGCAAGGACTTGGTTCCAAATTGGCGTGGTAGACATGTGTGCACTTAAGATACGACCCGATGTGGATAACGTCAACGAGGGGTTTGTCCTTTTGAGAATGGAAAATAATGAGGTGGGGTAAAATTACTCAGCGCTATGTGGATATCTTTTAGTGGGCAAAATTACCGCTTTCGATAGGCAACAATACCTGTTGCCATAAACAAGATAGAGAGAAAGGTTACAAATAATGTTGTTTCAACGGTACCACTTTCTGGGAGCGATGCTGCTAATGGTGTTGGTGTTACGGTTGAACTTTCAGCTGAAGTTGGGGTAGGGGTACTTGTTGCTGTTGGAACTTTTGTCGGAGCCAGTGTTCCTGTTGCTGTTGGAGCACTAGTTGGCTCAGTGGTGGGAGCAGCTGTTGGGGTAGATGCTCCTGTTGGGCCAGGTGTAGGTGCCCCACTAGTTGGAGTTGCCGTTAATTGAGCGCCACCTTGTTCGCAATCAAAGGATGATGAACAGAAGTTATTTCCAGCACCAGGAACTTCAACACAAAGTCCAAATCTACACTCAAGATGTGTTTGCGCTGTTGGTTCATCAGTCGGGTTTACGGCAATACTTGGGGTAGGTGTTGGGGTAGGTGTTGTTTGGCTACTATCTCTAAGGAAAAACCACCATATGGCACCACCAAGAATCAGTAAAAGAATAGCGGTAATTGCAGTGAGGATGATTATATTTTTTTTATTACTTGTTCCAGTTCCACTAGAATCAGGTTGTGGTGGGGCAGGGATGTCTTCTGGTACAGGTGTATCAACAGGAGTATCTTCATCTGGCAGTTCAGTGTTTGTTAGGTCCTCATCTGGATCAAAACTAGAAAGATCAGGATCTTTAAGGCCTATCTCTGAATCAGTATCCAAAGGCATTTCAGTATCAAAAGAAGAGTCAGTGGGTACCTCAGTGGTAGTTTCGGTTGCCTCGTCGTCTAATTCAGCCAATAAGTCGTCAACCTCCTGGTCAGAAATCGTTTTATCTGGCTTGGGAGTTAGATCACTACTTATTGTGTTTGTTGAAGTATCTTCGGCTTGGGGCAGATTATTTTCCTGTTCGTCCATATAAAAATAGTATGGAACATTAACAAGTGCTTGTCAATCCCGTTGTGTCGGTTTCAATGTTACAATTGAGTAATGTTATTACAGCAACATTTGAGAGAAGTTCTTGAGCGTGCTCGGGGAGATGCAGGGTACACCTTAACGACGCCGATATCTATTCGTTTGAACTCAAAGGTAGGTTTCGGCGATTATAGCTCGGGACTGGCTCTTTCTATTGATGAATCTAACACAACATCAATGGAACGTGCAACCAAAATTGCAGAAATTGTTGAAGGTTATAAAGATCCAATAATTGGTCAGGTTAAAGTTGCCGCACCTGGTTTTGTGAATTTTTTTCTTGATAGCGTTCAGTTATTTAAATTAACGAAAGATATCGATGATATGTTTGGCACTAACGACTTGTATGGCGGGCAACGGATTATGGTCGAATATACAGACCCAAACCCTTATAAAGAGTTTCATATAGGCCACTTTATGCCCAATATTATTGGTGAGGCGATCGCCAGACTTCACGAATATGGTGGGGCAACGGTTGAGCGTGTAAATTATCAAGGAGATGTAGGTCTACATGTAGCAAAGTCAGTGTGGGGGCTTATAAAAAAGCTTGAAGGGGATAGTCAAACAATGGAAGAGTTATCAAAGCTTTCACTTCTTGAGCGAGTCAAGATTATGGGAGAAGCTTATGTTAACGGGTCTAAAGCCTATGATGACCCAGAAGCAAAAAATGAGATTGATGCGATAAATATTGCTATTTACGAGGGCAACGATAAAAACCTTATGGCGCTTTACAAGGAGGGACGCTCATGGAGTTTAGAGTATTTTGAGACTATATATAAGCGTTTAGGCACAACATTTGACGATTATTATTTTGAGAGTGAGTCTGGTAAAAAGGGACTTGAGGTTGTAACAGCACACATTAACGATGGTATTTTTGAAAAAAGTGAGGGAGCTGTAATTTATCGAGGTGAGAATAGAGGACTCCATAATAGAGTTTTTATTAACAGCTTAGGTGTACCAACGTATGAGGCTAAAGAGTTAGGATTGGCACAAACAAAATACGAACGATGGCGGTATGATCGTTCTTTTATTGTGACTGGAAATGAAGTGAGTGAGTATTTTAAAGTTCTTATTGATGCTATGTCACGGGTTTTCCCCGATCTAGCAACAAAAACCACCCATGTTGGCCATGGGATGTTAACTCTTAAAGGGGCCAAAATGAGTTCTCGAACAGGAAATATTTTACGAGCTACCGATATTATTGATGCGGCAAAAGAAGCTGTTGTTAAGGTTATCGATCAGTCAGAGAAAACATCGAATGAACCCTTATCTGATAGAGAGATTGAGCTTGTAGCACTTGCCGCGATTCGTTACACGTTTTTGCGTTTGAGTATTGGAAAAAATATAGTATTCGATTTTGACACCTCATTTTCATTTGACGGGGATTCAGGCCCATATCTTTTATATACCTATGCTAGGGCGGTACATATCATTGAAAATGCAAAAGGAATAACGGTTAAAGATTCTTTTGAGGCATGGTCAGGTGAAGAAGATGATCTTATTAAAACATTAGTGCAATTTCCAGATGTAATACGTGATGCTCAGGAGAGTATCAGTTTGCATGGTGTTACACAGTACCTTACGACCCTTGCACAAACGTTTAATAGCTTTTATCATGCCAAACGGGTTATTGAAGATAATGAAGTTGATGGGCGTCGCCTATCGCTTGTCTTGACAGTTAAAAAGGTATTGTCAAACGGTATGTATGTACTTGGGATTGAGCCACTTGATAGGATGTAATCATGAAAAACGAACTGTATCAACCATATAGAGGAACTCGGGATTTATACCCCAAAGATTATGCCAAACAACAGTATATGTTTGATGTGTGGCGAAAGGTATGTTTACGGTTTGGATTTGAAGAGTATTTAGCTCCATTGGTTGAAAAAAGAGCGTTATATACAGCTAAACAGGCAAGTGGAGAAGAAGTTTCTCAAAAGGAATTATACTGGTTTACTGATCAGGGGGACCGTGAAATAGCTATTCGTCCTGAGATGACCCCAAGTGTATCTCGCATGATTGGGGCTCGTATACAGTCGTTACCTAAGCCACAACGGTGGTTTTCAATTGCAAACTTCATGCGTTATGAACGTCCACAAAAGGGTCGAATTCGAGAATTTTGGCAATTAAATGCTGATACATTTGGTGTCTCGTCTGTTGAGGCGGATGCCGAGATTGTAGAGCTTTCAATTGAAATAATGAGGGAGTTTGGCGCAGATCATTCAATGTTTAAGATATATATTAACAATAGGGAATGGTTCTTGTGGTGGTTGACCACAATTGTGGGGGTGTCTGAGAATATTCAGGCTATTACTCGAATTATTGACAACATTAAGAAAAGTTCAGACCGAGAGAATGAGGAAAAATTACATGAAGTGGGTTTATTAAAAGACCAAATAGAAAAAATAATGGGGTTAAATGGAAAGGTTTTGTCTGATTTTGAAGACTATATGTCAAAATCGAAAGGATTGTCTGATCTGAAGGCTCTTTATGACAAGATTGTCGACAAGGGTTTAGGGGAATATGTAAAAGTTGATTTCTCTCTGGTTAGGGGTTTTGACTACTATACGGGTAATGTATTTGAACAATATGATTTAAGTGGTGAGAATTCTAGGAGTATGTTTGGTGGTGGCCGATATGATAAGTTGGTCGGTCTATATGCCGGAGTTGATGTACCTGCAGTTGGGTTTGCTCCAGGAGACGTTCCGATGGGACTATTTCTTGACTCTTGGAACCTTATTCCCAATTTGTCAGTGGGGCCACAGGCGCTCGTTACAGTTTTTAATGAGCGAACAATTCAGTATGCTCAAAAAGCAGTGGATACGTTAAGAGGCCATGAAATAAGAACAGAAATGTATTTATTTGATGGTGAAAATGTGGGTGATCAGATAACTTACGCAAGTAAGAAAGCAATTCCATTTGTTATTATTGCTGGTCCTGATGAGATGACAAAGCAGGTTGTTATGCTGAAAAACATGGTAACGGGTACACAAAAGGCTGTAACATTTATAGATTTACCGAAAGAAGTTTTAAAGGGATAATCAAGGATTTTTATTTATTCGGGCTTTAAGGTATATTGTTCACCATCCTCAAAAAATGTCCATAATCGATAGGTTGAAGGGTTAATTTTAAGGGAAATAGGGTTTCTTTGATCATAATAGTAGTCATGGTATGCATTTTGGACCCCTTTAACAGGCTCTCCTTTTCGAGGATCTGGTTTTATTGTTTGTGATTTATTAAGTATTGCTGCAAACTCATCTTCTGTTGGAAATCTCTTAAACTTTGCATAAAACCTGGTAAGAACAGATTTAATTTGATCAAGTGATGCTTTCCGCAATTCATCGTTTTGTGATAATTGTTTTTTACTTAATTTGTTTTTTCCAAAAAATTTAGGAAATAGATAGGCACCTCCACCAATAAGGAGAGTTGTTCCAATAAGGGAAGATACAATAATAATGTTAGTTGTGTCTGTTGGGACCTCTGTAGAGACGTATTTTTCTAGGAAAGCGTCAACAGACATTCCAAGTCTGGCTGCTTCGTCACGAATTTCTGCTTGAGCTGATGGGTCAAGATTCTCAAATTTTGGAGTTTGAGCTAAGACAGTATAGGGGAAGGTTAGCATATACATAACGAAAATAAGTTGTAGTGCTAAAAGGAATCTCATTACCGAGCTCCTTCCGGGTCGGCACCCTCACACCAATAGCTTCGAATTACGTATACGTTACTTGCAAAGCCTAGGTCGGATGTGCAATTTGGCCAATGGGGCCGAGTTGGGAGATTCCCAAGGGTAACAGGGTCTGTTTGATTCTCTAGGAATGTTCCAACGACAAAATAGTCACCAGGAACCCCACCTGCAGCATTTTCACTAAAATAAAAATATGATCTTCCGTCAGCCCATACAGTTGAAAAGGTGCTATTTACGGGATCTTTAGGGAGACTTTTTAAGTATCCTTGTGCCACTAGTTCTGGAATCCAATCATCTCCTCCGGTAACACTATTGCAGTTTGAAGCTGCATATCTGGTACAGGTTGCACCAGGGTATCTTTGGTTTTTTGTATAGAATGATTCAAGGGCATGCGCAATTTCATTAATATCTGATTTTCGTCCAACATCACGTGCCTCTGCTATTCTTTGTTGTGGGTCAATTGCAACAAGCACAACGGTTGCCAAAATTCCAAGAACAGCCATAACAACAAGAAGTTCAATAAGGGTAAATGCGCGCGATTCATGAAAAGTCCGAGACATGATTTTCTATATCTTTATTTGTATCACGGTTTTAACGTGATCGTCTATACCACCATAGTCCTAAAAGTAAGAGAGGAATCCAGATTATGCCATAGACTCCAAACCAAATAAGACTTTCTGCTGTGTTTTGGAATAGTGTTAAGACTGATCGGACTGCAGTTTTAAAGACTACTGCGGGTCTAAAGGGATTTTCTGGTGCATAGGGAAGCGCAAGCTCATCCGTAGACATATCGACTGATACTAATGAGAATTTAGCTGTTTGTTCCAGGTATTGTTGTTGTCCAACGTAACTATCTATTTGATTTTGAATGGTGGTGATTTCGCGTGTTACGGTTATTAAATCGCTTACTTCAGTCGCATTATCCCGAATAGACTCGTACCTGGTTTTTGTTTTGGTGAGGGAATCTATGTGTGCTTGAATATCAGTGTATTGGTCTGTTACGTCTCTCCCTGATATAGATTGTGATGTTACCTTGACCGAAAGACTGTTAAAAAAGTCTAGTGCACTGTCTAGACTATCACTTGGAATCCTCAGGCTCATTGTTGAGTAAGGAGATTCTGTGGGCCTGGAAATGTTACTGGTTACCACATATCCACCAACACTTTCTACGTGACTTGTGATTTTTGTTTCTGTATCTACCACATCGTTAACGAGCATTGCGATGGATGCATTTTTTACAACCATACGATCAGAACTATCTGTTGGCGCATAAGGGTCTTCGTATGGGTAATATGATGATGAGGCTGCAAGTCCTACAGATTCGTAGCCACTGTCGTACATACCTGTCTTTTGGTTTGAAAACCCAAGATCAAAACCAGTATTGGTATAAAAAATAGTTTCGACCCGTGGCCAGGCAAGCCACACAATAACAAGAGCTGCTAGGGAGAGCGCTTTATTTGTTTTTATCCAGGCAATTAGTTTTTGCATATGTAAAGTATATCTCTAACAAAAAATGTATTCAAGTAGGTCTGAAAATCTATTTTAGAAATCTGATGAAGTGAGGCAATCGCCGTCCGAGTTGCATAGTTCGTAGTCTGATCCGTCGCTTGAAAGGGTGTAAGTCATACCTTTAATATTTTCAGCGGTTGAGTAGTCAGGAATCATTTGTTCCAATGTTGTTGGGTAGGAACCTTCAAAAATTTTGTAAAACTCAATATCAAACTGTGCATCTTCTAAAGGTGTGAAGATCGTATCCATGGATTCGTCTGTCGCGTCATTTACATCAGAGTATGTTACAGATGATGAATCGACAGAATCAAGAGCATTTTCCATAAAAATAGGAGCCTGTGTTGCTGCCCAAACCATGATTCCAAAGGCTCCAACGGTTGCGATTAGTCCTACTATACTAACTGCAATGAGCCCAGCATTTGTAGAACCTTTTGACTCTACGGTAAGATTGGGCTTCGTTTTTTTAATATGGTTAAAGATGACAACACCAATGATAGTTGTCAAAATTGTAATTATTGCGTTAAGTGGTGTTTGGATTATGGCCCTTACAGTTTTAGAGAGATCTGAATCAGGGATGCTATTAAGGATAATACCTGATACAAAAACGTATCCTATTAATACACTAAAATAGATAAGCACAATTACAAACCATCGGCCAAAAACAACACCAACATTTCCAGAAATATAGCCTTTACTTTTAAGAAGGGCATTAATACCGCGCTCGTCATCGAAAATAACGACTTGTATCCCGAACACAAACCACAAGCTAAAGATTATTCCTGGGATTATGAGGAGAAGAAATCCACCTGTGGTTATAAGTCCCATGAGTAGGGAAACAATAAACATGGGGATTACATATTTTAATGAGCGAGACATGATATCTAGGAAACTTATTGTTTCCTCTCGGTCACGAATACGAACCATCGTTGCAGCAGATGCCCACAGGCTCAGAAAACCTCCAACGAGTGAAATTCCGAGCATGATGAGTGTGAAGGGTCCAAACAGGTCAAGGATAGATGCACTTCCTTGGTTATTTGCTAGGGTTGCGAAACCAGGAGTAGCTACTGTGATGATACCCATAATAAATGAAAATATCGTTGGGAGGAGTGCAAATCCCACGTATTGTAGCCAATGCGCTTTAAATATCTCTATAGCTTCTCGAATAAGGTCCATTGCGCCGGGCATTGTCGCGGCTGTTTCAGCTGTTATTGCCGGAGTTGGGACATCGCTTGCTACGAGTTCTTGTGCGGGGTTTGGTACTGCCAAAAAAGCTTCAGATATGTCAGTAGTTTGCCATCCAGCAGAAATAAGTGATTGGATAATGACGTCATCAGACACTCCCTTTGTCTTTTCCTCATTAATGTAGTCAATAATATGTTGGTTTGCCATTTTGTATAACAGGATTGTACACAATAGGTACGTTAGAATCAATTATGTAAATAAGATAGATGGGGTTATTCCATGAGGTGAAATAACCCACTCCCTATCCACTGTTTCCTTATTCAAATCGCCATTCAATAATGTCAGAACTGCTTGTTATGTAATCAGCGGCTCCCATTGTTGCCGGTTTATCATTTACATAAAACAGCCAGTATTTGTTATCAGTTCCACCTGCAATGCCGTTGATTGAATCAACGTATTCACCAAAAGAAGAATCTTTAGTAACAACATCATCTTTAAGTTTTAGTAGCTCTAACGCAGTCTTACCTTCTTCACCACTATAGGTAATGGTGTCCATAGATTGGTCTGTATTTTCAATACCAGTTTTTTCTATTGTATTAATATCAGCTACAGAAGGAGAGGTAGGCTCGCTTATAGGTTCTGTATCGTTGGGACGAGAGACAAAAAACCAACCAATTATAAGAACCAATGCAGTAATAACAACGTAGGTTGCCGTAGTTGACTTTTTATATGTATCAGTTTGTTTATCCATAATAATCACCTCCTGTCTTTAGTTTGTTCATACTGTTCGTTCACAACATTAAAATAATGGTGTTGCGCGAACCGAGATGTGAATACATAGTGCATTCAACAATGCTCCTGAGTAGATCGGACTGTACCGTTGCGCGTCAGTGACAGAATTACACTGTCTTCTTACTCATGAGCGTGACTTGGTTATACACATTGTTGTCAGTTTGAACAAGAAGTGTTTTGAGTTGATGTGTATAGGTATTCGAGAAAGAGCGATATTGTGCTGGTTTAGTGCTATAATCGGTGGCATTGCACGTTGATATATCGTGAAAGTTCAATCATTTCAAAGAGGAGGTTTTAAATGAACAACGGAATTGCAGTACAAGACTTCAAAGTGGGAGATTCCTGTCTGATGCTTTTTAAAGTTGAGGTAAAAGGCGCATTTATTTACGTACGTGCGCCTGGACGGATAGAAGAGGTTTTTCCTTCAACGGTTAACCTCAGTTCCTCCATTTCGGTCAGGGCTGTTGCGACACCACCAGAAGATTCAGCCTTTCAGAGGGTTCCGGAAGGTCAAGAGCCTGAAGTTGATGTTTATTGGGTGTTTCATCAAACGCGAGAGGCCAAGGTGCTTCTTTCAATGCTGGAAAGCGAATCTCATTGGGCGTCAAAATTGGCTGAAGGGTTAGACGCAGCAGGTAGACTCTCCCAGGCGTGGAAAGAGACAGCTTTTGCATTTTCACAATTCTAATTTCAATCACCCGTAAGGAGAAATTACATGGCTGACAAACATCAAGGCGCAGTAACACCTTCAGATGGAAACGGGGATGATTTCGTTCGAGACTTAGGGTTTGAAGATGAAGAAGGTGATGGTCTTGGAGACCTTGATTTAGCAGATGTTGTTGATGAGATCTTTGAGTCGGGTTTTTTGTGTACGATCCGCATTATGGAGATTGTTGAGTCCTCAGCTTTAGCTGGTGATACTAAAGCTGACGATGTTATCGATGGGGTTGGGTTTGTCTTTGTGATGTGTGAACACGGCCCAAATAACTGCAAACGAGATCCTGAAGGTTGCACCTGCGAACGATGGGTGGGGTATATCCAGAAAATCGTGATAGATTGAGACAAGTTAATGTTCGTTTTGGTCTATTAAGAAACGAAAACCCCGGTACCGACTCATCAGAGTTGGCATCGGGGTTTGTTATGTTCCTGTCACAAAAAACGGTTACGCTTGCGGATACATTTCATCTACAAGCGTTAACAGGCTTTCACTAGTGTACGTTTTACGCACAATAGGACACCACTCGTTTGTAGAAAGGCTTGTATCCCACGGACAAATTGATCTCACCCATCCAAAATGAGAAAGGACTGCACCTGTTTCGGGGTTTTGCCGGGTGTAATGGATGATCTGACAGTTATGGATCTTATCGAGAGGATCTTTAGATCCATTAAAGGTGTCGAATTGGTCGCTACGAAGGCGTTCAATTCGAACACGGGCTGCCCACATGAGTTCTCCATGGCAGACCAATAGTACATTTTGTGATCCTGATCTTACGAGCGTATCCATTACTCGGTCGAATCTTTCGCACAGTTGTGACATGGATTCTCCACCAGGGAAAGGTGCATAGAATCTGCTTTTCTTGCGAGCATCCGTCCAGAGTCCAAATACTGTATCTCGAATCGAGGTAGTAATAACATCCATGATGCCACGGTCTCGTTCGCGTAAATAATCGTTAAGCCTCCATTCAACATCTTGAATGCCAAGAAGGGCTGCAGTTTGCATTGCCCTGGCGTACTGTGAAGATTCAAGACGGTCAAAAAATCCTGGTTCAAAGTTTTCAGATAACCATTTTCCAGCTTCACGAGCTTGCGTCTCACCTTTGGCAGTAAGTCTCCACCAAGAATTGTGTTGACCCATGAATTCTTGGGTATATGCACCGTCGTCACCTTCTTTGTCTTTGGTGGAGGCAGCATTTCCTTCTGACTCACCGTGACGAACAAGCACAAGATTAAGCGGTACTGTTGGGCCTTTCATGGACAAACTCCTTTATCTATTGTTGAGAATTAATGAGCTAAAATTACATTCGCATTATACGTTATATGACCTTTAAAAGTTAGCAACCATGCTACAATAGCTCAAACCGCACTTTTATTTTGTGTTTCACTTGTTAAGAGGAGGGGATATGACCGAAAATATGCGATTAGGTGTTAAACCTGTTAAGGAGAGTGTGTATTTTTACAAACGTAATCACACACTACCCCAACAACTAGTTGTAACGAGCAATATTAACTTAGACTACGAGTTTCAGCGAACGATCGTGTGGCAAAAAGTAACAGAGTGGATTGACGATAATCTTAGAAAAATTCTCATCACCCGTGTTGTTAGTGAGCATATCGCACATAACGGAATACCGTTGGTAAAGGACCTTCGTTATAGTTTGGCGCGAAATATGATTCGATCCATTGAGTTTGATGGGAAACGGGCATACGTGTATATACGTTGTTTTGAAGGAGAGGAACGATACCTGAGTTTCTTTGCCAACACGTACGTACAGTTCGCTACTAACGAGTGGGTGTTGATTTCGTTTAATAATACGTCAATGCCGTGGGGACTGAATTAGGTAGATTTGAGGTGGGAGGGTTGTTCCAATAAAAAAGGCCGTCCGGGGTTTAATCCGGGCGGCCTTTTGTTTATTGTGTTGCGATAACTGCTAGGGGTTGCAGACGAGTTGTATGTCGTCGATATTTACAAACATGTCTGACCCATTTGCGATGATTGAAAACAGCACTTGTCCTTCCCCAAAAAATGCTGCAGTGTCATACAGGAGCCAGTCATAAGTGAGGTCTCCTGGAAGGATTTCAACTATCGTACTTCCGTAAGGGACATCTCCGAGGAAATATAATATCTCAAAATATATTCTCCAGTCAGTATATCCCTCCTCAGCTTTGGCGAAAAAGCTAATTGTGCAATTCCCAGACAAAGGGTTTATGTATTGCATAACCCTTTGTTCCTCAGCAACCTCCCCAGGGATTTGAATAAACGAAATCGCTCCATTTCCCGTTAAAATTTGTGGCAGGCAGGAATCAATACTGCGATTACACCAGGGATAACCGTATATACCATTTGAGTACGAGAATCCAGAAAAGGCATCGTTTGCAATGGAAGGATCCACTTCAAAGCTTACGTCCTTGAGAATTTGAACTGGAATTTGAGGTTCATCCGTGGGTATTGCCGTTGGTATGGGTGTAGGAGAGCTTTCAGCGACCGGCGTATTTGTTGAGATAGGGTTTGCATTCCCCACCGCAGCAGATATCATTGCAAGATGTACCGTGTATATTCTTGACCCAGGAGTTGTACCAACAGTCGGGACGGCCGTGGGATTGCCGGTTGGTTGTGGTGTCAACGTTGGTGGAAATGTTGGAGTCGTCGGTACTGGTGTTTGACTCGCTACTGGGATTGGTGTGCTGGTTGCTGGATCAACCGGCTTTGTCGTCGGTGTCCACGTCGGTGTCCACGTCGGGGTAAATGTCGGCGTTGGTGTTGGAGGTACCGTTGGACTCGGAGCGGGAGTCTTTGTTGGTGTTGGCGTTACGGTTGGAATAGGCGTATGTGTTGCCGTATTCACTGGTGTCGCTGTTGGTGTTGATGGTTGTTGTAGCGGGCCATTTGAACATGCCCACAAAAACATATTGTCTAGCATCATCAATCCTGTGCCTGGGGCACCGTCATTGATAATCACCCGGTAGCCAACTCTAAAGTACTTGCCCGCAATCTGGGTAATGTCAAATGCGTAGTTCTCCCATTGCCCTGTTAAGGGCAGTTTTGCCGATGAGATAGCATATGGACTGGATACTGACGTTTTGACACCTACAATTACGTGGAGTCGCATTCCTTGGGCAACCTGAGTGTATTTTTTCTGCCCACGGAGGTACAGTTTCGTGACGTTTGCACTTGCATATGAATCTTGTGCAAGCGTTTCATTGATGTTGATCGCAGAACTCTCGAAGTAGCTTCGAGTATTTTGCCATCCACGGGAATCGTGCCCTCCTGGTTGTTTCGACCAATCCGCGTAATTTGGAGTAGGTCGGTTGTTGCTATCTGCATCAAGCCAAAACAGTTGCGTTTCGGTTTCTCCCGCTGCACAAATGCTTTGCGGTGTATCAACAAAGGTAACTGCAGTCAATGACGAAATTTCCTCTTGGGCAAATACCCTCACTGCGGGAATTAGAGTCAAAATGAGTAACAAAACAACCCGGATTACGAGGAGAAGAATCTTTATTTTCTGATACATTGGCGTACCTTTCTTTTTTGTGGAACAATCAGTTGTAAAGGGGCAAACAACACATTGAGTGTGTCGATATTGTATCACAAAAACATAAACTATGGGTCGGTGTTTTGGTAATGATGACATTTGCTAGAAACGGTGTGTAGAATGTTGCAAAA
>Ga0210011_1000540_pt1 | contig 40627 bp, 30 predicted proteins | sample CryGeymeta201502_FD_183972 | JGI IMG/M metagenome (GOLD analysis project Ga0210011, IMG submission 183972) | Groundwater microbial communities from Crystal Geyser aquifers in Utah, USA - Crystal Geyser metaG 2015-02 (SPAdes) (version 2) | ecosystem: Environmental > Aquatic > Deep subsurface >...
AAGCCGTACGTGACGGTCATGTGCGGGATCTGGAAAGTGCACCTTTACTAGTTGAAACATAGAAAAATGTTTCAAAAAAAACTTGACTATTAACGGTATAACTTCGATTCGTTTGCATTTCTTGCTTTGTGATTGTTTAGCCTCTCATCTACGGTCGAGATGACTATGATATCATCACCTAACAACAAAAAGGCTGATTTTTTAAAAAAAATCAGCCTTTTCTTCCCCTCCACAATGAAATAAAGTCTATAAGTATTAAACTGTTTTAGAAAATACGAAATCTTTTTTACGTTTTTTCAAATACGCATCAAAAACCATGGCAATATTTCTAACGAAGAACCGACCGTTTTCGGTAACTGAAATACCATCGTCTGTAACAGAAAGTAATCTATCGATTACAAAAGGTGCCAATTTTTTAAGTTCTTTTTTGAAATAGGTTTTAATTGAGATACCATGCTGCTCTGCAATATCGGCCCATACAACAGATTGAGCACACATAATTTTCATAATTACATCGCGTCTAATGAGATCGTCTTTGGTTAAGAAATAACCTTTTTCGAAAGTTGAACCCAATTCTTCAACCCCTTTTGACCATTGTTGAACAATTCTGTGTCTTTGCAAATAAGAAGATCCCACAAAAGAAATTCCAGACATTCCGAAAGAAATCATCTCTAAATTAGCTTGTGTAGAATAGCCTTGAAAATTACGGTGTAAAGTTCCTTTTTTTCGAGCAATAGCTAGTTCATCGTTTGGTTTGGCAAAATGATCCATTCCAATAAAATCAAAACCTTTTTCCTGTAATTGTTTCATAGCCATTTGCAACATTACAATTTTTGAAGCAGGTTCAGGCAAATCTTCATCATTAATTAATTTTTGAGCAGGTTTAACCCATGGAATATGAGCATAACTGTATAAAGCAATACGATCGGGATCTAAAAACTCCAACACATCTAAGGTATTTTTAAACAAAGTTGGGGTTTGTTTAGGCAAACCATAAATCAAATCAATGTTAATAGACTCAAAACCTTCTGTTCTTAGCCACTCCATTGTTTGAATATTTTGATCCATTGATTGAATTCGATGAATTGCTTTTTGTACCTCTGCATTCACATCTTGAACACCAATAGAAGCTCTATTAAAGCCAACTTTTGCTAATGCTTTAATTTGTGAATGGGTAACAGTTCTTGGATCAATTTCAATACTAATTTCAGCGTTTTCATCAAAAACATAGAACTTTTTTAAGGTTTGCGTTAATTCAACCAATTCTTGTTCACGAAGAAAAGTTGGGGTTCCACCACCAAAATGCAATTGATACACTTTTGAATCAGGATGCACGAATTGAGCTGTCTTTTCAATTTCAATTTTTAGAGAATCTAGATACGCTCTTGAAACATCGGGATTTTTACTAATTACTGTTGTACAGCCACAATACCAACATAAACTTTGGCAAAAAGGTAAGTGAACATATAATGATAATTTTTTGGGTTCATTGAGCTCTGTTGAAAGATATTCCCATGTTTTTTTATGATTAATTGGCTCAAATTGTACTGCGGTAGGATATGAGGTATATCTCGGACCTTGAACATTATATTTTTGAATCAATTCTGAATCGGGCTGTATCATGATAATTCCTATTAAAGATAGATTTATCTTTAATATAGAAATAAAAGCAAGCCAGATGCAAGAGTATTAAGATAATTTTATCTTTAAATTTTAAATTTGATATAAAAATCTAGCTTTACTGAACAATAAACGCATTTTTGACAATGATGAGTTAATTGCAATTATGTTGAAATACATAATATCTTGATTTTGACTTAATTTAAAACAACTTATATGATCGAGATCCTGTTTTAACTTTCCGTCATTAGGACGAAAGCCATAATCTCTTGCTCTCGCTCTACTTCAATATATAAACTCCCAATTCGATTGAGATCCTGTTTTTCAACAGGATGACGATAATTCCGAGAAATTCAAAGTACTTGCTCAACATAAACTCCCAATTCGACTGAGATCCTGTTTTAACTTTCCGTCATTAGGACGAAAGCCATAATCTCTTGCTCTCGCTCTACTTCAATATATAAACTCCCAATTCGATTGAGATCCTGTTTTGCAACAGGATGACGTTAATTCCGAGAAACACTAAGTATTTTCTCAATTTTATTTCATAAATCCCAATTTGTTCAAAGATTGCTATAAAAAATTTTAAGAAGGAATAAAGATGAGATTGGCAAATACGCTTCAATCACTTTTTTATGATTGATATTGTTGTTGTTAAGATAATCAAGTTCGAGAATGAATCAGTGCTATTTTGAAAGTTAAACACCAATGGGTAAAAGTTCCTTTTTCATCCAGAATAGTAGAATTTAACACCTACTACTATTCAATTCATTATATTTCAACATAATATAAATCCAAACAAAGAAAAACTATGTTAATTACTTCATTTGATACTCAACTTGCAGAACAACTTCTTAGCTATTCAGTTAGTCTTAAAGCTGGACAAAATATTCAAATTCAGCTCATCGGAATAAATGGGATCAGTTTGGTTAGAGCATTGGCGGCCAAAGCTCGTGAAATGGGCGCAAATCCATTTATTAATATTATTGATATAGAGACTCAGAAGATTTTACTTGAACAAGGAAATGAAAACTATTGGAACGAAGTTGCTACAATTGAAGGACTTCCAGTCATGGAAAAAATGCACGCTTATATTGGAATTCGTGCATCAGAAAATATCTATGAAACTTCGGCTGTAAACAAAGAAGCCAATAAAGCTTATGCTGAAAAATTCTTACATCCTGTTCACATGGAACGCAGAGTTAAACACACTAATTGGTGTATTTTGCGCTACCCATCTCCTGCTTTTGCCATGAATGCAAAAATGACTACTGCAAACTTCACCGAATATTTCTACAAAGCATGCTTACTTGATTATTCCAAATTAGCCGAAGCAATGAATCCTTTAGAAGAATTATTACGCAAAACAGACAAAATTGAACTCAATGGAAATGGAACAAACATCAGTTTATCTGTTAAAGGTCAAAATTGGGTTCCCTGTGTTGGAACTCACAACATTCCTGATGGTGAAATTTTTTCTTCTCCAATTATTGATTCAGTAAATGGAACTATTACTTATGCTCCAAGTGTTTACCAAGGGAAACCTTTCGAATTCGTAACCTTACATGTTAAAGACGGAGTCGTTCAATCCTACGAGTCTTCGAATAATGCTGCTTTAGAAGAAATTCTGAATACTGATGAAGGTGCAAGAAGATTCGGAGAATTCAGTTTTGGAACCAATCCGATGATTGCTCAACCCATGTACGATATTTTGTTTGATGAAAAAATTTACGGTTCAAATCACTTAACTCTTGGTCAAGATTATGATGAAGCATCAAATGGAAATAAAAGCTCCATTCACTGGGATTTAGTTTGTATTGGTGCAGATGTCTATTTTGATGGTGTTTTAGTTAGAAAAGGACGATTATGGCTTCCTGAATCTTTAAAATCATTGAATCCTTAAAATTCTATGCTAAAATTTTTATTAACACTGATTATATTTTTTTCTTTATTGATTCTTTTGATTTATTTCCTAGCCAATCCTTCTGGTGGACTTGAATCATATATTTCGACTTTAGAAAATGGAATGGAGCGTAAAGTATCAAAAGGTGATACCATTTCTGTGCTTACCTTTAACATGGCTTACGGTTATGGTATTGGTTCTGATGGAGTTGGTTATGAACCTAAGCCCAATGACTTAATTTATGAGCGATTAAAAAATATTGCTTTATTAATTAATGATTCTAACGCTGATCTAGTTCTTCTCCAAGAAGTTGATTTTGATGCCAACCGAAGTGGAAACAAAAATCAAGTTGATTTTTTGATGAATCTACTTGATTTAAAGTATGCTGCAAGTGCAATTTCTTGGGATGCACGCTATGTACCTTTCCCTTATTTACCCTTAAGTTCTCATTTTGGTAAAGTAAAATCAGGCGGTGCAATTTTATCTCGTTTTCCTATTATCAATCAAAAAACTGAATTTTTGCCTAAACCTATTTCAAACCCTTGGTATTACAATTGGTTTTATCTACACAGATACATCCAAAAAGCTACTATTGATTTGGGGTTTACTACATTTTCAATATTTAATATGCATTTAGAAGCATTTGATGTGATTAACAAAAAAAAGCAAGCCCATCAATTAAAAAAAATGGTTGCTTCTACATCTGATTTATGGTTATTTGGTGGTGATTTAAACTCTTTACCGCCTTATGCAAGTAAAGTTGCTCATTTCGATGATGAATATGGCGATGATTATACAGCGGATAGCACTCAAACTATTATTCGCTCTATTTCAGGTTTTAAAGAACCAATTCAACCAAACACGTCTGAATCGGATTATTTTACTTTTCCACCTCTTAAACCCAATCGACAACTAGATTATTTATTTGTTCGAGATTCGATTAAAATCTTACGTTATGAAGTTTTGAATACGGGAGATTTATCCGATCACCGACCAATTTTTCTTCAAATTGTTATATAAAAAAACCACTCGTTTTTCGACAAGTGGTTGGGTACATGGGTGTGTTAATCTATTTTTACGGTTAACTCTATTTATAGTATATAAAGTTTCTAGATTTTATTGTGTTCTGAAATGTAATTAACAAAACATATCAATCAAATCTAAAAAAATATTGCATTATACTATAAGCATTTCATATTTTTGTATGATTAACAACTAGTCTTTTGGCTTAACGAAAGCCCAGTTTCAATCAACGAAGCGGACATATCAATTGATTGATAATTATCAGATTTCAATGGAAATAATTAAATCGCTTTTTTTACATTAATTCTTAATGTGAGTTAAATTTTGTTTAAACTTTAAGACTCAACTCAGCATCATTTAAAAGTTGCATGAATTCATACTGCACATCAACACTTTTATTTTTTGCATACCATGTATGGAGCTCTTTATAAAAAACATCTCTCGACATAGTTGGATTTGCTTTAAAATTGGCTAAAATCTCCATTGCGGCTTTAGGTTTTGGTCCCCAAACACCCACTTCTTCTAAGGTGACTTTCCTAAGAAGTACAATAATTGGTATTGACATTGCGCCATTTGTTAAATAGCTATTCATTATATCTAAATTCTCATCACGAAAAATAACTTTTAATGCTAACTTATCTGATAAATCACAGATTTTTGCAATTGCAGGTAGGTTTTGAGCACCATCTCCACACCAAGCTTCGGTAATAACTAAAGCAATATAAGATTCGGTTAGAGATTCAATTTTTTCTCTAATTTCTGGTAAAATGCTTAAGGTTTTTGCAATCCGATGCATTCTAACCCAATTTAATTCTGTGTATTTAAGTAAAGTTTCAGATTGATTTGAGCCTGTAGTTCTATGTTCAGCTACTAATTGCTCACTTAGAGCATAAAATTCGTTCCAACTAAGTGCGGAATCGAGCAGTTTTTGAGTAATCATAATGGTTGATAAATGTAAATTCTAATTAATCAAAGATACAAAAGGCTTTATTTAAAAGATGTTTCATTTTCGCTATAAGATTGATAGAGATTTAATTAAAAATCACATGGTAAAATATCATTCTAAAAGCCATTTATTCAATTAAATGATGTGTATTTACTAATTGTCCTAGTATAATGATGTGTGCGAATGAACTAATTCCATTTTTAAATCTTATGAGCGTACTCCGAAAAGTAGTTTTTAGCAAGATATTCGTCGAATTCGTAGTATTTGGAAAGGTATAAACCTAAAGAATTGACTTTTTGGAGTGGACTCAATCTTATAGAATTATAAAAAATTTATCGATGTTATGTAAATCAGAAATCGTTTTTAAAACAAAACAAGATCATTCAACATAGAACTCAAACATTTTTTGTAAATCGACTATTAGTAAATGACCATTATTTTTAGCGTACGCTCAAAATTTGGAGTAACACTACAATTTCTCATTGATTTTTGCTTATTTCTTATTTCTTATTTCTTATTTCTTATTTCTTATTTTTAATTGAAGATTTCTCCACTCCGATTCGATCTAATTTCTTCCCTCATCTCCGGTCGAGATGAATTTTTTATTCAAAATTTCTCATTTCTCCTTGCTATAGTTTCTTAAGTAATCCAATAACCTAGATATTTGAGCAAAATTACACAAAGACTTAGTATGACAAAAGAAAAAGACATCACATATTTTAGTCTCATAACACCTTCATACTCATCCATACTACCTTTTAATTTTTTTAGACGTGTTGACACAATTATAATGGGAATGACTGAAAAAATAGTAAACAAAACGGGCAAATAAAGATTTATCTGAAATAAGCCAATGTCAACTAAACTAATTCCAATACCGCTAAAACTACTATATAAGCTCTGTATCCCCTTTATACCATAACGAACTGCAAATGTATAATCTCCTCTCAGCCTATCTTCATCAATTTGAAATATTTGGGAAACAGGATACATTGCCGTTAACATAAATGCCACACCAATTGAAGTTGTGAAATGCCACCATTGTAAAAAATCACCAAGTGCTAAAACGCCCATTAAAAATGAATTTGTTCCCGTACTTAACCCAATTGTGAGCAAACTCAGCCAAGGATGACCTTTCCAACGGCCAATTGGTGATGAATAAACCCAAAAGAGTGCCAAACTAAAAAGATACAAACCATTAAAGAGCATTGATTTATCATAGTTTATAACTAAACCTAAAAACATGATCACTAGTGAAACATATCTTGTCCATTCCGCTAATTTCGGAGGTGATTTTAATCCACCAATTGGCCCTTCATCTTTATCCCAATAGGAATTAAAAGCTGTTGCTCCTCCAAAAAGTAAGGTATGAATCACGATGAATTGAAACCAAAACTCAGTCCAATTTAAATTTTCAGCAAAAACAGCAGAGATTAAATAAGGCGCTGATAGCACTCCAAACATGTAAGGCAATCGAAGATGAATTAAAAAACTTTTCATTGTAAAAGATACTTTAAATTGGCGTTTTTAAAATACGTTTTGATCTATTTGATTATGAATTCAATCGAGTTGATTTGTTTCGCATTTTTAAGCTTGTTATTTTTCTGAATGATTGATACATCAACTCTACTTTACTCGGAATTCAAGATAAAACAACTGCAACATTCTTTCGTTGTAAACCAACTTTTATCGGAGTACTTAGGGAAAAGAGAAACAGGCGAAAAACACCCTATTTATGATTTTCTTTTTGAATATTACTTTTTTAGTCCATCACAACTAGAAAAGTTTTCGCCCGGAATAGCTGTTTCCATTATCAATGATTGTGAGAATTACGAAGATTTTACCTTACCGAATAAAAACTTTTATTCTTTTAGTGATGAAAAAAATGCATGGATCATGCAAACTCAATCGCTGAGCCAAAAGCGAAAAGATTCGTTAACTTGGGTAATAACATTATTGGAACACACGCAACAAAATGAACCTCAATTTGCTTGTTTAGGTTTACACGAATGGGCCATGTTATATAAAAATGAAACAAATGTTAGGCACAGTCTTGCGTTGCGTGTTTCAGCGAGAGAATTACAACACCTTGTTGAATCAAAACCACTAAAATGTACCCACTTTGACGCATTTCGTTTTTTTACAAAAGAAGCGAATCCCTTAAATAAAACACGTTTAACAAAGGATTCGCGAGTCAAGTCGGAACAAAGCGCATGCGTTCATGCAAACATGGACATTTACAAATGGTCTCATAAATTTTATCCATGGATTTCATCAGAATTGATTCTTGAATCCTTTTATTTAGCAATTGAAGCTAGAACAATTGATATGCAGGCAAGTCCTTATGATGTTTCATTAATCGGGTTAAATCCTATTAGAATCGAAACAAAAGAAGGTGCCGAAGAATATGTTCGTTACCAAAAACAATTGTGTATTAAGGGTAATTCAATTAGATTGAAATTAATTCATGAACTTGAACAACTAAAGAATTGCTCATAAATAATTTAAATAAATAGTTTTAATTACGCTTAATTAGAATCCTTTTTCTTTGTATTTCTGTCTTTAGCACGCTGAATTGTTTTCTCTTTATATTCTAAATCAGTGTGATAACGACGTTTATTCTCGGCTTTCACTTTCTCTTTAAATTCGGAGTCAGAGCGATATTTATCATTTAACCTCTTTAATATCTGATCTTTGTTTTTTTCATAGTAAGAACTCATAAATATTGAATTTATTAATTATTAAACCTACACTTTATTGTTTATTACAGTACCGAATACTACTAATTTAGAATTAAAATAGTCTTTATTCTTAAATCAGTCAATAGCTATTTTGGAAGACTAATTTTTCCTAAGTTGAGTTTTTTTCCTATACCAGAATTCCTTGGGCTAGTTAATGATTGCCCTGCAAGAGTTTGATATGCCAACCAACTAAACAAAACGGCTTCTTTTGAATCTGAAGAAAATCCTAATTCATCAAATAATTTCACTATATTCCCCTTAGCAAAGCTTTTTATTAATTCGATTAAGCTTGAATTATGCGCTCCTCCACCACTTAAATAGAGCGTATAGTTTTGTTTTCGAGAAACTCGCTCACAAGCTAGTACTAAACTTTGAGCAGTTAAAACAGTTAGAGTTTTTATTCGATCTAAGTGAGATAATTCTTTTGTATATCGGATTAACCAATCCGAATTAAAATATTCTGAACCCGTTGATTTCGGGAATTTTTTTTGAAAGAAATCATCTAACATCATGTTTTCTAAAACCTCTATATTTAATCTTCCTTGCGTTGCAAACTTGCCATTATCATCATAAAATAAATCAGGGTTCATTTGATTCACAGATAGGTCTATGAGTTTATTTCCCGGTCCTGTATCAGTAGTTATCACTTGGTTTATACTTGAATTTGCTGGAAGCCATGTTAAGTTTGCCATTCCGCCAATATTTGCAAGAATTCTATTTTCAATGGAATCTGTAAATAACGTATAATCGCCATATACAACTAATGGAGCGCCTTCTCCACCTGCAGCAATATGCTTTTGTCTAAAATCAGAAACTGTCAATATTCCTGTTTTTGTTGCAATATGATCGGCATCAACAAGTTGAAGTGTGGCTGCTTTTTTATCTGGTGATAATTCTGAGGGAATGTGATAAATCGTGTGTCCATGTGAACCTATAAAATCAACTTCCTCATTTACTAATCCAGCATTATTAATTACTTGATTTACTGAATCAGCGAAAAATTCCGCAGCTTTACGATTAAAAAAGGTAAGTTCACTTAATTTTACAGTTTCTACAGAAGTGATTTTTCTAAGGAGCTGATTTAAGTATTCAGGCCATTTTATTGTTTCAAAATGGATGAGTTTGGGTCTGAAGTGATCCACTTTACTAAATGAACATAAAGCGATATCGAGTCCATCTAATGAAGTTCCCGACATTAATCCAGCACCGATAAAATTTTCCTTTTGTGAATTTAAAAATACCATTTGGTTTGTTAAGACTTAAATATTAATACCTGTTTGTGCTTAAAATGCTAAATTTTATGATACGATAATTTTGAAATTCAAATCATTTGATTTATTGATTCTAAATAATTCAGATTAGAGCCAACTCTCAAAAATTGTATTGTCGGTTTATGACCGTTATTAAGCGTGAGATAGCCCATAATTTGCAGAATTTCATTTTTTAGAGTAAAGTTAGATTTATCTTTTAAAATCTATCTACTAGGCGATATAAATTCAATAAAATTCAATTACAATTTCACCCTTATATAATTTATAATGCTTTTTTTGATGTATAATTAAAGCTCAAATTCGGACTTCGTTTCTATAAAAAAGGCTGTGATTTTTGCAAAAAAAACGGTAATCCTGTGCCAGAACATGATTCGAAGAACCAAGAAGTACTATCTTGGTCAAAATCTTTTTAAGCCAAAAGCAGTTCTTTTGTATAGGTTATGTTCTAAGGCTGAGATGCTGGGTCGGAACCCAGCATGACCAAATGACGTATGTGACATAAGAACTACATTTTGCGCATAGATTATTGTTTTCATTAATTATGCTACATAAAATCGTTAACAAAATCATTCACTTTGCAAAATGTCAAAGTCCGAATTTGAGATTAAAGTAAAAATTTATTTTAAACGTGTTAAATAAGCACTCAAGGCGCAACTCCCGACATAAGTATAGCACAAATATAAGCACCATACGTACCTAAAGCATAGCCCAAAACGGCTAATAAAACTCCAACAGGTGCTAAAGCAGGATTAAAAGCAGAGGCAACAATGGGCGCTGATGCAGCTCCACCAACATTTGCCTGACTCCCAACAGCAAGAAAAAACAAAGGAGCTTTTATCCATTTTGCAACTAGTATCAATAAACCTGCATGAAATGCCATCCACGTTAGACCAACAAGAAATAAACCTGGATTGTCAAAAATGGCCAAAATATTCATTTTCATTCCAATTGATGCTACTAAAACATATAAAAGTAAACTTGCTAACCGAGATGCACCAACACCTTCTAATTCACGTACTTTGGTGAATGATAATCCAAGTCCGATTGAAGTTGCCAATACAACAATCCAGAAAAAACGAGAAGTCAAACTAAACTGATCTAAGTTTATTCCTGTAGCATTCGACAAATCTTTTATTCCAGGAACGATTAAGTCTGCTGCAAAATGAGAAAATCCAGTGACAACAAATCCGACTGCTAAAACGGTTACGGTATCTGATAAACTAGGAATTTTCATAATTCCATCTCTAAATTTTTCGATGGAAGTTTTAACATCTTCAATCGCAGAGGTATCGGCTTTTAACCAAGTATCAAATTTCTCTGACCTTGAAGCTGAAAACAATAAAAAACCCATCCAAATATTGGCAACAATTACATCAACGGTAATCATTGCTGAAAAAACATTGTCTCCAACTTCCCAAACTTCTTTCATTGCGGTTTGATTCGCGCCACCACCAATCCATGATCCCGCAATGGTTGATAAACCTCTCCAAACAGCATCCGAACCTTGCCCGCCAACAACATCTGGTGCAAGAAATGAAAAAAGTAATACAGCAAGTGGCCCTCCAAGAATAATTCCGATAGTTCCTGTCAGAAACATAATTACCGCTTTTGGCCCTAATTGAATTATTTTTTTGATATTTATACTTAACGTAAATAAAACTAAAGAAGCAGGTAATAAATAATTAGCTGAAATTGGATATAACATTGATTTTTCACCTGAAACAACACCAAATGTATTTAATAAAGCTGGCAAAAAGTAACACAATAGCAGTGAGGGAACGTAAGTATAGAATTTCTTAAAGAAGGGTTTGTCTGATGAACTAGTTTTGAAAACAAGTGCCAAAATGGCGAATAAAAGTCCTAGTACAATTGCATCATTTGTGATTAAAGCTTCATGCATTTTTGCTAATAATTAGTAATAATTTTGCCAATTCTAACAAGATAGTAAATTATTACTTTGACCGACAAGCAGATAAACTAATCTTCCTTATAAATTTGCTAAATTAGAGTGTCATTTAATCAGGTTGGTAAATAGTTTATGAATCCAGTTGCTGCGTCCCCTACTTTACATTATAGATTAGTTTGTGTTGAAAACGGTCATGAAAACTCCGAATTAGAAACAACAACGTATTGCACTACTTGTGGTAGCGTGTTGGAAATTGTTTATACAGAGCAGCCAAAACAAACAGAATCGATTTGTTACCCACTTAGAGATCGTTTACCTGACCCAATTAGAACCATTCCAACTGAACTTCGTTATCTGCAAAAAATTTCACCTATTTATGAGGGAACTATTTGGGCTAAATGCGAACATCAAAATCCTACAGGTTGCTTTAAAGATAGAGGCAGTTACATTGAAGTTCTGAAAGCAAAAGAACTCAATAGAGATGCAATTTGTCTTGCTTCAACTGGGAATATGGCGGCTTCTGTAGCTTGTTATGCTAGCTATTTTGGGATTAAATGTTTTGTTTTTGTACCTGAATTTACTTCAGAAGGCAAATTGGCTCAAGCTATGATTTATAATGCGAAAGTCATTAAAGTAAAAGGTGACTATTCAAAATGTGAAGCATTATGCCGAAAATTTGCGGAATCTGGCAATTATTATTTAGCTGGAGATTATGTTTTTCGCGAAGAAGGGCAAAAATCCATGAGTTTTGAAGTCATTCAACAGAATGGAACAGATTTCGATTTTGTATTTATTCCTGTTGGTTGTGGAACCAATTTTGGTGCCATTTGGAAAGGCTATAAAGAAGCAAAAGCACAAGGATTAATTAACAAACTTCCTCGTCTCGTTGCTGTTCAGCCCGAGCATAGCTCCCCTGTTGTAAAAGGAATTTTCAAAAAAGAGAAAGTTATAGAAACTAAAGTTCAAACCATGGCAGGTGCGGTTGCTGCCTCTGATCCCGTTGATTTTTATAAAGTTCTTAGAGGAATTGAAGAATCAGATGGTTTAGCTTATATCGTTTCAGAAGAAGAAATTTTAGAATCCCTTACTGAAATGGCTAAAACGGAAGGCCTATTCACCGAACCTGCCTGTGCCCTTCCTTTAGCTGCTTTCAAAAAATATCGTGATGTATTTGGGGACTCAAAGTGCCTTTTTGTATTGACCGGAAATGGCTTAAAAGATACAGGAGTCGTTGTTCGTCACAGTTTACCTCAACCGGTAATTTCAAATGATTTAAATGCTGTTCAAAAATTCATAAAATCAGGTTATTTAGATATTCAATCAAATGCCTGGGGTAAATGGCAGATTCCTCCATTTGGAACGCTTCAACTAGATCCTGAACAAGTCGAAATTTATACTAATTATGTCGATACGTTTAATAAACGAGGCAAATTACTCACTGAAAAAGAACAAGAAGTGATTCAATCTATGGTTTTTGATGAAGCTCCAGCAAAAATTGACTGGATTCAAATTATGGATTATGATGTGCGTCTTAAAAAGAATGGCTTGGTTAAAGCAAAAGTAAGTCTAAAATTGTACGATAAACTTATTGATGGTAAAGCTGAAGGCGTTGGTCCTTTACATGCCGTTCTAACAGCGATTAAGTCTGTAACTGATGCAATTATTCCATTAGAAGTGGTTTATCACGCTCTCGAAGTGCTAAGCCCTGCTGCGACTTCTTTAGTCGTTGTTACTTTACGCCTAAATCACAATGATCGTCAGTTTATGACTAAATCGGTCTCTCCTGATATTATCGAAGCTGGACTTAAAGCTTTTATAAAAGGATTAGCGATATCAGTTTTCTGATTCATTGTAGAGTTTTGTAATTTCATAGAATTTTAGATCTTTCAATAAGCCTTTATCATCTAACGTCCTTAAAAAACTTGGAGGAACGTCATTTTCAATGAAATTCAAAATTTCGTGTGATTTATATAAATCTAAATAACCTGTGGCATCCCATTCTTTTAAATCATCAATAGTAACATCAGCATTAAAAAAATTCGTTATTTCATAGAATTTGTATTTTTTAGCCAATCCATTTTTCTTGAAATCACTCACATGTTCTGGAGTAACATCGTTTTTAATGAATTGAATGATTTCATGACTTTTGTAATCTTTTAAAAAACCTCCTTTAATCCATGGATTCATTTCTGAGGCATCAATGTCATTATTATATAGATGAGTAAGTTCCCATGGCTTTAAAAGATCGGTTAAACCGTTTTCTTTCCACTCTAGAATCTGATCTACATCAACACCATTATCATAAAACGATTTTAGTTCATATTCTTTGTAGGTATTGAATAATCCATTTTCTTTTAATTCGGCTAGATAATCTAAGTAAGAAATTTCAAGTGAATTGGATTTTGTTGTATTAAATCCAGAAATTGGTGGAACCGGTGGAACTGGAGGAATCCTACCATTTAATTGACTCAGAACACTTAAACCCTCCAATGACTTCAACGATTCCAAGTTTTCAAGTTGATTTAATGCTTCTAAACCTTGTAAAGCTGAACTAAGTGATTTGTTTAATGTGGCATTTAATTCGTTTTCATCAAACTCGTCTAATTGCACTTCCAATTCTGCTAGAGCATCTTCAATTGCTAATTTTGATGCTTCATTAAGCTCAGTTTTACTCGATTGTACTTCAACATTTATCTTTGATTCAATTTTTGCAATTGCTTCTTTAAGATTTGCTCTTTCCTTTGCATCAATTTCAGGATTAGCCGCTGCTTTTTTTAATTCACTTACAGTTTTGGTTAAAATTGAACTTACTAATGGTGGTAAAGCATTGCTAATTTCTGGAGCTACACTACTTGTTACAGTTGTTTTTTCATTAAATCCATCTTTAAAACTTGCTACCATTTCTTCTACAACTTGATCAGAATCAGAATTCATGTAAAATGGAATTCCGATACAACAAGCAATAATTAAAGAATACTTAAGGAATTGAATAAATTTACTAGGTTCTTCAGGTTCCTCAGAACGAATTGGAATACCTTTATTTGGATTTGAATTGTCATCAACTTTAGGAGACTGGTATTTTTCGTATAGATTATTTTTCATAAAAAAAGCTTTAAATCAAAGTAAAATGTACTCTTTTAGGAAGATAGATTCCAACAATTTCCAAACCTAAGAATGTACGCTTCATAATCGAAATAGTTTTACTTGACGAACTATTTTAAGCATGCTAATTAAAGGAAAATCATCTGAATATCATAAGTCCCATAACTCGCTTTTTTTTCAAATGGAATATTTAGTTGTTCTATTAGCGCTAAAACTGCTTTATTTTCTATTAACATGGAAGCAGTAAACCCTCGAATTCCTCTTTCTTTCGCAATATACTGCAAATAACTTAAAAGTTGAACACCAACGCCTTGTCTTTGCCATTTATCAGATGTGGTAATGGCAAAATCGGCTAAATTACTTGCCTCATTTAGTACATATTGAGCCATTCCTACTATTTCTTCAATTCCATCTTTTTCTGCAACTCCTATAAGCGCCATACTTTTACGATAATCGACATTAACAAAATGTTGAATGTCTTTAGCTTTCAAACCAATGCGCATTCCTGTAAATCTCATTTTCATTGATTGATCTGAAAGCCCAGCAAAAAACTCTTTAACTAAGCGCTCATCGGACATTTTAATAGGGCGTATTTGGATTTCTAAACCAGATTTTATGATACGTTTGGTTTTGAGTTGCTCTGGATATAAACTCGTTAAACCTGTATTTAAATCGACCATTGGAGGAATTACGCCACTTTTTTTAGCTTCATTAAATAAGGTATTTCTGAATTTTGGGTGTGAAATGGCTATTAATTCTAAAGCCAGTTCTCTAAAATTTTTCCCATGTAAAAAAGCAATTCCATATTCGGTAATTACATATTGAACATCTCCTCTTCCCAATGTAACACCTGTTCCTTCACTGAAATAAGGAACAATTCTAGAAATTGTATCATTTTTCGCCGTTGATTCCATCACTATAATATTTTTTCCTGACTCAGACAAAACGGAACCACGCATAAAATCTGTAATTCCACCAATTCCGCTAAATTGAAACCCATCTAAAGTTTCGGTTGTTGCTTGTCCTGTTAAATCAATTTCTAAAGCGGTATTTATTGCCGTCATGTGATGGTTTTTTGCAATAACTAGTGCATTATTCACATAATCAATTTCTTTAAACTCAATGTTAGGGTTCGAGTCGATATAGGTGTAGGTTTCTTTATCACCAATACAAAACGAAACCGTAGATTTTCCTTTATTGATACTTTTGTTTGAATTATTTATAACGCCTTTTTTCAATAATTCTACCATTGGTGGAGATAAAAGTTCTGAATGCAAGCCTAAATTCTTTTTTTCACTCAATCCCTTTAAGACTGCATTGGGTAAGCGCCCATATCCTGCTTGAATGGTATCACCATCTTTTACAATTTGTGCTAAATATTCACCGATTTTTTGAGCCTGTTTCGGAAGTTTAAAAGTTGGAATACTCAGAATGGGTTCATCGTAACGAAACCAAAAATCAATATCATTTAGTTTTACATATCCATCGCCGTAAGTAATGGGCATTTCTGCATTTACTTGAGCGATAATGACATCTGCAGATTTTACAGCTGCTTTTACGATATCAATACTGACGCCTAAAGAGACGTTTCCATGCAAATCTGGTAAAGAAGTTTGAATTAATGCGACATCTAAGGCAATACGTTTGGTTTTAAATAACGATGGAACCTGAGATAGAAATACTGGCGCATAATCTGCTTTTCCTGAATTAACCGCATTTCTAAAAACGGGAGAAATAAAAAATGTATTGAATCGAAGTAAATCTCTAAATCGGTCTTCCTCAAAATTGAATAAACCTAAGGTCCAAACTTGAATGAGTTCGTTTCCCCAATGTGATTTTGGATGATCACCAATGAACTCTGCAAAGGTTCTCATTAAATACTGAGGCTCTCCACAACCTGTACTTACAAAAATTCTCGAACCAGGTTTAATGGTTTTAAATGTTGACTCTAATTCTTGAAGGGTGACTTCTTTGCCCATTTAATTTCAGTTTGTTAAATTAATATATGATGCGATGCGTCATTAATATATAAAATTAAACTGATGTTTGTTCGTTTCTATTAACAACTTCTGCCTTTGCTTGATGTATTTGCTTTGACTTTTTGAGACTAAGTCTCTTATTTGCTTTATAGTACCAGACTTAAGTCTCGCACTAAATTAGTGGTGGCACAAACTAGTGTTATTCTTCTTCGTTACTTATTCTTGACCCTAAATTGATTACTTCTAGGTTGTCAATCTTGGCCTCATTTAATGTGAATCGTACTATAGTTCTCTCGAAATGAAAACCTTGTCTCCCCGCTGCACCCGGATTTAAATAAATTGTTTTTTTATGATTTGGATCTCTTGCGATTTTTAAAATATGAGAATGCCCGCAAATAAATATATCGGGTGGATTTGCTTCCATTTCTACTCTGCATGGAATGGCGTATCTGCCAGGATTTCCGCCAATGTGGGTCATCCACACATCTACCCCTTCGCGATTCATCCTCAAATGACACGGATATTCTTGTCTGATATCTTGACCGTCTATATTTCCATAAACACCTAATACGGGTGCAATTGCTTTTAATTCATTTGCAATTTTAATTGTTCCAAAATCACCTGCATGCCATATTTCATCACAATCCTTGAAATAATCAAAAACTTGTGGATCTAAATAATTATGAGTATCTGCAATTAAACCTACTCGAAGCATGGGAGAACTCTGGTTGACTTTGTATTTTGTGGCTAAATTTAATGATATCTCAATTCAAAATCATATAATGAATTTACCTTTTATTACTGTAATTATAGTTTCGTGGAATGCATTACCTCATTTAAAACGTTTTTTACCAAGTGTTTATGCCACCAATTATTCAAATTTTGAACTTATTCTAGCCGATAATGCGTCAAGCGATGAATCAGTTAACTTTGTTAAAGAGAATTTTCCTAAAGTAAGAATTACAAGTTTTGACAAAAATTACGGGTATTGTGGCGGAAATAATCGGGCAGTTTTATCCGCAAATGGTGAAATCTTACTTTTTTTAAATAATGATGTTGAAGTTGATCCCAATTGGCTACATGCTATTGGAGAAGAATTTTTAAATAAAACCGTTGCTGCTGTTCAGCCAAAATTGCTCCGTTTAGATAATCCTGATTATTTCGAGTATGCAGGTGCTGCAGGTGGATTAATTGATGCCTTAGGGTATCCTTTTTGCAGAGGGCGCATTTTCGATCACTTAGAAAAAGATGTAGGACAATATGATAAAAATGCACCTATTTTTTGGGCAAGTGGTGCGGCTTTTGCAATACGAAAAGATGTTTTTACAATTCTTGGTGGCTTTGATGAAACCTTTGAATTTCACATGGAAGAGATTGATTTATGTTGGAGAGTTTGGAGATTAGGGTACGAAGTTCGATTCGTTTCAGGTTCTTCAGTTCGTCATTTAGGCGGCGGATCTTTAAATGCAATTTCACCTAGAAAAACGTTTTATAATTTCAGAAATAATTGGTGGATGCTTCAGAAAAACCTCTCTACTTCCGCTTTTAGTAGTTTGATATTATTCCGTTTAATTCTTGATTTTATAGCTTTGTTAAAAGAATTATTTTCTGGCAGAACTGATCATGCACATGCTATTTTTCAAGGAGTTTCTCAAGCTTTTAATCAACCTAAAAAAGAAGTGATTTTACCGGAAAAGTTACCTCAAGGACTCGTTTTTCAAGGTTCAATTATTTGGGAATATTTTATTCTTGGGAATAAAGTTATTGAGTAATTACCTGAGTTCGGATTAAGCATTTGGACTATAATTTTTAGTAAAAACCTAGATTAAACAAGGTAGAACGTTATTTAGTATTAGAGTGTAATCTCGAATTTCAGCACTAATTAGGCAGAGATTCTGTGTCAAGCCTAGATTGCGAATTTTATTTTGACCTTTTTTATAGTTAATTTCTTATCCCGAACTCGGGTTAATTGATACTTTGATACTTTTTTTTAGCAAAATAGGCGGCGATTACACTCAAATTTAATGACTAAAATTCAATGAAATCGACTCTCTGGAGTGGGTTTACAATTTATTTTTCAATAACAATTTCTCTAACACTTAAATTTTTCCACGTATCATAAATTTTTTTAATAAAAGCATACGAACTTGGTTCGTAATCTAATTGTCTCAATTGTACTTCAAAACGAAAATCAATGTCTTTGCCTCCAAACTCTCTCCATTGAATAAACGCTCCATCAAAACCATAATTTAAATCTGCGCGTTTAAAATTTGCTTCAAACTTTTTGGGCAATTTGATATATGCATTTAAGACAATATGCTCTTCTGCTTTAAACTGAATGGGTAAATTTCTTTCGGTGTTTTCAAAGGGATTTTGATTCAAATAACCAACTAATAAGGGTTTAACGGCTAAGCCACCTTTTTCGGTAACTGAACCAGCATTATCCATAGAAAACGTAAAATTGAATTTTACAGAATCGGCAGCATTTGCAGTTACCTCTACATTACCGATATCAACATTCCAATATCTATCGAATAATAATGCTTTAAAATGATCTCGCAAGTCAATGTTTTTGCTGATTTTTTCACGCATATATCGTGCGATGTATCCCCTTGCATCACCAGAAATTGAACCATTTATTTTTCCGTCTTCTTTTAATACTGCCTTTAACCATAATTGTTGTTCAAACACAGAATTGGAGTTCACTAAATTAATCCAAGTGTAATCTTTTAATCCTCGCAAAAGAAATGCTTTTTGATTCACATATTCTGAGGGAATCAAATTAATGTGAGCGTATTTATCAGTTGGATCGAGAATTACTCTTGTATCGTCTTTGAGTTCAACTACTGTTAATATTTGTTCGAAAAGATATTTTGTCGGATAAATATCTGATAATTCTGTGTTGTGAATTTTAGTTGCTAACAAGGGAAATGCAGAAAATCCTGCTCCTCTTAATGCGGCAAGTAAAGCGTGATTAATTGTAGCCGCATCTTGGATGGGCTGAACAAATAATGAATCAGGGTTCGTATTTGATGTAATCGTTTTCTGATTATTAAATGATGCAGAACTTTGGATTTTTGTAAAAATGGTATCTAAAATTTCATGTTCATTCTGCTTGTCTAAAGCTACATTTTTTCCAAATTCTCTCCATTTTTCAGCTCTTTGTATATTCTGTTCTAAACCTTTTTCTTTAGATAATTCCGCTGAAACAAGATCCCAATTAGACTCAATTATTTGTAAAGGAACTCCAAATTCTGACCAACTTAGCGATAAATTCATACGAAAATCACTGGCTTTTAACACAAAAGGTTCTTCATTAAAAGGAGGTATATTTTTAGCTGTCCAAATATGAGTTACAATAGGCTCGCTATATCTTCTCGTGAATAACTTTACAGCTGTAGTAGTGTCTTCCTCTATTCTTTGATAATTTACAGGAGTTATTTTATGGTGAATTTTAGTATTATAACGCAAATATCGTGCTTCTTTCATAGAGAACTTAGCCAATAAAACAGGTGCTTCATGTTGAAAATAAAACTCAGGTAGCTCTTCAATATATCTGCGTTCTGTTGAATAGCGATACTCAAAAACATCCCCAACTTTTACTTCTGGAACTTGAAATTCCTTAACTGAAACTCTAGAATTAATATCAATCGTTTTTACAAATGAGGTGTCTAAATACGTTTTTGTTTTACCATCAAAAGTAAAAGCTTTTATATCAACAATTTTTTCCATATTCATAAAACTTAAATAGGGAATTCCAACTATGGTTGCCTGTAAACCTTTTTCAGTTAATACTTTAATCCTAATGTGATAAATAGATTTTGCAATAATGGAACGAGAATCGTCTTCTATATCAACATGTGTATCTTTGTAAAGAATAATATAATCTGATTTTGGAAAATCTTTTATATAATCTATACTAAATACGGAATCAGGTATATTCCCATAACGAATTACCTTTAAAGTTTGTTGAGCCCAAGCGGTTGGAGAAAAACATAAAGAAGTAATACACCACAAAATAAAAAAGGAAGTCAACATTGAACTTCCCTTTTTAAAATAAAAAGATTTAATCAACAATATGATTTTCAGATTCAATGATAAACTCCCAAATTGATTTATATAATGTATTTCTTCCAAAGAATTTAACCTTACCATTATTTGCTTCACGCATTATATCCAATTTTTCTTTAATCATTTTAGAAGATGCATAAACCTTATATTTTTTATTTCCAATAACAACTTCATTTTTTGAATTTAAATCTAGTTCACAATAAATAAATTGATTGTAATACTCTGTTTTTTCTAAATAACTTACATTAAGTTCATTTAAAACAAAATATTCGCCTTTTTTGGGTACGGAGAACTCAATTGGAATCTTTTCAGCATCCTTCACCGATTCTTTTCCAATCGGTTCAACAAGAATAAGTTTACCTTTCTTTTTTGAATCAGTAACTGAAAATTGCATTGAAATGGGCAAATGATCGCTGTAACCTGAACCATAACCATAACTATCCCAACGTTTTGGAATAAAAGCAAAATCATAGACATTCAGACCGACAAAAGCACCTACAGCAAAAGAATTGTCTTTATAAAAAACCCCTGTTTCGTTATACATCGAAGATGGAATGATAATATTCATGAGAGTCCCTAATTCTCCACGATAGGCTTCAGAACCACGTTTATCATAAGAGAATTCATACCATATATTGTATAAGGAATCAGTTTTATTTTCTGCTACAGCCATTTCATTACCCCCAACTTTAAGTACATCTCTTAAGGCGATTACTGCCGCATCTTTCATCAATAAATGTTGGTTGTAGCTTTCATTAAAATCACCCGCTAGAATGAAATCCAAATCAGGTTGAGCTTTTCTTAATTCGGACAAACGAGCATGTAGTGATGCTGCATTTCCAACTCTAATTTCTTCCATTTTAGGACTTCCAGCTCCACTTTTCCAATGATTTGCAAAAACTACTAAAGGACTTCCATTAACATCTAACCAAGCTTCTACAATTGGGCGAGCTCCTTTTATAGGAATAAGCCTAGATTTTTCACGATTTATCGGCAATTTTGAGAAAACAGCGTTCTTTTGAACATTTATTGGTCCTTTTTTTCCAATTTCGGAATAACCAATCACAAAATCATAACCTGTTAAACCTTCGTCATGCAACGCTTTAAGTAGTAAAAATTCAGATGGAATATCTTGAATTTCTTCGTTTAAATGTTCTAGAAGCATTTTTTTAAAGGTCGTATTTCCCCATTTTTCCAAAAACATTTTGGTTTTAACGTTTCTGTGAGATGGCGTAAAATCACTTTCTAATTCTGCAAAAGCTACAACATCTGGCCCTTTTCCATCGTTATATTTTTTAAGGACTGAAACGATATTACTAATTTTATTAAACACATCCTCAGGGGAATATTGTGCATTTCCATCTTTATCTAATGGCATATAATCTTCAAAAACGGCTTTTTCGTCTAAATCGAACAGGTTTTCCACATTATAGGAGACAAATGTGTATGTTGTTTGAGCAAGAAGTGATGATCCTGCAAGAAAGGTAAAAAGGGCAAGTAGCAATAAACGGTTCATAAAAGCTAATAAAGTGACTAAAGAGTTAAAATAGCAAAATGAAAAATCAGGAATGAGATTATTTTTTCGACGATTACACAGCTTCGTTTTGAATAAGGATGAACTGATTTTTTCAAAACTTATTGTAAGTTTAGAAGTTTGATATTAAAATTTAAGTAATTTCACTTCGTGATGCCTTCGGTATCGAGTGGAATCGAGAAATTTACCTTTTAAACTTCATTTATTGTAATAGCGATGAAATAATACTAACTCGAAAAGTTGTTTTCACTTCTCGTTCTTTTTTTTAATTCGAAGATATCTTCACTTTGATTCGGTCTGGGTTCTTACTTTTTTATTAATTTTGGGTTCATCTCCGGTCGATATGACTTTTTTTGTCTTTTCTATTTAAATCGAGAAATCTTTTAATCAAAATCAACTCGAATAAAAAAGTGATAAAATGATTATCAGACCAAAAATTAAAATTACTGATCCCGAGACTCTATTAATCGTTAGCAGTATCCTTGGATTGAACTTATGTCGAATATGATTAATTACATAACTTAAGAAAAACCACCACAATGCAGACCCAACAAAAACACCAAGAATCAATAATAAAGATGCTTCTAAACTTCCACTATGTTCACCTAAATCAAGTCCTGCAAAAATCCCTAAAAAAATCATAATGGTTAATGGATTCGTAAGTGTAATCAAAAAAGTTGATGAGAAAGCACGCCATAGACTTTTATTATCAATTACAGGATTTTTACGCATTATTTTGGGTTTTGCTAAAATCATCCGTAAACCAAGAATTAGAATTACAATTCCTCCCGTTATCTTTACAAACGGTAGATGATCAAACAAAAAGGTAGAAACAAGTGTTAATCCGAAGCCTGCAATAAAACCGTAAAAGGTGTCGGCTAAGGCAGCACCAAGACCAGAAACAAAGCCTTTCCACCTTCCGTCATTTAAGGTTCGTTGAATGCAAATCAAATTAATTGGACCTACGGGTACAGCTATGGTTATACCAGCAATGAGTCCTTTCAAAAAAATAGTTAGTATCATTACGTTAAAATAAGCAGATATGAGCTAAAGCTAATTATGTTGATCTCAGATTTAACATTAACCTAAATTGACGGATGGTTTGTAATTCATCTGGGGCTCATCTCCAGTCAATACCGAAGGCACCGCGAAGCGATTCGAAGAACTAAGAAGTGAAATGACGTTAATTTTCGGGATAAATGCCAAACACTATGCCCCTATTATGGAGACCTCTCCATTATGGCGACAGCATCCTCGCTGGTGCCTTTAAAATTAACGTCAGCGTCCTCGCTGACATCCGAATTTAAACTAGGAATTAGCTAAAAAACAACAACACTAAGTTCACGATTAGGCTTCATTACTTGTTAATGTTGTAAACGAGGAAATTTACTCTATTTCCCAAGCACTAGTGAGGACGCTTTCGCTATGATTTTTTGGGCTTAGATAGTAATTAAGTAGCTAACCTTCGGTCAATATGACTTTTATAACTTCTTGTATTTCAACAGTATAGAATTTCCAATTACAAAGACGTCACTAAAAGCCATTGTTGCTGCGCCAATCATTGGGCTTAATAATACTCCATAAAATGGCCATAACACACCTGCCGCAATTGGAATCGCCATCACGTTATAAAAAAATGCCCAAAACAAATTTTGTTTAATCGTTAAGACTGTCTGTTTTGACAATTGAATCGCTTCAGAAATTTTCAATAAAGAATTATTCAGTAAAATCACATCGCTTGACTCCATTGCGATATCTGTTCCGTGACCCATCGAGAAACCAACATAAGCTTTTGCCAACGATGGCGCATCATTAATCCCATCTCCTACCATAGCTACTTTTTTATTTTCTTTCATCAGTTTATCAATAACTGCTGCTTTTTCGTGAGGTAAAACATTTGCTATAATGTGTTGAATTCCGGCTTGTTTGGCAATGAGTCCTGCTGATTTTTCGTTATCACCAGTAAGCATAATTACCTGAATTCCTGCATCTGTCAGTTTTTTAACAGCTTGAGCCGAATCATCTCGAAGTGAATCGCTTAAATTAAAAATCGCTACTGGTTTATCATTCACATAAAGCATCACTAAAGTTCCAAATATGGATTTATCCAATTGTTGAAGCGAATTTTCGACTAGTGATTTAATAGTTGCATCTTGATTTTCCAATTCAGATTCGGACGTTTTTTTGATAGAAACCTGAACTCCATTAACATTTGCATCAATTCCACTTCCTGCCGTATTTACAAAATTATCGGGCTGAATGGCTTGAATTCCCGCCGTTTCAACATATTTTACAATTCCTTTTGCAATCGGATGTTCGCTTGGTTTTTCAGCGCTTCCTGCAAGAAATAAAATCTCATTTAATGGCAAATCCGTTAAAGGAATCACTTGTTGAACCTTGATTTCACCTTTTGTCAAGGTTCCAGTTTTGTCTAAAACAACAGTATCCACTTCGTATAATTTTTCAAGAGATTCCCCACCTCGAATTAACATCCCATTTTCAGCTCCTCGACCAATTCCAACCATCACAGCTGTCGGAGCAGCGAGACCCATGGCACACGGACAAGCAATAATCATAACTGCGACCGAAGTCATAACGGCATATCGAAAAGCAAATTCGGTATCAACGAAGAAAAACCAAACGAAGAATGTGGTTAATGCAATAGCTAATACAGTCGGAACAAAAACGGCACTTACTTTGTCGGCTAAACGCTGAATCGGCGCTTTATTTCCGTTCGCTTCTTTTACTAAATAAATAATTCTGCTTAAGGTACTGTTTTCATTCGTTTTTTCAACTTTAAATTGGAATGCTTGATTATTATTTACAGAACCAGCCATCACTTTATCGCCAACGCTCACATCAACAGGAAGCGATTCTCCTGTTATGGTTGACTGATCTAAGCTTGTCTGCCCTTTTGTTATTTCACCATCTAAAGGAACACGCTCACCAGGACGAACCAAAACTATTTCACCAACTGAAATCATTTCAATTTCTTCTTCTATAAAATCAGAGCCTTTTTGAATAAGCGCAGATTTCGGTTGTAGTCCAATGAGTTTTTTTAAACTGTCTGATGTTTTTGCCGTTGCTCTTTTTTCTAGCAAATTACCAGTTAGAATCAGAGTGACAATCGTAGCAGCCGTTTCAAAATACAAATGCGGATGTTGATCTAAAGCATGAAACCAATGGGGAAATAAAATCGCAGCAACCGAATAAAAATACGCCGCCGATGCTCCAATAGAAACAAGTACATCCATATTGGGAGCTTTGGCTTTTAAGGAGTAAAAACCTGATCGGAAGAATCCTCGTCCTGCACCAAAAACTACTACCGTTGTTAAGATTAACTGCATCCATTCATGGCCAGGAAACTCAATCATGAACATTGAAACTATAAATACGGGTAGAGTAGCAATAATGGCTAAAAGAAGTCGATTTCTGTATGATTTATAGATTTTTTCCTCAGCTAATTTCTGTTCTTTCACTTCCGAATCTAAAACAGGTGTGTAACCGATTTGAATAATCTCTTTTTTTAAGCGAGCCGAACTAATGCTTGCAGTATCATGTTGAATGGTAACTGTTTTCGCCGCAAAATTGACATCAACCTGCGTTACACCTTCTAAAGCTGAAACCCATGTTTCAATACTTTTAACACATGAAGCACAATCAATATCTTGAACAGAAAAGCGTGTTTTTTCTTGAGGAACGTCATAACCTGCATTTATTATACTTGTAATGAGTTTTTGGACGGCTATTTTCGATTCATCAAAAGATATTTTTGCGGATTCCGTAGCCAAATTCACATCAATCTGACTCACTCCATCGTTCGATTTTACCACTTTTTCTACAGTTCTTACGCAAGAGGCGCAATCCATTCCTTTTACAGGAATTGTTATTGTTTTCATGTTTATTTAATTGATTGATATATATTGTTAAATCCGTTAATACTAGTTTTTCTTTATAACTTTAAATTATAATTAGCTTATAAATTCTATTGACGATTTTGAGGTAATTTAAAAATTGAGTTCATGCTAATTTCAAATGGTTTTTTTATCGTTTTCAGGATTTGATTTTAAGTTAAACAGTGCTTGCTTTTTTAGCTTAATTCTCAAATCATATCGAGAACTCTTTTTTGATTTTTTTAAATTGGGGACATTAACTCACTTTTGCGGTCAATTCAAAATCCAAAACCAAATCCAACATTTGTCGAATTCGTTCATCAGTGAGTTTATAAAATTTAACTTGTCCTTCTCTTCGGGAATCAACAATGCTTTTGTCTTTCAATTTTCTAAGTTGATGAGAGACTGCCGAAGTTGTAGAATCTACCGTAACAGCCAATTCATGCACACACATTTCGTTTTTAGAAAGCGCTAAAACGATAGTTAAACGAGTTGTATCGCTAAGGCTTGAAAAAAGCCCACTCATTAAATTCAACACTGCCATTTCTGGAAATTCCGTTTTTACTCTGTGAATTTTAGAGACATCGCAACAATTGGGTAATTGATCATCCATAAAATCTGCTTATTTGAACATTTATTCAAATATATAATTCACTTTAAAATTTATCAAATAAAGTTTTTCTTATTGCGACTTTCTTTCTTTTTTACGGTTGTAAGCGAGGACGCTTACTCTTTTTTTCTTAAGCACCAGCGTGGACGCTGTCGCTATGTTTTGGGCTTTGTTTTTAATATATCAAATTGCTTTATTAGCTCTTTGTTAGGGTAGAGAGTATTCAAATCTAGACTTAGATCCATTGAAAATCCGCTGTGATTTTCTGATACTTCTAGCCTTTCTTGGAATAAAATGCACCTTCTCTCTTGTTGCTTATGAGTACACTCCGAAAAGTTGTGTTTAGCAAAATATTCGGCGGATTCTTAGTATTTAGAGGGGTGTAAATCGACAGAATCGACTTTTTGGAGTGGACTCTTGCTTATTAATTATTTTTTCTAATTTGGCACGAGTAAATGCTTACACTTGAATAAGGATCTAACAGAATGGGTTATGAAAGAACAATGGCAAAGTTTGTGACTCTTCCCAAAAAAAAGCCGGTTGAACCGGCTTTTTTCTTAATGAAATACGTCTTTAATTTTGTCAAAGAAACTTTTTTCTTTTGTCTCTATTCGTTTGGGGTCAAAGTGTTTACTTTGTCTTAACCATTCAACTTTTTTGCGATCTTCTATGCTTAGTTCCGTTGGGATGTAAATGTTTACTCTAATGTATTGATCCCCGGCAACTGAAGAATTCAATCCGATAATTCCTTTATCGCGCATACGAAGCAATTTATTGGGTTGGGTTCCTTCTTCAATTTTTATTTTAGCAAAACCACGTAACGTTGGTACTTCTACCTCTGTTCCCAAAATGGCATCAGCTACACTAATCGTTAAATCGTGATAAATATCGTTACCATCACGTTTAAAATCTTTGTGTTCTTGTTCTTCCAATAATACAATCAGATTTCCAGCTTCTCCACCACGAATACCTGCATTTCCTTGATTTCTCAATGTGATATAATTCCCATTAGAAACACCACTCGGAATTTTGACTTTAACGGTTTCTTCGCCTTTTAAACGACCTTCGCCATCACATTTAATACATTTGTTTTTAATGGTTCTACCCTCTCCATAACAAGTTGGACAAGGTTGAACATTTACAAATTGCCCAAACATAGTTCGAGATACTTGGCGAACCTCACCCATTCCATTACAAGTTCCACAAGTCATGAAATCTGCATCCGTTTCAGCACCAGAGCCATTACAGGTAGAACACTTTATGTGCTTCTTTACTTTTAAGGTTTTTTCAGTACCAAAGGCAATTTCATCTAAACTTAAATTGATGGAAAGCTTTAAGTCGTTTCCAGGTCGCCCTACTTGTCGTTGAGCCCTGCTTCTTCCACGTCCACTACCGCCAAAAATATCCTCGAATCCGCCGCCGCCGAAGCCACCGCCTAAGATATCACCAAATCGAGAGAAAATATCTTCAAAGCTAACATTTTGGAAATCAGGTTCATTAAATCCACCAGAGTGCATACCACTATGGCCATAACGATCGTAACGTGCTTTTTTATTTTCGTCTTTTAAAACGTCAAATGCTTCAGCTGCCTCTTTGAAATTTTCGGCTGCTTTAGGATTATCTGGATTTCTATCAGGGTGATATTGCATAGCCAATTTGCGATAAGCACGTTTAATCTCATCAGTTGAGGCCTCTTTGCTTACTCCAAGAACTTCATAATAATCTCTTTTTGCCATTATTTTACTCGCTTACAATTACTTTTGCATGTCTAATTACACGTTCACCCATTTTGTAACCCGCCTCAAAAACTTGAAGAACCGTTCCTGATGGAGTTTCAGCATTTGGCGCAGGCTGCCGAAGTAATGCCTCATGTACATTCACATCGAACGGAACACCCGTTTCATTAATTTTTTCTATACCATTTTTGATAAGCACATTTTCAAATTTTTCGGCAACTAATTGTACACCTTTTAAAAAGCTATCATCAATTGTTAAATTTTTTGCACTATCCAATGTTCGTTGTAAATCGTCGCTTATTGGTAAGAATTCATTCAGAGCTTCGGCTTTAGATAACTGAATAGTCATGTAACGTTCGCGTTCAACTCTTTTGCGCATATTCTCAAATTCTGCTACTTTCCTTAGAAATAGATCATTTTTAGCAGCTAATTCTGCTTTAATTTGATCCAATTCCCATTGAAGTTTTTCCATTTCGGTTAATTTAACGCTCAGTTCTCCTGCTTCGTTATTTGTGGTTGATTCGTTTATAAGTTCTTCGCTTTCTATAGCAGTCGTGTTCATTGAGTCAGTTTCTACTGTTTGATTTTCCTGTTCAGACATAGTTTAATTTTGAGATAGATGGTAGTTTAATTGGTTTTTCATTAAAAATGATTGAGTTAGATTTGATTTAAAAATGAAATCTATTTCATTAATTTCGAATAAGTCATGTTTTTGCTCGTATTATTCGTTTAAAATCATGTTTCTTTATCGGTAAAGTTAATGACAATCGCTCTAACTCTTTTGGCGAGTCATAACGCCAATTGAAGTCAATTATTGAGTTTTTTGAAAACATTTTTTGTTTTTATTGAATTTGAGTGGAAATATACGTTCATTTTCAATTTGACTTAACCTCTTTTGCAAATTTAATGCAATCAATTGCATTGATAGTTAGATTACGCTTCTAGTTTCTTTTAAAACAAAAATCTTGAACATATATTTACATTGTCTTAACTACCATGAACAATCAAGTAGTTAGTTTTACTCAAAAAAGACCTCAATTTAAAAAAAAAGCAGTCATTGTTAGAACAAATAGTACAAATTTACCATACTTGGAATCAGATTTGCTAGACTATTACAAAACTGAATACTTTTGTTACAGAATATCTTTTTCTATGCTATTGAGCTCTAGAAATTCTGTCATATATTTTTAGTATTGTTGGAAATACTTAAATTATGAGGAAAAATTTGAACTTTATCTTTATAATTTAACTAAAATCAGCGTCTTTTTCCGCTTTTCCTTATTTTTTACAGTTGTAAGAAAAATTATACCACATGTTTTTGACGAAAGTCTTTAAATCTGCTTTATTTATAGTTCTTTTTTTGATGTATTCAACCGGAAGTCTATTCGGTCAGGCTGTATCTATTTCCAATTATGAATTCAGTATTGGGGTGTATTTAGGCGTGCCTAATTATTGGGGTGATTATAATGGGGGTTTATTGGGGTCGGGTGCAAGTTACCGTGAAAGTGGAACGACTCCTCAATCAATTTTTGGTAGTGATGTTAACTTTGGGCTTGCAGCTTGGGTTCCAATTGGTTGGAATTTTTCACTACGACCTAACATGGAATTTGGAACTCTGACTTACAGTATTCCTGAACCGTCTTACACCTATAATATGAGTACACCCTATCAATTATATGGCGCAAATCTACAATATGATTTAAATTGGGGTTCCCGTTTTGTTCCTTATTTTGGAATAGGATATGAATATCTAAAATTTAACGTTCCAGCTCAAAACATAGATCCTGAATTTATAGTTGCTTCAACTTTAGAATCATTTCAGAGTGCAACTTCTTCTACTATTCCAATAACACTAGGATTTACCTATCATTTTTCACAATTCTCAAGCATTTTTATGGAGTCAACACTCCGAATCACTTCCACGAATACGCTTGATAACTATCAGCCTGAAAATTCAAATTTCTCTATGCAAAATGATGCTATCTTTAGTATTCAAGGAGGTTTACGAGTAAAGGTTTTCAGTATTGTTCGTTTAATGATGGCTTCGCCCAAACCTAAACCAGCTGCGAAATTTTTTATTGATATGCCATTAATTTCTTGGGTTCCTCCAACTCCTGATTTACTCCCTATTCCTAGTGAAGCAGATTTAAGTAACGATGCATTCTTGGCTCAATTAAATCGTACAAGAGATCAAAATGGACGACTAAATGCGCCTATGCCTTCTGTTGTACTTCCAGTTCCGGTGCCTGCTGTTCCTGTACCTGTTCCATCACCACCTATCACTAAAGCGCCAGAACCAAAAGTTGAAAAGCCAAAAAGAACAGAACCAATAAAAATTGTGGAACCTGAAAATAGAGTTTTTGATACCTCGGCAGAATTAAATAAAATTGAAGAAATTAAGAAACAGCGCGAACAAATTACAATTAAGCGCGAAAATACCAGTCAAGGTGATAATTTAAATTTTGTTGAAGGCGATGAGAATAGAAATATTCTAAATTGGGATCCATACATTCCTGTAGTAATGAACAATCCTATTGATTTCCCAATGGAATTAGCTGAACAAATTAAAGTCTGGCCCGTTGCCCAAGAAGGATATTATGTTCAAGTTTATGCTACCGTGGGACCACGTTATGCTGTAAGAAATTTTAAGAAAACAATTGAAGCTCTAAAAAATTCAGGTTTATTAGAAGATCCTGAGCGCCAAGTAGTTATTATACAACGCAGACAATTCCTTGAAATTAGAATTGGTGCTTTTAACTCCTACGAAGATACTATTGAAATTATGGAGTACATGCAAGGCACATATTTTGATTCCTTCTCTGTGTTGTATTTACCTGACCAACAATAATGCAGGATAAGCTATTTCGACTCCTTTATTTCATTTTACTTCTTGTACTTTGTAGTGCAAAATTAGCCGTTGCTCAGGAAAATACTTCCCCATTTCAGCGTATATCTGTTGATTTTTCGTATGGATTACCTTTTTATCAGGGTGATTTTTATAGTTTTTTTTCTACACCTGCCCCCTATCAAGATCAGCCATTAAAGGGAATGGCTATTTCCAATAATAGTATTCTTCAGGGAAGTGTTACCATTCCATGGAAAAAATGGTTAGGGTTTCGTTTAAAAGCTACACAAGCAACACTATTTTTTTCTGAAGCTAATGCTCAAGTTTTTTTTAAAAATAGTTTGTATGATTTCACTGGAGCGGTACAATTTAGTTTTTCTTACAAATACTTTCAAACTTATCTTTATTTGGGTGGTGGTTATCATACTTCAAGTGATGCAACTGTTTTTCAAACATTAGAAGATTTGAATACTGGAAATAATGATGATCAGGTTCAACGTATTAGTTCAACAGCAGGATTTGGAATTGAATACATTTTTTGGAAACAATTCGCCCTTTTTGCTGAATTCGACTACTATTTTTCAGGTTCAGATCGATTTGATGGGTATAATGGCTTTGCAGCAGGTATGCCTGAGTTAGAGAAGGAAAAAACCTATTTAGACCGAGACCGATTATTGAGTGGCCGTGGTGGCTTACGAGTTTATTTTACAGGTAAGGCTAAAAATGTTGCGGAACGTTCATTCGATAAGCCTTCTTCTGCCTATTATGATAATCCGTATTTGCCTGAAGATCATAAAGTGGAGCAAGAAGGACTTTCAGAAGAATTAAAGCGTTTAGGAGTTAAAAAAAATCTTCAAGGATATACGGTTTTAGTCAATCATGTTATGAATATTGAGGAATTAAAGCGTCAAAAAGAAGCTGGAGATCGTGTGATCTCTTACATTCAAGCTAAAATTCCAGCTGCAACTTTAGAGCTTTTATTAGAAAATAAAGGGTTTACTATTCATATTGGTGGGTTTGCTAGTCAAGGACAAGCAAAAAACGCACTTTACATTATACGACAGTATTATAGTAATGGTTTAGTTGTACGACACTGATTTTTTTTCGATGTTCAACTAAGTTTGAATGATTGAGTCCACATCAAAAAGTCAATTCTTTAGGTTTATTCCCTTCCACATACTACGAATTCGACGAATAGTTTGTTAAAAACTACTTTTCGGAGTGCGCTCATGATTATATGATTTATTTAAAATCGCATCTTTTGTACATTTTAGATTATACATTTCTAAATATTTTCAATTTTGACTTGTAAACCTGCTATTCTTTTTGTTATTTACCTAATTCTGGAATAAAGATTATTGTACTATTTTTTAATCAAAACCTTGAATATAAATTAAGTTGAATGTCATTTGGGTTTGCATTAAAAACTAGATTGTAAGCACAAGCGGATGCTTGCGCTTGGAAATTGATGCGCTGGCGGATGCTTGCGCTTGGAAATTAAAGCACTAGCAGATGCTTGCGCTTGGAAATTGATGCACTAGCGGATGCTTGCGCTTGGAAATTAAAGCACTAGCAGATGCTTGCGCTTGGAAATTGATGCGCTGGCGGACGCTGGCGCTTGGTAATTGATGCACTAGCGGATGCTTGCGCTTGGAAATTGATGCACTAGCGGATGCTTGCGCTTGGAAATTAAAGCACAAGCGGACGCTTGCGCTTGGAAATTAAAGCACTAGCAGATGCTTGCGCTTGGAAATTGGTGCGTTGGCGGACGCTTGCGCTTGGAAATTAAAGCACTAGCAGATGCTTGCGCTTGGAAATTGATGCGCTGGCGGACGCTTGCGCTTGGAAATTAAAGCACTAGCAGATGCTTGCGATTTAATTTGTGCTAGTTATGGTTTGTGTTTAGAAACCGATTGCTTAAATATATTTTTGGGTCCATTGTTGTAAAAAATGATTCTCTTTTTCTAGAGTTTGTTGATTTATTAATCCCCTAATAACCGAAAGCGTTACCGCTCTTGTTCTTGGGCTGAATAAGTTTCCCCACTTTTCTGAAGAATATTGTTCATCAGTAACGCCTAATTTTGAATAAAGTGAGGCAAGTCTGTTTTGAACTCCCCTTTTGGTAATAAAACGTCTTTGAGCAATTGCGTTATCTGATAAACCTAAAGCTAAATCGACTAATGTTTCATATTCAACATCAGTTAAGCCTGTATTTTTATCAAATGTCGTTTGTTTAACTTTGCGAATTTTGGGATCAATCCAACATTGATCGTATTCCAAAATGTATTGAATCGCATTTAAAATCTGCTCATCAAGCGCGGTTTTAATCAAAAAGCCATAAACTGCTTTTTCAGGGACAATTGAAAACAATTTTCTCACATACAACTCATCTGAGTGCTGAGACCAAAAAAGGATGCGCATACTTTGATCTTTATCCCAAACTTGTTTTGCAACATCAATACCTGATTGATCAGGAAGTTGTAAGTCAAAAATGCACAAATCAATAGTTTTTTTTTCAAATATTCTTAGAGCTTCTGCAGCCGTTGCTGCTTCTAATATTTCCGTTGAATTACTAAACTGTTGATGAATTAAGTCGCGCATGTAATGTCTATGTACAGCGTCGTCATCAAGAATTATAACATTTTTAATCATTTTCTATGAATTTAATTTAACAAGTGAAAGTAGTTAAAACCTAGTCATATTTCAACTGTCATGATAAGGTTTACGAGATTAAACGTAAGGATTTCCGTTTCGCCAACGAATGAGTTGTACGCCATCTCGAATAGGAAGAAATGTGGCAATTACCCTTTTATCTGTTTTTATTTGCTCATTTAACAGATCAATAATTTTCTTTTTACGATCTTTTTGTTCCCTGTCTTTTTCCGACCAAAACATGTTATCAATAATCAGTGTACCGTTTGGGCTTAATTTTGGTAACAAGGTATCGTAATAAACAGGATAATTTTCTTTATCTGCATCAATGAAGATAAGATCAAAGTTTTCTTTTATAGATGGAATTACATGTTTTGCGTAATCATTTATGATTTCAATAGAACAAGTATTCTCAGCGTTTTCGAAATGTGGTTTTGCAATAGTTATGTAGCGTTTATTTGGCTCAATAGTTAATACTCGACCAGAATTTCCACAGTTTTTAAAAATTGCTTGTGCAAAGGCTAAAGTAGACAAACCTGTAAACATACCTAATTCAAGAACTGACTTATACTTAGCCGTTTCTATAAGATGCTGATACATAGATAACTCAACAGATGAACTAAACATATCTGTGAAAGCCAATTCCTTTTCAGCAGATTTAATGATGTTTTGCAGTTGCGGGTTAAGTTGTTCTGTATATTCGGTGCTGAAATTGTTCAATTTTTCTAAAACATTCATGCAATTACCTGAAATTGATTCGACAGATTTTCTGAAAGATACACCATCTCCTTTTTTGTATGGTTTATTTTCGCGTTATATTCGGTTATTATTCAGAATGAACTTTCATAAGGTGCATTATTATATGGAGTCTGTACCTGATTTGAAAAGTAGTTATTTGTTTATGATGAATCATCATTCTTGGTGGGATGGAATTTTGCCGATGCTTATTCATTCCAAATTAGTTCCTGAATTAAATCCCAAGGGGATGATGGATGAAACTCAATTAAAACGACTTCATTTTTTCAGAAAATTTTATGTTTTCTCCGTAAACAGATCAAACCCTAGAAAAGCAATCGCATCAATTAATTATTCTAGAAATCATTTATCAAAGCCTGGCAACTGTTTGTTTTTATTTCCGCAAGGAGCTATTTACCCTAACGATTCAGCATTATTTCAAATAGAAACCGGTTATCAACATATTGTAAAAAATATTGATTTGGTTAAGATGATTCCAGTTATCAGTTATATTGAAACCATGAAAGGACGCAAACCAAATTTGTGGATTCGATTTGGTAGTGAATTACATCCCAGTCTAAACAGCTTTAATGTGCAAAACCAACTTACCGCTGAAATCATTCAGCTTAAAAAAGAAGCACATGAAGAATCTGAAAAATTTATTCGAATTTATTAAATAATGATTCTCCTAACCTGTCTCGCTTTTAGTTTTTTTGTTTTGATTGGAATTACACTGATTTTTCTGCGTAATTGGCTGTATATAAAGCCCATTCACGAAATTTCAGAAGTAATTGAATTAGAAGAAAAACCATTGGTTTCCATTTGTATACCTGCAAGAAATGAAGAATTAGTTATAAATACGTGTGTAAGATCAGCATTAAATCAAACCTACTCAAATATTGAAGTTTTAGTACTTGATGATGATTCGGATGATAAAACACCAGGAATTCTTCAATCCATTAAATCTGATGTTAATGAGTCCTTACAGATAATTAATGGAGCAGGAAAACCGGAAAATTGGCTTGGTAAAAATTGGGCATGTTATCAGTTGAGTAAACAAAGTAAAGGTGAAATTATAATCTTTATTGACGCTGATGTTCAATTAGAGCCACATTGCGTTGATGCTTTAGTAACAAGAATGTCTCAAGACAAATCTATTGGGCTATTATCTATTTGGCCTGAACAGATTGTGATTACATTTTGGGAGCAGATTCTTGTGCCTATGGTTTATTATACCCTTTTAGGATTTCTATATTTACGGTATACCGAAAAGCCGCCACGCTGGATTCCGAAAGGATTAAGAAAATATTTCGCACCTTTATTTGCAGCAGCTTGTGGTCAATTTATGGCGTTTAGAAGAGATATTTATTTAAAAATTGGAGGCCATGAACAAGTAAAAAACAAAGTTGTTGAAGATGTTGAATTAGCAAGATTATGTATTAAGGAGCAACATAAAGTTGTTAATCTAAGTGGAAAAGATGCAGTCTATTGTAGAATGTACCAGAGTTATTCAGAAATAAAACAAGGCTTTAGAAAGAACTTTTTTGCAGGTTTTGGTAATTCTTATATTCTATTTCTTCTTTCCGGTTTGATGCATTTTATTACGTTTATTTTGCCTCTTTTTCTATTGATCTATTATGTTAAAAACGAATTTTGGTATGGAGCTTTACTTGCTTATTGTTTGTTAGTAATACCCATATTTCACCGATATATTTTATTAATGCATTTCAATTGGAAGATTCGTTTTTCATTTTTACACATTTTGGGAGTTTTCTGGTTTCAATATCTAGGAATAATTGTTTTAGGAGACAAGCTGTTTAATCGAAAGGCAAATTGGAAAGGCAGAAAAGTTTCTTGAATAATCTGAGATAGGGTAAATGATTCTATGTGCGATTCTTTTTTAAAATCATGATTTAAAGGTTCTTCCTTCAATTCATAAACTTAATTTAAAACACGTTCAATTAGGAGAGAAAACACAAGTATGCTGACAGAAAGGTAAAAAAGATTAACCTGAATAAAATTTAATAAACACACTTATCAATTTGTAATGATTTTACTTTTTAAGTCTTTTTTTGTCATCAATTCTTGAAATACCGAGTACATTATCCTACTTTTTGGAATGAAAAAGCTACTTGTACTTCTTGGCTTAATTAGCCTAATATCTTGCAATATTGTTCCCGAATCCGGCACTTCAGTAATTAGTACTGATTCTGAGATTACAGTCGGCGAAGTAATGCGTTATTTTGAAAGTAATGCTAGTGACTCAGCAAAATTAAATCAGTATTGGCAGGAATTAAAAGACGAAAAACGAATTCCATTCACGCATAAAGACACCGTTCTATTTTTATATAAAGGAACAGCAACAAGTGTTTCTTGGCAAGGTGATTTTTCAAGTTGGGGACAAAATTCTAGTATAACAACCAAAGGAACTCGAGTTGGGTCAAGTGATCTTTTTTATTTAAAACATGTATTCCCTAGTGATGCCCGAATTGATTATAAAATAGTAATAGGTTCCAATTGGATTCTAGATCCGAATAATCCGAATCAACAATGGAGTGGATTTGGGCCAAATTCTGCTCTAAAAATGCCTGATTATGAAGACTCCCCTTATCTAGTTTTACAATCAGGAGTTAAAGCAGGTTCTCTTTCTGCCAATAAATCAATTTCATCAAGTTTTTTAAAGTATTCTATTTCTTATAAAGTTTGGCTACCCTCAGATTATAATCCATCAAATGCAGAACCTTATAAAATGTTATATGTGACTGATGGACATGAATATGCGGACAGCAAACTTGGTGCATTACCAATTGTTGCTGCAAATTTGCTTTATGAACAAAAAATAGCCCCAATTATAATTGTTTTTGTCTCTCCTCTTAATCCAAGCAATTCCAATGACAATCGCCGACAATCTGAATATGTTCTAAATGAGAATTATTCAAAATTTTTGGTTAATGAATTGATTCCGCTTGTTGAATCTGCCTACCATGTTAGTGGTAAAGCTGAAGATCGTGGAATTCTAGGGACTTCTCTAGGAGGAATACATTCAGCCTACTTAATGGCAACACAATCAGCTTCATTTAAACGAATCGGGATCCACTCTCCTGCTTTTTGGTATCGTGAGCAAATATTTGATCTTGTGAAAAATCTAGACCAAAAGCCTAAAGCCATTTATATGACCACAGGTACAATTAATGACACTGAAGAAAAAGCAGACGAAATGCGTGAAGTATTTAATTCTAAGTTTTGGGATTATGGCTACAAAAAAGTAAATGAGGGGCACTCTTGGGGAAATTGGAGCGGAACGATGGATGAAATGTTAATGGGTTTATATCCGGTAATTAATACGAGTATTGAAAATTAAGTAAAATTGAAGTTCGATTAGGACTCACAGACCTTTATGGTCTGTGAGTCCTTTTTTAGATTATTTTCAATTTATTCTTAAAATCATTTTCCCTTGATTTCGATTTACTTCCATATAAAGATGAGCTCTAGCGATATCTTCCCAATCCCAAGTGGAATCTATGCAAGGTTTTAATTCTTTTGATTTAAACTTTGCTTCTGCATAACTCCAAAATGCTTTGCTTAGTTGAATTTGATATTCTCTAGTTCTTGAGCGTAAAGTTGACGTAATTAAAGAAACTCTTTTTGCCATTAACTTTCGAATATCGATTACTGATACAGTACCACCTAAAGTTGCTAATTGAATAATTCTTCCGTCTTTTGCTAAAGAATTCACATTTTTCATGAGATAATTTCCGCCAATAAAATCAATAATAAGGTTTACACTTTTATGAGTTTCATGATTTAAAATGACATCATCGTATGATTCTGAGTTATAATCAATTACCACATCTGCCCCTGCTTGTTTGCAGAATTCCATTTTACCTGATGAACAGGTTGTGAAAACAAAAGCATTCATTGATTTAGCTAATTGAATGGCAGCATTACCGACTCCACTCGCCCCTGCATGAATCAACACGCTTTGCTTCACTTGTAAATCTCCTAATAAAACGAGCGCTTGATACGCGGTTAGAAAAGCTTCAGGAATAGCAGCTGCTTCATCATAACTTAAATACTCTGGTTTTTTGATGGCCATATCTTCATGAATGACAACTTGTTCTGCATATCCACCACCAGGAAGTAAGCCAAAAACCTCATCACCAATATTCCATTTTTCTGAGTTTGATTCCAGTACAATTCCGGCACACTCCAAGCCTAAAATCTCAGATTCACCTTTTGGTGGTGGATATTTACCTTCGCGTTGAGAAATATCGGCTCTGTTTAATGCACTTGCTTTTACACCTACTACAATTTCATTAGCTTTAGGAATTGGATTTGGCGTTTCTCCGAGATACAGAGTTTCTGCGCTCCCAAAATTATGTTGAAGTATTGCTCTCATGTCTATTTCTTTTATTCCTACACCTGTTGGAAATTTACAATTAACTGTTGATGATCAATCGATTATTGAGTTCAAATTTACTGATTCTTTCTCTTCCAAGGCAGAATTTGAATTATCTCCTTTTGAAAAAGAAGTTCATGATCAAATAAATGCTTATTTAAGAAAAGATCTTACTCAGTTTTCTCTACAATTAAATCCTAAAGGAACGGAGTTTCAGAAAAAAATTTGGAATTTATTGCAAAATATTCCATTTGGGAAAACAATTTCTTATCAAGAACTCGCTGAAGTTTATGGCGAAGTTTTAGCAATTCGTGCAATTGCTGCAGCAAACGGGAAAAATCCAATAGCTATAATAATTCCCTGTCATCGAGTAATTGGGAAAAATGGTTCACTAACCGGTTATGCTGGTGGCTTAGAACGCAAAAAGTGGTTACTTGAATTGGAATCAAATGAGTTGAGTTTATTTTGATAAATAAAACAATCAGTGTTAAGAATTAGATTTGTATTAACCTGAGTTTGGGTTAAGAATTAGTAGAATAATTTTAATCTAATCCTAGAATAAACAATGTAGCATGATACTATGCTTCATAGTGGAATCTCGAATTTAATTCCAAATTAGGCAGAGATTCTGGGGTCAAGCCCAGAATGACGAAATTTATTTTAACCTGTTTTTATTTTAATTTCTTATCCCGAACTCAGGTTAGTAGCAACATTTTTCTCTAATCGAATTTAAGAAAATATTATCGCCAAATTCCTAAAATGAAGCCCATTAAAGCAAGAGCAATAAGTTGATACAATCCATCAATAAGAATTAAAGTCCAGCTTTTTTGTGCGAACATATAAGCAGTTCCCATTCCGCAGAAAATCCAGACACCAGTTAATGCGCCATATAATAAACCTGTTGACCAATCGATTTCAGGTGATGCAAGAAAAAAAGCCAAGTTTACAGACATTATTAATTGAAATACGAATGCAGTTCCAAATATTTTAGGCATGTTAGCCTTTGCAACCATTTCATCATTTAAATTAACTTCTACTTGCCAACGTTTTGAAAATAGTAGTGGTGAATACCATAATCCTCCTACTATAAAAGCACTTACAGCAGCTACAACAACTGCTAACCAATTTACTGACATCTCCATAATAACCTCACGATATTATTATTGTTGATTTATTGATTTAAAGAGTTCGATTTTGGATTTTCAGCATTAGTTCATTTATAATGATCAACTACAACTAATAATTTTGCAAATTGTCATTCCATTTAAATCTATAACTGAATATTCGAAATTAATACAAATGTTGATACTTATTTAATATCACACCGTTAAATTTACTCTAATGCTAAACTCTTATTTTTTTTAACGATACAATCATTTCGTTTCAATCTATCATTTACATAACAGATGGTTTAATCTATTTTTGGAGATTTGGAATACTCGTATTCAATCTCAATGCTTGAAAACATATTTTTATATCTCACCTCATAAATTGATAAGAATTCTACGAAATTAGAAATCGTCTGAGAATTTAATTATTATTCAGCAGAAATAAAATTTTCAAAAAAAAAGAGTGCCGCTGTTCAAACGGTCACTCTTGGATGTTTAGTTGTCTATATTCAATAAAATGTACAGTAAAATAAAGATTAGAATGCTGAATTT
>Ga0210011_1000550_pt1 | contig 40084 bp, 45 predicted proteins | sample CryGeymeta201502_FD_183972 | JGI IMG/M metagenome (GOLD analysis project Ga0210011, IMG submission 183972) | Groundwater microbial communities from Crystal Geyser aquifers in Utah, USA - Crystal Geyser metaG 2015-02 (SPAdes) (version 2) | ecosystem: Environmental > Aquatic > Deep subsurface >...
AATAAGATTTGAGGTTTTTTCCACGAGTGCGTATCCCTTTATTGATTCCAATAGCGCCCAAAATTCTGCAACACGCTTTTTCCCAGCTTGAGGCAAGCTTTCCTCGTCCCTTGCAAACATTTTCATAATAGTTGCTTTCCCGATACCGCGTGGAGGAGAATCAATGATACGCTTAATGTCCGATAGGCTTTCTGGGTTGAGCCCTGCGCGTATATAAGACAAAATGTCCTTTACTTCTTTGCGTTCAAAAAATCGTATACCAAGAACCTGGTATGGAATCTCCATAATGAGAAATGCTTCTTCAAGAGCGCGCGATTGAAAGTTTGCGCGATAAAGCACCGCAATATCTTCGGGGTCTGTGCCACTGTCAATCAAGTGTTTAATTTTTTCTCCAACGGCGCGCGCTTCCCCACCCTCGTCGTAACTCTCAATAAGAGAAATTTTGTCGCCTAGAATATTTTTTGTGAAAAGATTTTTTTCTTTGCGAACAGTATTTTTTTTGATGATGTCGTTTGCAACAGCGAGTATCGTTTGTGTGGAGCGATAATTTTCTTCAAGAAGAATTGTTTGCGCGCCTTTGTAATCATTTTCAAAGTTCAAAATGTTTTGGAGGTTTGCTCCGCGCCAACTGTAAATGTTCTGATCGCCATCTCCAACCGCGCAAATGTTCATCGTATCTCCAGCGAGCAGGCGAGCCATTTCATACTGCACCGCATTTGTGTCTTGGTATTCATCTATATGAATGTATTTCCATCTGTTTTGATATTCTCGGCGAACTTCTGGGTGGTCACGTAAAAGAATTACTGTTTTTAAGATTAGGTCGTCAAAATCTAGAGCGCTCTCGCGAGCAAGAAGTCTTTCGTAGCGTTCCCACACAGCAGAAACAATCATTGGAAAGTACGCGTTGCCTACATCAGCTTTATATTGCGCGAGCGTTACAAGCGCGCTCTTTTGACGAGAAATAACTCCCGCGATTCGGTCTGGGGAAAATTGTTTTGAATCAATCCCTTGTTCCTTTACCGCTTCCCTTATAAGCGAGCTAGCGCTGTTTTTATCTACAATAGTAAAATGTTTGTTAAGTTTAAATACTTGCGCGCGTGCGCGAAGAATATGCACTCCGAGCGAGTGAAATGTGCCAATGAATGGACGCGCGTCGCCGTATCGAAGGCCTGCATCAAACCCATGCTTTGCAAGAAGTTCATTCACGCGTTCTTGCATCTCCTTTGCGGCTTTGTTCGTGAAAGTGATTGCGAGGATTTCGCTCGGGGGGACCCCTTCTTTTACGAGATTTAAAATGCGATGCGTGAGCGTGCTTGTTTTTCCAGTGCCAGCGCCAGCGATAATGAGAATCGGTCCATTTTTGTGAAGAGCTGCCTCTTTTTGCTTGGCATTTAGATGTTTGAGATGTTCCATTACTTTGGTACTTTAGCACAAAATTAGGAACATGTGACAGAAAACATGTGACAATTGACAAAGGGGGTGTTTGCGCAAAGCGAAAACACCCCCTTTGTATTTTTAAGTCAAACGTCAGTGGTCAAATGTTAATTGTTTCTCTTCTACTCTCCCTCGCGTGCTTTCGGCTTCCCCCCACCAGCCTCCAGTTCCGCGTAGTTTTGCAAGGTTCTCCTCACTTCTTCTTCCATCAATGTGTGCATGTCTGGAATATTTTCCTCAAGAAATTCCTGAATCAACGCAGTGTCGTTCTTTGCTCCTATTTTTTCAAATTCCACGCGCGCTTCAGAGGAAAGTTTATCAAAAATAGCAATAGTCAGCGATTTCAAAATAACCTCGCCAAGCTTGACGACAATTTCGTCTTGCGCTTCCTCTGGAAGTTCGCCGATGCTGAGCTCTTTTATTAGTATGTCGCGAAGTTCTTGGTTTTTCATCACGTTAGAGATAGGAAACGCTGCGCGTTTCCGTGTCTTTATTATATTAGGCTGTTAATGATAATAACCTCATTATATCCTATTAGTGTCAAAAACATAACGCTTTTATCTCTAACGGGGTTCATAGTAAAAATATATTATCTTATTATTGATTATTTTGATAGTTTTGCAATGGTTGCGCTACGAACAAGTTCATCAAGCTTCTGGCTTGAATTAATTTTTACCTCTATCCCAGAAACTTTTCCAGCATTCATAATATACTTTTGAATCTCGTCAAGAAGGACAGGATTGTTTATTCCAATCGGTTTCTGTAGTGGCGGTAAAGGAGTATTCGCCCCTGCACTCATTATTTCACCGACTGTTTTAGAACCAAACCCTGCTTCAGGATCTGTCCAGTCTTTTGACTCGAGACCATCAATCTCACCAAAACCAAAAATATTTGGTTTTTTGCCCAAAAGTTTGTTCATATCATCGTGAAGCGCGGAACTAGAAATTGCTTCTATTCGAGTAGTATCCGCTGAGTTCCCTGGGGTAATATCCTGAGGCATTGGTGGAACATAATTTTCCATCAAAACATCTTTTGTTGGGACTTCTTGTGTTGTAGCAGGTTGTTCCGGTGTCGGTATTACCTGTGGGGGGATAATAGCGTTTTGTTCTTCGGGAGTAAATGTTGTGTGAAGAGGTTCACTTAGGAAATCCTCAGCGCTTATTGTTCTAGCATGTGTTTCATTTCCATAATTTTGGATGCTAGACACATCCTCAGGGGTAAGATTTTTTGCAGAGGACAAAGTGCTGTCCATAAATTCTTTGTCTCTAAAAATTTCGCCAAAATCCACGCCCTCTCCAACATTAATATTGTTCGCGTCGGTCAAACCGTATGATTCAGGATATTTCTCAACTCGGTCTTTGATGGCATCAATAACATAAGTTTTTTGTTCAGGAGAAAGATCGGGGAATTTTTCCACAACTATATTCCCTGCCATTTTCCAAATCGAATCACCGCTTTTTGCGGTTTGAATATATTCACCACTCTCAACAGGCACTTCCACATGCGCTCCTCCAATCCCAAAAAAGTCGGATATTTTTTGGAATAGTCCGTGTTCAACAACGTAGCCGCTGATTATGTTTGGCAATACGCCAACAACAACTATTGAAAGAGCTGCCGCAATTGTAGTATCGCGAAATTCTTCAACTCCTGAACGCTTGTCACCTTTTTTCTCAGCGCGTATTTTAAGTCCTTTTTCTATAGCGACGAAAAGCCCTGCTCCGCCAACCGCTCGCAGGCCGGCTCCGATAGTGGCGATAGCTCCGACAGCTGTGGTTGCTCCAATGGCCGCCGAGCCAATACCAGACACAACCATACCAGCGGTGAGCAGGAGCTTGTAGCGAGTCGGGACTTTGTTATATGTTTCTCCCACGCGACGAAGCCATCCCTCTGGAACTTTTTTTTCATCAGCTCTTGCTTCGGACATCTCTCCTAGTGTTGCGATATTGGCAAGTACTTGCTCGCGCGTAACTTTATTTTCTACAAGCGATTCAAATTTCTCAAACGCAACTTCTTGGCCTTCTGTTGGTGTGCCGACAACTTCCTTTATGCTCTTTGTAGTTATAGGAAGGAGAGAGCCATCATCTGGTTCAGGCGCAGATTTAGAGCTGACAATAGTTTCTTCATTTGTTTTTTCAAGAGTTGCGTTTCTTTTCGCCTCGTTTTCTTTCCAAAGGCGGTCCATCGCCATGTCGTATTTCGACTGTAGAGGGTTTTTTGCATCAATTTCCTCAGGATTATTCTCGTCGTCTGTATGCTCAAGAGTAAATTTAAGCGGTGGCATTTCTTGCTTCATAATTTTTTCTTCAACACCTGTTTCGTTTATTGTAGCAGGGCCCGACGACTGTTGCACAGGCGCTTCGCTAGCACCAGTAGCAAGTATATCCATTTCATTTTGCATTTCTTCGTTTTCTTTTTTAAGACCAAAAATTCCAGGAGCAACCCTTTCTGAGTGGCGGTTATTTAAAAATTTTCTTTCTTCGATGGTTTCCTCGCTAGTATGATGAATACCTCCGTCTCTAACAGTGCTAGGCGTTTGTTTTTCTAAAATTAGTTCTGCTTCGTGCTCAGCTACAGCAAGTCGCTCTTTTGCCTCTGCCTTCTCAGCTTCACCGCGTATTGCGTCGCCAAGCACACTGTCGTCATCTGGCGTTGTTTTAAGTATCTCTTCCGCATCATTGATTTTTTTAGTAGCCTCCTCCACTTTTTCCTTTTCGGCATACCACTCGCTGACAATAGATTGAATTTTTTTGTGGTCCTCAAGAGCTGTTGATTCAGGGATCACACCATTGATTTTGTCTACTTCGTTTTGAGCACCAACAATAGCCTTCCTGATTGCGTTTACTTCGTCTGTTCTACCAGCCGACACCAGCATTCTTTCTTTAACACGAAAATCCGCAATTGTGAACAAAAGCCCGTCCTTCTCGTTTTTTAATTTTGATAGTGTATCGTCAATAACGACAGATTCTTCCTGTGCTTTTTTAATGGATTCCTTGATTTCAGATGGCTCACCCTTGCTCCCTATCCCACCCCTTATTATTTTTTCGCGTATTTCCGCAGTTCTAAGTTTTGAATCGGCATTTTCGTTAGTTAGTTTCGATAATAGCTGGGCTCCGATTGACGAGCTTGACCCTTCGGAGCCTTCTTTTGCGGAACTAAGCATTTGTTTTTCGAAGCTAGACATGTGTTACATTGAATTATTGCACACTTTCGCGAGAGCGTACAATTTAGATACTTGTTTATCTTATGTAATATCAAAATTATACCGAAAAGTCGATGATTTTCAGTTGTCCACAGCATATCCACAACCCCTTCCCAAATGGTCCTCTTTTGTGCTATCATTTATAGAACTTAGGGGATTAGCCCCAGGTTTACAGAAAAGACCAAGCCTTGTCGCCAAATAACTTTTCTGTTGCAGTTCTCAATTTCCTGCTACGATTTGTCAAATTCCTTCGAAATATTCCTATATTCCTAAGATTTTTTGACTACGTCTCGCTAGAAAATTGCTAACCTCGCTACGAAAATTATTAGACGATAGGGCTACTTTCCACCCCACGACCGCACGACAGAAGGATACCTATCAACAGACATATTTCTACAAAATTAAATGACCTCAGCCGAGTGCAAAAGAAAGCAGGCTGGGCGAAATATTTATATTTTTCAGGGTTCGCTAGCTCCGGGCTTTTTTTGGCTATGATTGGTTTTGGTTTGGTAACCCCATTGACCTCCGTGCATGCTCGAGCTTTTTTCTATTTTGGTGGCAAATCTGACAAGACACCCGTAGTTTCTGCAAGCACAGAGGCTCAAAATTCTCAGACAATCGCATTTTTAGAAGCGGCAACCAACGTTGACCCAAGGAAGGCGATGGGTGGTGGAGATATTACAATCATTGGTGACAGCGCGTTTATCTCAGATGCAGGGCCTACTGGCACCATCGCGGATATTGAGTCCAGTGGTCATCAAGGCAAAGTTAGCCTTTATGTTGTTCGTTCTGGAGATACTATTTCACAAGTAGCAAATATGTTTGGTGTAACCGTAGAAACTATTTTATGGGCAAATGACCTTACGCGTGGTTCGGTACTTCGTGAAGGACAGCATCTCGTCATACTCCCTATTGATGGGGTTCAGCATACAGTACAAAAAGGTGACACACTCCGCGGGGTTGCAAATAAGTACAAAGGAGACCTAGATGAGATCCTTGAGTTTAACAATGTGACAGCTGATCAAAAACTAAGTATTGGCGACATTATTATAGTTCCAAATGGCAAGGAGGTTCTAACTTCTGCAGGAGTTACTACTACATCTCGTTCTCGCACAATCGCTTCGTACCCATCTTATGCAGGGTACTACTCGCACCCCATTCCTGATGGTCACAAAACGCAAGGTACTCACGGATACAACGGTGTTGATTACGGAGCCCCAATAGGCACACCAGTGTATGCGGCGGCTGAAGGTACGGTTATTGTAAGCAGGTTCAAAACTGGATCTTGCGGTCGCACATGTTTCGGCGGGTATGGCAACTACATTGTCATTGAACATCCAAACGGCACACAAACCCTCTATGGACACTTGAGTGCTGTTTACACATCTGTTGGTGGGCGTGTTAAAAAGGGTCAGTGGATCGGGGAGGTTGGGAACACCGGCAGATCAACTGGAGCTCACCTCCACTTTGAAGTCCGCGGAGCGAAGAATCCGCTCTAGAGAGAATATTGAATGTAGAATATTGAATAGAACGTGCGTGAAGCCTTTGGCTTCACGCACGTTTCTTACTGCTCATTCGAAATTCCACATTCAATATTCTACGTTCTATCTGAACTCAGTCGGTCTATACGCTAGCGCTTCTAGAATATGTTTCTCTTGTATCTCTGATGAGTTGTCTAAGTCCGCGATAGTGCGCGCGACTTTTATTGTTTTGTGGTGAGCGCGCGGTGAAAGTTTCAATCGTTCAGCGGAAGCGTTGAAAAGCACGCGAAGTTTTGGGGTTAGTTTGATGAAGGTTTCAATATCATCAGCGCGCATCTCACTGTTTGTAGTAATTTTCCTTGCATGGTTTGTGAAACGCGCATCCTGCAATGCGCGCGCTTTTGCAATGCGTTCACGCACTTCGCTTGTTGATTCACCAGCGCTCGCAGAAGAAAGCTTGTCGTGACTCATATGTGAAACTTTTACCCAAAGCTCAATGCGGTCCATAATCGGGCCGGAAACTTTTCGCGTGTATGAAGCAAGAGTTCCCGGCATGCAGGTGCACCTTTCTTCGCTTCCATATTTTCCGCATGGGCACGGATTCATCGCGGCGAGTAAAATAAAACGCGCGGGGAAAGTGTCGTGCCCTTTTGCGCGCGTGATGCGAATATGCCCTTCCTCTAGAGGTTCGCGAAGCGACTCAATAACACGCCTATCAAACTCCGGAAATTCATCTAGGAAAAGCACACCGCGATGAGCGAGAGTAATCTCTCCTGGCTTTGGTATCGCTCCTCCGCCAATTACTGCGGGGTACGACGATGTGTGGTGCGGAGCGCGAAGTGGGGGTCGTGTCATAATATTTTCACGAAGTGTTCCTGCTACGGAATGAATGCCCGTAACCTCGAGCGAGTGTTCATTTTGCAAATCGGGAAGCAAATGTGGGAAAGCTTGCGCAAGCATCGTTTTTCCTGTTCCCGGGGGCCCCCACATTGCGAGGTTGTGGTTGCCTGCCGCGGAAATTTCCAGCGCGCGTTTTGCAAACTCCTGTCCTTTGATATGCGAAAGATCAACAATTGTCTTATCGTTTGCAGTCTTTGTTTTGTCTATATGTGCTTTCAGTGTCGGTGTCAAGAAAAATTTATTCTTTTTATCAAGATGTTGCAGTACTTCAGAGAGGTTACGTGCGCCGTATACGGCAATCCCATCCACGAGAGCCGCCTCGTTTGCGTTATGAGCCGGCAAAAATATTTCTGTGAAACCAGCATTCTTTGCTGTGTTGGCAAGTAGGAGCGCGCCATGAATAGGACGAAGTACTCCATCCAGAGAAAGCTCGCCGAGAAAAAGACGCCCTTTTGGACCAAATTTTGTTTCACCAGACGCCATTAGGTACGCGAGGGCAATAGCAAGGTCATAGTGCGAACCTTCTTTTTTGAGTTCGGCTGGGGCTAGAGAAATAACAGTTTTTTGGTTTCTTTGTTTTGGAGAATCAAAGCCGGAGTTTTTTACTGCGGCACTCACCCGGTCGCGAGATTCATCCACAGAAGTGCTTGGCAGTCCCACTAAAGAAAAAGAGTTGAGCCCCTTAGAGAGATCAACTTCTACATCTACTATATGCGGAACTAAACCTACTATCTGCGCTGAAAATAGTTTTGAAAATTGCATGATTGATAACTACTAACCACTAGCAACTTACAACTGACTTTAACTAGTAACTTTTTCGCATAGCGAAAAAGTTACTAGTTAAATGTCCGCATAGCGGTGTCAGTTGTCAATTGTGCGCACCGAGAAGATTAAAACGCGAAGCGCTTAATCTTCTCGGTGCGCGATGCATGTCGGCGCGGAAGGATTTGCTTCTAGACGAGCGTCCTCAATTTTTTCTCCGCAAATGCGACAAATGCCGTATGTCCCAGCTTCAATACGAGCGAGCGCGGAGTCCACATCAAGAAGACGCGCTTCAAGTTCCACTTCTATTGCAGAGTTTTCTTCAAATGCTTCTATGCTGTCCGCAACATCATTAACATCAGCGGTAGGGTTGTTTAGGTCGGGAGCAGATGGCTCCCAATCGCCAGCTATTTCGGGATTTCTGTGCCCAACACCAGAAAGCTCTCCTTCCAAGCGCGCTTTTTCTTCTAGCAGTTTTGATTTTATGTCGTTTGTATTTGTCATAGGGTGCTATATTCAACTAATCTCTGCGTACCAAGTCTTGAAAATTTTGGCTACAGCTTTGAAAAAATTCCTCAAAATATACTCATATTCCTCAGGATTTTTTCATCGCCTCGCCAAAAATTTTCAAGACTTATGCACACATCTTAATTGAATATAGCACTAGTGTACCTCTTTTAGTTTTTGGAGGCAATAGGGAGAATAGCTTCAAGCGCGGTTGCGCTTCCTGCTATAACTATGGTGTTTGGTTTTGCGAATGAGTATGCGACTGTCTGACCAAACGGTTTCTCAATCAATCGAGCGTCTTTCCCGCCAACCACAATGTCACTAAATTTTGTGTTCAATGTGGCATTATTAGCAATATTTATGCCAAAAACAGTATTATAAGAAAGCAACAGACTTGATTCCCACTCAAGCATACCTGCAAGCCCTGTTTCGTAAGAAGATACCTTTAAAATTAGGAATGGAGTCGCTCCCCAGTTCCACTCACCAAAAACACCCATCATAAACTCTTTTTCAAGAGAACGGAACAGGATTTCTGGTAGAGCAATCTCAGTAAATATAAAAAGTCTATTTGCGGAAATTGATACAGGAGCGCTCTCTCCTTCCGTTAGATAAAGATTTTTTATAGATCCAGAAGCAAGCCCCATTTTCATTTCTGAAAAAATTGCATCACTAATTTGATCCTTGGTTTGTTTTGTAATATTAAATTGCTTCTCGTATTGCGCTGGAATGAGCGATTGGGCGAGAGGCGCTACATTTGCAGTAGTTTCAGTGGTGGAAGTAGATGACTGCCTGCTAATCGGGGTAAACGAAGAAATCGAGACGCTTGAGGGGTTTATCCCACCTATTTTAGGTAGAATAAAAACATATGCAAAACTAAGCAAGGATATGATCAACAACGCAATAATTAAGACAGCAATGCGACTTATTGGCTTTGGCGCGCGAGCAGAAGGTTTTTCAGACTCTGTTGTTGACGTCCTTGCGCGCGCAGATGCTTTCTTTTTTTCTTCCGCTATAGCAATTGAGACAACAGATTCGTTTTGGGTTTTTACAGCGTCTGCCATATCGCCTTTCATTGTGCGAATGAGACTATGGGGGACAACCTTCTCAGACTCTGGGGTGTCGGGTCTTCCTTGAAAAACACCAGGCTCTAATTTCTTGTGAGGTACGATTGGTTCCATTGTTAATAATTATACTCTGTATTCAAAGTGTATAAAAGGGGGTATATTAGTTTGCTACAGGTAATTAATTAGTTGCATTATACCAAAACATAATCCAGCAAATTCTCACGATCGTGAGAATTTGCTGGTATCATCATTGGCCTATATCTGTAGTGAATTAATGCAATGGTTTGCAATTATTATAGTGTAGTATCGTATACGACAGCTCGCAAAGCGATTTGCTGTTTTTCGCTCCACTCTTTAGGAGATACTCGTAAACACATGAATATCAAAAAATGATAGTTTTTCGAATAACAATATATCGCCAAAAGTTTCGTTTGTTAAGTGAGCTGTGGAATTTGAATCAATGAAAGTAGCAAACACAATGGAGAGAAATTTTCCTTATACCAAGGAAGAAAAATAAATAGACGTTCCGTACTGCTTGTTTAACCATTTTTTCTGACTCGCCAGTTTCACAAAAACAAAAAACCCGACACTGTCGGGGTTTTTTACTGCGGGCCCCTCCTCCGCTTAGTTTTGTTGGACAAATTAAGCGGAGGAGTGGCTAGATTACTCCGCCTTGTGGTTTTCCTTGCGTGTGCGTGGCGCCTGTTTACGTGGACGACGCGCGCCACCACCACTAGAGCTCCCACCACGATACCCAAGAAGGTACTTGCGTTGATCGTCGCACATATCTATGAAGTCATCTGCAGACTCACGAAGTTTACCAGAAGCTGAACGACCAAATGTGATAACTTCAACTTGTGTGCCCATAAACTTTAGATACTCAACAAGCGGTACGAAGTCGCCATCACCCGAGGCGAGTACTACCGCGTCTACTTTTGAGCCTATGCGGATTGCATCCACAGCGAGACCCACGTCCCAGTCTGCTTTTTTTGCGCCACCAAAAAAGATTTGGAGGTCTTTTGTTTTTGTCTCAATACCGAGAGAGTTTAGCGCTTCAAAGAAGCTTTTCTCCTCTTCTCCTTCTGTTGTGATAACATACGCGATCGCGCGGACGAGATGTCTGCCTGCTACTGCTTCTTTTAGAACTGCTCCAAAGTTTACTTTTGCTCCATATAAATTGCGAGCGCTGTGATAAAGATTTTGAGCATCAATGAACATCGCAACGCGTTGTTCCTTTTGTTTTATTATTGCCATTGTAAAAAGTTGTTAGGTTTTAGTTAGTAGGTGTTAGGGGGTGTATTTCCTGGAACCTAAAACATGAAAGCTAACACCTAGGTTATTTATTAAAAATGATTACCGAGATACTCTAATAGTATCTCATGAAGCGAAGTAAACAAAAAGCTCTGCATTGCAGAGCTTTCCACAACTAGAATTTCTCATTTTGGCATAATTCAAGGCGCGAGTTATGTTTGCGACCAAGCTGTATGGATAATACTGCACGGAAGCAAACAAAACGAGCAACATTACGTCCGAGAGTCTACGCCCAATGCGTGATGAAATTGCTATTTCAGAATCTACTGATTCAGAAATACGCCAAAATGTGAGATTCTCTATTTTAGGCCTACCTTTTTTATGAGAGCCTCATACCTACCCTTACTCTTGCGTTTTAGGTAGTTCAAGTGCGTGCGACGGTCTGCTACCATCTGGAGAAGCCCACGACGCGAGTGGTTATCCTTATGGTTTTTCTTCAAATGAATAGCAAGCTCATCAATGCTTTTTGACAGAATAGCAACCTGAGCTTCTGGCGAGCCAGTATCAGTCGCATGAATCTGTGTCTTCTTGATAATATTCTGCTTCTGCTTTGTCGTAATCATTAGGAGAACTTTAGCATATCTTGCCAATAAAAGCAAGCCACTACACATATTTTGGAAAAAGTGGGAAATAGGTGCGGTGGCTGGCCACTTTAATGTCTATTTTTAGGCTGTTTTTCTGAAATGATGGCCTATTTTATGAATATACCCCTCCGCAAAGGTGCCAATTATCATTCCAAGGGAACTTAGACCAAACCCAACTATAATCGCGGGGATAAATGGGTCAGTAACGTAAAGTTCTGTAAATTGCCAACCAGTAGCTCCAAAAATAATGGCAAATAAAGCCCCCATATTGTTTGCCCTATGCCAATACAGGCCAAAGACTAGCGGTATAAATGCTGAAACGAGTGTTATTGAGTACGCGCCACTCACGAGTTCGTATATGCTTCCTTGTGATGAGGCTAGAATAAGCGCGCCAAAGGCTATAACAACTACCGAAGACCGTATGATTTTTAGTCTCGTTTTGTCATTAATGTTGTTAAAGAAAGGTTTGATGACGTTCTCTCCTAGAAGTGTTGCTGGGGCAAGAAGCGCTCCAGACGCGGTGCTCATGATAGCCGAAAGAAGAGCTCCAAAGAAAAAGATTTGAGTTATCATGCTTGTGTCGTCTAAAATAAGCGTTGGGAGAAGTTGTTGAGGATCGCTAGCAACCAGTTCTGGGTATTTGAAACGCGCAATAAGACCGAGAGTAAGAGGGATGAGAGCAATTGTGAAATACATCACTCCAGCAGAAACTGATGCCCATTTTGCAATAGCAGCAGTCTTTGCAGACATAACTCTCTGGTACACGTCTTGTTGCGGGATGGACCCAAGCCCGATAGTCATCCAAGCGGCAACCCACGCGAGCCAGTCTTTTGTAGTTGCGTCCGTTGGGGTTATTTTAAAAAATTCAGATGGGGTGTTTACGAAAATTGAGCTAAAACCGCCGTTCTGTAAAAGCACTTCCACCAAAATAACGATAAGACCAAGCACGATAACGCCCATTTGCACAGTGTCAGTGATGGAAACAGCCCACATCCCGCCGATATATGTATAGATTACGACGATAATTGTGGCAATAAGCATGCCAGTGATTGCCGGAATACCGAGAAGCATGTTTAGAATAATGCCGAGAGCTACAAATTGCGCAGCGACCCAGCCGAAATATGTGAGAATGATTGCAATTGAGAGCATTGTCGCAACTATTTTGTTGTAGCGCTCGTGAAAATAGTCTCCAATTGTGAGGTTTTGCATAGCATAGAGTTTTTTTGCAAAAAAGAGACCAATGAGAATGAGACAAAGGCCTGCTCCAAACGGGTCCTCAATAACGGACAAAAATCCTCCTTCTGCCATTCGCGACCCCGCTCCTAAAAAGGTTTCAGAACCAAACCATGTAGCAAATACTGTTGCCATCGCCATAGAAAACGGGAGGTGACGACCAGCGAGAGCATAGTCTTTAGAAGATTTAACTCTCTTTGATGTATAGATACCAATAGGTATCATCATCAACATGTAAACTAATACGAATACAGCTACCATATTATTTAGAAAGCGAGCGAGCCCGAATGGGTCAATCGCAAATTAACTATAAAAATGACTCCTCCTATTCGCTCTCGTCACCAGTGACGATTTCTATACCACCCTCATTCATGAGCTCACGAGAAAATTGATCAAGTTGTTCCGATTCGTTACTTGTTACGTATGGCTCGTTGCGCTCACCACCAATAATAGAAATCCCCTGTCCTTCAAGGGTGCGAAGGGATGCGTCGTCTTTCTCGTCGTAGACTTCCATATCAGAACCAATCGGCCCTTTGTCCATATTGTGTGATTCGGTAATGATAATGTAATCGTCTGATTTGCTCATAAGTAAACTATACCACTAACCACTAACAACTAACAACTAAAGTGGAGCCGTTTGCCTTCGTCAAACGGCTCCACTTTACGTGTCAATTGTCAAATGTACAGTATGGCGCTTTGCGCTATACTGTAGGTATGTCGCACAATATCCCCCAGACTTCCATCGGATCATTTGCAAGGCAATATTTGGAGTACTTGGAAATAGAACGCGGGCGAAGTTTGAAGACTATTGAAAATTACGAGCACTATCTTACACGCTTTTTAACATCGAGTGGCGCAAAAGATCCAAAAGACATTGACGACGAACTTATGCGTTCCTTTCGTTTGTGGCTCAATCGTCAGAGCGCCGGGGTTCACGAGGGTCGCCAAGAAACATTGAAAAAGAAAACACAGAATTATTATCTCATCGCCATTCGCAGTTTTCTAAAATATTTACGTAAGCGTGGAATTGAATCTTATGCGCCAGAGCGTATTGAGCTCGCAAAAGTTGCCGAGCGTACTATTGATTTGCTGACTTCACAGGATTTAAGGCGGTTACTTGATGCGCCAAGTGGAGACGGGGTGAAAGAACTTCGCGACAAAGCTATTCTTGAATTATTTTTCTCAACCGGGCTTCGTTTGTCGGAGTTATGCGCGCTTTCACGCGACATTGACATTAAGCGCGATGAAATATCTGTTCGTGGGAAAGGTGAAAAAGTGCGCGTGGTTTTTCTTTCAGACGAAGCAAAAAAAGCGATTACCGCTTACTTAAAAAAGAGAACTGATATGGACGACGCGCTTTTTGTGGGTGAAGGCAAGCGCGCGCGCGAGGATGGGTCAATACGTTTAACACATCGTTCTGTTGAGCGAATGGTAAAACACTACGCAGCAAAGGCTGGTATTATGGACAAGGTTACTCCACACATTTTACGTCACTCATTTGCAACAGACTTGCTTTACAATGGTGCCGACATTCGCTCTGTACAAATGATGCTCGGTCATTCAAATATTTCCACTACACAAATTTATACACACATCACAGATAGCGAACTACGAAACGTGCACAAGAAATTTCACGGGAAGAGGAGGTAAAAAATTAAACGCGCGGGACTGTTATTGTCCGGCGCGTTCTTGATACTAAAACTATTCCTCGTCAGGATGAAGAATACGATGTAGGTGAGCTAACTCAATCTCATCAACTTTCAGTTGGGCCTCTGTTCTACGCAATCGTTCTGTCGCTAGACTCACAGTGTTCCGAAGAATTATCACCGCATTACGACCACTAACTACAGCTGTTTGTAGTTTTTGAAAATTACTATGCAATACTTTACCTTGTTCGTCTTCATCATATGTAGATGCTGTGCTCATGATACACCTCCTTTCTATAAATAGCTTCCTGCTCAAAGTCTATTCCCTATTCGTAAAAGATACAACAGTTCTATATACTATAAAGATGAAGATTATCTCCTGGAACGTAAATGGCTTGCGCGCGATTCACAAGAAGGGCAATTTTGCTGAAATTATTAAAAAAGATTTTGATATTTTGTGTTTGCAGGAAACAAAGGTTGAAGAAACTCAGCTTCCAGAAGAGGTCCGCGCCCCAAAAGGCTACTACGCATACTTCTCGCATTCAAAAATGCGTAAAGGTTACAGCGGTGTGGCTGTATATAGCAAAACAAAGCCTGAAAAGGTAGAGGAAGGCATGTGTCTAAAGGACATGGACAAAGAGGGGCGTCTCCTTGTCCTTTACTTTCATGATTATGTCCTTTTGAATTGCTATTTCCCTAACGGTGGTGGCGGTCCTGTCCGATTGAAATACAAGCTTGATTTTTATGATACATTTCTTGGTTTCACAGAAAAACTTCGCAAAAAGGGACACAAAATAATTATTTGCGGTGATGTGAATACCGCGCACGAAGCGGTTGACCTTGCTCGCCCAAAGGAGAATGAAAAGAACACAGGCTTCCTACCAGAAGAGCGCGCGTGGATAGACGAGCTCATTTATCATGGCTATTTGGATATTTATCGCCACCTTCATCCAAACACAAAAGATGTGTACACATATTGGGATATGAAAACATCCGCGCGCGATCGCAACGTAGGCTGGCGCATTGACTACTTCTTTATCTCACCAGATTTGCTCCCACGTGTGAAACAAGCCACAATGCTTACAGACTTTCTCGGCTCCGACCACTGCCCTATTGTTCTCGAACTAAAATAAAAAAGCGAGATCTTGCGACCTCGCTTGTAGTTAGAGACTAGAGACAAGTTGATGTTGGAAATTGATTCTTTTCCTCCACATTGATCTCTTTTTGATTTTCTTGTCTCGGTGGCCGAACCCAGTCTGTAATTTCTATCCCCAAATGCAGACCGATTGAATCAAGAGCGGATTTTATTTTGAAAGCCTCGTTTATTCCTTCAACAGAGGCTCTTCCGTGTCCAAATTCAATTGCGAGTTCCATCCCAGTTTTTTGTACAAGGTCACCAATGAAGAAAACTTTTTGCCAATCCTTGAGTCTATCTGTAGCCTTCTTGCTTAGATTAAGATCATCTAGTTTAGATACAAACAATGGGTTACTATCCATTTTGCAAGAAACAAGAGAACTTGTGGGGCTGTCTAAAAGACGGTATTCAGTCTTCTTATCTATCCCATATAATAATCTTATTGCCTCGATAACCTTTTCTGCTTCTGCCTCTTTATTTTGACGAAGGCGTTTTTCCAGATTATACGCTTCCTTAGCGCGCATTTCTTTTTTCCAAAGATCCTCCGCGTTAAAACGAAGTTTTTTGTATTTGATAATCATTCTACTAACCCCAGTAAGGTTTCCGCCTTTCTTCATTTTGGTTCTCCTTGTGTTTAGTTGTAATGAACTGCTGTTGATAGAGTAACATCTTAGTAGTACTTTGTCAATGATTAGTCATATATTTATTTCTAAAAATTTGTGACTAAAGCATTTGAAAAACAATAGCATTATGATATTATAGTCATATAAAGTATGACTAAGGAAATTTCAGCAAAACTAGATTCGTATATTAAAAACGCAAACAAAGCAGGCCTTTCCGCCAAAGCCTCAACGGTTTATGTCTGTCTTTTAGATGAAGGAATTGCTCTTTCACCTAAAAATATCATTTTAAAGACAAAGCTGCACCGTCAATATGCTTATGACGCAATCCACGAACTGAAGGATTTAAGTTTGATTGTATCTATTGGCGAAAATAAGTCAGTAAGATACCAAGCAGTAAGCCCAGATAAGATTTTGCAGGAGGCAGAGAAAAAAAGGTTAGACACAATGGACAGCGTCCAGAGTTTAATGAAACTTTATAACAAGTCCCCTGCCGGAGTTGTGGAGGTCATTAGTGGAAGCCAGGCGGTTATTGCGAACATATTCAAGATATTAAATGAAGCAAAAGAGGGAGATTATTTGGACATAATTGGTGGTGCAGGGATGAGCTTTGTGAAATTAATGGGAGAAAGAATAGAAGAATATGAAGAACTTCGTGCCACAAAGAAAATAAGAATAAGATATATTGGGTCGGGTGAAGATGTTGAATATAACAGGAATGGGGTAATTAAAAACGAGTCTAGGAACATAAAAGGCATTGAGAATATTGTGAATGTCTCTATTCGCCCAGAAAGCGTCTCTTTCGATATTTATGAACCAGAGATTCTTACCGTAATAGTAAAAAGCGATTCTGCCGTTGCAAGCCAGCGAGCATTGTTTGAGATTTTGTGGAATGTGTCTGGGAGAGCCTAGGTCTTATTGTGGGCAGTCTCTATTTTCCCCTCTCCCATACGGACGCTTCCTGTTCCAATTTCTTTAAAAACGGTGCTTTCGCATTACGATAAGCAGGATAATCATTTGGATAAAGTATTATATTTTGCCTTTTCAATTCTGAATATTCCTTTGCTTTGTCTGGGTTTGCTCTTAAATAATTGCGTATAACAATAAATTGATGCACTTTCTCTGAACTCTCATCGCACACATGTATATTCTCAAGTTTTTCACCGTCAGGACCAAGCCTAATGAAGACGAGTCCGTCTGGGTCAGTATAACAACGCCACTCATAGCCATACTTAATCATCAACTATTTCTCTTTTTCAAATTCTTCCAACTTTTCAACCAATACCAAAACATCAATGAGTGGCTTTGCTGTCATTCCGGGAATAGAGGTGCTTCCTACATGCTCAATCTTGAGAGCTTTGTCGCCAAACACCTTTATGAGCAAATCTTTTATTGATGCAAACTTAAGAACCCAGTTCGGGTCGTAGTCGGAGAGTGAATATTTTCTATTTTCAGTTGGTTTCATTATGCTTACTCTATCAAATCCGCGTCACTTCGTCACACCTCTTTACCACATACTCGCCGAAGATTTTGCCGACACTGACTCCTGTGCAGGGGTAAAATCTTCAACCATCATGTCAGACTTCTACAGCTCCGACCACTGCCCTATTGTGTTGGGATTAAAAGATTGACAATTTATATGATAATGTAATATGATAATATCATACAAATAATCAATAAATATTATGTCTACATTATCTGTTCCGTTGTCACCAGAATTGGAGAAATTCATAAATAGCCAAGTAAAATGCGGTCGCGCATCCAACAAGGCCGATGTAGTTCGCCGTGCCCTCACTCGCCTTTCTGAAGACGAAGCGGTGCAGGCTGTACTAGAAGCGTCAAAAGAGCCAACCCTCAGGGGAGATTTGCGGGAACTAGCAAAAAAAATTATTTAAGATGAAAATAAATATCGGTTACAAGCCGTCATTTATTCGGAAATTTAACAAGCTTCCGAAGGGTCTGCAAGACGAGGTTGTTGAGAAAATTGAATTATTTAAGGAGATTAGCAATCATCAGCGATTAGAAGTGCATAAATTAAAAGGAATACTAAAAAAATTCTACGGTTTTTCCGTCAACTATAGAGATCGTATCGTTTTTGAAGATATGTCAGAAAATGAAGTAGCACTCTTGGCAGTTAGCGACCACGAAATCTATAAATTATTTTTGTAAATATTGACAAAAAAGTCAAAGAAAAGATAAAAATCGGCACATGTGGTTGGGTTTTTGTAATTATAAACGGCAAACTTGCCGAATTTTTCTTTTCTAATAAAAAGGGCAAGTCTGCTGTTTCTGCGCATTGCTATGTAAAGGAAAGCGACTATAAGGCGAAATGGGAACTAAAAGCAATAAAAGAAGATAAATCAAAATATAAATTTATATGGCGAAAATGGGGATACAAACAAACCTAAGTAACTCCTGCAAGATAAGACTCAACTTCTTTTTGAATATCTGAAAATTGAGTATAAAACTCGTCATTCTTTGCCTTTTTTGCATTTGTGTGATTTTTATTTGTCATATTTTTCTTTGGATTACTTCACCCCGTGGCGTTTGCGAATTACTGCGAGTTCTTTTTCTTCCTCTTCCTCTTTCTTTTCTTTTCCTTCTTCGCCGAGTTTTTTTAGTTCATCAATGGGAAGTTTCGAAAGTTCGAGTGTGCGTTTCACGAGAAACTCTTCTTTATTTCGCTCTGGGTCATCAAGTACCTCTTCTAGTAATGCGTGCAAAATAAATCCTAACTTTGGTCCAGGTGTTTCACGAGTAACCTCCATTATCTTTTCTCCGTCAATCTTTAGCATTCCCACAGACACAGGCGCGCGCATTGCTTCCTCTATCATTGATTCATATTTGCGCAAACGGTACGGAGCTTCCTTTGGGCGACCCATTCCTATGCGGTCGCATGCGCGAACTTTCATCAAGTCCCAAACATTTTCTGGTCCGACATTTTTTACGATACGACGCACAGCGGAGAGCGTAATTTTTTCTATGTCAGAAAAAAACAAATGATAACGCACGAGCGCAGAAACAACATCAACAATTTTTTTTGGATATTTTAAATGCTCAAGAACTTTCTTTACAACACGCCCACCCACTACATCATGACCATAAAATGTCCAATCATTTTTTTCTTCTGACCATCTTCGAGTTTCAGGTTTTGAAACATCATGAAAGAGCGCGCCGAGTCGCACGTGTAACGGCCACTCACGATCTGCAGAGTGTTGTAGCGCGCGCAAGTTGTGTTCCCATACTGTATAAATGTGATCACCATTTTGTTCCACATCAATCCCTCTCTCAATATCAGGCGCGATATATTTCAGAAGACCAAGTTTATGACACATAACAATTCCAATCATTGGATTTTTTGTCATTATCATTTTTGTAAATTCATCACGAATACGCTCCATAGAGATATGCTTCAATTCCCTCGCTTTTTCTACAACTGCGTTTTGAGTCTCCACTTCAATCGTGAAACCAAGGTCTGTAGCAAGGCGCACTGCGCGGAGAACTCGGAGAGAGTCTTCACTAAATCGTTCTATCGGACTTCCTACTGTGCGAATCACTTTGTCCTTTATGTCCTTTAGACCACCATGAATGTCCGTTAGATGTCCTTTAGATTCATCATAAGCAATAGCGTTAATTGTAAAATCACGACGTTTTAGGTCGTCTTCTAGTTTCCCGTGAAACGAAACGCTGTCTGGATGACGTTTATCTGTATATGCGCCTTCACTTCGATAAGGTGTAACTTCCACAACCTTTAGTGTTTCATCGTCTGTTTCTTCACTCACGATTCCTACGGTCCCGTAGTCGTTTTCGTAAAAAGAGTTTTCAAATAAGGCCTGGATCTGTTCCGGCGTTGCATTTGTGGTGGCGTCCCAGTCTTTCGGCTTAATCCCCTGTAGAATATCACGAACGCATCCGCCAACTAGGTATGCCTCAAACCCTGCGTTTCGCAAGGTTTTTGTTACATGTGAAACCTCAGAAGGTATTTTATACGAGATATCAGACTTCATTTAGTTATTGAAACTATACAGTTTTTTTTGCCTTTTGACTACTTTTGCTGTACAGTCTCATTATCACTCCAGTGTGATTTCGTTGCCCTCATAGCTCAACGGATAGAGTACCGGTCTTCGGAACCGAGGATGGGGGTTCGATTCCCTCTGAGGGCACAAAAACAAATGAAGAAAACAAGAAATCTATCGCTTATTGTAATTTATGGCGTAGTTGGCGCAGGGAAGACAACTCTTGCTGATTTTTTGCATAATGACCTTAGCTATACTGCGCATATTGGCGTTGATCCCACCAAACTTTTATATCGGAATTCAGGGCTATTACATCTCATAATGCTGTGAGTAGAAAGGTTGTAGCATTTATGGTATCCGAATACCTACAAAATTGCATCAGCGTTATTTTGGAGCAATGAATGAATCAAGACGAGATAACAGAAATAAGGAATATCGCAGAAAGAAGTGTGGCAGATTTCTATGTATATCGCATTGACGCTCCTAGAATTGTTCTTGATGAACGTGCTAAAGACGACCTAATGATTTAGGGAAACCACATATCCCAAAGGGAGTGCTTGACGCACCTTACGAGGTGCACCAAAGTAATGCATCCCCATGCGTGTCATTTTTGGTTCAAGTAGTATGAGTACGGAGGAAATAGCACACAAGATTCTAAAAGCTCCGGCCTGACCCTCTTCCAAAAAGATAAAAAATCTGTATACTGATAAAATATTTGCGGGTATGGTTTAATGGTAGAATGCGTCCTTGCCAAGGACGAGATCGGAGTTCGATTCTCCGTACCCGCACATCAGAAACAAGAAACCAACTTCTTTTCTAAAGGACATCCGTAACCAGAGAGCACTATTTTGACACATGGTGTCAACGGCTGGAAACGGAAAAATATGGGGGGAAATGCTCAAAACTGTGGATAACTATGTGGATAGTGTTGATAAAGGACATAAAAATGTGTCATTATAGAGTCATAAACTATAAAGGACAAGAGGGGGAATGACGTGAAACCCTTGATATCTAAGGGGTTCACAGGACTCACCCCCTTTTTAGGCTAAAATATGGCAAATCCAAAGTGTTTCACGAGAAACAGCATAAAATGATACAATGATTTTGATGGCAGAACCTACAGAAAAGCAGAAAATTGGACGGCTGGGGGAGGATATTGCCATAAAATACTTAGAAAATAAGGGTTTTACGATAATTGAGCGGAATTACCTCAAAAAGTGCGGTGAAATTGACATAATCGCTAAAAAAGCTGGGGTAATACACTTTTTTGAAGTAAAAAGTGTTACACGTGAAAATATCAGCAGTTCGGCGTATTCTTATATGGTAGCCAAATGTAATGCTCCACGTGGGACAGATAGTTATCGAGCAGAGGACAATTTACACCCATATAAACTCAAACGATTGTCGAGAGTTATCCAATTATATTTGTTTGAGAAGCATTCAAACGGGGAACCAGAATGGGTTTTTGACGCAATTATCGTGCAAATTGATACTAAAACTAGACGGGCACGTGTAAAATTTTTGGAGAATATTGTGTTATAGTCTTCGCAAATATATGTATCTGTGCTATGATTTCTCAACGGTTTCATGAGGAGATGATGATTTAGGCTTGTGTCTGGGTGTAGTATATCGGTAGTACGTCTGCGTAGGGTTGAAGTTTTAGTCGGGGTGTAGTATATCGGTAGTACGTCTGCTTTGGGAGCAGATAGGCCGAGTTCGATTCTCGGCACCCCGACTAAAACTTTAACCGGAAGCGTATAAACACTTCCACGGGAATCTACGTAAGAGATTTATATATATGGAATACCATATATTCGGCGCTCGCTCGGAAATGAGAAAGATTACTCTCTCATTTCGCTCAATCGCTTGAATATAACGGGTACAATATTTTAACATCACTCGGATGTTGTGTAAGTGAGTACACTTCCACACGCTCCCGAATCACCAGATTCTGAACTAGCAAGTTCGTGTATTGGACATAAACATAAGTAGATTCACATCTTGGATGCAGACTCACGGATGCAGTCTTGGATGAAAGCTCGGGAATAAATACAAGCATAATAATTATCCACATACTAAAATTATTTTTAGTTTCAATAGTGTATAATAGAATAAATGAAGTTGGGTACAAAAATAAACCTCGTGCTTATTATAGTTACAGCAGTTGTCCTCACAGTTGCGTTTTCGGTTATTGTTAAAATAGAAGCAGACACTACAAAAAAACAAGTTCTCAATGACGCGGGAACCTCAGCAGATATTTTTCATGACGAAATCGAGCGCATGTTTAAGCAAATACGCGATCAACAGGTTCGCTTGCAAAATGTCGTTGACGAACTCTCTAAGGTTGACGGAGTTGTGTATGTAAAGGTTTTGGAGGTTGATGGCGTTAATGCTGCAACATCAAGGCACGAGCTTATTGGCGTGATGGATAACGATAGAAGTGTTGCGTTGCTTCAGGATGTTATAAAAAAGGGAAGCATCCCAGACGTACTAAAGGATAAAGGAACATTTTACGAGATAGAACGTCGTATCCCAATCCACCTTGTTTATGGAGATGACTCATCAGAAATAATATATGTCATTGAAGTTGAGATTGGAACCTTATCTAAAAGAACAGTAGATATTGAACAGGCAAAAAAGTTATTGTATGTAATTTCATCAAGTATTGAACCAACCGCGCGCTCTATTGTTCAAACGCGCCAAGAAGATATCAGCTCTATCCAAAAGATTACTGACAGCATTGTACAGCTTGGCAAGGTTGATAAGTCTGATGAGCTTGGCTTCTATCACGATTTTATCGTTGCTGATAGTAATATGAACATAGTTGCAAACACAGGGCACGAGAAGGATGAGTATGAGCACGACCTTCCTGAATACAATAAGTACCGCGAGGATGTTCTGTCTGGCAAGCTCACTGAATCGTACCACACGCGCACACACGAAGGGCAAGCTATAATAGTTCGCATAAAACCAATTATGCTTGAGGTTGACGGCAAAAATAAAATAGTTGGTATTAATGAGGTCCATATCCTTGCTTCAGCATATACAAACAAAATCACAGTTCTTAAGTTTAGAATGCTCGGCATTGGTATCGTGTTTACTGCGGTACTCGTTATTGTGCTTGCGATAATCCTACGCATAGAAGTTGTTGTTCCAATCACAAAGTATTCCGAGGTTGCCAAAAAAATTGCTGATGGAGATTTAAGCCAAACAGTGGAGCATACTTCTAATGATGAAATCGGGCAATTCGGGAGCGTTTTTAACTCAATGGTTAGGAACTTGCGTGAGCTTGATAAACTGAAATCTGATTTTATTTCTGTCGCAGCGCACCAGCTTCGTACACCCCTCTCAGGGGTGAAGTGGGTTTTGAAGCTTCTTCTTGACGGTGACCTCGGCACTATTAATGAAGATCAGAAAGGAATGCTTAAACGTGGGTATGAGACGAATGAAAAAATGATTCAGCTCGTGAATGACCTCCTAAATGTGTCGCGCATTGAAAATGGGAAGTTTGGCTACAAGTTTGAGAAGAATGATTTTATGAAGCTAATCAGAGTTCTAATGGAAAACACAGTTCTTCCTTCAAAGGCGCGTAATATTGATGTGCGTTTGGAAAACCGCGCGGGAATGATTCCAGACTTTATGTTTGATCCAGAGAAACTTCTTATAGCGCTTCAAAATATTGTTGACAACGCAATGAAGTACACGCTTCCAGGCGGGCGTGTCACTATTATTGTAGAGCGACAAGGTGACTACATAGAGGTAAAAGTTTCTGACACAGGTGTTGGTATCCCAAAAGCAGATATCGCGAAGCTTTTCTCCAAGTTCTTCCGAGCGGCGAATGTGATTCACTTGCAGACAGACGGTTCAGGACTCGGCCTCTTTATTGTGAAGAGTATTATTATGCGCCACGGAGGGCAGGTTTGGGTTGATTCTGTTGAAGGGAAGGGAACAACATTTACAATCGTGGTGCCGGTTGTCGATGGTTTGATACCAAAGGATGAAGGAACGCCACAAGTGGTTGCACCCATAGCGCAAGTAGGGGAGGCGCCAATCGAACCGACTCTTTCTTAGCAGTTGCCACAGCCATTGTTTAAGGATATACTATAAAAATCATTATGGAAGAAAAAAAGAGAATTATTATTGTAGAGGACGACGCTGTTCTCCGTGACGTGCTCTCAGAGAAACTCCAGAAGAGTGGGTACGTTGTGGACACTGCGGAAGATGGTATTATTGCTATGGGAAAGATTCACGCCGTAAAGCCAGATTGCGTTCTATTGGATATTTTAATGCCACGCAAGAGTGGGATTGAAGTGTTGGAGGATTTGCACGCAGACCCAAATTTGAGCTCCATTCCAGTTATCATTATTTCAAACTCTGGTCAGCCTGTAGAGATAAAGCGCGCGCAGGAGCTCGGAGCAAAGGAGTTCTTAATAAAGGCGGTGTTTGACCCAAATGAAGTTCTAGAGAAAGTTGAAAAAGTATTGGCAGGTGGCATAATGGCTCCACAGGGTGAATGGGGGATCCGTACACAAAATGTTACAGGAGCAGGAGCCGCAGAGCATCCAGTTGAAAATCCCACAGTGGCTCAGGCTGCGGAAAGCGTTGCAAAGGCTGGAGAGGAAGGCAAAAAATTCGTGTTAGTTATTGAGGATGATAAGTTTCTTCGCGAGCTTCTCGTGAGAAAACTTTCAAGCGAAGGATTTGATGTGCAGAATGCCATTGACGCAGAGGCTGCGTTTGCTATTTTAGCCGAGCGTAAGCCGAATATAATCCTCTGCGACCTTATTCTGCCAGGGGTTGATGGTTTTGAAATTCTAAAAAGGATTAAAGTTGATCCAAAGATTGCAGATGTGCCTGTAGTTATTTTGAGCAACCTTGGCCAGAAAGAAGATTTGGAAAAGGCTATGGCTCTTGGAGCAAAAGACTTTATGGTGAAGGCAAACTTTACTCTTGATGAAATCGTTACGAAAGTACGCGGAATAGTTAACGGCAAGTAGCAGTAATTAAAAAGCTCTGTTTCGCTATAGTGGTTGCGAAACAGAGCTTTTTTTGCTATTGTCTTTCTAGTCGCAACTTTGCGGGATTAGTTAAATGGTATAACTTCAGTTTTCCAAACTGAAATCGGGAGTTCGATTCTCCCATCCCGCACAGTCAAATAAAAAAGTCTCGAGGAAATTCCTCGAGACTTTTTTATTTGACTGTGACGGGCTGATTGGAGAATCGAACTGGGATGGGGTCGTGGAACGGGAGTTCCCAGTTGAGGAAAACAACGAGTGAAGCTAGTGTTAGAAACCGTGGGTTTCTAAAGAGGAGCATAGTGACGAGTGAGATAGCGAAGCGTCTCCCATCCCGCACAATAGAAAAAGCCCAAGCCATATGGCTTGGGCTTTTTCTATAAGAATTTGAAGTCTTTACTTCACTGCATCCTTGAGCGCCTTTGCTGCGCGAAACTTTGGGACAGTCGTTGCCTTTACCTGAATGCTCTCTCCAGTCTTTGGGTTGCGCGCTGTACGTGCTGCGCGTGCCTTTGTTGAAAAGATACCTAGCCCTGCGATTGAAACCTCCTCCCCATTCTTGAGAGTCTTTACCATCTCCTCTAGGATTGCATCAAGTGTCTGCTCTGCTGATACTTTTGTACCACCCATTTTCTCGTGGATAATTTCTGCTATAGCTGCTTTGTTCATAATTTTTTTAATGATTAAAACCTTTTAATACTAAAACAAGTCTCTGTCACACATAAATCATTAGTATGATTTATGTGTGACCCCACCTCGCGCCGATGCGCTCCGGTCTTGCGAAAGCTCCACGCGTTCGCTTTCTCACCCGCGACACACCTCCCACTATTATTTGTGAAAGTGGAGTTGCCCACTTCTACGCGGGTCAGACCTCCTTGTCAAATAGTATACCCCTCTATGTTTTTTTACGCAATAGACACAAGGACTTCTGTGAAGATTGCCAAAACTCAATAACTATTTGGTAATTTTTTGACTTAAAATTACTATCTTGCGTATTCTATCGCGCGTGATTCGCGGATCACAGCAACTTTGATTTCGCCTGGATATTTTAACTCACTTTCTACTCTTATTGCGATGTCACGAGCAAGCTTTTTAGCATCTAGGTCAGAAATCTCCTCTGGCTTCACAAACACGCGGAGCTCCCTTCCGGCCTGTATTGCATAGGTTTTTTCCACTACTGGAAAGGATTTCGCTATCCCCTCAAGGTCCTCTAGGCGTTTTATGTAGTTTTCAGCTGAATCTCTGCGGGCTCCAGGGCGTCCCCCAGAAATTGAGTCCGCAGTTTGTACAATTATAGATTCCAGTGTCTCATACGGGTACTCCTCGTGATGTGACTGCATTGCTTGGATAACGCGCTGGTCTACTCCAAATTTTTTAAGGATTTTTCTACCTATTTCCACATGGGTACCTTGTACCTCGTGGTCTACCGCTTTCCCAATATCATGAAGGAGCGCGCCAGTTTTTGCTACCACTACATTCCCACCTACCTCCTCGGCAATCATCCCAGCGATATGCGCCATCTCTATTGAGTGCTGAAGTACATTTTGCCCGTAACTCGTGCGGAAATATAAACGTCCAAGTATTGCAATAACGCGTGGATCAAGATTAAATACACCACAATCATATACGGCCTTTTCTCCTTTTTCCTTGGTAATTTTGTTTATATCCTCACGAGCTTTTTCAACAGCCTCCTCTATTCTCGCAGGCTGAATACGTCCATCATCTATGAGAGATTCAAGCGCAGCACGGGCAATTTGGCGACGAATTGGGTCAAATGACGAGATAATTATAGAGCCAGGGGTATCATCAACAATAACCTCCACCCCCGCAGAACGTTCAAAAGCGCGAATATTCCTGCCTTCCTTGCCAATTATCTTCCCTTTTATTTCATCAGATGGAATTGGCACAGATGTTACCATCATTTCCGCTGCAGTAGATGTAGCAAGTCGCTGAATAGCTGTAGCCAAAATATCCCTTGCTTTTTGAGCGAGTTGATTTTCTCCGTTGGTTTCAAGTTTTTTTATTCTAGCCAAAAGGTCTCCTTCGTAGGTTTTTTCGACCCGCTTGACGAGTTCTTCCTTCGCGTCTTCTGTGCTTAAAAGAGCGACGCGCTCAAGTTCCCTGTGAACAAACTCGTTTTCCTTGTTGGTTTTCTCGCGAATAACCCTTAATTCTTCAGCCTTTTCTTTTATATGCGCCACTTCGCTGTCTATGTCGAGTTGGCGTTTGTCTAGAAACTCCTCCTTCTTAGCAAGACGTTCTTCTAGTTTTTTGAATCGTTCGCTTTGTTCACGTTCATCCTCGTGAAGTTCCTGACCATATACTTCGGCCCTTCGGTCGGCTTCCTCAATAATTTTTTGCGCCTCTTCCTTTGCGGAAAGAAGAACTTGTTTTACCTCAATCTCAACTGAGCCTTTTCTACTCATCGCAACGATGAGGCGTAAAAGGTAGCCGAGCGCCATCCCGACCAGAATTGCCATCACGCCTCCCAGCGTGAGTGCAATATTAATATCCATAAATTATCCCAGAAACCCTTGAAAGCTATAGCTTTCTTCGGTTCGCTGAGTGCTATCGCTACTGATAAGGTGTCAAATTAAATTACAAATTGGGTACACTTTCATACTACAGCTTGTGCTCCGCACAAGCAAGTCCACAAGTCCTAAAGTCTTAAAGTCAGAGCCCAGAAACCTACGGTTTCTGGGCTCACTTTTGACTTTTTAACCTAGACTTTCGACTCGCCGTTAGGCACGTGGATTCTTTGGCCTGTAAATTTCGTCCACAAGACCATACTTTTTTGCCTCATCGGCAGACATAAAGAAGTCGCGGTCGGTGTCTTTTTCCACTTGTGACAAAGGTTTACCAGTGTTTTTTGAGAGAATTTTGTTCAAATTCTCTTTTATTTTTAAAATATGCTTTGCGGTAATGGCAATATCGGATGCCTGTCCTTCTGTCCCTCCAAGTGGCTGATGAATCATAACTTCCGCGTTTGGGAGAATGAAACGCTTGCCTTTTGCTCCTGCGGAGAGTAGCACAGCGCCCATTGAGGCAGCCATACCGACGCAAATAGTCGCAACATCCGGCTTCACGTGTTGCATTGTGTCGTAGAGCGCCATCCCAGCAGTGACTGAACCGCCGGGGGAGTTGATATACAAATAGATGTCCTTCTTTGAGTCCTCAGATTCAAGGAAAAGGAGCTGGGCAATTGTAATATTTGCCGTGTCGTCATCAATAGCGCCAGACAAAAAAATGATGCGCTCCTTGAGCAGACGTGAATAAATATCATAAGCTCGTTCGCCCTGTGGAGACTTTTCAATAACAGTTGGAATTAAGTAGGACATTTAGTTATGCTACCACAATTTTTGACGTATGCAAGTTCGCACTACGGACGTATCTAATACTATAGTATTAGATACGTCCGTAGTGATAATGTATTGACAGGAGATTTTGTGTGTGTATTATAGCGGGGGTGAACACAACTTTACAAATTCGACTAGATAATAAGCTAAAAGATGGCGCAACAAAAGTGTTTAGGGCAATGGGGCTCACGCTCTCTGGCGAAGTCAAACTATATTTAGCGTATGTAGTAAATAAAGGGATGATACCTTTTGAAATTACTACAATAAATAATATCTCCAAATCTAAAAATAAGGCGACAAAATAACATCATGAGGCTACACCGATTTTTTGTAGAAGAAAAGATTCCAGCAGTTGACGGTATCAACTTGGAAACAGGACGTCCAAGTGGGGAGTTTTTGGTTACGAATGAAATACTCTTGAATCAATGGCGGAATGTTTTGCGTATGGGAGAGGGCGACAAAGCAGTTCTTTTTTCTGGTGATGGGAGTGAGTCACTGTGTGAATTTGTTTCACTGACTGGCAAAATTGCAAAAAAGAGTGCAGTACTTAAAATACTTGAAACAAAAAAGGGACTTATGCCTTCTCGTGAAGTCACTTTATACATTGCGCTCATCAAGAAAGATAATTTTGAACTTGCGCTTGAAAAGGCGACCGAGCTTGGTGTTTCGCACATTATTCCCGTGCAAGCAGATAGAAGCGAAAAGAAAGGCGTGAACTACGAACGCGCGGAAAAGATTCTTCGCGAGGCATCAGAGCAGTCTGGACGCGCGACTGTTCCAACAATCAGTAAAGTAATTGATGTAGAAAAACTTCCGAACGATGTTGTCGTATTTGATCCGCGCGGAGAAGCCTCCACAAGAGAGTATTTTGCAAAACACACCAACGCTCCAATTGCAGTATTAATAGGCCCCGAAGGAGGTTTCACTGATGCTGAGATGGAGTCGTTCCACGCGCGCAACATCCCCATAGTCTCCACCGGCACCCAAATCCTTCGCGCCGAAACTGCCGCCATTGTCGCGCTGACACTTGCACTCGTGATGTAGCTATTTCGTCCTGTATTAAAAACGATTGGGTGGGTACTTGAAACTACGTAAAACCCCTTCTTGTGAGCCAAACGGTAAAAATTTCATACAAAAAGTCGCGGAAACGCACGCAATTGGGCACGCTACCGAGCACTCGTACCGCCCTACCCTCCAAGAATTGTTTGAGGAAATACCAGAGTTAGTGGATCTTCTAGAAGTTGTCTTCAAAAAAGCGCTTGGATTAAAATAACAAAACCACGCAAAAACTGATCTGTACCCCAAAAAGTAGACACCAAAAGTGTCTACTTTTTGGGGTACAGATCAAACTTGCGCGTTTTTGTTATGAGCGAGGTGTGCCTTTATAGCACCGTAGGGGATTATCTGTAACTCAGTCGTTCCTACTTCTCCGCGGGGGCGATTATAAAATAACAGTATTGTTTGTGGGAGAATACACAAGTGAATTCAGAACAATATAAACTACATATCTATATTTCTATATTGATGAATCAAGCACGCTTGGTATAAAGAAAAATGAGCCGTACTTTATCGTTTGCGCACTTGCTCTGTCTGAAGTAGAAAAACGCCCAATTAAAAATGCGGTAAAAAGAATTATAAGGAAAATTTCGGTAAAAGGTATTCTAGATGAACTACACGCGAGCGAGACGTCAAAACCGAAAGAATTATAACAAGCACGGTAAAAGCAATCGCTTGCATATGCTTGCAATCTGCATGCTGTATGATACCCTATAAATAGGTGAGTCTTTTAGTTACGCTTATTGTAAGTAAATGTACTGTAAGGACATCGTGCAAAAAGCTCTATGAAAACACACTGCGGGGTGTTTTCGCTTTATATACAAAAAACCAGCATATGCTGGTTTTTTTGCTAAAATTCCAGTTTCTGGGGGGCAGAAACTGGAAGACTTTTTCGTTGGTGAGTATGAGCTCGAGATTGAGGTGGGCGCGGGCTGGTGGGGGTTTTGTTTTGGGTAAATATTTGCTATTGTGAAAATACGCTTTATAAGCTTAATCTACACATTTATGGAAGGACTACAACAAGTAAAATCAGAAGAGGCTGTGGGTGTTCAGGTGGTTGAGGAGATTAATGATTATGAAAATGCGGAAATTCGCGACATGCTTGCAGATGCAGGGATGGTGGTTGATGGGGACGCCATTACTCCAGAGGACTACGAGGCAATAAAAAGTCGTGCGAAATATTTGGCAGAAAAGGCGACAGCGCCGATCTCTACAAAATCACTTTTGTTTGGAGCGTTTGTTGATCGTATGGAGCATGTGGGTAAGTCCGGAGTGGAGCGATTGAAGGACGTTTCAGATGATGTAATAAAATGCGTTGTTCGCGCTTGGGGTGAGGGCGATCTGGACGATGAAGAGATCAGCCTTTTTCGCAGTAGCAGATTGCCTATCAGCGAATGGATGGAAAAAAGAGCATCGGCGAAAGGGCAAATAAAAGATATCGTTGTCGTAATCGATGCGAACGAAAATGTTATTAAGTCGGCAGAAACTCCTGAAGTGGCGCTTCTTCGCGCGCAGGAGGCAAAGGAAGGAGAGGGGCGATAAAGAAGAGTATCGCTGGTGGAATGAAAAAAAGGTCGGCTAGATTCTAGCCGACCTTTTTGTTTTGAAAGGGTACATTCGTAATTTTAGTGCACCTTATTGAATGTGCTTGGGTTTGCATCAACAACCGCCCGCCCAAGTATTAACTGTAACCTGCGCCCCATTGCGAGTATTTTGCGTACGCGCTCTGCTGCCTTCTCGGGGGTTATGTCGTCCCCGATGTCCCGCTCCATGATAAGGAGCGGGAAGTCATTACTTTTTCTTTCAGTGCCGCTCATGATAAGGAACTCCTCTTTTGTTTAGCCTTTTACTTTATAACATAACTTCATAAAAAATGCAAGTTTCGTAATAAATCATCAAAAAATCCAGCTTTTTTAGCGGGAATTTTTGATGATTATTTCTGCGTCTCTAGAAACTGGAAGACTTTTTCGTTGATGAGCATCATTTCGAGGTGCATGCGGACGCTGGCTGGTTCGGCGTCTTTGTATTTTTCCATAAAGAATTTTGACTCGCGGTCAAGATCTTCTTTTAGAACTTCAATTTTTTCTACGAGAGAGATTTCCCTGATGGCGATTTGCACCTTTGCGCGCTTTTCTGCGTCTGCGGTCCATTCTTTTCGCATTTCCTCAATAGTTTTCTTTGTTGTCGCGAGGTAGTCTTCAAACTTCATCCCCATTTGTTCCACGTCATGTTTAAATTGACCAACCATTCTTTCAAGTTCGCCGTCAATCAAAGTTTGTGGAAGTTTCGCGGTGATGCCTTCAGCAATTTTTTCCATAGTCTGCATTCGTTTCTTTTCACGCGCGCGAGTGGTTTTTTCGTGAGCGATTGATTCCTTGATTTTTGTTTTAAATTCTTCTACCTTTGCAAATGGCCCAAATTTCTGCGCGAGCTCGTCGGTGACTTCTGGGAGAACCTCTCTCCCTTCAGCATCCTTGGTTGCAAATTGCCTTCGGAGTTCCTCAAGTGCTTTTTCAACTTCCTCGTCTGTGACATCCATCTTTTCTTCACCAGACATCACCTCTTTAGCAATTTTCTTGTAGTCAGGAAGTTTTATTTCGGGCATCACTTGAAATGTGAGTGTGAACTCAAAAGGATTTCCCTTTGCGAGTTTTGTAACTTTTACTTCTGGCATCGCAATGGCGTGAATCTTGTGGCGAGTGAGAACCTCCGAGTACGCGCGGTCCATAGCAATATTTGCCATTTCTTCCAAAATAAATGCGTCGCCAAACTTCTGGGAGATCATTGACTCAGGCACATGACCCTTGCGGAAGCCTGGAAGAGATATTTCTTCGCCAACTTTTTTGAGCGCGATTGGGCGTTCCTTTTCAAATAATTCCGCAGAAACTTCGCAGATAATTTCAATACTGCTCTCTGAAATTTCTTTTAATGTTGTTTTGATGTCGTTATTCATAGTTTTCCAATATAGCCTTTTCGTATTCATTTGGCAAGGAAAGAGACGGGTAGTCGCGCAGCGATTACCCGTCTCTTTTTTTAGAGAAATTTAGGAGATGCTAGCATCATCGCAATTTAATTCAGGCCACCTCGCCAGTTAATTTCGGCGACGACCTGTTGAAAATTCTTCAGAGATGCTCGCATCACCTTAGAATTTTCAACTGCGTCTCGCTCGAAATTTCCTTGGCGTGATGACATGAATTAATTTGTTCTGGCGCTAGATTGCGATGTCGCTCAAGCCTGCATCAAGTCCAGAGAGGTCCGTTGCGTCTAGGTCTTTCTGTATATCAGCTAGATCAGTTGAGGTACCTTGTGTAGATAGAGAAGAGATTGCTGAATCCGCTTGTATTTCTGATGGAGTTAAGACATCAGAGCCAGTAGGTACTTGCTTTAGGAAGTAGTAACTGCCAAAAGCAAGTACGAGGACAACAACAACGATGCTTACTGTTGCTCCAACCGACTTCTTTTCTTCAGGCGCTTGTGGCATTTGTGTGCCCATGTTCATTTGTTCCATAGTTGTGTGAATTAAATCTGTTAAATTACCTATTGAGTTGTTGTTGCTGTTGTAGTTGCCCCTGTGTTTGCTGGTGTTGTTGTGGCAGGGCGTGGTTTGTTAAGGCCCGGCTTTACAGTAGAGATGGAGAGTGCAACGTGCCTGTGAGCCTCTTGGATTGTTTTTGCAACATCTTTAACTAACGCCTGAACCTCCTTCATAGCATTTTTGGGTGTGGTGCTAGGAGTGGTGCTTGTAGTCGCTTCTGCTGTGGCTGTTGCAAATGCATTCTCAATTGCAATTTTGATTCCGGCTACCTTTGTGAGAGCTTCATCAAGCTTTGTTTTTGCTTCAGCGAGGTGTCCGCGAGAAACAGTTGTTGTAATACCCTCTGCTTCTAATATGGTCAATCTTTCCGCAACGCGGTCGGAAAGTTTCTGCACGCGCTCTATTGCAGCTTCTAGGCGTCTGTTGACAAGTTCTGTATGCTTGCGAGCTTGCTCAAAACGCCTTTTCAACTGTTCGTCTTGAATCTTCGCGCGCAAAGCTGTGGTTGAGGCGCGCATTTCTTTTGCGCGTCTCTCCATTCCCTCACGGTTGGCTTTCATAGCCGCGGTTGTAGTCGCGCCTAGGCGAGCCTTTTCTCCAAAAGATGCACCCTGTGTTTGCTTTGGACTCGTTGCCCCAGAGCGGAGCGCTTTTGCACGGGCTTCCATTTCATCGCGTGTCAATGGTTTTGGTGGCAAACCAACCGTTCTTGCGCCTGTTATGCTTGTGTTAGTAGTTGTAACCGTTGCGTCAGCACTCGTTGTTACTGCTGTTTGCGCGCTTGCAGTAACACCTGTGAAGGCGAGTAATGTTAAAAGCGCAATGCTTATATTTTTGTTCATATACTTACTTAATTATTTAAAACGAATAAAATTCTAACAATTTCTCCTACGTCTATTAGTATATAAGATGATGAAGTTGTCCACAATAGAGTGTTTTTACTTTACGAATTCTTTTTTATATAACTCAATACTCTTTGTAACAGCTTCTCGTGCTTCTTTTACTCCTTCAAATCCAGAAACTTCAACGATTTTGTTCTGAATTTTCTTGTAAGTTGTGAAAAAGTGCTCCATTTCCTTGAGAGTGTGTTTGTTTATGTCATTCAAATCATGAACGTCCTCCCAGCGTGGGTCGCCCACAGGCACAGCAATCACCTTGTCGTCACCTTCTCCAGAGTCCGTCATGTGCATAATGGCAATCGGGCGAGCATCTACAAGGATTCCTGGGAAAAGTGGATATGTTGTGAGGAGAACAACGTCAAGAGCATCACCGTCGTCCCAAAGCGTCTGTGGCACAAAACCGTAGTCAAAAGGGTAATCCTGTGCAGTATGAAGTGCGCGGTCAAGCGCAATTAGTCCAGTTTCCTTGTCTATTTCATACTTATTTTTTGACCCTTTTGGGATTTCAACAATTACATTGATTTCTTTTGGGGCATTGTCACCGAGAGAAACATCGTGCCAAAGGTTTAAAGACATAGTTTTTAGGTGTTAGGTTTTATCTGATAGATTTATTTGGAATCAGTTTCTACGGCAGGAGTTTCTGGTGGCTTTTCTTCTACCGCAGTTTCTTTTGTCGTTTCCTCAATTAAAACATCATCCTCTGATGTGCCATCGGCAACACTTTCTCCTGCAGTTTCACCAACGAGCCCCACAATATCAAGCTTCCACCCAGTAAGCTTTGCTGCGAGACGCACGTTTTGGCCTCCGCGACCGATGGCGAGGGATTGCTGATCGGCAGAAACCGTTACGGTTGCTTGGTGATTCCCCTCATCAAGAACCACCGACTGTACTTGTGCTGGCGAAAGCGCGTCCTCAATGAACTTTTTCGCATCATCTGACCAGATAATAAGGTCAATCTTTTCACCGCCGAGTTCGCTCATTACTGTTGAAACACGGACTCCACGCTGACCAACACACGAGCCGATAGGGTCAATGTGTTCGTCGCTTGAAGCCACTGCAACCTTTGCGCGGGAGCCTGCTTCGCGCGCAACTGCTTTGATTTGCACCGTGCCTGCCGCAACTTCTGGCGCTTCTTGAGAAAAGAGTTTCTCAATCATTTTTGGATGAGCGCGTGAGAGGCGAACGTCAATTCCTCGTGGATTTTCCTCCACTTTATATAGATATGCGCTGATCCTCTCTCCCTGCTTGTAACGTTCGCTAGGAATTTGGTCTTCGTATGCAAGTAATCCGGTTGTTTTGCCTAGGTCAACGAAAATATTTCCACGGTCCATTCTCTGAACAGAACCCTGAATAATGTCGCCAACCTTTCCGCCGTATTCGCCAACGATAGAAACCTTTTCTGCTTCGCGAATACGCTGAATAATCACCTGCTTAGCGGTTTGCGCGGCGATGCGACCGTAGTCGTCGTGCGTTTCAAGAGGGAAAATGATCTCATCACCAGAAACTGCGTCACGTTTGATTCGGCGAGCATCATCAATGAGAATATCGTGCTCGGGGCTGAAACGGCGAATGGAAATTTCCTCACCCTCTGGAACGTCTGTGTTGAGAGCCTTTTCCTTTGCCTCGGCATCCTCATCGGTGTCATTGGGCATACGTACTGCACCCTCGTCAACGACGATTTTAACCTGCACAAATTCAGTCTTTCCGGAGTTTATGTCAAAAACAGCGCGAACAATCTGACCTTTTTTACCAAAGTCCTTTTTGTATGCGGCCGCAAGCGCTTGTTCAATAGCCTCTATGATTTTTTCTCGCGGTATACCACGCTCTTGCTCAAGCTGTTCCAACGCTGAACCCAATGTTTTTAAGTCTAACATGGTGAATTTCTTTGAGCGAACGATTCTATAGAAAGGCTATTTACCCCAGTTAAAGCCTGCAATGCAGGGATTTTTCTACGAAAAATTATTTAACGGTGTATAAGTAAAATATAGTCGCTTTGCTCCTTATTTTTCTAATAAAAGTGTCCGACCTCGGCGGACGGACATTAACTTCACTATTATATCAAAATGGGTGGGGATGTCAACATCAACGCAGTAGAACCTCTATTGTATAATCGCACACGTGTTTGCTCCATTAACATAATCACTCGCGCATCCTCATTAAGGACAACCACTCCAGCACTCATACTTTCTCTACAGAAATTATTTGCTATAGCGTATAATTGCTGGAGAGATGGCGATGGTGAGTGGAGAGTGTTGTTTGTTGTTATACACACCTACTCTGCTGAAAAGTTTGCTATACTATTAGGATATAATGTCGAATGTAGAATATTGACGAATTAGCAAATTCGCACTTGGCGCTATAGAAAAAACAGAGGACTCTTTTGATCCCTTTCAACTTTCAACTTTCAACATTCGATATTCGATATTCAACACAAAGTGACCGTTAACAACAAACAACTCAAAGAATTTATAGCAGACTCGGGGCTCGTGCCACGCACAGAGCTTGACCTTGCAGAAAAACAATCTGAGGAAAAGAAAACATATCTCGGAAATCTTCTCGTTTCTAGTGGAAAAATTTCAGAAGATGGTCTTCGTCGCACCGAGGCATACATTTTGGGCATCCCGTTCGTAAACTTAAAAGGACAAAAAATTGATTTTGAAGTTCTTTCTCTCATACCAGAACCTATTGCGAGAAAGAACAACATTGTTGCATTTAAAAAAACCACTACAGCTCTTGAGGTTGCAATGTTGGACACCGACGACCTTGGCGCTATTGAATTCGTAAAAAAGAAAGTGGGATTAAAAATTCTCCCGCGACTCACTGATCAGGAATCAATAAAGGGTGTTCTTCTCCAGTATCAAAAAAGTTTGAAAGCCGAGTTTGGAGATATAATAGAAAAAGAAGCTAGCGCCTTAAAGATGGTCTCGGAAGGAGAGGGCCCACAGAGCGAAGAAGAACTAAAAAAACTCGCAGAGGATTTGCCTGTTGTAAAAATTGTAGACACTTTGCTTAATCATGCCATTATTCAAGGAGCATCAGACATTCATATAGAGCCACTTGATGCGCAAGTTGTAATTCGTTACCGTATTGACGGGATATTGCATGATGCAATGGTTTTGCCAAAGACAGCTGCGGCTGGCATCGTGGCACGCGTGAAGGTCCTCGCAAACTTGAAGCTTGACGAAAAACGTCTCCCACAAGACGGACGTTTCAAAATAGAATCTGCAGGAGAAAAAGTTGCGTTCCGTGTTTCAACGTTGCCAACATATTACGGCGAGAAAACCGTTATGCGTCTTTTGCGTGAAGCTGTTTCGGGCTTTACTCTAGAGGGGCTAGGTTTTATTGGGATCAACCTTGAGCGTATTCATGAGGCAACAAAACAGCACGTCGGTATGATACTCACCACAGGTCCAACTGGGTCTGGTAAATCAACAACGCTTTATACAATTCTAGATTTGGTTAATAGCCCAGAGGTAAACATCTCTACTATTGAGGATCCTATTGAATATCAAATGGCGCGCGTGAACCAAACACAAGTGAAGTCTGAGATTGGGCTCACGTTTGCGTCCGGGCTCCGCACGCTTATGCGTCAGGATCCAGATATTATTATGGTCGGCGAAATCCGTGATAATGAAACGGCGTCTCTCGCAGTGAATGCCGCGCTTACCGGGCACCTCGTACTCTCTACTCTCCACACCAATTCTGCGGCGTCAACAATGCCACGTCTTATTGATATGGACATTGAGCCGTTTCTGATTGTTTCTACGGTGAATGTTATTATTTCGCAACGACTTGTCCGTCGACTCACTAATGTGAATGAAAAGTATTTTCTTAGCACAGATGAAATAAACGCGCTCAAAAAATCTATGGACCTTGATCGCATTATGAATGTTTTGAAGGAAGAAAAAATTGTCTCGCAAAATGCAGAATGGAAAGACGTGCCACTTTATCGCCCACAAAAATCAACTGACAGCGAGGATGGTTACAATGGACGCGTTGGAATTCATGAAGTTCTAAAAATGTCTCCAACAATACGCGACCTTGTGATAAAAGGGGAAACAGCGACTATTGTTGAGGGTCAGGCGCGCAAAGAGGGAATGCTCACGATGACCGAGGACGGTATGATAAAAGCTGTGCAGGGTCTTACGAGCATAGAGGAGATTTTCCGTGTGGTTTCGGAATAAAGGTCGCTCGGGGTCGTCTTGTGCGTGGTACGGATATTTTTCTGCTGAAAAATTCCTCGTGCTCGTGTCGACACACTCGCAAGTCCCCACACAAGAGACACCCTCGCTTAAAGTTGTAATGCAAATGCAAATTAAAACTTGTTTGATTGCTTGTAATGAGAGATAATATAAACAGCGATGCCAAAATTTAAATACCAAGTTCGTGAACTCTCAGGAGAGTATACATCAGGCGAGATGGGAGCCAAGGATCGTTTTGCTGTTGCTTCCGAACTTCGCGCTAACGGAAAGTCTGTCGTGTCTGTAGAAGAGGTTGCTGTAGGGTTTGTAATTAATATCGACAGCATCAACGAGATGCTTTCTCGCGTGAAAGTTCGCGAGCTTATTACTTTTTCTCACAACCTGAGCGCTATGATGACGGCAGGACTCTCCTTGTCTCGCGGGCTTTCCATTCAGGAGCGTCAAACAAAAAATCCCGCTCTCAAAAAAACACTGAAGACTTTGATAGCTGAGATTAGCAAGGGCTCTACCTTGTCGGCAGGAATGGAAAAGTCCCCAAAAGTATTTTCTCCAATTTTCATTTCTATGGTGCGCGCGGGCGAGGAGTCTGGAAGCCTTTCAGACGCGCTCCTTACACTAGGTGACCAGCTTGAAAAAAGCTATCTTTTGAAAAAGAAAATAAAAGGGGCGATGATTTATCCCTCTGTTGTTATCGCGACACTCATTATTATCGGTGTGCTGATGTTTATTTATGTTGTTCCAACACTCGCGGCAACATTCAAAGAGCTCAACACTGAGCTTCCAACAAGCACAAAAGTAATTATGTGGATTTCAGAGTTTCTTTCTAATCATTTGATTGTTGGCTTAGCTATTGTTGCAACAATAGGAACAGCGATATTTTTTGCTCTTCGCACAAAACAAGGTCAGCGCGTACTTGAATTCATATCGTTCAAGTTGCCGGTAGTTGGGGATCTTGTGCGACAGTCCAACGCGGCTCGCACTGCTCGCACATTGTCGTCGCTCCTTTCATCCGGGGTGGATATGTTGGAGGCGATATCTATCACAAAAGATGTTTTGCAAAACTCGTATTACAAGGATAGGTTGAAATTGGCGGGTGAGCGGGTTCAAAAAGGTATTCCATTGTCGTCGGTTTTTGCAGAGACAGATATTTATCCGCTTTTGGTCGGGGATATGATAGAAGTGGGCGAGGAAACAGGAAAGTTATCAGAGATGCTTCTCAACCTTGCGACTTATTACGAGAATGAAGTTGATGAGGCGACAAAAAATATGTCTACAATCATTGAGCCGGTTTTGATGGTGTTCATTGGCGCATCAGTCGGGTTCTTTGCTGTTTCTATGATTTCTCCTATGTACAGCGTGATGAGCAATGTGTAGGTTGGGGAACAATTGACATGAAACAATTAACAACTAACAAGATTTTCGACGAGTGGGTTTTCGCGAAGCGAAAACCCACTGTCAACTGTTTTCACCGTGGCTTCACCGCTCTTGAAATACTCATTGTCATTGCAATTCTAGCGATTCTTTTGGCGACTATATTACCGTCATTTATAAACTTTCGCAGGAGCAGTCTCTTGAATACAGACACAATGAATCTCGTAACAATTATCAACCGCGCGCGTTTACTTTCAGTCTCTTCAAAAGATGATGAGCGGTACGGTATACACCTTGAGTCTGGTAAGGTGGTGCTGTTCAAGGGAGACACATACTCCGAAGGCGAGCCAACAAATGAAACTCATTTGTTCAGCACGGACCTCACTCTTTCAATTATTGCGATAAGTGGCGGTGGTTCAGAAATTTTGTTTGAGAAAGTTACCGGCGCGACGACTGATGGTAAAAATGCAACTACGACACTCCTTGTTACTGGCACTACATCAAGTACGACAGTGTTGATATATCCAACAGGAATTGCGACTATATATTAATATAGAATATGGAATACAAAATATCAGAAAAAAGAATTTGGAAAAGAGAATGGAGAATCAAAAGTCCCCATTCCCCATTCCCTGTTTCCCATTCTGATCAACGCGGTTTCGGGCTCATAGAGGTTGTCATTGGCTCTGCTGTTCTTTCGGTCGCGGTTTTTGGAATCTCTGGTTTTTTTCACACAGTTTTAAAGACGAGCAGAATTA
>Ga0210011_1000566_pt1 | contig 39262 bp, 60 predicted proteins | sample CryGeymeta201502_FD_183972 | JGI IMG/M metagenome (GOLD analysis project Ga0210011, IMG submission 183972) | Groundwater microbial communities from Crystal Geyser aquifers in Utah, USA - Crystal Geyser metaG 2015-02 (SPAdes) (version 2) | ecosystem: Environmental > Aquatic > Deep subsurface >...
ATCGCCTGCGCAAGCAGGCTGCGGTTCAGGACGGTGTCCTCGATACCGTCGGGCAGCGGATAAGCATCGACACTCAGCGTCTCGCCGTTGTCGAGCTCGATCTGCATCGTTACCGTTTTCCTCACGCAAACAAGAACCTAAAGTTTACCCCCGGAAAAATCCGGCGCGCCCTCAAACACCGGGGCGCGAATAACCCGCGGTCTGGGCTTTGAGGGAAGGACCCGGCGAGGGGTCCGGCAGCATGGTCACGGGGGCGGGTCGGCCGCGGCGCGGCGTCACCGGATATTGGGCAGGGCGCGCGCGAGGGCGCGCTCCACTGCGGCAGGCGCGGCGCGGGCTGCCACGGTCTCGCCGTGCTCTTCCATCGGGAAGCGCTTGCGATAGGTCGGCGCCATTTCACTTAAGTGCAGCATCTTCGTCAACTCTCCCGCCCGCTCGGCATAGACGCCCGGCGACAGGTGACTGTCGGCGTCAGGCACGAAGAACCGCGCGCGCCTCGGGTTGCGCCGACGGCTCGCATCGGTCGTGTTCTGGTTCCGGTCGGTCTGTGCACCGACGCCCGAGAGCAGCCGCTGCAGCGCGCCCGGCGCGATGTTGCCGGCCGCGTTGGTGCGGATCGAGGCGGGCAAAACCGACTGGATCAGTCCTTCGTAAGGCAGGCGCCGCGCCAGCATCTTTTCTATGCGGGTCTGCCTGCGGGTGCCGCCCTCCTGCTGCACCTCAAGGTAGTGCTTGCCGACCACCATGCGCTTGCGCTCGACCACGGCGACGGGATTGTCGCGCGTCGCCTTGCGCACCCAGAAGGCGTTGCGCGTGAAGCGCACCGGGTTGTCGAAGACCCGGTCGATCAGCCGCTTGTTCTCGGCATGGACACCGAAAGCCATGTCGTTGAGCGCCCAGCGCGTGACATCTGGCAGGTGCCGCGTCTCGATATCCCGGAAACGCTGGCTCAGCGCAGCCAGATCGGCCCGGTTGATCGTGGCGTCCATCACTTTCCCTCGCCGGGCTACCCCGGAACGCAGAACGCCCGGTCGGGGTATCCCCCGCCGGGCGCTCTTGTGGATGATATTGGTGACCATGCACATGACGGACATAGCCGTCAAGCCCCCTCGTGCATCAGTTGTAGCCGATCATCCGGTCGAGCGCCTCCGACAACGCCGCGCGCAGGGCGGCACGGTGGCGGCCGTTGACCGCCCAACCCGCCGAACGCAGCACCTGGTCGGGCATCATCCCGCCAAGGCAGACCGCGTCGACCAGCCCGCGATCAAGGATCTCCCGCCGGCTGCCCCGCGCCGAGGGGCGGATGCGCCGCACGCTCATCGCCACACCGCCACCGATCCGGGCATGCAGCGCGGCGAGCCGTCGGCTGTCGTCGATCACCGCGTCCATGAACCCGGCATTGCCGCCGCCGGATCGCTGCGACAGCGCTTCGAGCGACGTGCCCTTTACCCCGGCCGAGGCGACCCGCTCGGTCAGTGTGGCGTAAAACCGACCCATCTGGACCTGCGCCGGCGTGAAGGGGGCCGGCCCCTTGCCCCGCCGCGCCCGATCCATCCGGTCGAAGGCATCCTCGACGCGCGCCGCCGCCCGGCCCCGGTACCCGGCATCGACGGGCCGCGTCCCGCCCTTGCCGTCCGGCGCCAGCTCCACCGGCATGAAGGCGCGCAACAGCCCGCGCGCCGGGGCCACAGGGATCGCATCGCCGCACGCCTCGGGCGGGGTGCCGCGGGCGATCAGGTCGGCCCGATCCACTTTTCCAGACCTGCCCATCCTCAAGACCTTCATATTTAGTTTCCTTTTTCCTCGATGAAACAAGATGTTGATTTCGTGGAATCGTAACGGGGCCGGCGGGGCAGAACGGAGGCAGGCCGGGGCAGAACCCAGAGGACGAAACCGAAATGCCAAGCCGCTGGAAACGCACGCAAAAAAGGGCCGGTGGGGCACGCGGGGCGCATAGGGCAGAAATTCGAGACCTACACGCAAGAACCACCCCCCGAACCCCGATGCTTTCTCGCGCACGCGCGTACCCCGCATTTTTCTGCCCCGCGCGCCCCGCGCGCCCCGAAGCGAGCGCAGCCCGTTGACAGAGAAGGGATTTTTCAGGCGGCCACCGGCTGAGAGACCTGCCCCGAACGGGGCAGAACTTCGCGACCTGCCCCGGATTTACTCGAAGACGGGTAAAGGGGTGCGGGGGTCGGGCGGCGGATCGCGCGGGATATGCCGCCCGGGTCGTCACGTCCCGTCGCCCCAGGCGTCGGCGTCCTTGCGCAGCATCGGCAGGCCCTTGGCGTCGCGCGGCGCCTCGTGCAGCTTGTCGCGCATGGCCAGCGTCAGCCGCATGCCGGAATAGCCCCAGGTGCCGTTGCGCTTGTGGCGGGCATAGCTCTTGCCAGTGGCTGGGTGGACGTATTTCTCGGCCCGCTCCTTCAGCTTTCGCTGCAGGTTGCCGGGCTGCCAGGCATGGGCGGTGTTTTCCAGCAGGTAGAGGTAGCAGGCATCAACCAGCTCGCGCGCGGGCAGGAAGTCGCCGGCGCCGTCGATCTCGCAGCCCGTGGCCAGGAAATCGCCCACCGGGTCGCTGTCCTTGCGGTAGTCCTCGGTCGCCTGGATGACGCTGGGCGGTTCCTGCAGGCCGCGTTCGAGGTAGTCGATCAGCCCGGCAATCATCCAGTTGAGGATGCCGGACCGTTCCTCGGCGAACAGGGTGTCGCCGAGCGTCTCGTCGCGCTCCTCCTCGGGGATCTGCACGTCGAAGGGGCAGAGCAGCGGGCGGCGCCAGATGCCGTCATCGGTGCCCCGGATGTCGAGCTTGTGGTTGCCCGTGAACGTCAGCTTGAAGTAGGGGGTGAAGGCCACGAAGTCGGAATGCAGGTTGCGCACCAGCATCTCGTCGCCGCCGGTCATCTCCTTGACCTTCTGTTCCTGCAGGCGCTCGCCTTCCTCCGGCTCGTTGGTGATCGCGGCGCGAGCCCCGATCAGGCGCATCAGGTCCGGCGTCGCGTCGGAGCCGGACTTGCGATTCTTGCCGGTCAGGCTCTCGATCCGCACCATCGTGGCATAGTCGCCCATCATCCGGCGCATCAGCCCGGCCAGGACCGACTTGCCGTTGGCCCCCATGCCGTAGCAGTAAAGGAATTTTTGCACCGGCAGCGCCGTCATCGACAGGCCGAACCAACGCTGCAGGAAGCCGCGCATCGCCGCGTCGGGCTGGACACGCTCCAGGAAAGCGTCGAAGCGCGGGCAGGTCGCGTGCGGGTCGTAATCGACCGGCATCATCTTGGTGATGTATTGCAACGCGTTGCGGCCCGGGACCGTCGCGCGCCGCTCATGCGGCAGCAGCGCCAGCTCGGCCACCTTGCCGGCGCCCTCGCTGCGCATGTCGGTCACAAGGAAGGACAGCACCCCGGTTTGGGTGTTGATCGTCAGCGGCGCGGCATCGAGGTCCTCGACTTCGCGGCCGAGCGTCGTGACCGCCTCGGTCAGCATGTTCTTGATCGCGTTGGTGTTGCCGGCCGATTTCGCGAAGGTCAAGTGCCGCGCTCGGGTCGAGCCGCTGCCCCACAGCGCAGACGAGAGCTTTTCGGCCTCGACGGTCAGCTCCTCGCGCCGCTTGGCGGCCGTCTCGGCATCGAGGCCCTCCTCGCCCCGGTCGAGGGCACGCAGATCGGCGCGCAGCCGGTCGAGCCGGTCGACGGCGCGGCGTTCGGCGACGCGCAGCTTGAGGTGCGGGATCTCGGCCTTGATCCGCTCGTGGATTGTCTGGGCGAGACGGCGCACTGCGATGCCGTCCGGGTCGAGCCGCCAGCGCCGGCCGTCCCAGACATGCCAGCCGACGCGCGGCACATACATCGCATCGTCGCCGCAATAGAGGGCAAAGCGCGACCCGTTGCCTGTGTCGTTGGCCGGCTGCAGGGCGCCCTCGGCCGCCCGGTCGGGCGCAGCGCCGTCGCCCGACGGCGAGGGCGGCGGCGCGTCAGACGGCCCGCCGCCGCCCTCGCCCTCCGGCAGGTCCACGTCCTCGGCGCGGGCAAAGGCCTCGCGCACCGGGGCGTAGCGGTCGGGCGTGTCGTCGTCGGGGGCGTCGGTCATGCGCCGCCTCGCATCTGTGGAAACTCACTCAGCATCGAGATGATCGTGTTGCGGCCGAGGTTTGCCAAATGCGGATACTTTCGGCGAAATGCGTTCGGACTCATTCTTGCCCCTCCGGGTCCGGTGTCACCAAGTCGTTGAGATCCACGCCGTCGCCGGCGCGCACGATCTGCGCCTTCAGGCCGGGGCGCAGACGCATCGCGCGGCGCGCGCCCGACAGCAGCTTGGCGCGGGTCATCGCGGGATGGCTGTCGCCATCCTCGATCAGCACGAGGCGGCGCACCCAGGGCGGCGGGACGAAGGCCTCCGCGTCGTCCATGTCGGGCAGGCCGGACCATTTCACGCCCTCGACCCGCGCCATCCGGCCCGAGATGTTGCCCAGGTCCACGCCGGCCCAGTAGCTCGCATCCGGAAAGACCCGCGCCAGCATCGCGGTCAGCGTCGTCTCGATCCCCTCGCCCATGACCAGCACCGCCCAGCCGGGGCACGGGTCCGACAGGCGGATCACCCCGCCGCGCTTGGCGCCGCGCACCATCTTGGCCGGGTAATCCTTGCCGCCGTGCCGGATCCGCGCCTTGCCGCGCCCATCCGCCGCCAGCCAGGTCTGGTGCACCGCGACGCAATCCGCGCCCGGCCCGTCGATCCGCGCGACCATGCAGGGGCCGCGATGCAGCGTCACCAGCTGCCCGCCGATCTTGCGCACGTAGGGGTGGTCGGGCAGGACGCGGATCGCGTCGAGCCGCGCCGGGTCGAGCCCCGACAGCCCGCGCGCCGCGAAATAGGCCCGCAGCCGGTCGCCATCGTCACGCACCGCCCGCGCCCAGATCGTCCGCGCATCGCGCATGGCCAGGTCCCGGTAGCGCTGCGCCTCGGCCGCGCGTTCTTCCTCGGCTTTGCGGGCCAGCGCGTCGCGCCGCGCCCTTTCTGCCGGGTCGATCTCCCGCGCCGGGCCGCAGAGCCAGTCGAGCGCGGCGCGAAACCCCAGCCCCTCCACCGCCATGACCAGCGCCACGGTGTCGCCCCCCGCGATCCCGCAGCGGCGGCACAGGAACCGGTGGCTGCGCAGGTTGACCCCGAACCGATCCGTGCCGCCGCACAACGGGCACGGCCCGACCAGCTCCGCCCCCGCCGGGCGCAGCCCGTCGATCCCGAGCCGGTCCACGACCTCGCGGATCGGCATCGCCTTGGCCTCGGCCAGGCGGGGATCATCCCGGGTCACGCTCATCCGCAGATATCCTTGCGCTCCTGCCAGTCGTAGCGCGGCGGCAGCGCGTCGAAGGCGACGAGCCGATCCTCGGCGCGGTCGGCCTGCGCCGCCGTGCCCGCGTCGCACCAGCCGACCAGGAAATCGTGCAACGCCGCGCCCGCCGCCGCGCCGTCGCCGCGCAGACCGGCCTGGAAGCGCAGCACCGCCATCGCGGCCTCGGAATCGCCCGGCACCATGTCGGCCCAGGCCAGCGACAGATCCAGCGCCTCGGCCGGGCGCAGGGCCCGGGCGCGCGCCTTCATCGCCATGGCAAAGGCCCGGAAGGCGAAGGCGGTGCGCGGGTCGCTCATGGCGTGCCCTCCGCATCGTCCGCGGCGACCTCGATCGCCTCGCGCGCCATGCAGTCGAGAAACCCGCCGTCCTGCGTCCAGATGCGCAGGCGCTTAAGCTCCTCGGCAAGCGCATCCGCGTTTTCCGGCCAGCCCTGCCGGCGCAGGGCGGTGCAGGCGATCTGCAATTGCTCCTCGGCCATGGCGATCCGGGTACGAGCGGTTTTCAGCGCGTCAGGATTTGGCATCGTCATCCTCCATCTCGGCCTCGATCGGGCGCAGCGCCGCGCTGACAGCCTGCTGGGTCAGCCCGGCGCGTCGGGCGATCTCGGAAAAGCTCAGCCCGGCCTCGCGCAGGGCCAGCCAGCCCAGCAGCTGCTCGTCGCGCTGCCGCTGCCGGGCGCGGCGGCAGGCCCAGGCGCTTGACCGTCAGCGCCACGCTGCTGATCGACATCCCGAAGCGGCGGGCGATCTCGTCGCGGGAAAGGCGCGGGTCGGCCCAGGCCGCGCGGAACGCCGCCTCGTCAAGCTGCGCGCGACCCGCGCCGCCCCGGTGGCGCGGCGGCAGACCCAGCGCGATCCGCGTGTTCTTGACCGTGCTCACCGAAATCCCGAAGCGCGCGGCGATATCGGCCAGCCGAGCGCCCGACCCCAGGCCGCCCGGAAATCCTCCTCGTCGACGCGCCCGGTCATCGCCGTGCCCTCGCGATCTCGGCCGCGCGGCGGGTCAGCGCGGCGCGCTCGTCATCCGTCAGGGCGCGGCGCGACCAGGCGGCGCCGAGGCGGTAGCCCTCGATTTCCTCGGCTGAGGCAAGGCTGGCGATCTTGGCGCGGCGCAGGGCGTCACGGTCCGGCCGCTGCCCGCCGCGCGCCGCGCGCAGGATATCGCGGGCCGGGCTCATGCCGCACCCCGCGGGGATGACGGCCCCGGCCCGTCCTGTCCCGTGAGCGATGCACGGGCCGGGGCGGCGCGCCGGGAGGAGGTGGCGCGCCAAGGGTCGAGCGCGGCGGTGGGAACCGATCCCACAGCCCGTTTCCGGGTCGCGTCCTTGGCAAAGTAAGCCCGCCGTCCATGGCAGTTCGCCGCGCTCGGGTGGGTGCAGCGGTGGCGGCCATCTCCACCGGCCCGCGCCGTCCGGGTCTTGCGATGGACGGCTAATCTGCACCCGCCGGAAAGCGGCAGGTGCGGGGCTTCCACCCGCCGCGGCCCTTTGGCCTCTGCCGCCGTTTCCGCCGTGCAGCTACGGTCCATGATCCGCGTCATGGATCGCCTACTCGCAAACGCCGGCCCGTAGCCTCCGTGCCCGTTAGGACCGGCTCCGCGATCGGTTGCTTTCGCTCGGGATTGGTTGAGCGTCGGGATGCCAACCCCGACATGCCGGGTCATGAGCCCGACATGGGCTGCGACGTAAGGCCGTCGCTGGCTCGCCGCGCTCGGAGCGACACCCGATCCGCCATCGCCCTCACCAGTGGCACTGGATCGTCCGGCATACGGGCGCCGCTCGGAAAGCGGCGAAAAGGCCCGGCCAGCCGGGGCCGGCCGGGCAAGTCCACACAGGCAGTCGCGCGGATTGCCCGCCGCGCCGGGGTCGGTGTCGGGGCGCCACGTCATGCCGCCACCCCGCGCAGGCGCAGCGCGCCGGCAAAGCGCTCGATCTCGCCGGCCTCGGCCAGCTCATCGACCAGGCCGGCCACCACCGGCTCCGGCGCGCCGAGGATGTCGGCCAGCGCCGCGATATCCTCGGCCGGCTGCGGGCCGAAATCGCGCAGGATCGTCAGCAGGCCGGCGCGCGGATCGGGAAGGCAGGTCATGGCGCACCCCCGATCACGAGCGTGACCCAGAGGTCGGTCAGCTGGGCGGCGATGAAGGCCAGCCCGCCCCACCACAAGAGCGTGTCGATCCGCCGGCGCGCCGTGTCGCGGCGCATCTCGCGCAGCGCGCGGGCGAGGCCCAGCGTCTCGCCGATCCGGGCCAGGGCGGCGGAGGTCGCGGCGGACAGGATCCGCGCCTCCTTCTCCGGCGACAGGCCGCCGCGCTCCAGAAGGCCGGCCACGCGCCGCGCCTCCTCGGCGGTCATGGTCCACTTGACCAGCTCGCCGCAAGAGGCATGCACCCGCAGGCGCTCGGGGACAGACAGATCGCTCATCCCCCCTTCTCCTGCAGGTGCTGGCGCGCCGCTTCCAGCGCCGCGATGGCCTCGTCGATCTCGACCACGGCGGCGGCCTCGCGCCCCCGCCCGGCGGACTGACCGGCGGCGAGGATGGCGTTGACCGCCTCTCCCGCTTCTTTGGCGATCAGCCCGCCCTGCTCGACCAGGTCGACCCCTGCCATACGCTGCTCCGCGCCGCCGAGGCGGCGGGCCAGCATCCGGCTGACCGGGTGGTCGCCCATCGCATCCTCCAGCGCCACGATCTCTGGCACGCTGAAATCCCACTGCCCGGCCATTTTTTTCGACACGGTGCCCTTCCCGGTGGCGGTGCCAAGCCGGGCGGAAATCGTCGCCGCCGCCGCCTCATAGCAGCCGAACCGCTGCACCAGCGCCCGCGTGCAGGCGCGCAGGTTCTCGATCTGGCTCATGCCGCAACCTCGTTTCCTTGGCAGGGCGCGGGTGCCCCGCTACGGTGAGAATCAGGATGGGCCGGGCGGCGCCTGCCACCGCCGCCCGGCCCGTCACCCACGCCGGCCGGGAGGAGGAGCCGCATGGATGAAATCGGGACCGTCATGCCGCGTCCCTTTCGTTTTCGGTCTCGGCGTCGAACTGGGCCAGCAGGCGGCGCAGGCGGTCACCGCTTTCGCCGGTGGGGCAGAGATCGCGGATCACCGCGACGACCGCCTCGGCGCGCGAGAAGGTGCCCGAGCCGGTAGCCATGAATTCGCTGACCCAGCCAAGCCCGATCGAGGCCCGGCTCGCGAGGCCGCGATAGGTCAGCCCCGGGACGGCGCGCTGCGCTTCCTCGATCAGGGCGCGGAGATGGTCTGCGTAGGTCATGAAAAGGCTTGTATCCGAAAATCGGATGCTTGTAAACCGTTTTTTCGGAGGTGCTTGCAATGGCGTATCCGTGCATCGACCGATCAAAAGATCACGGCAACGACGGTGAGACGGGATGACCCTTGGAAATAGAATCAGGACGCTACGCGAAAAGGCCGGCAAGAGCGCGCGCGAAGTGTCCATCGCTGCGGGGCTCAGCCCGGGCACCGTGCAAGCAATCGAAACTGACCCGGACAAATCCCCACGGCTTGAGAACGTGCAGAACATCGCGCGGGTGCTGGGTGTGTCGCTCGCCTACTTGGCGGAAGGGGAAAGGCCGAACGAACGCGCTGACGGGTTCGGCGAATCGGAGGCGGAGCCGTTCGAGCTGCGCGCCCCGGCGGGGCAGCGCCCCGACCTCGCGGAGAAACAGCGGCTTCTGCCGCAGCTGCTGGCGCCGGCGGGGCGGCAGCTCGCCACCTACCGGCTGCGCGTGGCGATGCCGGGCTTCGCCCTCCTGCCCGGCGACGTGCTGATCGTGGATCTAAAGGCGTCGCCGAAGACCGGCGACCTGGTGCTGGCCAATGTCGCCGACCTTGCCGTCGGCTCGGCCAGTACCGTGCTGCGCCGCTACCTGCCGCCCTATTTGATCGCCAACGACGCCGCCGCCGACGCCGAGGCGCTGGTCGTGGACAACCACCGCACCACAATCATGGGCCGGATCGCGGCGAGCTACCGCGCACCGCAGATGGACGCGGCCTAGGGAAAATCGCGCAGTGAAATGACGCGGGCGCGGCGCAGGCTTGGCCGGGCATCGACAAGGCATGTCCGCCGCTCCAGCACCAGCGCGCCGTAAGTGTTGCGCGCCCGGAAGCGCGGCCAGACCGTGATCTCGCCCATGTGCATCTCCGACGCCGTCCATTCGATCAGATCGCCCCACTCGACAGATGACGGGTCGTGCAGGCGCTCCTCGATGTAATCGCGGCAGGCGATTCGCGCCTTGCCGTGTTCGGGCCGCTCCCACGCGTGATGCGGCAGCCCCTCCTCGGTCGTGACAAGCCAGGCGATGCCGCCAAGGACCAGCAAGCCGCCCACGAAGATCGCGGCGATCCAGCCGCCGAGGTTGCGGTCTTGCAGAGACGTATCTGGTCGCGGCATATCAGGCCCTCGATGCTGGCTTTCGGACGGCTCAGGCGCCGCTCTTGCCGCTCTCGTCGCGCATCACCAGGACGGCGATCAGCGCGAAGACACCGAAGACCGCGCCGAGGAGGAGCCACCCGAGAAAACTGCGCCCGCGCGCCTGCGCGGCCAGCGCGGTGATGATCGCTGCCGCGATCCAGACGATTAAAAACACCATTGGCAACCCCCTATCCGAGACAGCACGTCGCTGACCGGAACAGTGAAGCCTATCCCAGCTTTCCGGGCAAGCCCACACCCGCCTCGCGCACGTATCCGCTTTTTCGGTTGCATGGCGCTTCTTTTTTCGTTTATACGTCCGATTTATCGACAATCGAAAGGCCCACCGCCATGCACACCCCCCTGCGATATTTCGAGTACGCCCACCTGCCCGACCACCTGCGGCCGGTCTCGGCGCCGTTCGAGCGGCTCGCCGACGATCTCGACGCCTGCCTCGCCGACGGCCCCGAAAAGGACGCCGCCCTGCGCAAGCTGCTGGAGGCCAAGGACTGCGCCGTGCGCGCCGCCGTCGACGCCCATGCCCGCGACCGCCACCTGCAATCGGTGCACCGCGACGCCGGGGGTGCGGCATGATCGCCCCGCGCAGCATCGAGAACGCCCGCAGCCACGGCTACACCTGCCGCGTGCTCGCCCGCACCGTCTGGCGTCGCGCGGACCTGTTTCGCTGGCAGATTTTCGACCCCGAGGGTCGCTACCTGACGGAATGGCTGCTGGTCGTTAATGCCGAGGATTGCGAGACGGTCTACTGGCTCACCCCGTCGATCCGCTACTCCGACGACATCGAGCATCTGCGCCGCCTCTCGGCCGAGGCCGCCGGGCAGGAGGTCACCACATGACCCGCCTGCCGACCCTCCTGCATCCGCCGCGCCCGCGCCAGGTCGCGCAGGCCCGCCGCATCGTCGCCGACCCGGCGCGCTGCGCCGACAAGCCCGGCCTGCGCCGGATGTGCTGGCTCGTCCTCGTCAGCGCCCAGGGCCGCACCCCGCGCCAGCGCGCACCACAGCCCCCGACGGGCGGCAGCGCGGCATGACAGGCCCGCTCGACACCCTCTCCGTCGCCGGGATCCGCCACGCCCGCGCCGTCATCGCCGCGCCGCGCAGCTGGCCGGCCGAGGAACAGCGCCGCGCCGCCGACTACATCCTGCGCTACGACCCCGACCCGGAGCAGATCCGCCGCGCGGAGGCTCTGAGGGCAGGCGGATTTTTCCATGCGGCGATGAAGGAAGGGCTTTCGTGCGGCGCAAGGAAGACGTCACGACCATTTCGGAGCCGCAACTCCCATCCCGCAAAGGAGCCTGACCATGCCCGCATTCACCGCCAATCCCCGCCCCGTCGCGCCGAAAGGCGGCGTCAAGATCGCCCTGCGCGAGGGGCCCGGCGGCGCCTACGTCTCGCTTACGCTCAACGCCGAGGTGCAGGAGCGCGCCTTCGGCCGCCGCCTCGCCAAGGGCGAGCCGATGATGATGACGCTTAACAGCGACCCCGGCAAGACGCACATCCTGCTGATCACCTCCACCGACAAGGGCGAAATCCAGGTCGGCGGCTTCATGCGCGGCGCCGTTCGGCTGGAGGCCGCGCCGTGGCGGGGCTGCGACACGACCCCGCGCAAGGCGGTGGCCTGCGCGCAGCTCGCCCTGCGCGACGGCACCGTCGCCGTGCGCCTGCCCGACTGGGCGCAGCCCAAGGCGGAGGGCCGCGCGTGACCACGGACGACGACATCCTGGCCGCGATCTTCGAGGAGTTCGCCGACGCGGTGGTCGAGGCGCCGGGGCCTACCCCCGCCCCGTCGCGCGCGGCACCCCCGCCCGCCGCCATCGCGCCGCCGGACCCGTCGGCGGGCGGCAGCGAAGAGCGGCTGACCACCGAGGAGCTGCGCCGCGCCTGCGCCCGCCTGGCCGAGGCGGAGGACCGCATGGGCTGGCCCGGCTGGTGGTGGGACGACGTCACCGTCGCCGATCACGCCGCGATCCGCCGCCTGTGGAACGCCGTCGCTGCCCAAGTGGCGCGCGACGCGGCCAATCCGCAGCCCACGTTCCGGGCGCAGCGCCGCGAGGCCCGCGCCTGGCTGACGGGCCACGCCCGCGACCGCGCCTTCGTGTGCGGCCTGATCGACCGCTACCCGCAAAAGTTTTCCACCGCCGCGCTGGCCTGGGCCGACGCGCAGGAGGGCGCGGGATGACCACGACCTGCAAAAGCTGCCACGCGCCCAAGCCCGACGACCGCTTCCGCGCCTGCCCCGACTGCCGGGCCGCGTGGCGCGCCTACAGCAAGGGCCGCGCCCGGAAGGGCGACACGACGATGCAGACCATCCGCATCAGCCGCGACGTGCTGGACGCCCTGCGGCCCGAGGCCAAGGCGCGCGGGATGACGGCCGCTGCGCTGGCCCGCGCCCTGCTGGCCACCATCGCCGAGGACGGCATGGTCGCGGCGATGGTGGATGACGGAGGCGAGGCGCGTGATGCAGGTTAATCGTTGGCTTGAAAACAAAAGTTTCGATCGGATCGACCACGCGTTGGGCCGACCGGTTAACCCGCTGCACAAGACATATCGGAATCACTACGCGACCGAAATGGGAGGCCCTCAAGCGCTGGAATTGGCCTCCGACCCCGCATGGCATATCGGCCTCCGGTCTGGCGACATGCTGTTCTTCTACGTGACCAAATACGGTCGGCACGCGCTGCACAGCCACCTGCGCGAAATCGGCGACCGCCACCGGATTTGGCACATCGAGTGGGATGGCATGCATCTGACGCAAATTGCTGAATCTCGCGGGAAGGCGATGTATCAAAAATGGCTCTCTGTTTCCGACACCTGTGACGTCAGTTTTGGCACGTTCGTTAAAGCGGCACGAGTGCATTCATGACCACCCTGCGCATCCTCGTCGGCTGCGAGACCCGCGGCATCGGCCGCCGCGCCTTTGCCGCCTTGGGTCATGACGTGTGGTCCTGCGATCTCGATCCGGCCGAGGATGGCAGCAACCGGCACATTGTCTGCGATATCCGGGGCGGCATCCTCGAATGGGGCTGGGACCTGCTGGCCTGCATGCACCCGCCCTGCACCCGGCTCTGCCGGTCGGGCGGGTGCATGCAGGCCGGGCCGGGCAGCACGCCGGGGGCATGGACGCCGCCCAAGACCCTGCCGCGCGGGCGCAGCTGGGACGACCTGCGCGCCGAGTTCGCGGAGGGTGTGTCGATCTTCACGGCCTGCTGGCGCGCGCCGATCCGGCGCGTCGCCATCGAGAACCCGGTCATGAACCACCTCGCCCGCGCCGCCATGCCGCCGGACCTGCCCGCGCGACTGCCGCGCAGCCCTACTGGTTCGGGGAGCCGGCCTACAAGGCCACGGGCTGGTATCTGCGCGGCCTGCCGGAGATGACCCCGACCGACTGCCTGCCCGAGCCGGAACGCGGCAGCGCAGAGTGGAAGCGCTGGAACGCGGTGCATCGCATGCCGCCCGGCCCCGAGCGCCAGCGCCTGCGCAGCCGGTCGTTTCCCGGAACGATGAACGCCGCCGCCCGCCAGTGGGCGGGGGACGCAGAGAGAGAAAGGAAAGAAGGATGACCGACGAATTTGATATCGACGGCGGGCTTTTCATGGATGTTCGACGCGCGACCGGGCCTCAATGGGTCCGCATCCAGCTGGCTGGCGTGCTGATCGAGCCGCACCCGGACGAAGGGGCCTACCTCGTCGCGACCGATGGCCGCGTGATGCTGGTGGCGCACGACAAGAGCGCCGTCGCGCCCCGTCCCGCAATCGTCATGCTGGACCTGACGGAGCAAGCCGACGAGCCAGAGATGGACGAGTGGGATGATCCGCTGTCGAAGGCAGACTTCGACGTGACCCGGTTAAGCTTCGCGCTGGATAAGGGCGCACCCTGCGTCGCAAATTTTCGCACGTCTTGGTGCTCGTATTGGCGGCGCGGCGTGATCGAGGAGGTGCTGCCTGCAAGCACTTTCCCCGACTGGCGCAAGGTGTTTGGCGGTGGCGGCCAGGTAAAGCGCCACCCAGCCGGTAAATACGATGACATCGCTCTTGACCCGTGCCTCCTGCACCGGATCAGCGGCGGTCGAGCTTTTCAGATGACCGCGCCCGAGGAAGACGGTGCGCCATTCCGGCCGCACTTCGATGATCGCCCCGACCTCGCGGGCCTGATCATGCCGAGATGGGCCAAAATAACGGCGCCCGCCTTCGAGGCCGAAATCATCGAGGCGCAGCAAGCGGAGGCGGGCAAATGACCACGTTGCAACACACCATCAGCGCCGCCATGGGCGATCTGACCTCGGCCCTCGCCATGGGCGATCTGGGCCGCATCGAAGACGCCATCACCGCATGGCGCGACGAGGCCGTAGAGGATGGCTTTGACGAGCGCGACGCCGACCTGATGGCCGATGTGGTGACAGACGCAATGCGGCAGGCGTTCGAGCGTCGGGCGGGTCAGCGCGCGGTGCGTATCACCTACGGCGACGGGAAGCGCCTCACGCTGTCATGGGATGCCAAGGGCGGCCTGAGCGACAAGGCTGGGAAGTGGATTTTCGACGCGCTCGACCGGGCGCAGCAATCGGAGGCGGAGGGGTGACTGACCATCTCGACGACCTCGCAGACCGGCTCAAGGCGCTCGGCGCGCCGGGAGATCATGGATACGACACCACTGCCGGGAAAGCGCTTTTCCTCGCGCACCAGATCATGGCCGAGGCATATGCCGCGCGGCACCACCTCACCCTCCCGCTCGACATGGAGGGCAAGCAGTGGCGCGTCGGCGAGTCCTGTGGCGAAGTCTTTGAGGACGAAGAGGAATACGACGGCCTGACCCTGACCGTCGAACTGCGCGGCTTCGACGAGGCCAAGGCAGTCTTGGCGGCGATCCTGGGCGAGGATGGCGAGTGATGCCCCGGCGAATCCAGATGACCCGTCAGCGCCCGTGGCGCCGCGACCACCCCGACGCGGTGATCGTCGCCCGCCCGACCCGGTGGGGAAATCCGTTCCGGGTCGCCGTGCACGGCGACGCCGCGACCTGCGTTGCCCGATACCGTCAGCTGGCCGGCGGCCTGATCTCGATGCTGCCGCCCATCCCCGTCCCACCCTACGACGAGCAGGCCGCGGCGCTGGATCACTTGCGCGCCCACCTGCCGGACCTGCGCGACCGTGACCTCGCCTGCTGGTGCGCGTTGGATGCGCCCTGCCACGCCGACGTGCTACTGGAGATGGCCAACGCCGAGGAGTGACCGCATGCCCGCGACCCGCGACTTTGCCCCACGGCTGATGCCCGCGCCACAGGCCGCGCATTACCTCGGGGTGTCGCCCTCCACGCTGCGCGCCCTGCCGATCCCGCGCCGCGCGCTGGGGGCAAAGCGGGTCTACGACAAGGCCGACCTTGACGCCTACGCCGACTCGCTGCCCTATGACGGGACAGATGGCGCGGCCCCGTCGACCGGCAGAGCGCCGAAACAGTGGCGGAGATGATCATGCGCGTGCAGCTGCCCGGCCTGCTGCGAGAGACCCACCGCAACGGCACGCCACGCTGGCGCGTCCGGGTGGAGGGCGACAAGACCCGGCGCATCGCGATCCCGGTCGGCCCCGGCCACCCCGATTTCCTGGATCACTACCACGCCGCGCGCGCCGGGGAGGCATGGGCACCCGGCCAGGCCACCGCCGTCGAGCGGTCGCTCGACTGGCTCTGCGTGCGCTACCTCGCCTACCTCGACAAGATGGTGCAGGCCGGGCAGATGTCGGCCGCCACGCTGCGCCAGCGCCGCAGCGTGCTGACCCGGCTTTGCGACCACCCTGACCCGGACGGCACCCGCTACGGCGACTGCGACATGGATGCGCCGCCCTCCGCCTTCCTGGCGGTGCGCGACGCCTGGGCGGACCGGCCGGGCGCGGCTGACAACTTGGTCAAGACCATCCGCGCGGTCTACGGCTGGGCGATGGAGCGCGGCGAGATCGACCACAACCCGGCGGCGGGCATCGGGATGATCAACCGCGCCCCGAAGGGCGGCGCCACGCCATGGACCGCCGACGACCTGCGCCGCTTCAAGGCGTGCCACCCGGCCGGCACGACGGCGCATCTGTGGCTGACGCTGCAGGCATTCACGGCCTGCCGGATCGGCGATGCGATCTGGCTGGGGCGTGACCACGAGGTCCGGCGGGGCGGCCGCCTCTACCTCGAATGGCAGCCGCGAAAAAAGGGGTCGGCTTTCGTCAGCATCCCGATGCTGGACCCGCTCTACCGCGCCACGCGCAGCGTCGACGTGATCGGGCCGACCTACCTGCTGGGCGCGCAGGGCCGCCCGTTTCGATCGGCCGAGAGCCTGCGCAACCGCGTCCGCAAATGGTGCGACGCGGCCGGCCTGCCGGAGCGCAGCTCGCACGGGATCCGCAAGGCGGTGGCCGAGATGATGGCCCAGGCAGGATGCTCTCAGCACCAGATCATGGCGGTGATGGCCCACACCCAGGCCAGGACCTCGGAGATCTACACCAAGGGCGTGCAGCGCCGCGCGCTGGCGGAGGACGGCATGGCGGCGCTGGCCAGGATCAAGTGGTAAGGTGTCCCGCAGCCCGGATTTGCGGGACACCTTGGCCTGCAAATAAAAGCGCAAATGCCAGTATTTTGATTCCAGGGTCGCCCACCAAATCCCCGTTTTTTCTAATGAAATCAAGGGGAAGGTGTCCCGCAGGTCGGGCGATATGCGGCATTGTGAATCAATGACTTAGGCGCCGAGTGTCCCGCAGGTCGGGGCTGTCGCCAGACCTGGAATCTCCTCAATGGACCCTGTCATCATCTCCTGCGCTGTCCTGCTCGCCGTCGATGGCGACACCGTCAAGTGCGACGGGGTCAACCTGCGGCCTATGGGCGATGGCGCGCCCTATGTCTCGGGGTTCGACGCGCCGGATCTGGGGTGGCGGGCGGACTGCCCGGCGGAGCACCGGCGCGCCATCCGTGCGCTCGCGCGCATGTCGGAGATGCTGCAGACACCCGGCCTGGTCGTGCTCGGGTCGGGCCAAAGCGACGTCTACGGCCGCCCGCTGGTCTGGCTCGCGCTGCCCGGCGGGCGCACGGTGGGGTCGGTGCTGATCGAGGAGGGGCTGGCGCGGGAGTGGCGGCCCAGCACGGCCGCAACCTGGTCGCTACGCTCTGGCGCGGCGAGGCCCCGGTCCTGACGGTGGCGGCCTGCCTCAAATCGCAGGCCGCGCCCCGGCTCTGGCGCGAGATGCACCAGACCGCCACGCCACCGCTGGAGGCCGATCAGGAGGCGCGCCCCGCCGCGCCGTGGATACTGTCGCGGATCGAGCCGGGCGCGACCCGGGAGGATGCGAGTTGGACCGGCGACTTTGGCAACACCCTCGGCCATGCGTGGATGGAGTATGTGCGATGACGCCCCTCGATGACCCCCGCCCCTTTGCCGAGGTGCTGCGCGACTGGATCGCGCGGCACGGGCTGACGGCCTACGCTGCGGCGCCTAGGCTCGGCACGACGCAAGCCAGCCTCGGCCGCTGGCTGCGCGGCGCGCCCTGCGTCCACGAGCGCGCCTATCGCGGGCTGATGACGCTGATCGACCGCGACGAGCCGCAAGGCGCCGCACGAAAAGACCCCGCCAGCGGGTGAGACTGGCGGGGCGAGTTGACAGGTCAGACAGACGACAGGCCGGATCGGCCCGCCGCGACATACCGGGAAGCGCCCGGCGCGCATCCCCCTACGGGGACTACATCGGCCAGCCGGCGCAGCGGGCCTCGACGCTCTCGACCCGGACGTCGACATGGCGCATCGAATGCAGCAGCGCCAGGTTGAGCGCCGCGTTGGCCTCTGCCTCGGCCTCGGCGGCGCACTCCTCTCGCACGGCGATCTCGGTCGGAACCTCGACCTCGCGGCACTCCACCTCGCCGCCCAGCGCCGCGCAGATCCGCACGAGGATGATCAACTCTCCGATCATTGCGCACCCTCCCCGGACAGCGCGGCGCCGAGGCGGCCAGCATGATCAGCCAGCGCCGCGTGCCGCTTGCCGCAATCGAGCAGATCCACCCGGTCGCGCGCCCAGCGCACCTCGACCTCGGCCTGTGTCAGCGCCCGGTCGGGCAGCGCCACCGGCGGGGAGCACGGCTCCGTCAGAGCGGCCCCCGGCGGGGCCACGTCGATCTCAGCGGATTTGATCGAGCCGCTGCACGCTGCCAGCGCCAAGAGCGCGGCGGTCAGCATCAGGGTCTTGCATCGCATCGAGGATCAGCCTCCTTTCGCGGGCGGTCAGGTCGCGGCGCCATTGCAGCGCCTCGGCCACGTCCTGCATCGTCGCGGCCGTCACCGCGTCGAGCCTGTCTTGCAGCGCCTCCACCGCCTCGGCCCGGTCACGCTCTGCGGCGGCATAGCCCGCCTGCCACAGGGCGCGCCCACCCCACGCCAGCACCCCGATGACCGCAAGCACGGTGGCGCTGCGCAGGATGCCGGAGAGACCGAGGCCGAACATCACCGCCCCCGCCACATGGCGGCGTCGAGCGCAGCGACCAGAGCCGCGACAACCGTTGCCGCGAAAGCCGCGCCGAAGGCGAGGTAGTCCAGCACCGGGTGCCAGCCCAGCAGGTGGACCAGCCCCCACAGTCCCCAGAAAAGCGCCAGCGGCACGGCGTAGACCAGCCAGGCCATCACCGCCACCCCGCCGTGCGAGCCTCGTGCTCGGCCTGCGTCAGGTGCAGCTCGGGCGGCAGGAATTCCTCCGCCCGCCGGATCCAGCCACCCTTGCCGCCATCGCGGCGCGTGGCGTATTTCCGCGAGGGCGGGCGGCGGTCGGCCAGCCGGTAATACCACTCGCGCCGCGCGATGCCGTAGGCATTGGCCAGTTCGCGGTCGCCGATCCTGTCGGCCGCGCGAAACGCCGCCGCCGCCGTCATCGGGCCGATGATCCCGTCAACCGCAACCGGCTCACCGTGGTCGGTCAACAGGTCCTGCAAAATGCGCACCGCGCCGGAGCCGGCATTCACCTGCATGTCGAAGACCGAAGGTTGCAGGGCCTCGGGCAGGCGGTCGATCCGGGGCGCGCGGTAATACTGGTCGATGAAGATGCGCACCGCCTGGCGCCGCGTGATCATCATCACGTCCTGCGCGTCCACGTCGCCGTCCCCGTCGAGGTCGAGGCCCAGCCGCCGCGCGGTGTGGATCGTCACGCCGTGCTTTGTCGGCCCGCCGGGATCGTCGGGATCGTTGACGTAGCCGCCTTCGCGATCGACGATTTCCTCGGCCAGTTCACGGACGGTTTTCATCGTCATCCTCCTGTTTCACGATCCGCCCTGGCACCACCGCCAGCAGCGTGACCACGGCGATGATGGTGCGCAGCCCATCGGGCAGATCGGCGCGCAGGCCGGCGGGCAGGATCGGCCACGCGCTGACCAGCGCCGCGCCAATGATGGACGCCTGCACGGAATACCAGCGCCATGCGCGCCTCCAGTTCGGGACAAGCTTCATTTCGCGTTCCTTTTCAGGATTTCCTTGATGTCTTTCTGGATTTCCTCCAGCACTTTCAGCGTCTCCGCGCGGCTCGCGCTCGCCCGCTCAAGATCCTCCTTTCGCTGCGCCCAGAGGCGGCGAATCTCGCGCTCATTCTGAAGCCCGCGCCATTCCAGCCGCGACAGCCAGAACAGCGCGCTGATAGCCGCCACGATCAGCCCCCAAAGATCCCGGATCATCTCCATCAGTCGCCTGCCTTCTGCGCCGCCTCGCGCGCCGCGGGGATCTCCACCGGGCCGTCGGCTGCCTCGACGCGCCAATGCGCCAGATCGGTGGGCTGCGACCGCGCCGCATCCGGGCCTAGGATCACGCGCAGGGCGCATATGACCACGCCGTTCTCGCGCCGGATCGGGCCGACAAAGGGGTGATCCTCGCCCTCCACCTCGCCGCCATCGGGGATGTCCGACAGGTCATAGCTGGTGCCGTCCACGGTGATCGTGTCGCCCGCGACGCTGATCTCGGTCTCGGGCTGGTCGATCTCGCCAAATACAGGCGTGATGTCGATGATCATGTCGTGTCCTTTCAGAATGCCTTGCCGATTGCCTTGACGTGGGCTTTGACGGTATCGCCCGGCGCGAAATCCGTGAGGCCAGAGATTCGAACGACCCTGATCACCGCCCCGTTTGAGGTGACGCTGCCAAGCTCGAGTTGCCCGATTTCCGGAGTTCCCGGCGTCGCGCCCGACACGTCCGAGATCGTCGCCGTGATCTTCGGCGGGCCGTCCGGGAATGATTTCGGGAAGGTCCACGTGGCGAGGCATCGAGAGATAGCCTGATACTCTAGCGTCAGCTCGTGCCAGCACTCTTGCGTCCCGTCTCCGGTGCGCCGGTATCCGCCATTCGGGCCGGAGCCGGACTCGAAAAGCCCGCCTGTCGGGGTGCCCCCGACAAAAGACACGGCCCCAATGACACGGTCATTGGCGACTGCGCGTCGCCAGTCCGTCCATCCGCCTGCCACACGGCTGCGCGTGAACACCTCGCCTGGTCTGGCGGTCGGTCCAGACGCCGACTCTGCCACGAGGACTTGCGTCTCCCCGCCGCCTATCGCGCGCCGGGAATGCCACCCATGGCCGAGCGTCACGTCAGCAGGGCCGCCGGTTGACGCTGGGACGGCGCCCTCGTTGTAAATGTAATGACCCGGCACGATGGAGTTGTCGGTGACCGACCAGTCAACGAGCTGAGGCCACAAATCGCCGTTGCCAAAAGCCCCGACCGGCATCAGCCTGCCCGCCGTCGCGTCGGTGGGCGATTGCATGACGGCGTTGCCGGTGATCTCCTCAAAGCTCTCGGTCCCGACATGCTTCACGTCGCCTGTTGTCGTCTCGTAGATCGTGTAGTTGCCGACCGGATTGGACAGCATACCGCTGGCCTCCCCGATCAGGCGCAACGTGCCGTAGAGCCGCACGTTGTTGATCAGGTTCGGTTGCGCCAGCACGTTGCCGTAGATATGCAGCTTGGTGTTTTGCGCACTCAGGCCGTTCGTCGGCAGCACCCCGGCCTGCGGAATGCGGATGTCCGCACCACGCAGGTTGCACCGCGGCACATTCGAGGCGATGTCAAAGATCGAGTCCGACGCGAAGTGCGCGTGGTCGGTGAACTGAAAATCATCGATGTTGACCCAAGAGCCAGACGCGACCTGCGGCTGCTTCTCGACGCGGAAGCAATGCTCCAAGCCGGCGGTCTCGCCGTGGAGGTCAAAGTATAGCTCGGCAAACCCGCTGCCATCATCGGAGAGGGTGACAAGCGGGCCTTCCCGTCCCACAGCATAGCTTTTAATAAACTTGACCTGCTTGGCCCGCGACAGCCAAAGAGGAGCGCCAGCGTTGAAGCGGCGAATGTCGCCGTGCAGCACCGTGTGGTGGATGTTCGAGAAAGGCTGCACGCCGCTGAACATCTCGCCCGCCGGCACGTAGTCGGACACAGCCTCCAAGAAGTTGTTGCCGTCATAGACCATGCAGGTTGCGGTGACATCGGTGCTGCTGTTGTAGTAGCGGGGAGCGATGTGCAGCGATGTCTCGGATGCGAGGTTGTAGACGCACGTCCGCGAGAAATAGCCGTCGATCTGGCAATGGTCGAACGTCATGCCGTCAAAGCTGTCCTGCCCCCCGGCCTCGTCGATCCGGCCATGCTGGATTGCCATGAGCGGCGTGTTGGTGTCATCCCCGATCAGCCGGATACCGTGGATACGCCCCCACCGCGAGCCGAGGGCGTCAAGCACAGGCTTGCCTGTCGCGGTCGAGACAATTTCTGCGCCGGGCGCATTCGCCACCCAGCCAAGACCAACGATCTTCGTGGCGTTGATCGACCCGGCGCAGTGATAGACGCCGGGCGGAATCCACCCCATGACAGGGGCGTTTTCGACGGTGCGCGGATCATCTCGCTGGAAACGCTGCGCCTGTAGCCGGAACCAGTCAAAAAACAGGTTCATCGCCGCCGTGTTGTCCACGGTGTCATCGTCGGCAACCGCGCCAAAGTGCTGAGGCGTCGTGAGGCCCGCCGCAGACCAGTCGCCGCCATCTGCCGTGCTGAGGATCGGATAGGCGCCACCACGGACGATTTCAGCCAGCGCGGTGCCGGACAGGAATGCGGCGCGCTTGACGCTGGCCGAGAGGTTCGCCGCCTCCGCGTCGCCGCGACTGTCAAACGGCATCAAGCTAAACGCCTGCGCGGCTTCTGCTGACTGCTGCGCCTCTGTTGCGGCCTCCTGCGCGGCGTGGACGAGCGTCGGCGTCAGGGTCGGCTCATTGTTGACGTAGGTCACGACCAGCTTTCCCAGATCTTCGGTCGCCTTGTCGGGCACGATGATGCGCCCTTTCCGGGATCGCCTCAGCCCGTCCGGGCCTTCGTAGGTGATAAGGTAGCTGCTGCCCGTGGTTCCGAGCACGTTGCGAAAGAGGTCCACGCTGATCGTGCCATCAGCCTGCACCACGGCCACCGCCTCGTGGTCGTTGATGATGATCTGATTGTCCGTCACGTCCCATTTATCTAGCTCGAAGATAAACTTCCCGCCCGATGCGGACTCGGCCGTGATCTTCTGGGCGTTGCCGGTGACGGTGCAATAGGTTCCCGCGTCAGCCATTCCTCAGCTCTCCTCGTCGTTATATTTGTATTTCTCGCCGTCCCACAGCATCCCGACACCGACGCCCTCTGGCGCTTCGGGAAGGTCCGCGTATTCCGGGGGCAGGTTGTCGGGGTCGGCGACAATCACGTTCGCAACCCGGTTGCCGTCCATGATCATCAGCCTCATTGGTAGACCCTCACGATTGCTTGTCCGTCGCCGCCGCCGGCGGAACGGGCGACCGTGTCACCGGACCCGCCGCCGCCGCCGGGTGTTTGCCCCGGCCCTGCCGGGTCTGTTCCGGCGCCGCCTTGCCCACCTGTGCCGCCATGCACGGACCGACCGCCGTCAAAGGGTGAACCGGCGGCATTGTAGCCACCACCGCCAGCACCGCCGTTCACCGCATCACCACCTGCGCTGCTTAAGCCACCGCCGCCACCGCCATCCGGGGTCTTGGCATGACCGTCGTCGGCATTGACCGTCACGCCGTTTGCCACATCGCCGCTGTCACGAAATCCGCCGCCGATCAGGCCACCATCGGCACCGGCCTCGTGCTCTCCCCCGCCGCGACCGTTGTTGCCCGGCTCAGCACCGCGCGCCCCGCCGTAGGCCGTTGCGAGTGCCCCGAAAGACGTGTTGCCGCCGTTCGCGTCCGCGGCGCCCCCGTCAGCCACGGAAACAGTAACGGTCGCGGGCAGATCGCCCGCGCGCCACTGCTTGCGGACGTATGCGCCGCCACCACCGCCGCGCTGATTCGTGCTTCCGCCACCGCCGCCGCCCCAGCCCCGGAACTCCACGATCGCGTCGGGCGCGTAGACGTTTTCCCAGACGCCTGTCGTGGTGAATACCTCGGTGACGATGCCCGAAATGTCCTCGCCGGTCTGGGTCAGGACGCGGAACCCGGACCCGTCAAACCGCAAGAGATAGTCGGTCCCCGCCACGAGATCGCTGGCCTCAAGCGTGGTGCCTGCCCGGTCCACGACCGGCTGCGCGCCGCGCCCGTCGATGTCCAGCGTCACGGGGCCGGTGTTGTTCGCGGTCGGGCGGAGCACGAACTTCATGCCCGCAACGAGCCCGGAGGGTGGGACCTCGAACGGCTCGGCCGTGGCGGTGATATTGTCAGCCGTGCCCCCGACGCCAGTCAGCCGCAGCACCGCTGCGTTGATCAGCGCGGAGACGAAAGTGTCGTACTGATCGAGAAACTGCTGGCCGCTCGGCGCCGGCACGGATGTGTCGCTGTAGATGGTGGTGGGGTCTATTGCCATAGCTCGGGGGCCTCCGGGACTGCGGTGATGGTCCACTTCGACAGGCTCTTGGGCCTCATCTCGATGACGATCAGCCTGCGATATTCTGCTTGGATCGGGCCGATCGCGGCGATGTCGCCGAAATCAATCCCTTCGATCTGCGCCGGCGTGACGAGGTCGACCCAACCGCCCCCGGCAGGTGTCACGGGGTGGATGCTGGACGGCTTGCCCGTGGGGCGCACCACCAGCCCGTAGGTGGCGCCTATGAGGCGCATGTCGTCGATCGCGGTCAGGTCGTCGATGTCGTCCCACACCGGGGCGGTCGGCATTGTCGCGACGTTGTCGAGCAGCACGGAGGTGACATTGCCCTGGGCGTCGAGGCGATGCTCGGCCAGGCGACCGGACACAAGACGCTCCTGCAGGATGTCGCTGGCCACGCCGATGAGAGAGCCGCGACGACATCGGATCGCATCGCTGGGCGCATCGAAGCTGTAGTAGACGGCCCGATGGCGCGCGCTGTCGAGGTCGTATTGCAGCCGCGCACGAACCGCCTGCTCTGTCACCAGCCCCTCGATCCGCACCTGCTCGGTGCGCACCGCCTCTGGCGGATGCACGATCTGGCGCACCTCGTAGTCACGATCGGCATCGGCAAAGCTGGCCCGGAAACCGCCAGGCAGCCGCGGATAGCCGCGCGACCAGCTAAAATTCGCCATGTTTTGTGCCGTGAACATTTGCACCGGCGTCTCGCCGCTGCGGTCCCGGTCGCGCACGACGCCGATCTTTTCCGACTGGTAGAGCTGAGCGTAGCCCGTCCCGGCCACGATCCGCGCCGCATCGGCAACCGATCGCCCTTCGAGGACCGCGTTGCAGCTCCAACCGGCATCGCGGAAATCGCGCAACCCCTGATCGTCAAGCACGACCGCCGGCAGCGGGGTCGAATTCTGCGGCCCGACGAGAATGTCGCGCAGGTGTGGCGCCGGGTTGTCCGTTACTTTCCAGTCAGCCCATTGCGTCCCGTCCCAATCCCGCACATAGCCGCCGGCAAGAAAGCTCAGCCTGTCCATCTGCGTGTTGCGGGCGCGGATCGCGGCCCCCGCCACCCCGCCGCCGACGACCGGCGCTCTGTTCCAGACGGAGCTCGACCGGACGAGGATCAGCTCGTCTACAAGGCTTTCCTTGCTTTCGTGAATCGACTCCGCGCCGCCTTCGTAGCCGAACGTGTCGCGCACCTTGTTCGCGATCTCGTAGGTCGCAGGCGTGTATTGTGCATCCCGAAACGCGTAGCCGCGCAGGATTTCCACGTCGTAGATCCCCGGCCCGAACGTCGCGCGGTCCAGCTGGATCGCCGCCTCGTCCGCACTCATGATGACGTTCTGCACGTCGGTCGACGAAAGGTTGCTGCCGGTCACATACTTGTCGCCGCCCTCGCCCGCGTCGAAGTAACTATCCGCGCTCCAGTCGTCGCCCACCGGCTCGATCTCCTGCCCCGGTGCGAAAACGCGCGCCTCGACCCAACCGGTCCGCGCCGCCGAGGACGCGGCCACCGGGCCGTCACGCCAGACCAGCTTGATCGTCGCGCGGCGGGGGCCAAGGATCGCGTCGCGGAAATGCAGCTCGGGCAGATTGATCCAGTCGCTTTCGCCGCGCTTGCGGATTCTAAGCCGCAGCGCCACCCGCAAGGGGTCGTCCTCGTCTTTTGTGCGGGCCAAGGCGCGGAATTGCAGCCCGATCCAGAACTCGTCGGGCGCGTCGCGGGTCGCCACGAGCTGCGGCTGCGGCAGCGCATCCAGAACGTTCCCGGTTTCCGCCTGCAACTGGCTCTTGGCGTCGTCGCGGACAACGTGGCCACGGATCGTCGAGCCCGAGTTGGTCGTGCGAGCGTAACGCTGCACCAACGTGTAGGGCGGGTCGCCGGGCCAGCCCTCGCGCGTCTCGATCTCAACGCCCGCGATATCATCGACCGAGGCGTCGCCAACGCGCGGCTGCTCCAGACTGTGTGGACCGGCCAGCGCGCAGACCGCCTCGACCACCTCGTCCTGGCCCGAAAAATAGATCAACGGCTCGATCACGAATGGCGGAAAAATCTTGCGCGTGCCAACCACACGAGGCAGGGGGGTATTGGGGCTGAGCACGTTGCCCTGCACGGAGGCCGAGCCGAGTTGCGATGTCTGGGCGTCGGGCGACCTCGGGATGTTCGGGGTCGGGGCCAGCGCCTGCAGCGCACTGCTGCCGGCAAGGACGACCGCAGCACCGGCCAGCTTCCCGAACAAGGTCGCGCGCGAGACGGTCAGCCCGGCATTGGCGAGGCCCGTGAAAACCGAGTTGGACACCAGCGCGCCAGCCCCGAGCAACGCGATCGAGGCGACCACCGACAGCACCTGCTTGCCGCCGCCCTCTCCACCCATCGGCGGCGCCGTCACCGTGATTTCCATCGGCCGGCCGCACGGGCGCGGCTTGACCGCCCGCCACAGGCGACGCGGCACGCGTGTGCCGTTGAGGTACACCGCGTCTTCGTCGTGGCGCGGCCACCCCTCGGGCAGCCCGCGCAGCCGCGCGACGATCTGCTCGATGCTCTCGTCGCCCCGGATCGGAACGACCTCGGGGCGCATCGAAAACGGCTCCCGAAACACGGCGTAGGCCTTAGACATGCCGGAACACCCCGCGCACCCGGCCCCGGATCAGCGGCGAATCCAGCGGCTCCAGCACCGTGTGCGATGCCTCCTCGACGTGCAGGACGTGCCCCTGTCCATCGGCAAGGCCGACATGCCCGAAGCGGCGACCGGAATGCAGCCCCATGACGATCACGTCGAGCGGCGCAGGGGCATCGACACGCCCAAAGCACGCCTCTCCATGCGCCATGCGGCGCGCGATCCGCAACCGCTCGTGGACAGACACGTCGGCATGGCGCGGCAGGTCGACGCCCAGAACCTCGCGATAAGCCGCCACGACGAGGCCCCAGCAATGCCAGCCCGTGAAGTCGTAGCCAGGGGCGAATGGCACCCCGACCGCCCGCTGCACGAACGCGTCGAGCGTCATGCGAAAAGCCCCGGGAAACGGTCGCTGGTCGCCCTGAGGCTCGGCCATGGCTCCGTTGCGATATCAACCAGCGCAATGCGCGCCTTCAATTCGGCCACGTCGGCGCTGACATCGTTCAGCTCGAATTGCCGAAACGCGTAAACCTCCGGCGGCGATCCGGGCGCGAGCGGCACGCGCGGCTCCACCGACAGGTCGAAATCCGCGCTGGAATGCGCCACCGCCGTGATCGTGGCGCGCGTGCCGGCGGTGTCATTTTCCAGCGCGGCGGAAACCTGCCGGCTGATGTTCTCCATCACGATCTCGGCAGAGGGCGGCGCGTCGCTGTCGGTTACCGGGCTGGCCTGGAAAGGTGCCGCTGCGTAGGTCTTGCCGTCGATCTCGTACTCGAAAATGTCCGACACGACGCGCACCGTGCCCACGATGTTCGGGTGGTCGATCTCGACAAACCAGACATGCGCGTGCGGGCTGTCCGGGCGGTCGTTGTCCTCTGCAATGCTGGGGGCAAGGGCGCGTGTCACAGCGGATACCCGATGATGCTGAGCGTGCCGGCCGGTTGCGATTCCGGGATGTCGCCTGCCGCGAGGGTTTCCTGCGCCAGCGTGATCGCCGTCGTCGTCGCGCGGCGCACGAGATAGGTGCCTGTAACCGAGGGCATGTCCGCGGCGGTGCGCAGTTGCTCGCCGATGCCGTAGATGTCGTTCGCGTAATCGGCGACGAAGGCCGGCAGGATGGAGTAGCCCTCTCGGGCGTAGGGGCCAAACCACGGCGACACCGGCAGCATCATCATCTCGACGTTGACGATCGCGAGGCCAGATGTCTCGAAGCGCCGCGAATAGGGTTTCAGGATCCGCCACAAGCGCAGCGTGCCGCTGCGCGGTTCCCGCCAGGCAAAGCGCCCGCCGCGCGCAGCGGCGTGGAACGAGTCGAACGCCTCGATCTCGGCGCCTTGCAGCACGAACTCTGCGCGCGTCAGCATCGGCACGCCGGTCGTCAGCGGGCGGGACACCGGCTCGCCGGCCTGTGGCGCGAACGTCGTGCGCGTTTCCGCAGGCGACAGGGAAAACGGCAACCGCGGATTCTGGGGGATGTTGGCGGGCCAGTGGATCATCGCACCACCGGCTGCGGTGTCAGGCCAAAGCGGCCACCGAGCCCCTGATCCATGTCGCCGACCCCGGCCGAGCGGTTGACCTCGGCGATGAACACCTCGCGCCCATCGGGGCCGCGTTCCCGTCGTTGCTCCACCTCGACGCCTGGCGCGTTGTTGTTGACCACGAATTGCACGTTCATGCTGCGCCCAGAGGCTGCGCCGCGCGTCAGGTCGGTCACCACCTCCTGCGGGTGCATCATCGCGAGGAAGCCGCCCTTGCCGTCCAGCCCGCCGGTGCGCGCGTCCCAGCCGGTGAAGCCGCCGCCGTCGAAGGACTTGACCGGCGCGCCGCCGCCGCCGATCCCGCCGAAGACCGACCCGAGGAGGTTGCTCAGAAACCCGCCGCCGCCGCCGCCAGACATCGGCGACAGCACGTCCATGATCGCCTCGCGCACGCCGGAGCTGATGATGTCGACCGCCAGCTGCTGGAATATGCGCGCCATCTGGTCGCCGAAGTCCTCGCCCATCACGATGGCGCGCGCCAGTGCCTCGGACGTGCTGTCCACCGCGTTGATCAGGTGCGGATATTCAGCTTGCAGCATTTGCTCGTTGAGCTGAGCCATCGCCCGCTGGTAGGTGTCGGTGTCCAGGGCCCCGGCCCGGTGCAGGCGGTTCAGCTGCGCCTGCTCTTCGTTCAGGCGCTCCAGCTCCGTCCGGGTGCGGCGGTAGATATCGGCCGCCGCGCGCTCCGCATCGCTTAGCCCGCCACCGCCGCCGCCGCCGCCCGTTTCGCCGCCGCCATATGACGCGGCCAGCCGGTCGCGCAATTCCTGCTGGCGTTCGTAGCTGGCGTTGAGGGCATCGATCTGCTGCTGCAGCGCCACAACCTCGTCGAAATTGATCCGGCCGCCGGACCCAGCGGCGGCGAGCATTTGCTCCAGTTGTCGCTGGCGTTCGGCGACGGCCGCCGGTACGCCACCCTCGATCTGCAACTCCAGGACGCGGTTCTGATCCTCCATCGCGGCGATCTGCTGCGACACCCCGGCGGCGACGCGCGCCGCGGCGCCCGGCGCCGCCATGAGGTTGGCCAGCATCTGCGAAGAGAAGACCGAGCCGCTTTGCAGCGCGGAGGCGAGGCGGTCGGCGGCGTCGGACGTGGCTGAGGTCGACGAGGTCAGGCGCTCGGACAGGTCGTTGGCGGTGACGAGTTCGCCGTTCAGAATCACGAAACCGCCTTCGGCATTCTCGATCGCCAACTCGTAAAGCTCGATCATCCGGGTCAATTCCTGGACGCCCTCGCCGTCCTCCAGCACCCTGTCGGTCGCCTCGCGGCGGGCCACGTTCAGCATTTCCTCGCGGCGGCGCAGAAGCTCTGCCAGTTGCTGCTCCGCGCGCTCAACGATCTGAAGGTTTTGCCCGAAAGGATCGAACTGCCCGGTCGAGTCAACCAGTGGCCCGGTCGGCATGGCGCCACGAAAGGTTTCCACGACGCCCTGCGCCCTTTCAATCCGCTCGCTCAGGCGCTGGAATTCTTCGGAATTGATCACCTGTTGCCGCAGCTCGGCGCGCATGCCGCGCACGTTTTCCCATCGCGCTTCGGCCTCGGCCAGCGTGACACGCGCCGCCTCCAGCGTCATCTGGTTCTGGCCGGGGCGCAGCGCCAGGAGCTGGTTGATCTGGCCGATCTCGTCGCCGATCGCCAGCGTGTTGTTGTCGATCGCTCTCTCCAGCACCGACCGGCGATCCGCGATCTCGGTCAGCCCGTCGGCCACCATCGTCAGGATCGGCGCCAGCTGGGCGGCCATGCGGTTGCCCATGCCCTCCATGACCAGCCCGATCCGCGAGATGGCGTCGTTCGCCTCCTCGATCCGCTCGGCCTCCACGTCAGAGACGAGGACGCCGAAGCGTTCCAGTTCGGCGTTAGCCTGGTCGAGGCTGGCATTCGACAAGCGCGAGAACGCCGTCAAGCTGTCGTCGCCGAAAAGCTGGCTCATCAGAGAGGCGCGTTCTGCCTCCGTGGCATAGGTGGCCAGCGCGTTGTTGATCACCCGCAGCCGGTCGTCGAGCGGCAGCGCCATCAGATCGGTGACGTCGAGGTGGAGCCGCTCGATCGCGTCCGCCGCCGGCCCGCCGCCATCCGTCGCGAACATCGACAGGCGCCGCGTCAGGCTCCGCGCACCCGACGTGGCCTCCGACATCGACGCCCCGGCAAGCTGCGCCGCGCGTTGGAGGATCTGGACCGATTCCACTGACGTGTCGAAAGACTCGGCCAGTTTCGATTGCGCGTCGAGTTGTTCCAGCGACCGCCGCGTCAGCAGCGCCATGCCCGCCGCGCCCGCGGCGGCAGCGCCAGCCACGGTCACCGCCATCGCACGCCCGAAGGCCCGAAGCCGCGGCGCGCTGCGCTGCAGGCCCTGCCGGAACTCGCGGTCCTCGAGGCCGAGGACGACCCTGAGCTTGCCGATATTCTTGTTGAGCATGCCTGCCGACTAGCCTTTTTTTCCGAGGGCGCCCGCGTAGTAGGCGGCCATTCCCTTGAAGATGTTGAACATTTCGTCTCGGGTCTGCGGCTTCCGGGCCTCGCCGGAAACGAACGTCTTGAAATCCGGCAGCCTGCGGGACTTGGACAGCGCGGCGGTGTACCAGGCCTGCGCCCGCATCGACTGCGCCTCGCGCGACAGCCGCGCCCGGACACCGGCCATCTGGGCGCGGTAGCTGCGCAGGGTCTGCGACCAGAACTCGGCCGGGGGCAGCCCGGCCGAGACCCAGTCCTCCAGAAGGCCGCTCAGGCCGCCGCCCCGCCGGGCGGCAGCGGAGGGTTTTCGCCGTCCTCCGCCTCCCCTTCGTCTTCCCCGGTCCGCCGCATATAGCCGGCCGCTTCGAGAATCTCGAAAACGAGGCCGTCGAGGCGATCGAGGCCGATCTCGTCGATCAGCGCGCCGGCATCGCGCGGCGTGGCGTCGGGGCGCTGGTGCAGCATCGCGCCCCAGACCAGCGCCCGGGTCGCCGTCCCGTCGAGCCCGGCCTTGCCGGCGCAGGACGCGATGCGGCTCAGAAGATCGTGGAACGGCTGGGCCAGCAGCGCCTCGATGTCGGCGATGGCATTCATCGTCAGGCGCAGGCGCAACACGCCGTCACCGAGCGTCAGCAGCACTTCACCCTTCGGGTTGTCTTGCGCGGCCATGGATCAGATCGCCGCCGCGCCGGTCGGGATGGTCATGACGCGCATCGTCACCTCGCGCGACAGGGTCTCGCCCAGCTGCACCCGGGGGCCGATGCTCTTGATCCAGGCCTCGAAGGTCCAACTGAAGCCGACCCCGTCCGAGGTCGGGAAGGTGATGCGGTGCTGGCGGACCGCGCGACTGCCGCGCAGCGCCTCGATCATCACGTCCTCGTCCGATCCCGGGTCCCAATGGAACATGAAGCTGGCATCGCCGGGGTCGATCTGCGCCGGCAGGAACTTCTTGAGGTGCCCGGGCGCGTTGAAGTGCGACGCGTCGGCCTCCTGCGAGGTCGGGTTCGGCGGGGTGGCGCCGGTCAGGATCCCGGCAGCCTGGAACGTGCCGGGATCCAGCCCGTCGTGAATTTCCCACGTCAGATCGAGCGCGACGGTTTCCTTGCCTGCGGCCATGGTAGTCTCCTTGCTTTGTGCCGGTCTTCCGGCGGTCGGGTCAGATGGTGACGGTGGGGTCGGCCAGCGGGCCGGCGACCGTCACCTCGAATGTCACGCGGCGGATGCCGAAGCGGGCCTCGCCGGAATCGGTGTGCGTCTCGGAGCCGCGCGGCTCCGTGTTGATCGCCACACCGCCGAGGCGGCGGTCGGACATGATCGCGAGGTGCGCGGCGAGGTGCATGTCGTCGACATGATCGAGCGCGGCGTCGGCATTGCCGAAGCTCTGAAGCGTCACGTCCACGAGGATCGCGGCGCGGGTCGTCGAATGGCCCGACAGATCCACCTTCTCGCTGCGGCAGAAAACGTAGATCGCGGGCAGGGTGCTTTCGGGTGCGTAGCCTGCCGCGGGGGGGTGCGTCAGGACGGTCACCGGTGTCATGATACCCGCGACCGGAATCGATATCGCGGCATCGGTCAGCGACGCGGTGACGCGGCGGCGCACCGCCTTCAGGTAGTGCATCGCTTCAGGCATGGACGTCGATCTTTTCGAGGCCAAGCTCGACCAGCGCGTCGCTGGCCGGGCTGCCCGAGGGCATCCAGCCCGTGACCTTGTATCGCCGGGCGTCCGGTAGCTCGAGGGTGCCGCCCGGCACGATGTCCTCGACCTCGTCGCGGCGCGCCGTCAGGGTCGGCAGCACGGTCTGGTACTCCATCCCGTCGGCGCCCTGCACCATGCGCGGACCCTCGCGGAACGCGGCCTCGATCTCGCGCGGCAGACCGCCCTCCGGCGTGACCGTGACCGGCGCGCCCAGGACGCCGGTCACGATGGTGCCAATGCCGTTGAAAAGGCTGGTCACCGCGCCGCGCCGTCAAGGCGGACCACGCCGGTCGTGGACGGATTGGCCGCGGCCTGCACTGCGGCGCCGACCAGCTTGTTGCCCGTGGCGGCCGTCGTCAGGTGCTTGTTGGTGTCGTCCCAGTAGACCTTGGCGCCGACCGTCCAGGCTTGCGCTTCCAGCTTCGGCAGCGTGTAGACGCCGCTGAAATGGATCTCGACTGGCGCACCGGAAAGGGCGTCGTGCCCCGCGATACCAAAGAGGCTGCCGACGAGGACGCCGGCGCCGGATGCGACATCGGCGGGGGCGGCAACGGAAATCGAGCTTCCGGGTTGGTGATAGTTCTTCATGTCTTGGATCCTTCGTGTTGCGGCGCCGCGGGCCGCGGCCCGGTTGCGCCTTTCGAAACGACCGGGGGCGGCCCATCGGCCGCCCCCTGGTCAGGTCAGGTTGTCGTCAGGCGATCACGCGCCCGGGTTCTTGTACCCGCCGCGATAATCGACGGCGCCGAGGCCGAAATCGTGCTCCACCGTCATCGAGAAGCCCTGCCGCCCGAACGGTTCCTCGCGGCGCAGGCGCGGCGCCTCCGCCCCGTCGAGGTAACCGTAGACCCAGCAGGCCGCGCCGGCCCGCTCGGACCCGACCAGCAGGTGCCAGGCATTGCCGGTGATCTCGGCCGTGGTCACGACCTGCAGCCGGCCCGAGAAGATGTTGACGTCCGACATCTTCGCCGCCTGGATCTCGGACACCAGCTGCTCCGCCTCGGTCTCCTTGTCCGGCCCCACCAGCAGGATCGAGGGCGCCCAGTTGAGTTTCTGCCCGTCGAGGCTTTTCTGCTTGCGGATCGCCGCCCGCCCCGCGGACACGGCCGCCACGGTGATCGCGGTGCCGCTGCCGGCAAGGTTGTTGTGCGAGGAGTGGAAGACCGGGTTGCCATCCGACAGCGCCGCGCTGAACGCGAAGGCGTAGAAGGTCGATTCCTCGAACTGCGCGATGGAATCGCCGTAGCCGGCCAGCACCTCCTCGATTGCGCCGAGGTCATCGTTGATCATCATCTGGCGGCTGATGGTCAGCCCGATGCCGTAGGGCGTCAGCACCGCCGTTTCCTTGTTCTCCCCGAAGGTGCCGAACTTGATCTCGCCCGTCTCGTTGATTGCCTGCAGGCTCGGGAAATCGCCGGCACGAACGAGGTTCGTGGGCCGGAAGTCGGAGAAGTTGCGCTGCCGCGCGATGCGCCGGTAGGTCGGCTCGGCCACCTGGTAGCGTTCCAGCAGCAGCTTGTTGAGCGCGTTCTCGAAGATCGCCGGGAAATCAGAGGTCGAATGCGAGGCCATCGTGAAAGCCTCGATCCGGTCGCCCGCGCTGCGCAGCGGGCCGCGGTAGCCCGCGCAATCGGCAGCCATCTGCGCCAGCGACTGGCCCATGTAGGGCCGGGCGCGGTCGGTCGGGTCGCCACGGCCGACCTGGGCGACGATCGCCTCGGTCATGGCCTGGCGGCGGGTGGTGCGCTCGTCGCGCGTGATGCGGGCACGGGGGCCGGTCATGGTCTGTGTCTCCTGTTGCTTGCGGGCGCGCAGGTCCCGGGTGATGGCGTCCATGCTCATGCCGCGCTGGACGTAATCGAGCACGTCGTCGGCGGTGCCGCCGCTCAGATCCACAAGCGCGCGCACGTCGGCAATCGCGGGCGGGCCGCTGGCGACGGACTGCATCGGCGGCGTGTCTTCCTCGTCCTCGCCATCCTCGGCGGTGACGGTGGCGGCCTCTTCCTCTACCTCGCCGGTGGCGGGGGTCGAGGCATCGGACAGCGTCGTGCTCTCCTCATCGGCGGTGGTGATCGTGTCTTCCTCTTCGGGGGTGGTGGTATCGTCTGCCATCTTGGATCCTTTCCGGGGTTGCGCGGGATGGCCCGCCATCATGGCCATCACGGCCGTCTTGCTGCGCCGCTTGCCCGGGTGGCGCTGCAACAGCGCCTCCGGGGCGTGGGCGTAGATCGAATAGTCGAAGTCCGCGGCCTCGGCGGCGGCGGCGGTTTCATCTGTCGCATCGGCGAAACCGGCCTCGATCGCGCCCGGCCCGTCATAGTAGGTCTCGGCGCGCATGATCTCGCGCGCCGCGTCACGGCTCATCCCGGCGCGGGACGCGTAGACATCCGCATAGGCATTCGCCGCCACCCGAAGCGCCCTGGCCGAGGTGAGGTGATCTTCCTCGGTGCCGCGCCCGCTGGTGATGAAATGCGCCGGGTCGTGGATCATCATCAGCGACCCGGCAGGCATCGTGATCGTGTCGCCCGCCATCGCGATCAGGCTGGCTGCGCTCATCGCCACGCCGTCGATCACCACCTCGACCGGGCCGGGGTAATTGCGCAGCAGCGTGTAGATCGTCTGGCCATCCATCGCGATTCCGCCGCCCGAATTGATCCGCACCGTCAACGGCCCGCCATCCATCCCCGCAAGGCGCTCGCGCACCTGCGCCGGCGTGACGTGATCCTCTTCCCAGAAGGTGGCGCCGATGGTGCCGTAAATCACCATTTCATTCATCGTCTGTCTCCTCGATAAGGGGCCTTGATCCTTCCGGCCGCGCCTGCGTGACACCCGATCCGCTGGTGACGCGCGGGTCGGTGTCGAAGACGAGGCCGGCCGCGTCGGCCGACGCGCGATCCTCGATCTGTTCTTCAAGGAGCCGATCCGGGTCCTGGCCGAGTTCGCGCACGACGCCCTGCCGGCTTGCGAACCCGGCGCGCACCTTGTCGGTCAGCGCCGGGATCTCGCGCGCCGGGTCGACGAGGAAGCGATGCGGCGGCGTCCATTTCACGCCGAGCGCGGCGATCTCGGCGGCGCGCACCGGGTCCGCGAAGCCCCAGGCCAAGCGGAACCAGTCGCCGATCCGGTCCATCATCAGCGGCACGAGGATCTCGCGCTGCCAGGAACTGACAGCGCGGTCCATTTCAGCCCGGCCCATCCGCGCCGAACTGAAATTCACCTGCCCCAGGTCGCCGGACAGCGCCTCGTAGGTGACGCCGAGGCCCGACGCGATCGAGCGCAGCACGCTGCGCATGAACTCGTCGAAGCCCGCGGCTTCCGGCGGATTGGCCAGCACCACTTCGTCGTTCTGGCCGATTTTCTGGATCAGGCCGGGCGACAGCGTCTCGCCGGGGCCGGCGCCGGGGTTGGTATCGTCGCTGCGCCAGAAGGCCGTAAAACACGCGGCCACTTTCTGGCGCATGATCTGTGCGTCCTGGTAGTCGGCCAGGTCCTGCATCGCCATCATTACCGGCGCGAACCAGGTGACGCCACGCATCTGGCCGGGCCGATCCTGCCGGTAGAGGTGGATGACCGATCCCGCCGGGTAACGGCGCGAGGTAAGCCGCATGCCACCCGCCCTCGGGTTTTCGGTGCCCGGGTGCTGGTCGTGGATCCAGTAAGCCACGCGGCGGCCGTCGGGGTCGTACTCGATACCGTCGAACACGGTGTTCCCGGGCACCTCTCGGCTTGGCCCGTAAACCGTGTCGTCGAGGTACTCGCTTTCGAGAACGCGCAGTTTCAGCGGGATCTCGGACCGGCGACGCGAGTCGAAGATCGGAACGATCAGCGCCTCGCCGCCTTCGACCATTGCCCGCGTCGCCAGCTGCTGCAAGCCGTAAAGGTTCTGGCGCCCCTCGAAGTCGATTGCCGTGGTGCCGAGGTGCCGCTCGATCCAATCCCGGCCCTCGGCGCGCAGGTCATCGCTGCCGCCGGTCAGCTTGGGCAGGATGCCGTCGCCGACCACGTTGTTGACGATCACATCCTGCGCCCGGCGCGCCCAGGGGTTATTGCGGATCAGGTCGTGCGCGCGCGCGCCCATGACACCGCGGCGCGCGGCGGCAGCATCGGCATCGGCCCGGCTGTCGCGGAACGTTCCCGCCCGCCGGCCGCCGGTCGCGGCATCGTAGCGCATCTCGTTGAGGCGGCGGTTCAGCATCTCCGCCTTGATCCGGCTGGCAGCGCGCGCCGCGGCGAGGCCGGGCGCGACGGTCATCAGGGCGCGGTCGAGCCCCGCCATCAGTCGACCCCCCTCGTGACCGTCGGGTAGACCTGTTGCGTAGGCGCGCTCGGGGACAGATCGCTCTCGACCCGGCGGATCAGGTCGGCCATCTCGGACATCGACCGGAATTCCACCCGCTCGTCTCCCTTCTGGACGCTTTTCACGCCCTTCACGTAATTCGCCTTCAGCTCGGCGAGCTGCGCGGCGGTGTATCCGCTCATATCCAGTCGGTCCTCTTGGTGATCCAACCTGTCGCCCGATCGTCGGCCAGGACCGGGGCGGCGGGTTTCGGGATTTCGCCGGCATCGGCCAGCCGGAAGGGGTTGTCGGCACTCATCGCGGCCCAGGCCGGCGGCGCCTCCGCGTTGATGCGGCGCAGGCCCTTGTGCTCGGCCAGCGCCTGCGCCTGCACGGCGAGGTCGAGGCTTTCGTTGCGTTTCATGCCGGGGCGCGGCACCCAGCCTTTCTCGGTCCGCGTCTCGGCGGTAAACTCGACCAGCGGATCGTCTTCCAGCCATTCGGGCAGCGGGAAGGCGCCCTCGGCCGTGCCCGGCTTCAGAAGCGCGGACGCGACAGTGTCCTTCAGCCGGTCGGTCGCGATATTGAGGATGCGGATCCCGCGCCGCCGGCGCGCATTGCCGCGTTCCGGCGCCTCGTGCCATGTCCGGCTGCGCTGGTGCAGCCCGCCATGGCCGCGCGTGACGAACCACAGGTTGCCCTGCCCGGCCTTGCGGCGCGCGCCCCAGAACTTCTCGGCGTTGTCCGAAACGCCCGGCTCGCCTTGGAAATCGACGCCCAGCGCCGCGGGGCGCAACCGCACCCCCTGCCCCTCGACCGGGTATTCCGCGATGGCCAGCGGGTCGAGCACCGCCCAGTCCTCGGCCGCCTTCGCGGGGTCCAGCGCGCGGCGAGCATCGCCGGGCGCGCCCTCGGGCGGGGTGGCAAGGTCGAAGCGGTCGACCACGGTGCGCCGACCGTCCAGCCCGAAGGCGTGCACCGCGACCACGAACCGGCCCCGCTGGACGTCGACCGCAGTCACCACGAAGGCGGTCCAGTCCGGGCAGTGGCCGCGCGGCGTCAGGGTCCGGCCCTCGCGCAGCTCTGCCAGCGGGATCGCACCGTCGTCGCCGACCGCGATAGGCAGGTAGGGACGGCCGAGGCCGGTGTAGTAAAACTTGCGCAGGTCGGTCTCGTCGCCCAGTTCTTCCAGGCGCCGGGTCGCGGTAATTTTCTGCGCGACGAGGTCGCTCCAGCTGCGAAAGGCCGCCGCCGCGCCGTCCATCGCGTAGGACGCGATGTCCGTACCCCGGATCGCCACGTCGCCGAGGGCGCAGAGCGTGCCGTCCGATGCCTCGTGGCGCCACCCCCCGCGCCCTTTCAGGATGGCGCGATTGAGCTCCACCTTGTGACGATGATCGATGACCGCGCCGCAATGCGGGCAGACCATCACCGCGCGCTCACCGGCCGTCATCGGATCCAGCGTCTCGTCGAACTCGATATGGTCGAAGCTCGCCTCGAACTCCGTGTGGCAGTCGCGGCACTCCCAGTAGAGGCGGGCGCGCGTGCCGTCGTTGTAGATCGGCACGATCCCTTCCGCGACCGGCGGGTATTCGTGCGGACGGGCCTGCGACCTTGCCCATGTCGGATCGACGATCGGGCGTGCCGGGGTGCTTTCGACGAGCACGGAGCCGCGTGAGCGATAGGTCGTGATCCGGTCCAACGCCATGCCGAACGGCGTGCCTTCGGCGTTGTCGGCCGGGCCGAGGACCAGGTTTTCGAAGTGGTCGTAATCGGTCAGCAGCACCATACGCTTCGAGCGGCTCGACAGCTGGCGCACCGTGGGCCAGCCGATTTCGATTGACATCCCCGCGAAGCGCTTGCGGCCCTTGGCGTCGTCGTCCTTGCCGCGACCCAGCCGCTCGCGGATTGCCGCCGAATTCTGGATCACCGGATCCAGCTTGTCCTCGACCCAGGCGCGCGCATCGCTCTGCGTCATGTGCACGATCATCACGGGCGACGGATCGCAGGTCACGGCGTGCAGCGCGACATTCATCAGGAGCTGCGTCTTGCCCGTCTGCGCCGGACCGATGAAGCAGACCGCCTTGTAGCGGCGCGATTGCGTCACGTCCTGCGGCTCGACCATGTAGGGCACAAGGTCGCGATCGTAGCCCTGTACGCGTCCCGCCATCGGGATGCGGATGTAGCGCTCCGACGCCTCGGTGACGCTGATCCGGCTCGGCGGGTCATACATCGGCAGGGCATCGCGCAGGATGTCCTCCGGCGTGGCATAGGGCGCCAGCGGGCGCATCGCCGCCTCGCGTCCCTGTCCCGTCAGCTGCACCATGGGCTTCTCAGACCGCCTCGGTCTCGGTAGCGTTCGGCCGGATCGGCGTCACCTCGGCAGACACGCCGTCGAGATGTCGCTCGATCTCGAGGCGCAGCTCGGTCAGCAACTGGTCGGCGCGGGTCTGCGCGATCTCGACCTCGCGCGGGGCGAGGCCGAGCTCGGCTTCCAGGAAATCACCGTATCCGACCAGCGCGTCGCGGGTGATGGAGATCATCGACTGCAGCAGGCGCTCGACACGGTGACGACGCACCAGGTCGCCGCGTTGTTCCTCGGCGCGGGCACGCACCAGCTCGGCCTCCGCCCAGGCGCGCACGTCCTGCGGCGTCATTGAGATCTCGTCGGCCTCGGCGTCGTTCAGGAAGGTCATCGCCATCTGCTGCGCCACGTCGGCGGCGCGGCGGCGGGCGCGGTCGTTGCATTCCTTTTGCCACATACGCCAGGCGTAGCAGTGCGACAACTGGAATTCGTAGCTGGTGCCATTGCCGCCCCGGCTCAGCACCGGCATACCGGCCGAAACCCATTTCGAGATCGTCGGCTCGGACACGGCCATCGCCTGCGCAAGCAGGCTGCGGTTCAGGACGGTGTCCTCGATACCGTCGGGCAGCGGATAAGCATCGACACTCAGCGTCTCGCCGTTGTCGAGCTCGATCTGCATCGTTACCGTTTTCCTCACGAAAACAAGAACCTAAAGTTTACCCCCGGAAAAATCCGGCGCGCCCTCAAACACCGGGGCGCGAATAACC
>Ga0210011_1000570_pt1 | contig 39030 bp, 35 predicted proteins | sample CryGeymeta201502_FD_183972 | JGI IMG/M metagenome (GOLD analysis project Ga0210011, IMG submission 183972) | Groundwater microbial communities from Crystal Geyser aquifers in Utah, USA - Crystal Geyser metaG 2015-02 (SPAdes) (version 2) | ecosystem: Environmental > Aquatic > Deep subsurface >...
ACTTGGCGAACTACCTGGGCTGGTTCCGCGCGCTCGAACGCGAACACGGAATCGGCCCGAGTCCCGTTCAGTGGCTCGCTATGGCGCTTGGCGGGGCGGCTTAACAACATGATTTGCGAAAAGAGCCTTTATTTACGCCTTTCCTTGCCAATATGTCCGAAAAAGAAGTCAACACGGTCTGAAACGCCAACTGTCAGCTTTTAGTGCAGCAAGAGCGAATAGCCGTTAAAATGTCGGTTTTACGCACGAGTTGCCGCCTTGAAACATCACCTTTCCGAACTTTTTTCCCAAGCCCTGAAAGAAGTCGCGCCGGAACACGCCGGCACCGCTTTTGAAATCACTCGCCCCAAGCAGGTGCAACACGGCGATTTCGCCTGTAATCTGGCGATGCAGCTGGCGCGTCCATTGCGCGGCAACCCGCGCGAAATCGCGACAAAGCTGCTCAGTGCTCTGCCCGCCTCGCCTTTTGTGGAAAAAACCGAAATTGCCGGTGCTGGCTTCATCAACCTGTTTTTGACCCCGGATGCCAAGCAGCAGGTCATCAAGCGCGTCCTGGCGCAGGGGTCGAGTTTCGGCTGCTGCGCCTTGGGAAGAGGACTCAAAATCCAGGTCGAATTCGTTTCCGCCAACCCCACCGGCCCACTGCATGTCGGCCATGGACGCGGCGCGGCATTTGGCATGAGCCTGTCCAGTGTACTGGAAGCTGCCGGCTATAAAGTCATCCGCGAATATTATGTCAACGATGCCGGCCGACAAATGGACATCCTGGCGCTCTCCACCTGGCTGCGCTATCTGGAACTGAACGGCGTTCACGTCGCCTTCCCCGCCAACGCCTATCAGGGCGGCTACGTTCGCGACATGGCATGCCTGATCCAGGAAGCCCACGGCGAGCGTTACCGGCACCAGCCGGACGCCATTCTGGATAGCGTCCCCGCCCATGAGGAAGATGCCGAGGGCCATCTCGACGCCCTGATCGCCAATGCCAAGAAGCTGCTGGGTGAGGGTTATGCCTACATCCACAACTTTGCCCTGACCGAGCAACTAGAGGATTGCCGCAATGACCTGACCGAGTTCGGCGTCATCTTCGACTCCTGGTTTTCGGAAAAATCGCTATTCGACACCGAGCTGGTGGATCGCACCGTCACCACCCTGGAAGAACACGACCATATTTACCTGCAGGATGGCGCGAAGTGGTTCCGCTCCACCCATTTCGGCGACGAAAAAGACCGCGTGGTGCAGCGCGAAAATGGCCTCTACACCTATTTTGCCTCCGACATCGCCTATCACCTGAACAAGTACGAACGCGGCTTCGACCGCATCGTTAACGTCTGGGGTGCGGACCACCATGGCTACGTTCCCCGCGTCAAAGGCGCTCTGACCGCACTGGGTCTGGATGCCGATCGCCTGACTATTGCTCTGGTTCAGTTTGCTGTGCTGTGGCGCGGAGCGGAAAAACTACCCATGTCAACGCGCAGCGGCAATTTCGTCACCTTGCGCGAGTTGCGCGAGGAAGTCGGCAACGATGCCGCGCGGTTTTTTTACGTATTGCGCAAAAGCGACCAGCACCTCGACTTCGACCTGGAACTGGCCAAATCTCAAAGCAACGAGAACCCGGTGTATTACATCCAGTATGCTCATGCCCGAATCTGCAGCGTACTGGCGCAATGGGGGGGCGATGCGGCAGAACTGGCCGATGCGGAAACCGGCACACTGAACGGCCAGCACGAGCTTGCCCTGATGAGCCTGTTGAACGACTATGCGGGTATTGTGGAAAGTGCGGCCAGGGAACTTTCCCCCCACCTGATCGCCTATTACCTCAAGGATCTGGCTGGCGAGTTTCACAGTTACTATAATGCGGAGCAGTTTTTGGTCCCGGACAACCGTCTGCGACTAGCCCGTCTGGCGCTGATTACCTCCGTCCGGCAAGTGTTGCGGAACGGGTTGACGCTGCTTGGCGTCAGCAGCCCGGAAAAAATGTAGATGGGGTCACTTTGATGAGCCGCGATTACAAAAAACCTGACCGTCCTTCCTCCAGAAAAAGGGGCGGCTCATTATTTACGGGCATCCTGATCGGGCTGATAGTCGGTCTCGCCGTAGCGATCGGCGTCGCTCTGACCATTAACTTCAGCCCCAAGCCCTTCGTCAGCCGAGACAAAAGGCCCGAGGAAGCCACCCAGGTACCGACAAAAAATGACGGCGACGCACCAAAGACTGCGCCAGCCGAAGTGGCCGGCATAAATGGCAAGCCCGCCGACAAACCCCGGTTTGATTTTTATACCATCCTGCCGGGTAGTGAGGAGCCAGTGTCGGAACAGGAAATCAAACAGGCCACAAAGCAGGGAAACGCCGCAAAGGAGAATTATTTCCTTCAAGTCGGTTCATTTCAAGCCGCAGCCGAAGCCGACAACATGAAGGCGCGCCTTGCCCTTCTCGGCTTGGAGGCGGTCATCCAAACTACCGACATCCCCGACAAGGGGGTCTGGCACCGGGTACGCATCGGCCCTTTTACCAACATCGAGGACATGAACCGCTCTCGCACCTTGCTCACACAGAGCGACATTCCATCCAGCCTGGTCAAGGTTAAAGAACTCTTATCACATTAACTTTCTAAAATAGTTTATTTACTCTGGAGTAGACAACATGAGCTTTACCCTTTTCCTCCGTGCCTTTTCACTGCGTATTTTCCTGGCCATTGCTGTATCACTGGTCGGGTTCACTGCAAAAGCAGAACTCCATCCCGGCAAGGAATATGAATTACTCTCCCCGCCTCAAGCGGTTGAAACCGGGAAAAAGATCGAGGTTCTGGAAATTTTTGCCTACACTTGCCCGCATTGTTTCAACCTCGAGGCGGATATCAACAAATGGGCGAAACAGCTCCCCAAGGACGTCGAGTACCGTCGGCTACCGGCGATTTTCAGCGACTCCTGGATGCCTTTTGCCAAGGTATTTTATACTTTCGAAGCCATGGGGCTGACCGAGAGGCTGCACGGCGAATTTTTCAATGCCATTCACGTCCATCACGTTCGCTTCGATAGCGACAATGCCATCTTTGACTGGGTTGAAAAACAGGGCATCCCCCGCAAGGGCTTTATCGAAATTTATTCTTCCTTCTCCATCCAGAGCAAGGTCTTGCGTGCCAAGCAACTTATCCGTGCCTATGGGGTTAGTGGTGTTCCCACGGTTATCGTGGATGGCAAATATCGCACCTCCGTATCCAGCACCGGCAGCCCTGCCGGCTTGCTGTCGGCTCTCGACCAGTTGATCAAGCAGGCGCGGCGGGAGCGCGGCGGCAAGTAGGCACAAACCAGCCGGCCATGAGCATTTCCGTCATTCTGATCGACGACCACCCGCTGTTTCGCAAGGGGTTGTCGCACCTGCTCGAGGCCCGGGAAGAAGGAATCACTGTTGCCGGGCAGTTTGCCGAGATAGGGGGCGTCCTCGACTGGCTTAGGGACGGAGGACGTGCGGAAGTTGCCTTGCTGGATCGTAACTTGCGCGACGAGGACGGCCTGACTCTGGTTCCCGAACTGAAGCGATATGGCATCAGGGTGATCATGCTGACCGTAGCGGATGAAGCCCACGAAATCCGGGAGGCCATAGAGCGAGGTGTTGACGGCTATGTATCCAAAACCAGCGAACCGGCTCAAATTCTTCAGGCAATATCTACTGTCGCGCGGGATTCTGGGTTGCCCCATTCTCCCGTCATGGATGAAACCACGCAGGAAAAGCTGGCCTCGGATGTCGGCAGCAAGCTTACAACCCGCGAACTGGAAATCGTCGGTTTGGTTGCACACGGCATGAGCAACAAGGCTATAGGCGATGAACTGGGTCTTTCAAACAACACCGTACGCAACCACCTGGGCAGCATCCTGGAAAAGCTCGGGCTCGCCAACCGCGTGCAGGTCGCCACCTTTGCCCTGAAACAGGGTATCGGCAGATAAGTCCGGCGCGTGGGAGCGACCTCCTGGTCGCGAATTCAGCAATTCGCGACCAGGAGGTCGCTCCCACAATGGCTTGGTTTCGCTACTGAATAAAGCCTTTTTCAAGCAATTCCGCTGTCAACGCGAAATAATCTTTTGCCCCTTGGCTGTGGGGTGCAAAATCAAACACGCTCTTGCCATGCTCCGGGCTTTCCGCCAGGCTGACGTTTTCCGCGATGCGGGTTTCGCACAAGGAGTCGCCGTAGCGCTCCTTCAGCTGCCCATAAACGCGATGGGAAAATTTTCTGCGGGAATCGAAGCGGGTTACCACCACCTTGCGTTCAATGCCGCGCTTCATCCCCCTCTCCAGAACGTTTAATGCGGCATCCAGCCGCGCCACCCCTTGCATGGAAAGATAATCGGCTGACACCGGGATCAACACCCGGTCGGCCGCAAAAATTGCATTCAAGGACAACACGCCAAGCATCGGGCAGCAGTCGATCAAAATCGGAATGTCCTCCCATGCCAGGCTTTCCTGCAAACCGTCGCGCAGGCGCGATGCGATGCGGGTGCTTTTCCCATATAGCGCATCAATTTTCGACAACTCCAGATGACCTGGAATCAGCCGCATTCCACCACCGGCCTCACGCACCAAGCTCGACAATGAAGTCCCCTCGCGGTAAAACGCCGCGACAGTCTCATCCCGGTTTTCTGCGAGGATGCCGCACGAAAGCGTCAGATGCGCCTGGGGATCGAGATCAATCGCGATTGGCCGTTTTTCCAGATGAGCCAGTGCAGCCGACAGATTCAGGGTGGTAGTGGTTTTGCCCACCCCGCCCTTCTGGTTGAAGACCGCTATCACAGCCATGTTCTTGCCCCCGCTATTCCACTGTGACCGATTTGGCCAGATTTCTGGGCTTGTCCACGTCAGTTCCTTTTTGCAAGGCGGCATGATAGGCCAGCAACTGTAGCGGCACCGTGTACAGGATTGGGCTCAGCAGTCCGGCATGCTCCGGCAGCTTGATCAGGTGGATACCTTCCTGTGCTTGCATCTGGCTACCTTGGTCAGCAAGCACGTACAGCTCGCCGCCGCGAGCGCGGACTTCCTGCAGGTTGGATTTCAGTTTTTCCAGCAAGGCATCGTTGGGGGCAATCGCGACCACCGGCATGTCGCTGTCGACCAATGCCAGTGGGCCGTGCTTTAGCTCGCCCGCCGGATAGGCTTCGGCATGAATATAGGAGATTTCCTTCAGCTTCAGCGCGCCTTCCATGGCGATCGGGTAATGCAGCCCGCGCCCAAGAAACAGGGCGTGCTGCTTGAACGCCATGCGCTCCGCCCAAAGCTCGATCTGCGGCTCGAGCAGCAGCACCTGGCTGACCATCGCGGGCAGGTGGCGCAGTGCCTCGAGGTGCGCCTTTTCCTGCGCGGCGCTAATGCGGCCACGCAGCTTGCCCAGCACCAGCGCCAGCAAAAGTAATGCGGTCATTTGGGTGGTGAAGGCTTTGGTAGAGGCAACGCCAATTTCAGGGCCCGCACGGGTCAGAAAGCGCAGCCCCGATTCGCGTACCAGCGCGCTTTCAGGGGCGTTACATATCGACAGGCTATATGCGTGACCGAGGGATTTGGCATGCTTTAGCGCCGCCAGGGTATCCGCTGTTTCGCCTGACTGTGAAATCGTCACGATCAGCGCATTGGGATTGGGCACGCTGTCGCGGTATCGGTATTCGCTCGCCACTTCAGCACTGCATGGAATTCCCGCAATACTCTCAAGCCAGTAGCGCGCCACCATCGCGGCGTGAAAGCTGGTACCGCAGGCAAGGATGGTTACACTGTCGACCGCGCTGAGCACTTTACTCGCTTGATCACCGAATATTGTCGGGTTGAGGTCGCCATAGCTCAGTGTCTCCTCCAGCGTTTCCGCCAAGGCGCGCGGCTGCTCGAAAATTTCTTTCTGCATGTAGTGCCGGTAGCTGCCCAGCTCCGCCCGTTCCGCGCTGAGTTCGCTGATTTGCACCTGCCTGGATACCGGCTTGCCGCTCCGGTCAACAATCCTGAAGTCGAGCAGGCCGATCTCCGCCACATCGCCCTCTTCCAGGTAAACCACTTTTTGCGTAACCGGCAGTAATGCCGAAACATCGGAAGCGATGAAGTGCTCCTCGATGCCAATGCCGATCAACAGCGGACTGCCCTCGCGTGCGCACACCAGGCGATTCGGCTCATCGGCACAGATCACGCCAATCGCGTAGGTACCCTTGAGTTCGGCGACGGCCTTGCGGGTGGCCTGGAACAGATCTTTTCCCTGGTGGAAATGGAAATGAATCAAATGAGCGATAACTTCGGTGTCGGTATCGGAAGTGAATGGGTACCCGATTTCGCTTAACCGCTGGCGCAACACTTCGTGATTTTCGATAATGCCATTGTGCACAACGGCGAGTGATTCCCCACTGACATGGGGGTGAGCGTTACGTTCGCTGGGGTTGCCATGAGTAGCCCAGCGAGTATGGGCAATGCCGAGGCTGCCATGCGTTTCCCGGATTTTTATTTCCGCTTCCAGCTCGGCCACGCGCCCGGGCTTCCTTACCCGAGTGAGCCCGCCATCGACCACCACGGCCAGACCCGCCGAATCGTAGCCGCGATATTCCAGCCGCCTCAAACCTTCCAGCAGGATAGGCACAACATTGCGCTGCGCTACAGCACCGATGATTCCACACATGGCTAAATCCCTGTTATGAGTGAGGTATGAGAAGTGAGCCTGGTAGGGTGGGCACGCCTTTGTGCCCACGCGGAAATACGCCACGCTGACTGCGTGGGCACCCCTACTTGACTTGCTTAACCGGTCGTTTCCAGCTTGGAATTGTAACCTGCTTTGCCCGCGACAGAGTGAGTTGCTCCGCCGGCGCATCCCGGGTGATCGTCGCCCCCGCGCCGATGGTCGCGCCCTTTCCTACGGTGACCGGGGCTATCAGCTGGGTGTCTGAACCGATGAACGCATCATCCTCGATGACCGTCCGGTGCTTGTTGGCGCCATCATAGTTGCAGGTAATGGTGCCGGCGCCGATATTCACGTTTTTTCCTACCGTGGTATCGCCAATATAACTCAGGTGGTTGATCTTGCTGCCACGATCAACCTGGCTGTTTTTCAGCTCGACGAAATTACCAATATGTACAGCTTCCGCCAGTACGGTACCAGGACGGATACGGGCAAACGGTCCGATGCGTCCATTGTCTCCAATTTGCGCCTCTTCGATCAGGCTGAATGGCGCAATTCTGGCCCCCTCACCGACACTGACATCACGCAGTACGCAGTGGGCTGCGACCGCGACATTATCCCCCAAAACCACCCTGCCTTCAAAAACACAGTTGACGTCGATGCTGACATCCCTGCCGCAGACCAATTCACCGCGCACGTCGATGCGCTTTGGATCCATCAGCCGCACGCCCCGCTCCATCAGCCTGGCGGCCACTTCATGCTGGTGCAGACGCTCCAGGTGCGCCAACTGAGCGGCGCTGTTGACCCCCATCACCTCCCAGTGGTGGCCAGGGTGGCAAGCGTTCACTCTCACACCATCGGCCACGGCCATGGCGATAACGTCGGTCAGATAATATTCTCCCTGGGCATTGTCGTTGCGCAAAGCACTCAGCCATTTTTTCATCTGCGCAGTGGGTAGCGCCATGATGCCCGTATTCACTTCGCGTATGGCGCGCTCGGCTTCGCTCGCATCTTTATGCTCCACGATGAATTTCACCTGGCCTTCTGCATCGCGCACGATGCGGCCATACCCCTCAGGGTTCGGCAACGATACCGTCAGCAAACCCACCGAGTCGCCATTCATTGCCTCCAGCAGTATACGTAACGTACCGACGGAGATCAGAGGTACGTCGCCATACAGGATCAGGGTCGCTCCGTCATCATCCAACTCTGCCGCAGCCTGCTGCAATGCATGGCCGGTTCCAAGTTGCTGCACCTGATTGACCCAAGTGATATCACTGTCTGCGAATGCCTGCGGCACGGCCTCGCCACCATGCCCATAAACCACCAGCAATTTGGCGGGGCCAAGTTCTCGCGCGGCGTTGATGACATGCCCGAGTAATGGACGGCCTGCAAGCGGGTGCAGAACCTTCGGGCGGGCGGAATGCATACGAGAACCTTTTCCGGCCGCCAATATAACGATGTTCAGCTTGGATAGCATGAGGTTGTATTGCCCTATAAAAAAATGGCAGCCTTAAAGGCTGCCATTTTCACACATTACCGACACAGCCGCACCATCATTACCTTTGCTTGCGTAGTCGTTGAATTGCATGCAACTGCGCAACCGCTTCGGCCAACTCGGCCTCTGCCTTGGCATATTCGATCGCCGCTGAGCGATTACGCATAGCCTCCTCAGCTCGCTGCTTGGCTTCTTGGGCCTTGACCTCATCCAAGTCCCTGCCGCGTACCGCAGTGTCGGCAAGGATGGTCACCACCGATGGTTGAACCTCGAGCAAGCCGCCGGAAACGTAGATCAATTCCTCTTCGTCGCGATCGGGCAGCTTGAGACGAACCGAGCCCGCCTTGATTCGGGTAATCAGCGGCGCATGGCGAGGGTAAATGCCCACTTCGCCCATTGCGGCCGGGGCAACGAGGAATTCTACCACTCCCGAGAAAAGTGAGCTTTCCGCACTGACTACGTCCACATGCATTGTCATTGCCATGGTTGATTTGCCTTAAATGGTTTTTGCTTTTTCCACGACTTCGTCGATGGTGCCAACCATGTAGAAGGCCTGCTCCGGCAGGTGATCGTAATCACCGTTGACGATGCCCTTGAAGCCCGCGAGCGTATCCTTGAGCGGCACGAACTTGCCGGGGGAGCCGGTAAACACCTCGGCAACGAAGAATGGCTGAGACAGGAAACGCTGAATCTTGCGCGCACGGGATACCGCCAGCTTGTCTTCCGGAGCAAGTTCATCCATGCCCAAAATCGCAATGATGTCGCGCAATTCCTTGTAGCGCTGCAACGTGGATTGCACGCCACGGGCGACATTGTAATGCTCCTCGCCCACCACCAGCGGATCAAGCTGGCGGGAGGTGGAATCGAGTGGATCCACTGCGGGGTAGATACCCAATTCCGCCACTTGCCGCGACAGCACCACGGTTGCATCCAGGTGGGCAAAGGTGGTGGCTGGAGACGGATCGGTCAAATCGTCCGCAGGCACGTACACTGCCTGGATGGAGGTAATCGAGCCCTTTTTGGTCGAGGTAATGCGCTCCTGCAAGCGGCCCATTTCCTCCGCCAGGGTAGGCTGGTAGCCCACTGCGGAAGGCATCCGACCCAGCAGCGCGGACACTTCGGTGCCGGCCAGGGTAAAGCGGTAAATGTTGTCCACGAACAGCAGCACGTCGCGGCCTTCGTCGCGGAAGAATTCCGCCATGGTGAGGCCGGTCAAGGCCACGCGCAGACGGTTGCCAGGCGGTTCGTTCATCTGGCCGTAAACCAGTGACACCTTATCCAGCACGCCGCCTTCTTTCATTTCGTGGTAAAAGTCGTTTCCCTCGCGGGTGCGCTCACCGACGCCGGCGAAAACCGAATAGCCGCTGTGCTCGACCGCGATGTTGCGGATCAGCTCCATCATGTTCACGGTCTTGCCCACGCCGGCACCGCCGAACAGGCCGACCTTGCCACCCTTGGCGAACGGACAAATCAGGTCGATCACCTTGATGCCGGTTTCGAGCAGATCGGTGGAAGGCGACAGCTCGTCGAAGGCGGGGGCTTTGCGATGAATCGCCCAGCTTTGCTCATTCCCGATCGGGCCCTTGTCGTCCACCGGTTCGCCCAGCACGTCCATGATGCGGCCCAGGGTCTTGATGCCGACGGGTACGGTAATCGGTGCCCCGGTATTGGTGACTCCCATCCCGCGACGCAAGCCGTCCGTTGTGCCCATGGCGATAGTTCGCACCACGCCATCGCCCAGTTGCTGCTGCACTTCTAGCGTCAGGCCCACGTCAGGCAATTTCAGCGCATCGTAAACCTTGGGCAGAAATTCGCGCGGGAATTCTACGTCCACCACCGCACCGATAATCTGCACGATTTTACCTTGGCTCATCATCACTTCCTTAATAAATACAATTCGTTCGAAACAAGTAGATCAAAACAAGCGCCCTTTCGCGTGTGTTGTTCCGCTTCAGCGGAATACAACCACGGTGAAGACCCTTGCGATCTCACGTTTGCTCCCTCTCCCGCTTGCGGGAGAGGGTTGGGGAGAGGGCGCTGTTTCCGCGTGGGCACAAGAACGGAGCCCACCCTACATTAAACCGCAGCGGCACCCGCCACGATTTCGGACAGCTCCTTGGTGATGGCCGCCTGACGGGTTTTGTTATAGATCAGCTTGAGCTCATCAATCACGTTTCCGGCATTGTCCGAAGCAGCCTTCATCGCCACCATCCGGGAGCTCTGCTCGGAGGCAATGTTTTCTGCCACCGCCTGATAAATCAGGGTCTCGATATAGCGCACCAGCAGCTCGTCAACGACCTGCTTCGCATCTGGTTCGTAAATATAGTCCCAGTGCCCGCTCGCGCTCCCCAACGCTTCGCCGCTAATGGGCAGGAGCTGCTCCATCACCGGTTCCTGCTTCATGGTATTTACAAAGCGGGTGAAACAGATATGCAGCGCGTCGATGCGGCCATCATTGTAGGCGTCGAGCATCAATTTAACCGGCCCGATCAGCTTCTCCATTTGCGGCGTATCGCCCAGATGTGTCGCTTGCGACAGAACACTGGCGCCGATACGCTGCATGAAACCCAGCGCCTTGTTGCCAATGGCGCAAACTTCGACGCCCTGCTTGCCGCCTTCCCATTCCTTCATCCTGGCCAGGGCCATGCGCAAAACATTGGTGTTCAGGCCACCGCACAGCCCCTTGTCCGAGGTCACCACGATCACCCCGATACGGCTCGGGTTCTCGCGCTTCACCAGAAAAGGATGTTTGTATTCCGGGTTGGCATGGCTCAAATGGGCCGCTACATTGCGGATTTTCTCCGCATAGGGTCGGGCCGCGCGCATCCGCTCCTGCGCCTTGCGCATTTTGGAAGCCGCCACCATTTCCATGGCTCGGGTGATCTTCTGGGTATTCTGGACACTCTTGATCTTGGTCCGAATTTCTTTACCACCAGCCATCAGTCAACTCCGCTGTTAATACGCCTGCGCTCAATAAACAGCGCTGGCTTTGAAATCATCGATCGCCGCGCTCAACGCTTTTTCTGCCTCAGCGTCCATTTCCTTGGTTTCTTCGATCTGATCTCGCAGCGCTTTGTACTTGCTCTTGATGAACGCGTGCAAAGCCGCCTCGAAGGCCAACGCCTTTTTCACATCGACATCGTCAAGATAACCCTTGTTCACCGCAAACAGCGTGAGCGCCATGTCTGCCACGGTCATCGGGGCGAACTGGGCCTGCTTCATCAGCTCAGTCACCATTTTGCCGCGTTCCAGTTGCTTGCGGGTTGCCTCGTCAAGATCGGATGCAAACTGGGCAAAGGCAGCCAATTCGCGATACTGCGCCAGCGCCATGCGAATGCCGCCACCGAGCTTCTTGATCACCTTGGTCTGAGCCGCACCGCCGACGCGGGACACGGAAAGACCGGCGTTGATTGCAGGGCGAATGCCGGCGTTGAACAAATCTGTTTCCAGGAAGATTTGGCCATCGGTAATCGAGATCACGTTGGTTGGCACGAACGCCGAGACGTCGCCGGCCTGGGTTTCAATAATCGGCAACGCAGTCAGCGACCCAGTCTTGCCCTTCACGCCGGAACGCTTTTCCACGTCTTCCGCATTGATCCGTGCAGCCCGTTCCAGCAGACGAGAGTGCAGGTAGAATACATCACCCGGGTAAGCCTCACGGCCCGGCGGACGGCGCAGCAACAGGGAAATCTGCCGGTAAGCCCATGCCTGCTTGGTGAGGTCGTCATAAATGATCAGGGCATCCTGTCCGCGGTCACGGAAGTATTCGCCCATCGAACAACCCGAATAGGGCGCAATGTACTGCATTGCCGCCGAGTCGGAGGCGGTTGCGGCAACCACGATGGTATGGCCCATGGCGCCGTGCTCTTCCAGCTTGCGCACTACGTTGATAATGCTCGACGCCTTCTGGCCGATAGCCACGTAGATGCAGACTACGCCAGTGCCCTTCTGGTTGATGATGGCATCCACGGCTACGGCGGTTTTGCCGGTTTGACGGTCACCGATAATCAGTTCGCGCTGGCCGCGACCGATCGGCACCATGGCGTCAATCGACTTGAGGCCGGTTTGTACCGGCTGGGACACGGACTGGCGAGCGATAACACCGGGAGCGATTTTTTCGATCGGGGATTTCTCGGTGGTGTTGATCGGACCCTTGCCGTCGATCGGCTGGCCCAATGAGTTCACGACGCGGCCCATCAGCGCTTCGCCGACTGGCACCTCAAGGATGCGGCCGGTACATTTGACGGTGTCGCCTTCGGTAATGTGTTCGTACTCTCCCAGCACTACGGCGCCGACCGAGTCGCGCTCAAGGTTGAGCGCAAGACCGAATGTGTTGCCGGGAAACTCCAGCATCTCACCCTGCATGGCGTCACTCAGGCCATGAACCCGGACGATACCGTCGGTCACCGATACCACCGTCCCCTGGTTACGCGCCTCAGCCGTCGTGGCCAGGTTTTCGATTTTGCTCTTGATCAGTTCACTGATCTCAGACGGATTCAACTGCATGATTTCCCCTTAACTTTTGAGCGTAAACGCCATGTTCTGTAATTGGCCGCGCACCGACGCGTCAATCACGACGTCTCCCGCCACGATTCTGATGCCGCCGATAAGTTCGGGGTCCAGGGTTATGGTCGCTTCAACTTTGCGCTTGTATTTGGATTCCAGGCGACGCACGACATCTTCTTTCTCTGCGTCGCTCAGAGGATAGGCACTGAAAATCTCGGTGTCCATGACGCCGCCGTGCAATGCCCGAAGCAGTTCGAACTGCTCGCGAATGACGGGCAACAAAGTCAGCCGACCATTCTCCAGCAGCAGTTGCACCATGTTGACGCCTTGTGCATCGAGACTCTTTTCGCACACCGCGAGAAATGTGGTTCTCTGCTGCTCCGCCGTCAGCCGGGGGTTACCGATCACCACTTGCATCTGCGGGTCGCTCACAACCGTTGCCGCGAACTCCAGCATCTGCGACCATTTGTCGAGTGAGCCACCCTGCTCGGCGATGCGATATACCGCTTCAGCGTAAGGCCTGGCTATGGTAGTGACTTCTGCCATGATGTCCCTATAGCTCGCTCTTGATCGAAGTCAACAGCTCGGCATGAGCCTTGGCATCGATCTCGCGGCGCAGAATTTTCTCCGCGCCGGCTATCGCCAGATCGGCGACCTGCTGGCGCAAACTTTCCTTGGCGCGATGGACTTCCTGCTCTATTTCAGCCTTGGCTCCAGCAACGAGACGGTCGCCTTCTCCCTTGGCCTGTCCTTTGGCTTCCTCAACGATCTGGGTTGCGCGCTTCTCCGCTTGGGCGATCACGTCAGCCGCCTTCTGCTTGGCCTCATGCATGCCCTCGGTAGCGTGGCGGGAGGCCAGCTCCAGTTCGTGCTTCCCGCGTTCACCGGCAGCCAAGCCATCGGCAATCAACTGCTTGCGCGCGGTCAACACTTGCATGATGGGCGGCCATACGAACCTCATGCAGAACCAGACGAACAGGATGAACATGATCGTTTGCCCGAGAAGGGTTGCATTGATATTCATGCATGAACCTTTCTTGTATTAGGAATGATAATTCGCCTTAGCCCGCAACCGCAAACAGGACGTACATGGCGATACCCACGGCAATCATCGGCACCGCATCAACCAAGCCCATGACCACGAAGAACTGGGTGCGCAGCATCGGAATCAGCTCGGGCTGGCGTGCGGCTCCTTCGAGGAACCGCCCACCCAGAATGCCGATACCGATGGCCGCGCCCAGTGCGCCCAGACCCATCATGATCGCGCCAGCGATGAAAAGCAGTGCATGTTCCATTGTGTATCTCCTGGTTAAATTAAAAAGTAAGTGGCTCAGTTCGTTAATGGTGTTCCTGATGGGCCATATCCAGGTAAACCACGGTTAGCGTCATGAAAATGAACGCTTGTAGCGTCACGATCAGAATGTGGAAAATCGCCCATCCCAGAGAAAGCACGATCTGCGAACCGAACAGAAGTGTGCTGCCAAAAGTTACGCTCGCCCAGGAGGCGCCCATGAGCGCGATCAGGATAAAGATCATTTCACCTGCATACATGTTGCCAAATAACCGCAGTGCCAAAGAAATCGGTTTGGCAATCAGGTTCACGCCTTCCAGAAAGAGGTTGGCTGGCAAACCAAATTTACCGAATGGCTGCAGCGTCAATTCGCCCACGAATCCGCCCAAACCTTTCATCTTGATGCTGTAATACACCACCAGCACAAACACCCCGATGGACATGCCAAACGTGGCATTGGGGTCGGTCGTGGGGACAATTTTCAGGAACGGCAAGCCCGCCGCATGGGCGATCAAGGGCAGATAATCAATCGGCAACAGATCCATCAGATTCATCAATAGGATCCAGGCGAAGATCGTCAGGGCGAGCGGCGCCACCATGTCGTTTCTGGCGGTAAACGAACCGCGCACACTGGTATCGATGAACTCAACGATCCACTCGACAAAATTTTGTAGACCATTCGGCGCGCCCGCCGTGGCTTTTTGCGCTGCGCGCGCAAAAATGAACAAAAACAATGCACCCAGGATAAAGGAGACGATAGTGGTGTCCAGGTTAATGGCCCAGAAACCCATTTCCTTAGCCTGCTCGACACTGTGCGCAATACCCCAGGTACCATCTGACAGCTTGCCAAAAGTCAGATTCTGCAAGTGGTGCCTGATATATTCCGAGGAGGTAAGCGTTTCGCCAGACATTGTTTATTTCTCTATTCCACTGAATATTGTCGAAACGACCAGGGTCAACTGCCCCAGAACAAAGCCGATCAGCAAAGGTGTCGGCATCAGTTTCAACCATCCCAATCCCGCTACTATCAGCAGCGCGACCATCAAAAAACGTTCCATACTGAAACGTACCAGCCAGGCCAACTCCTGACGTGCCTCTTGCACTGGCCGTTGCGCACCGGCATGCATGCACCAGGTCAGAAACAGGGCATTCGCCACCGCCACCGCGCCGCCAAAAAAAACCGCTATTGCAGCCTCTTTTCCCAGCAGGAAAAACAATAGCGATGCCATGGAAACCACCGAAACCGCTTGCAAGCTGACTATTCGGTATGCCCTGTCCATCTGCGAGTCGTTGTTAATAATGAGTCGCGATTTTAGTTAACTCTTGCCTGATGCGTCAATTTCTGTCCAGCATATTGACGCTTTGGTTGCGCCAGATCAATGAAAAAGTGTTGATAATGCCATTAAATAAGCTAATAAGGCAGGCTGCCAATAAATAATCCCGCGCACTCCCCCGTTTATTTTTCTCCCAGCCGACCAATAATACTGTCCAGTTGCTCCAGGCTGTCATAATTAATAATCAGCTTGCCCCGGCCCTTTTTCTGTGCTTTCAGCGTTACCACGGCGCCCAGTTTTTCTGCCAGGTCTTCCTGCAGCCTTAAAATATCCCGGTCGGGCTTGGCTTTGGGCTTTGCGTCAGGTCGTTGCTGACGCTGAACCAGTCTTTCCGCTTCGCGCACAGACAAGCCTTTACCCACGATCTCATTGGCCGCAGTAATTTGTCCCGCATTAGGCAGACTCAGTAGCGCTCTGGCATGCCCCATATCGAGTTGGCTGTGCATCAGCAGCTCCTGCACCGGTGGCGCCAGATTGAGCAGACGCAGCAGATTGCTTACTGCGCTACGCGAGCGCCCGACCGCTTCGGCGGCGAGCTGGTGGGTCATATCGAACTCGTTAATCAGGCGCTGGATTCCCGTGGCCTCCTCCAGCGGGTTGAGGTTTTCGCGCTGAATATTCTCGATCAGCGACATCGCCAATGCCGCCTCATCCGCCACCACCCGCACCAGCACCGGCACTTCCGACAAACCGGCGAGACTGGCCGCGCGCCAGCGCCGCTCACCGGCAATGATTTCATAGTTACCGGCAATCAGCGCCCTTGCCAGTATCGGCTGCATGATCCCCTGGGATTTGATGGACTCGGCCAACTCAACCAGTGACTCCCGATCCATGTGGGTGCGCGGCTGATATTTGCCGGGCTGGAGCTGATCCAGCTTCAAATTTTGCAGCCTATCTTTATTATTTTCTTCGCTGTCGCCAGCCAACAGCGCATCAAGGCCGCGCCCCAATCCCTTCATTTTTACCATTTCCCTCTCACTTTCTTGCCAGTTCACCAGCCAGCGCCAAATAGGCCAGAGCGCCTTTTGATGTCTTGTCGTGATACAACACCGGCACCCCATAGCTGGGCGCTTCCGCCAACCTGACATTGCGCGGAATCACGGTGCGGTATACCTTATCGCCGAAATGCCGTTGCAGTTGCTCCGACACCTGCTGCGCCAAAGTATTGCGCGGATCAAACATGGTCCGCAGCAGCCCCTCGATTTCCAGTTGCGGGTTAAGGCTAGCACGCACCCGTTTGATGGTCTGCACCAGATCGCTCAATCCCTCCAGGGCGTAATATTCGCACTGCATCGGGATCATCACCGCATGCGCAGCGCAAAGACCGTTCACCGTAAGCAGGTTGAGCGCCGGCGGGCAATCGATCAGCACAAAATCATAATCCGCCTCAATGCTGGCCAGGGCGCTTTTAAGGCGTTTTTCCCGGTGCGGCAAATCCACCAGCTCGACCTCGGCACCCGCCAGTTCGCGGTTGGCCGGGATCAGGTCAAACTTGCCGCACGTATTGGTAACACGCACCTCCGCGATACTCCTTTCCTCCAGCAGCACATGATATACCGTCTGCGTCAGGGCCATTTTGTCGACACCGCAACCCATGGTGGCGTTTCCCTGCGGATCAAGGTCGATCAGCAACACGCGGCGCTTGGTTGCCGCCAGGCTGGCGGCAAGATTGACCGTGGTGGTGGTTTTTCCCACCCCGCCTTTTTGATTTGTAATTGCGAGTATTTTTGCCATCACCCTACCCTAACCCTTTGCTACCATTTTGGTCGGTCGCAACAAAACCAGATGCCGTTCGGCATCCAGGCCCGGCACCTTGAGCGACTCTACGCCCTGTAACTCAACCGTAGCCGGCAATCGAGTCAACTCCTCATGGGGATAAATCCCCTTCATTGCCAACATCAGCCCCGTATCACTGCACAAATACAACGCCAAGCTGACGAATTCGGCCAAGTCGGAAAAAGCACGGGAAATCACCACATCGTATTTTTCTGTCGGCCGCCATGCCTCTACCCGTTCACAGACTACCGTCACGTTATTCAGGTTTAACTCCAGGCAGACTTGTCGAAGAAAACTGGTTTTCTTATGGTTGCTGTCCAACAGGGTAAGCTCCAGCGCCGGATTCGCCAGCGCCAAAGGAATTCCCGGCAGACCGGGCCCGGTTCCGACGTCGATGATTCGGCGCCCGACGAGGTGTGGCAAAACCGCCAGGCTATCGAGCAAATGCTGGATGATCATTTTTTGTGGGTCACGCACGGCTGTCAGGTTATAAACCTTATTCCATTTCTGCATGAGCGCCACATAGTTCAGCAAGCTCGATTGCGTCGCCGCGTCTAAATGCAGACCCATTTCCTCCAGGCCATCTGCTAATTTTTCTTCCAAGCTCATGCGATTTTTTTGTGGTCACTCATGTTCTGGCTTCGTTTCAAGTACACCAACAGCAATGAAATCGTCGCTGGGGTCACCCCGGAAATACGCCCTGCCTGCCCCAGTGTTTCAGGTTTGTGCTGGTTAAGTTTCTGTTGCGCCTCGATGGATAACCCATGCACCTCGCAGTAATCCAATCCGAGGGGCAGTACCATGGCCTCATAATGCTGGTGACGGGCGACTTCCTCCTGCTGGCGAGCGATATAACCCTGGTATTTGGCCTGGATCTCAACCTGTTCGGCCACCTTCGAGTCTCCGACTCCTACCCCGGCGCTCGGTAATGTCATCAAGTCGCGGTAGCTGACATCCGGTCGGCGCAGCAAGTCCAATAACGAATACTCCCGCTCGATACCCTTGCCTAACACCCTTTCCGCATCCTCCTGAGGCAGCAACTTCGGATTCACCCAGACGCTTTTCAGGCGTTCCTGTTCGCGCGCGATTGCCTCACTCTTTTCCTCGAAGCTCTGCCACCGCACATCATCGACCACGCCTAGCCGCCGCCCCGCTTCCGTCAAGCGCAAGTCGGCATTGTCCTCACGCAACATCAACCGGTATTCGGCACGGCTGGTAAACATGCGGTAAGGCTCGACCACACCACGGGTGACCAGGTCGTCCACCATCACGCCGAGATAGGCCTGATCCCGGCTTGGATGCCAGGCTTCTTTCCCCTGTACCGATAGCCCGGCATTGATGCCCGCCAGGATTCCCTGCGCTGCGGCTTCTTCATAGCCGGTGGTGCCATTGATCTGGCCGGCGAAGAACAGTCCTTGTATTGCCTTAGTTTCCAACGAGTTTTTCAGCCCGAGCGGATCGAAAAAATCGTACTCGATTGCATAGCCGGGGCGGGTAATATGCGCGTTTTCAAAGCCCCGGATTGAGCGCACCAACTCCACCTGCACATCGAAAGGCAGGCTGGTGGAGATGCCGTTGGGATAGATTTCGTGGGTACTCAACCCTTCCGGCTCAACGAAAATCTGGTGTGAGTCCTTGCCGGAAAAGCGCATGATCTTGTCCTCGATCGACGGACAATAGCGTGGACCCACTCCCTCGATCACGCCCGTATACAGCGGCGAGCGGTCCAGACCGCCACGAATAATGTCGTGAGTGCGCAGATTGGTCTGGGTGATCCAGCACGGTAATTGACGCGGATGCTGTGCGGAAGAGCCGAGGAAGGAAAATGCCGGCGCAGGGTCGTCGCCGGGCTGCTCCACCATCACCGAATAATCCAGGCTGCGGCCGTCGATACGTGGCGGGGTGCCCGTTTTGAAGCGCTTCACCGGTAATTGAAGCTCGCGCAGCCGTTGCGCCAAGGTGATCGAAGGAGGGTCTCCGGCGCGCCCGGCCGGGTAATTCGATTGCCCGACATGAACCAGCCCCGCCAGGAACGTACCCGCCGTCAACACCACTGACCTGGCCCGAAAGCGCAAGCCCAGCTGGGTGACCACGCCAACTACGCGGTCTTGCTCAAGAATCAGGTCATCCACCGCCTGCTGGAACAGCCACAGATTGGGTTGATTCTCCAACCGGCGCCGAATCGCTTGCCGATAAAGAACACGGTCCGCCTGTGCGCGCGTCGCCCTTACCGCCGGCCCCTTGCTGGAATTGAGAATGCGAAACTGGATGCCCGCTTCATCTGTCGCCGCGGCCATGGCTCCGCCCAAGGCATCGACCTCCTTCACCAGATGGCCCTTGCCGATACCGCCTATCGAGGGGTTGCACGACATCTGACCGAGCGTTTCGATGTTATGCGTCAACAACAGCGTTTTCAGGCCCATGCGGGCGCCGACCAGCGCGGCTTCCGTTCCGGCATGGCCGCCGCCGATCACGATGACATCAAATTGGGAGGGATAAAGCATGGGCAACCGGGTGTGCAAAATGAGTGCGAATCATAACCCAAAATAACTATTGTTTCACGTGAAACGCTATTTTCCGATACAGAAACGGGAAAATATCTCACCCAGCAAATCGTCCGATGTAAATTCACCGGTTATGCTGGAAAGAGCGTTCTGGGCCAACCGGAGCTCCTCAGCAAAAAACTCGACCCGGCCCTCACACGCAGCAGCCAGGTTCAATCGCTCCCCGGCTTCGCGCAACGCGCTCAGGTGGCGCGCGCGCGCCATGAATACACCCTCGCCGCCAGTCTGCCAGCCAGCGACTCGCAGCAGGTGCTCATGTAGCAAATCGATTCCTGCGCCAGTCTTGGCCGACAGGTAAATATCCGCAATTCCATCAGCGGCGACCATCCTGGGCTCTTGGCCGAGAAGATCGACCTTGTTGAATATACGAAGCAGCGGCAGGTCGGGCGGCAATTTAGCAATAATTTCCAGGTCGGCCGGCGCAATTCCTTTCGCCGCATCAATCAGGAGCACAGCCACGTTGGCTTGGTGTATCGCGCTCCAGGTATGGGCAATGCCGATTTTCTCTACTTCATCGTCGGTGTCGCGTAGCCCTGCGGTGTCAATGAAATGCAGCACCACGCCCTCGATTTCGATGTGCTGGCGGATCGCGTCACGAGTGGTTCCCGCCACAGGGGTGACAATTGCCACCTCCTCGCCAGCAAGCTGGTTAAGCAAACTGGATTTGCCCACATTCGGCTGCCCAATAAGGACAATATGCAAACCTTCACGTAACAGGTTACCCTGCTTTGCCTGACGGAACACCTTATCCAGCTGAGCGTTGATAACGGCCAGCTGATTTAGAGCGTTGGATTCCTCGAGAAAATCAATTTCCTCTTCCGGGAAGTCCAGGGTCGCCTCCACCAGCATACGCAGGTTGATCAGTGCATCTACCAACTGATGGATGGCATGGGAAAACTCTCCGCGCAGTGAGCGCATTGCGGTTTTGGCGGCCTCAGAGGTAGCAGCATCGATCAGGTCGGCCACGCTTTCCGCCTGAGCCAGGTCCATCTTGTCATTGAGAAAAGCGAGCCGGGTGAACTCACCCGGCTCGGCTGGGCGCGCGCCTAACTCCAGGCAACGTCCCAGCAACCGGCGCAACACCGCGTCGCCACCGTGGCCTTGCAGTTCGAGAACATCCTGGCCAGTATAGGAATAAGGGACGGGGAAATATAGGGCGATACCCTGATCGATCACCTCCCCATCTGCGGCCAGGAAATAGCTCAGCGTAGCGACGCGGGGAGCAGAGATTTTCCCCAGAAGATTCTGGGAAAAATCACGCAGGTCTTCGCCGGAAATTCGCACCACGCCGATGCCGCCGCGACCTGGCGCGGTTGCAATAGCGGCAATGACATCAGTGCTTGGCATGCCCCTTGGCGGCTGCTTTTGCCTGCTCAACACCATGTGTAACATACCATTGCTGCGCAATCGATAGCGTGTTGTTCACCACCCAGTACAGAACCAGTCCCGCAGGGAAGAAAAAGAAGAAAACGCTGAAGGCGATCGGCATGATCATCATCACCTTGGCCTGAATGGGGTCGGGTGGCGTCGGATTAAGCTTGGTCTGGATGATCATGGTGATCCCCATTACGATCGGCAAGATGTAATAAGGGTCGGGAGCGGACAAATCGTGGATCCACAGCATGAACGGTGCTTGGCGCATTTCGACGCTATTCAGTAGCGCCCAGTAAAGCGCGATGAATACCGGGATCTGTACTACGACCGGCAGACAACCGCCAAGCGGGTTGACCTTCTCGGTCTTGTATAGCTCCATCATAGCCGTGTGCAACCGCTGACGGTCATCGCCGTATTGCTCCTTGAGTTTTTGCAGCTTAGGCCCGAGCACGCGCATTTGCGCCATGGAGCGGTAGCTTTTTGCAGACAGCGGATAGAAAGCCAGTTTGATCAGGATAGTTAATAGGATAATGGCCAGACCCCAGTTTTGAACCAGCTTGTTAAGCAACGCCAAGACCCAGAACAGCGGTGCCGAAATCACAGTCAGCACACCGTAATCTACGGCCAGATCCAGTCCGGGGGCAACCTTACTCAGGTGATCCTGTTCCTGTGGTCCGGCATAAAGAGGCACGGTTATTTTCTTCATGCTTCCTGGCTCAATCGAGCCTAACGGCAGAACCATACCTACATCGTAAATATCATCTCCCAGTTTTTTCGCATAATATTCACGTGGTTGATCGTTGGCGGGCAACCATGCGCTGAGGAAATAAAGCTGGATCATGGCGACCCATCCGTCATTACTTTGCTTGGGATAGGTCGCTTTGTCCTTCGCAATGTCGGAAAAGCTGATTTTATGGAATTTTTCTTTGTCCGTATAAATAGCAGGTCCGGTATAAGTTGTGATGAACTTCGGGTCCCCGGTCGGAGGCTGACCATTTCTTACCAACTGAAAATAGGAATGGGGCTCCAGTCGAATTGTGCTGCCATTATGTATTTCGTAAGTCACATCAACCACATAGCTACCTTTGAAAAAGGTGAACACCTTGTCCACCTTGATACCATTCTCACCCGTCCAAGTCAGCTTTACCTGTACGTCATTCGCCCCTTCTGCGAGTTTATAATGGGTTGCAACCGCAGAAAATAGCGTTTTATGTGTTGGCAAATCATTGCCGATCAGACCCGATTGAGCGATGTAGAGGTGTTTCGGATCATCTTCCAGCAAGACAAGGTTTTTGCTTTTATCCTGGGTATCATGATGCTTCAGCAATTCCAGCCTGCGCACATCACCGCCAAGGGTATCAATTTCGGCATAAATCAAATCTGTTTGTACCTTTACCCGTTCTCCTGTTTGCAGCGGTCCGCCAAAGTCCTTGGTAGGGGCATCAACCGCTCGAGTAGCTCGAGTAGTGGGAGTCGGCGTTTGTGCGACACCCGCTTTTTTATATACGACTTGACCAACCGGAGCAGGATGCTGTTCCTTTTGCCAGGCATCCCATAACATCAGAATAGAAAAGGAAAAAACAATGAAAAGTATTAGACGTTGGGTGTCCATGTTGCCTCAATCATAATTAGGGTATCGGATCATATCCGCCCGGATTCCGGGGGTGACAACGGCAAAGCCTTTTTATTCCAAGCCAGCCGCCTTTGAAAGCGCCGAACTTGGCTAATGCTTGGCAAGAGTATTCGGAACAAGTCGGAGTAAATCGGCAACGCGGCCCCAGCAAGGGGCTGATCGAATATTGATAAACCCGGATCAATCCAATAAACAAATGGTTCATTATCTTCGCACCAACCTTTTTTGCAGGTTATCCATTAGTCGCAAGAACTCTTCTTCTACCTGACGGAATGCATTCCCGGTAAAACTCCTGTGCGCCAAAACAACAATGTCCAAGCTGTCAAATAAATTCTGGTGTCGTCGGAAAATTTCTCGCAGACTGCGCTTGATGTAATTCCTGGTTGCTGCGTGAGTTGCCGTTTTTTTTCGGATAATACCGGTAAATCGTGGGTGATTCAGCGTGTTCGGTTTAGCTAATACACGTAAGTAATCACCATATACCTGACATTTAAACGAAAAAACGGATGAAATTTCATCCGTTTCTTTTAACCGTTTGCTTTTCTGAAAAGCATAGGTAGCAGGCACTGCTAAGCAACACTATACACTGAGTTTCGCCCGCCCCTTGGCGCGCCGTGCTCTAATCACGGCGCGACCGCCACTGGTTTTCATCCTCGCACGAAAACCATGAGTGCGTTTGCGTTTGACAACTGAAGGCTGATAAGTCCGTTTCATTATGTTACCCCAAAAACTTGTTTAGCTAAAACACGTAATTAGACTATCTTTAAGGTGTTTTTGTCAAACGATATTTATACTCTCATCCTGTGGATAAGTTTATCCAAAAAGTTTAGAATAACGACTTGTAGTTGGATTACCCTAACCTCTAATACTTAACCGAAACAATTCCAACGATATTTTATGGAAGCTTTTTGGATTACCCAATGGAAAGTTTTTGGCTTGATTGCGTAAATAAATTTAAAGAGGAGTTACCTCCCCAACAATTTAATACCTGGATCAAGCCGCTTAAGTTCGAATCATCGGACGGCATCCCTCGCCTGATCGCACCAAACCGCTTTATTCTGCAGTGGATTAAAGATAAGTTCCTGGTTCGCATTGAAGAAATGGCAGAAGCCCATTTTTCCGAACACTTGTCGCTGGTGCTTTCCCTACCTGACATCCCAGAAAATAACCCAATACCCCCCACAATAGTTGCAGCGGAAACACCCGTTCGAAAAAATTCAAAACCTGATCAATCCCGCCTCAACCCTCTCTTCACTTTTGCTAATTTTATCACCGGAAAAGCGAACCAACTTGCCCGAGCTGCCGCGATACAAATCGCTGAAAATCCAGGGACTGCTTACAACCCTTTGTTTGTCTACGGCGGGGTGGGGCTGGGTAAAACCCATTTAATACAAGCCATAGGCAATCTAGTCCAAGAACAAAATAGCAAGGCAAAAATCAGCTATCTACATGCGGAGCGCTATGTTTCTGACGTAGTACGCGCTTACCAGCATAAAGCTTTTGACGATTTCAAGCGATATTACCACTCTCTGGATCTGCTGTTAATTGACGATATTCAATTCTTTGCCGGCAAAAATCGTACCCAGGAAGAATTCTTTTACGCTTTTAATGCTCTGATTGAATCTCATAAACAGGTAATCATCACCTGCGATACCTTTCCAAGAGAAATCACGGGGATGGAAGATCGTCTTATATCTCGCTTCGGATGGGGGTTAACTGTTGCTATCGAGCCCCCTGAATTGGAAATGCGAGTAGCAATCTTGTTAAAGAAAGCCAGTGTCGAAGAAATAAAATTGCAAGAAGAAGTCGCTTTTTTTATTGCCAAACAGATCCGATCCAATGTCCGTGAACTGGAAGGCGCCCTAAAACGTGTTCTTGCTTATTCTCGATTCACCGGACATCCAGTCAACCTGGAATTAGCCAAAGAAGCGCTCAAGGATTTACTTGCTGTTCAAAATCGTCAGGTTTCCCTGGATAATATCCAAAAAACCGTTGCGGATTACTATAAAATAAAAATTTCTGAAATGTTTTCTCCAAAACGTTCCAGAAATGTGGCTCGGCCGCGACAAGTCGCAATGTCGCTCGCAAAAGAATTAACACAATTAAGCTATCCGGAAATTGGCGATGCATTCGGTGGACGGGACCACTCAACCGTTATACATGCTTGTCGAAAAATTATAGAGCTAAAAAAATCTGATCCCACAATTAACAGGGACTTTGAAATATTGTTGCAAATTTTACGCTGCTAATCATGTGGATTCAATGTGGATAAAGTCTGTTTTCTTCATGCGGAAAAAAATTAACACCATTTTATCCACAAACCTCAGCAATGTTGCCCACAACCTTACTGATACATTATCGTATTGATTAATAAAGTTAATTATAATTTATACAGATAATTAGTAAAGCTTACTATTATTCTTAGGGAATATATATGTTATTAATTCAAACAAACAGAGATGCCCTATTAAAACCACTTCAATCCGTAATTGGTATTGTAGAAAGACGACATACCATTCCCATTCTTTCCAATATTCTCATCGAAAAAACTGGGGAAAATCTATCAATTGTAGCCACAGACTTAGAAATACAGATTACAGCAACATCCATTTGTCAGGATGAACTTCCAGATTTTTCAATAACCACTTCAGCAAAAAAACTTCAAGATATCTGCCGTGCCTTTCCAGAGAGCTCCCAAATTTCACTGGAAAAAGATGATTCGAGACTGCAAATAAAAGTTGGGAAAAGCCAATTCAATCTTCAGACTTTGCCATCAAATGATTTTCCAAAATTAGTACCCTCCGGAGAAAATAGGTACTGTTTAAAAACAACTCAGAAAACCCTTAAATATCTACTAAATCTTGTTCAGTATGCAATGGCTCAGCAAGATATACGGTATTACCTGAATGGGTTATTACTAGTCGTAGAAAGCAAATTGCTGCGGGTTGTGGCGACAGACGGCCATCGTCTTGGTATGGCGTGTTCCCCACTGGAAAATATAGAGGATACTGAAGAAAGATCGCCCCAGGAGGTGATATTACCGCGAAAAACGGTTATAGAATTGATCAAGCTCCTTAGTGACAAGGATGAAGAAGTAACGATTGAAATTAGCCAAAACCAAACTCGTTTTTCTTTTGCCAATATAATTTTGGTATCAAAAATAGTAGAAGGGAGGTTTCCAGATTATAATCGAGTTATTCCTGCTGACTATCAGAACCACATTCAGATTGATCGTATACTCTTTTTACAATCTCTACAGCGTGCATCCATTCTTTCCAACGAAAAATTTCGCGGTGTTAGGCTAGTATTGACGCAAAATAGCCTGCGTACAATTTGTAATAACAGTGAGCAGGAAGAGGCGCAAGAGGAAATCGAAGTGAGCTATACTGGGGAACCGCTGGATATTGGTTTCAACGTTAATTATTTGCTAGATGTACTTACCAATCTAAACAATAATTCCATTACTCTCTCGTTTGGTGATGCCAACAGTAGCGGGCTATTTACTATCCCAGGTAATGAATATTTTAAATATGTTGTCATGCCAATGCGCATTTAGTTACCTGATTAGTCACATTCCTCAGCCAGCCCATCAATTGGGTATTTTGACCCCCAAAGAGGGCCGAACAAGATGGGTAAGCCCATCTTTTTGACTAGATTTCGTTTCAAAAGCTGGCCGGTTGCGCCTAGCTGAGGAATGTAAATAATCAGGTTTAGTTAAATTGTTTCACGTGGAACCTATAAATAATGTCTGAATATAATTCCGATAGCATCAAAATACTGAAGGGGTTGGAAGCTGTACGCAAACGACCCGGTATGTACATTGGAGATACTAGCGACGGTTCGGGATTGCATCACATGGTATTTGAGACCGTGGACAACTCTATAGATGAGGCGCTTGCCGGACATTGCAATGAGATAAAAGTAATTATTCATCCCGATAATTCTATCAGCGTCCACGACAATGGAAGGGGGATTCCCACCGGAATTAAGGAAGACGACGAATTTAAGCGGTCTGCAGCAGAAATTGTTATGACGGAATTACATGCTGGCGGAAAATTTGACAGTAATTCCTACAAGGTTTCCGGGGGCTTGCATGGTGTAGGGATATCCTGCGTCAACGCCCTTTCAAAATGGCTAAAATTAACTATTCGCCGTGATGGCCAAACGCATTTTATGGAGTTTCGCTGTGGCGCTCCGGTCGAACCACTAAAATTCATTGGTCAGACTGAAAAACATGGCACAGATGTACATTTCTTAGCAGATGCAGAAATATTTGGTTTAGTCGAATTTCACTATGAGATTCTAGCTAAACGACTGCGAGAACTGTCTTTCCTTAATAATGGCGTACACATTGAACTTGTTGACCAACGCACAGGAAAAAGCGATAACTTTGCTTTTAGTGGTGGAGTAAAGGGGTTTGTAGAATATGTAAACCGTAGTAAAGCCGTCCTGCACCCCAAGATTTTTTATGCAATGGGCGAGAAAGACGGCATGACCGTGGAAGTGGCAATGCAGTGGAATGATTCCTATCAGGAATCGGTGCAATGTTTTACTAACAATATTCCACAGCGCGATGGAGGAAGTCATTTAACTGGTCTGCGTAACGCGATGACGCGTACATTAAATACGTATATAGAACAAAGCGAGCAGGCAAAAAAAGCTAAGGTAGAAACTGCAGGCGATGATATGCGCGAGGGATTGACATGCGTTTTATCAGTAAAGATTCCGGACCCTAAATTTTCTTCACAGACAAAAGAAAAATTAGTTTCTTCTGAAGTGATGCCAATAGTACAAGAAATTGTTTCTGCGAAACTGTCAGAATATATGCTGGAAAATCCGAATGACGCCAAAATTATTTGCGGAAAAATTGTCGATGCTGCACGTGCTCGTGAAGCCGCTCGGAAAGCACGTGAAATAACGCGTCGTAAGGGAGTGCTGGATGGTATGGGGTTGCCAGGAAAACTAGCCGACTGTCAGGAAAAGAATCCAGCATTATCTGAGCTCTATCTGGTAGAAGGTGATTCTGCTGGGGGCTCGGCGAAACAGGGAAGGGATAGGAAATTTCAGGCGATTCTCCCCTTAAAGGGAAAAATTCTCAACGTCGAGCGAGCCCGTTTCGACCGGTTGGTGTCCTCCCAGGAAATCGCGACACTGATCATTGCTCTAGGTACAGGAATCGGCAAGGATGAGTACTCGGCAGAAAAACTGCGTTATCACCGCATTATCATCATGACCGACGCGGATGTGGATGGTTCCCATATCCGCACTTTGCTACTCACCTTCTTTTACAGGCAGATGCCGGAACTGGTAGAACGTGGCCACATCTACATAGCCCAACCCCCTTTGTACAAGGTCAAACATGGTAAGCAGGAACGCTACTTGAAGGACGACTATGAATTGAAGCAATATATGCTTCAAATGGCGTTGAGTGAGGCTGAACTGGTTACCGAGGGCGGCAAAGAACCGATAAGCAATGCCGCTCTTGAGGAAGTGGCCAAGGAATTTCTGCTGGCCGAAGCGATCGTCGAGCGCTTGAGCCGTATTATCGCAGAACCGATACTCTACGCCCTGCTTAAAAACATTGTGCTTGACCTAAGTGATCTTGCGTCTGCAAACGAAAGCGCTGAGCAACTTAAAAAAGCATTGGCTAACGAGCAATATACTGTTTCTGCTTACTATGATGAATCGACAGAAAACTGTCGACTGAAGGTCAGCAAGATGGTGCATGGCAATTTACAGATCAGCTATTTGGATCGGGACTTTCAGCAAAGCGGGGACTATGCACAGATATTGAAAACAGCTCAAATGCTGCATGGTTTGCTTAAAGAAGGGGCAAGCATCAAGCGTGGAGAACGATCCAAGCTTGTCAGCGAGTTTAAGGTTGCAATGGATTGGCTGCTGGAAGAAGTAAAACGCGGCTTGGGTATCCAGCGCTACAAGGGTTTGGGAGAAATGAACCCCGGACAACTTTGGGAAACAACTATGGATCCCCAGGTAAGACGGCTACTTAGGGTGCAGATTGAAGACGTAATAGCCGCAGACGAAATTTTTACCACTTTGATGGGCGACCAAGTTGAACCGCGACGTGCTTTTATCGAAAAAAACGCACTTGGAGCAAGAAACCTCGACATCTAATAACTCCCTGCCAAGCTGGGACATCTTCTGCGCCGTAGTTGATAATTACGGCGATATCGGCGTCTGTTGGCGGCTCGCCCGTCAACTGGTCGCCGAGCATGATCTCAAGGTTCGTCTCTGGACGGACGACCTGATCAGTTTTCAAAAGATTAACCCGGAAATTGACCCTCTCCTGCCGGTGCAAGTTTCCCGTGGCGTGGAAATTAAGCAATGGGCAGAATCCAACATGGCTGTTGAGCCGGCAGATGTGGTGATAGAAGCCTTCGCCTGCGAGCTGCCGGCTGCCTATGTGGCCGCGATGGCAAAGAACGGACGCAGACACGCCTGGGTAAATCTGGAATATCTCAGCGCCGAGGAGTGGGTCGACAGTCATCATGGCCTGCCCTCCCCTCACCCCCGGTTACCTCTCATCAAGCACTTTTTTTTCCCGGGGTTTTCCAAAAATACGGGGGGCTTGCTAGTCGAAAAAAACCGCTTGGAACAACGGGCTATTTTCCAGGCAGACATTAAACTACGCACCGCTTTCTGGCAGAAATTGGGTATCCCTGCCCCCGAAAAAAATGAAATCCGGGCTTCCTTGTTCTGCTACGGCAATAATTCAGCGTTAAGCCTGTTCACTGGCTGGGCGAAAGGTGCGACACCGGTCACGTGCCTGATTCCGGAAGGCGTGGCAACGACACAAATATCCGCTTTTTTTGGGGCGCCCCACCCGGAAGAGGGGAACCTTTTCAAAAAAGGGAGTCTTATTGTCAGGGTTTTACCTTTTCTGGAGCAGGATAACTATGACAAGCTCTTGTGGGCATGCGATTTTAATTTTGTACGGGGAGAAGATTCTTTTGTCCGCGCCCAGTGGGCTGCGCGACCCATGGCCTGGCAAATATATCCACAGGAATCCGGTGCACATTGGCCAAAACTGAAGGCTTTTCTGAGCCGGTATTGTTTTGATTTACCCCAGTCAACGGCAGCAGTACTGACGACATTTTTTGAAGCGTGGAACAGGGGTGAAGCGGGCGTTCCGGATTGGGAAAGCTTGTGGAGGCATCGCGCCACTTTGGAAAAGCATGTTCAGGAATGGGCAAACAGACTGATAAAAAAAGTAGATTTGACTACAAATCTAGTAAACTTTTGTAATAATAAGTTAAAATAATCGGCTTTTATCCGCCCAACTTTAATATTTCGCAGGAAGAACCATGAAAACCGCACAAGAAATCCGCCCAGGTAACGTAATCATGATTGGCAATGACCCGATGGTGGTACTTAAAGCCGACTACACCAAATCCGGTCGCAATGCGTCCGTGGTCAAGATGAAAATGAAGAATCTCCTGACCGACTCCCCCAGTGAAGCTATTTACCGAGCTGACGACAAGTTTGAAGTGGTGCAGCTCGAGCGTAAGGAAGTGACCTACTCATACTTCGCTGATCCGATGTATGTCTTTATGGATGCTGATTACAACCAGCACGAAGTCGAACATGAAAATCTGGGTGATGCCATTAATTACTTGGAAGATAGCATGCCTTGTGAAGTGATTTTTTACCAGGACAAAGCCATTTCCGTCGAATTGCCGACCACTGTGGTCCGTGAAATTATTTATACTGAGCCCGCTGTGCGCGGCGATTCTTCCGGTAAAGTTATGAAGCCGGCAAAGGTTGCTACTGGTTTTGAATTGCCGGTTGCTCTGTTTTGCGAGATTGGCGACAAAATTGAAATTGATACTCGAACCGGTGAGTTCAAACGCCGCGTTGCGGCCTGAAATCCAGAAAACACAAGTCGCGGAGAATAAAAAAGGGGCCGAAGGCCCCTTTTTTATCATTACGAATCCGTTAGTCATCGGCAGCAGCAACCGGTTCGATATACCCACATTCCTTCTGAGGACAAACTTTTTCGGTGCCGCGCCGCTTGGTCGTCTTGATGGTCAGTACAGGCCAGCCGCATTTTGGGCAGGGGTCGGCGACAGGAGGATTCCAGACCGCATATTTACAATCCGGATAAGTATTGCAGGAATAAAAAATTTTCCCATAGCGGCTTTTACGTTCGATCAAGCTGCCTTTTTTGCATTCTGGACAGATCACGCCGGTATCCCTGGGCTTCTCCAGAGGTTCGAGGAACTTGCACTTGGGATAAGCCGAGCAACCAATGAACTTGCCATATGCGCCGGATTTTACGTGAAGAGGGCTGTCGCATTTCGGGCATAGGCGCCCTTCCACCACGACCGGTTCGTCCGGCTTGACCTCGCCGTCCATGCTGCGGGTAAAGTCGCATTCAGGATAAGCACTGCAGCCAACAAATTTTCCTCGCTTGCCCAGCCTCACAGATAGCGGCTTGCCGCATTTTGGGCAGGTCTCATCGAGCTGCTCATGGGTAAGGTCCTTGCGCTCGATGTTTTTCTTTTCTTCGATTTGCTGGCTAAAACCCTTCCAGAAATCCGCCAGTACCGGGATCCACTCCTTATCTCCAGCGGCGATCATGTCAAGCTGATCTTCCAGCTTGGCGGTAAAATCATAATTGACATAGCGTGTGAAATGCTCGGTCAGAAATCTGTTGACCACCGAGCCCACGTCGGTGGGGAAAAACCGTTTTTTGTCGAGGTTTACGTATTCCCGGGCCTGTAGTGTAGAGATAATGCTGGCATAAGTAGACGGGCGGCCAATGCCATGCTCTTCCAGATCCTTCACCAGGCTGGCTTCAGTGTAGCGCGGTGGTGGCTGGGTAAAGTGCTGATCGCCATATAGTTTGTCCACTGGAAGCTGGTCGCCGGTTTCAAGTGGAGGCAACTTGCTTTCGCCTTCCTCCTCTTGGTCGTCCTCGCTTTCCAGGTAAACCGCGATGAAACCGGGAAAAACCAGTGTCTGGCCAGAAGCTCGAAATAGCGTGTCTTTATCCGCAACCGCCAGATCCAGACTGACAGTGTCGAATTTGGCCGGACTCATCTGGCAAGCCAGAGCACGCTTCCAGATCATTTCATAAAGCTTTGCTTGGTCTGCTGTAAGAAAGGTTCGAACGTCATCCGGTGTGCGCAGGATCGATGTTGGCCGAATGGCTTCGTGCGCTTCCTGGGCATTTTTGGATTTGTTTTTGAACTGTACCGGCGCTTTGGGCAAATAGTCAGGGTCGAACTTGGCGGAGATGTAATCGCGGATTTCCGCAACCGCCTCGTTGGCGAGGATAACCGAGTCGGTACGCATGTAGGTGATCAGACCAACGGCTCCGCCCCCGGTGTCCACCCCTTCGTAAAGCTGTTGCGCAACGCGCATGGCGCGGTCGGTGGTGAATCCTAGCTTGCGCACGGCTTCCTGCTGCAAGGTAGAGGTGGTAAATGGTGCAGAAGCTTGGCGTTGTTTGCGTTTTTTGTCGACCTGGACGACAGTTGCCTTGCCACCAGCGCGTTGTGAAATATAGTCAACGATCTCCGCCTGCGCGGTTTCCGTGCCGACGCTGAACTGGTTTAGCTTTTCGCCCTTGTACTGGAACAGCTTGGCTGAAAATTTCTGTTTGCCTTTGTGTGAATCAAAATGGATGCTCCAGTATTCCTGGGTCTTGAACGCCTCGATTTCAATTTCACGCTCGCAAATCATGCGCAGAGCCGGGCTTTGTACCCGGCCGGCAGAAAGCCCGCGACGAATTTTGCGCCATAGCAGCGGCGAAAGATTGAAACCGACCAGATAATCGAGCGCTCTCCTCGCCTGCTGGGCATTCACCAGGGGCATGAGGATCTCGCGTGGATTGGCAACTGCCGCCAGCACGGCGGACTGGGTGATCTCATGGAAAACCACGCGCTTGACATTCTTTTTAGCAAGCAGTTTCTTTGATTTCAAAATTTCAGAAAGATGCCACGCAATCGCTTCGCCCTCGCGATCCGGGTCAGTTGCCAGATAGATGTTGTCGGCAAGCTTGACCGCTTTGGTGATCACATCGACGTGCTTGGCATTGCGTTCAATCAACTGATACTTCATTTTGAAGTCGTGCTCGGTGTCCACCGCGCCCTGCTTCGGCACGAGATCGCGCACATGGCCGTAAGAGGCCACAATTTCAAAATCTTTGCCCAAGTACTTTTTCAGGGTTTTGGCTTTGGAGGGGGATTCGACGATAAGGAGACTGGAAGACATGCGCTCTCGCAAAAAATTAGTGGGTTTCGGCGCGGATGATATGAAGAACCGGCAGGGAAAGCAAGGACATGCTGCCCGGTCAGTGCATGGTGGGCTGTGTATCGCCAAACAGCAGGTCCTCGATGAACATGAAGTCGCTGGCCTGGCCTTGGCTCCAGAGCACAATCAGGACAGTCCATTTGACCTGTTCAAGCGAAACACCATGCTCGTTGATCGCCATGATCCGGTCGATAACCCATTCGCGTTGAACGGGATTAAGGATACCGGAAGTTTCGAGAAACAACAGGAAGCCGCGAGACTCTGTCCCGATCTTGGTTTCCTCTGTGTCGGAATATAATCGCTGCGCGCGGGAGTCAGCCAGGCTGGGCAAATAGCTTTGTTGAGCCAGCTTCTCCAAGCCATTGACCCACGCCATGGCTTGGTTAATCTCATCCCGGTCGAAGCCTGCCTCGCTGAGTTCACGGGTCAACGTACCCTCGTCGGGGTAAACATTGACCTCAAAATAATTTTCGAACAGATAAACTAAAATATCGAACATTGTATGGGCTTCAAGTGGTTTTAATGCTGAAATCTTTATTGTATTAGGTAATTAATTGGTAAAGCCCACCGGGCAGGCAGGCTATTCGTCCTTCCAATTCCAATTGTAGCAGCATGGCGCAAATGGTATCGCTCGTCAAGCCGCTGCGCACCGTTAGTGCGTCGATTCCGACGGGGTCAAACCCCAGCGCATCCAGCAGAGGATGACGGTCGTTCTCTGGGGCACCCTCCCCGCTCGCCGTGAGAGGATTCTGCGGTGATGCCCACTTTAGCTCATCGAGAATATCGCTGGCGCACTCGACCAGCTTTGCTCCTTGCTTAATCAAAGCGTGGCAGCCTTTTGAAACGGGTGAGTGAATGGAGCCGGGAATGGCGAAAACGTCCCTTCCCTGTTCAACCGCCAAACGGGCGGTGATCAACGAACCGCTTCGAATTGCTGCTTCAATCACCAGGCAGCCGAGAGACAGACCACAGATAATACGATTTCGGCGCGGGAAGTTGTGTGCCAAAGCGGTTGTGCCGAGGGGGAATTCGGAAACCAGCGTGCCATGCTGCGCCAGATCGTGAGCCAAGGCGTGGTTGCGAGAGGGGTAAACAATATCCAGCCCGGTTCCGACCACGGCGACACTGCTGGACGCGCCATCCAACCCGCCGCGGTGCGCGGCAGCGTCGATGCCCAGCGCCATTCCGCTGACGATGCACAGCCCGCTATCACTTAGATTTCTGGAAAATGATTCGGCGTTCATTTGCCCCTGTGGCGTTGCATTACGGCTGCCGACGACGGCCATGGCAGGCTGATTCAGGAGATCGAGGCGGCCTTTAACATAAAGCAGGGGTGGAGGATCGGGAATTTGCAGCAGGGCTTGAGGGTATTCGGCATCGGCCAAGGTAACGACATGGTTGTGCTCATTACCGAGCCAGGCGAAGAGAGGTGCAAGATTATCCGGGTCAATGCCGCGACGGATGCCCTCAGCCACGTTCTTGCCAACAATGCCTGATAGGGATGCGTAGGATGCGGCGTAAATCTCTTTCGGTTCGCCGAAGGCGCGCAGCAGTTTGCGGTACGACTCGTCACCCAGTCCCGGGATCAGGCTCAAGCCAACCCAGGAAGCAATATCGTCATCGGGCGCGAGCAAATCAGAATAAGCGCCTTTCACCATTGCCCCTTCTCCCAGAGGGAGAAGGTTGGGATGAGGGCAGCCCGCTGGGGGAGAGGTAGAAGAGAGCAAGCGGACATGGTGAGAAGTGATGTCGCCTGGAGGCGCCTACTTTTGGTCATCATTCGGGACGGCGACCCGTTACGGTGTACGCACATCGTCCAGCATTTGCACCGGGCGCTCGCTTTGCATTACCAGGGCATAGGACAGTTTTTCGAAGACGCGAAAGACGAACACCAGACCATAGCGTTCGTCAGGCAGTTTAACGATTTCCGGCGAGGTGTCGTCGTGTTCGCCACGCGCGATGTTTCGGCCATGTCGGTAAAGCGCCAGCACATGGCCGATTTCGAGACCATCCTGCCCACCTTTATTCAAAGTGACAATCGAGCCCTTCCCGACTTCTGCGACGCCGCCATAGGCAGAAACTATCCTGCCGAAAATCGTTTTTTCCGGGGAATGGGGAACATAAGAAATAGTCGCCCCTTCCTTCATTTCCACCAAACGGTCGCCATTATTGATTTCCTGGATGGATTTGGTGATATCTATCGTAGCCGGCGTACCAAACCGGGTGATTCTGGCGTCTCCCAGATAGACCGCTTCATATCCCAGTGTTTCATTGGAATCGGGATCGACCAGCGCCTTGCCTGGGCGGTAAATCTGCCAGTTTAGCGCCCCGCCTTCCATGACGGACTGTACATAGGCGGAATTGCCCGCGCCGAGGATGACCCGGTTCTCCTCGGTGCCGATAATGTAGGGCGCCTTTTTGAGCTCGCCTTCTGCAATGACTAGCGGCTTGCTGAGGAACGGCCCGATCGCCGCCAGCGGAATGCTGGGAATGGCGTTTGTTTCTGCGGGTTCAATCCGGACGCGCGGACTCAGCTTAATCGTTTCGAGACTCTTGACCAGGCGTAATTCTGGCGAACCGCTGGACATATCCAGTACAATCATGTCGCCTGGGTATATCCAGTGCGGGTTCTTGATCTGCTGCTTGTTCATTTTCCAGATTTCCGGCCAGCGCCAGGGCTCCTGGAGAAATTTTCCCGCAATACCCCAAAGCGTGTCGCCCTTGACCACGACGTAGCGATCGGGGTGGCGGTCTTGCAGCGCAATTTCGGTGGCTGTGGATAGCGAACTTAAGCCGAAAAGCAAAATCAGAGCTAAAATAGGCTTTTTCATAAGCGGGCCTCAAAGGGTGAATTATTCCTGGTCGGCATCAACGGGACACGACAATCCTTGACGAATTCAGGGGTTGGGTTAAATTTTGCAGGTAATTGATTAAACAAGCAAGCATTTATGGCCATATTAAATATCATTCATTATCCTGATGAGCGGTTGCATACCGTGGCGATTCCCGTGGTCGAAGTGAATGAGGGAATCCGCAGCCTGGCTGCCGATCTGGCGGAAACCATGTATGCTGCGCCCGGTATTGGCCTCGCCGCAACCCAGGTAAATGTGCACAAACAGGTTATTGTGGTGGATATTTCCGAGGAGCGGAACTGCCTGCAGGTGTTCATCAATCCCCAAATCATTGCCAGCGAGGGAAAAACGGAGCGCGAAGAGGGCTGTCTTTCCGTGCCGGGCATTTATGAAAAGGTCACTCGGGCAGAGAGAATTACTGTGAAAGCACTGGATGTCGAGGGAGAACTTTTTACATTAAAGGCGGAGGGGTTGCTGGCGACCTGCATTCAGCATGAAATCGATCATTTGAAAGGCAAGGTGTTCGTTGAATACCTGTCGCGGCTGAAGTTGAACCGCATTCGCCAGAAGATGGTAAAGCTGATGCGGGAGACCTTATAAGATGGGCGCCTCTAAAAATCCAGATTTCATCCCAACTGCTGCGTTGCGAAAAAGAATTTCTTGCTTACATATCAACCATATGCTGCGCTGCGAAATGCTGCGCTGCGAAATTTTTTCCGCGCCTTGCATTTGGGCGAACTCTGAATTTTTAGAGGCACCTAAATGCGGTTGATTTTCGCTGGCACGCCGGAATTTGCGGCCGCAGCTCTGGCTGCGCTGATTGAAGCAGGGCATGATGTCGCCTTGGTGCTGACTCAGCCGGACCGCCCGTCCGGGCGCGGCATGAGGCTGACGCCCAGCCCGGTCAAGCAATTGGCGTTGCAGCACGGGCTGAGCGTGCTGCAACCCGTGGCTCTGAAGGACGTTGAAGTTCAAGCGCAGCTCGCGGCGGCCAATGCCGACGTGATGATCGTTGCGGCATACGGCTTGTTGCTGCCATCGGCGGTGCTGACCATTCCCCGTCTCGGTTGTCTGAATGTCCACGCCTCGCTATTGCCGCGTTGGCGCGGCGCGGCGCCGATCCAGAGAGCGATCCTGGCGGGCGATCCGGAAACCGGCATTACCATTATGCAAATGGATCGTGGGCTGGATACCGGCGGCATGCTGCTGCGCGCCGCGCTACCGATTGCGGACCATGATACGGCGCAAACCCTGCATGACAAGTTGGCGATCCTGGGCGCATCGAGCATCGTTTCCGCGCTACGGCAACTGGAGCTCGGGACGTTGCAAGTCCAACCCCAGGACGACAGCGCGGCAACCTATGCCGCGAAACTATCCAAAGCGGAGGGTAGTATCGACTGGCGCAAAAGCGCCACCGATCTTGCCCGTGCAGTGCGTGCTTACAATCCTTTCCCGGTGGCGCAGGCCCGGCTTCAGGCTGAAACCTGGCGCATCTGGCAGGCGCAGGCGGCGCAGCGGAGCGAGGGTGTTCCCGGAGAGATATTGCAAGCGAACAAGGGGGGTATTCTGGTCGGGTGCGGTGAAGGCGCCTTGTTGCTGAAAGAGCTTCAGAAAGCCGGCGGCAAGCGGTTGTCGGCGTCGAGTTTTCTGGTGGGAAACCCGGTGAAGCCGGGCGACCGGTTTGAAACTTGAATTTATCCTATAAAAAGCAGCGCGTAGGATGGGTTGAGGCGCTTGCGCCGATACCCTCGCTTTGCGGTGACGATTGATGGGTATCGCTACGCTCCACCCATCCTACCCATACTGAATTTAAGCGGATAAACCCTTTTGATCGAATCACAATGCCTCGCCAGCACGGCGGTTTCCCTGGTTCTGGCTGGCCGAAATCTCAACCAGGCTTTGCGCGGCCTGCTGCTCCGCCATCCATCGCTCTCCCCGCAACAGCGAGCCGCAGCTCAGGATATGAGCTACGGCACGCTGCGCTTCTACGGCCAGTTGCGCGCCATTCTCGACCTTCTGTTGCAAAAGCCGGTACAGGATGTGGCGGTGCGCTCTCTCCTGCTGGTGGCGCTTTACCAGCTGCAATACAGCCGGTCGGCGGAGCACGCCGTGGTGTACCATGCCGTCAGGGCTGCCGAGGCCCTGAAAAAGCTTTGGGCCAAGGGGTTGGTCAACGCCGTGTTGCGCAATTTCCTGCGCCAGCGCGCCAGCTTGCTGGAACAGGCCGCAGCCAGCGAGGAAGGGCGTTACTCTCACCCGCAATGGTGGATAGAGAAGTTGCGTCGGCAGTATCCGAAAGACTGGGCAACACTCCTGGAAACCAACAACCAGCACCCGCCGATGACGTTGCGGGTGAACTCCCTGGCGACATCGACCGAAGCCTATCTCGACTTGCTGCATCAGCAGGGCATCGAAGGGCGGCAAGTCGGAGAAAGTGCGATATTGCTGGAGCAACCGGTTGCTGTCGACAAGTTGCCGGGTTTTGGTGAGGGGGTGGCGTCGGTGCAGGATGCCGGAGCGCAGTTCGCGGCCCGGTTGCTCGACGTCACCGACGGGATGCGGGTGCTGGATGCTTGCGCCGCGCCGGGAGGAAAGGCGGCGCACCTGCTGGAACTGGCCAGGATCGAATTGACCGCACTGGATTCGGATCCGGAGCGGCTGAAAAAAATTGAACAGAACTTGCGGCGGCTCAAGCTAGGAGTCTGTCGGACTTATGGGAATGGTCGTTCTATTGACCAAAAAAACGGTGAAATATGGACCGCCCAGGCGGATTTGCAGCCGATTCATCATGAGCCCGACAGACGCCTAAAAGCGCATTGTCTGGCGGGGAATGCAGCCCGACCGGAGGAGTGGTGGGACGGCAAGCCGTTTCAACGGATTCTGGCGGATGTGCCATGTAGCGCGTCGGGTGTGGTGCGGCGCCACCCGGACATCAAGTGGCTGCGACGCGAAGCGGACATTGCGGCGTTTGCCGCTCAGCAGGCGGAAATACTCGATGCCTTGTGGCGTGTCCTGGGCAGGGGTGGTAAATTGCTATATGCCACCTGTTCGGTGTTTGCCGAGGAAAACCAACAACAAATCGCCCAGTTTCTGGTGCGGCACAAGGATGCCCAATGTTTGCCTCTTCCCCTGTCGACAGCGAAGGACGGGCAGTTAACGCCCAACCTTCAGCATGATGGGTTTTATTATGCGCTAAATGGGTATCCCTTTCACGCACGTACCGGCGATTTGCCGTGAATAATGGAACTGTAAGGCGCTGGGGCGGCGGCAACAGCCTGTTGAGCCAAACGGTA
>Ga0210011_1000591_pt1:0-22500 | contig 38328 bp, 36 predicted proteins | sample CryGeymeta201502_FD_183972 | JGI IMG/M metagenome (GOLD analysis project Ga0210011, IMG submission 183972) | Groundwater microbial communities from Crystal Geyser aquifers in Utah, USA - Crystal Geyser metaG 2015-02 (SPAdes) (version 2) | ecosystem: Environmental > Aquatic > Deep...
AGCAGCATAACACCATAAATGCAAGGAACAAACCCAGCATGTCGGCAGAAAAGCGAAAAACCCCGTCCGGTTAAAGGCGGGGTTTTCTACTGGGAGGTATCTAAGGCCGCGTCCTGGCGCGGCCCTTAAGGCTATGCCTTAAGCTTGATTATTAACCGTCGTGCGGGCGATTATCTCGTGAAGGTCGCCCTCCCGCAAGAGCAACAGTCTCACTTGCTCGGCGGCACGGGCGTAGCTCGCTTCGAGATCCTTTGGGTCCTCGATCCTGTGGGTATCCAAAGCGATGATCATATCACCCTTTTCTACGCCTAGCTGATCTGCCAGGCTGTCCTTCTCAATATCGGTTACGAGCACGCCCGTAGCTGTTTGCCGGTCGGGATTCTCGCTGTTTTCAAGAGCAAACTTCTGCCGTTTACCGGATATCCCCAGCGGCACCGTTTCCTCGTCTTCCGCCAGGAAATTACCGAGTGCTTTTCTGATCGGGTCTATCTCAATCGCGAACCCTATGTTCTGAGCCCCAAGGACCATTACGGTCGTAATCCCGATAACTTCTCCCCGGGAATTTATGAGGGGTCCGCCGCTGTTTCCGGGATTGATCGAAGCATCCACCTGGATCAAATTCTTCAGGTTAAAACCCCTGTTGACCTGCAATTCCCTGTGAGTAGCGCTGATGACCCCTGCGGTTACGGTCCAGGTAAAGCCCAGAGGGTTACCGATCGCGATAACCAGCTGCCCCGGCAATAAGTTCTTCGATGTACCCAGCTTGGCGGTCGGCAGGTTCTCGGCATCTATCCTGACGAGCGCAACATCATGCGCGGGGTCTCTGCCGACAACTTGTCCCTTGAAGCTGCGGCCGTTCGGCAAGTGTACCATGACGGACGCGGTACCGTTCACCACGTGGTTGTTCGTAAGGACAAGCCCGTTCTTGTTGATGATAATGCCGGACCCCGTACCCTGGACGTATCCCTGTGAAAAGGGCCAGGTATTCTGCCGTACCCCAAAACTTATATGAACGGTTGCAGGACCGACCTTGGCGGCGGCGGTTGTCACCGTCGCGGAGTACGCGTCGAGCAGGCCGTTATCATTCGGTTTTAATTCTCTATCTATTTCAACGATATGTGTAAACTTATTCATCTCTCACTCCGCCGTTCTGTATATCTTGAATGAATCGCTCCAGGTAGGTACCGAGCAGCTCCCGGTTCAGGGAGTAGTAGACGTGCCTTCCATATTTCTTGGTCGTCACAACCCTACACTGTTTCAAAATCTTAAAGTGATGCGACATCGCGGGCTGGCTCAGGTTGAACTGCTTTCGCAACACCTGACAGCTCGCGTCGGCATCCTGCTTGCTCAGCATAATCACTATTTTTAACCTGGTATCATCCGAAAGTGCATCAAACAACTGCACTAAAACTCTACGTGTCATTTCGCATCCTATATATAAATAGTTTTAAATACATTAAAGTATATTTACCACGCTTCTGTCAATAATAAACGGCTCACAGAAAAAGCAGTAGCCAGGAGTCCGGAGCCAGAATTCAGAAGGTGCGGGTTGAGAGAGCGAGTTCTAAGAATAAGATATTAGGGTGTCATTCTGAAGGAGCGAATGCGACTGAAGAATCTTGGGTGCGGAAACCTTCTTCTTATGCAGGAGGGTCTAAGCTTAGACAAACTAAAGTGAGACAGATGGTTTATAGGCGGTTGGTATTTGTTTGATACATGCTTGATAGATATGATACACGCTTGGTAAACGCTTCTTAGGAAGGTATATCAAAGCTTAGACGCACTTAAGTGACAGAAGTGCGTGAGTGCCCGCTAGATTCTTCACTTCGTTCAGAATGACAGGCAACAGCAGTCTGTGAGTGCGATCTAGATTCTTCACTTCGTTCAGAATGACATGCAACAGCAGTCTGTGAGTGTTCTCTAGATTCTTCGCTTCGCTCAGAATGACACAATAATTATGGTGTTCTGGCACTAGCGTTTAGGCGTAGTCTAACTATCGTAAGAAGAAGGTTTTTATTCTGGCTCCTGGCTCCCAAATGGTTTTAAAAAACTGTATGCATTCCGTTTCCTCTGGCGTATAATATTCTGGAGTCAAACGACCTTGCACTGTCTTAGCGACGGCACAGGAGGCGTTCATGGAAAAAGTAGAAAACCACACCCAGATCGAGGCCCCGGTTCTCAACGAAAGCTCGGCATCTGCCGGAATTAAAACGCCTACAGAGATCAGTTCCAATATAAAAATCGCGCTAATCGTGGATTATATATTTTGGATAATGGTTGCGGTTGTGTTGCTCAGATTTGCATTTAAGCTTATCGGGGCCAACTCAAACAACGCGTTCGTAACCTTGATCTATAACTTCACAAACGCCTTCGTAGGCATATTCCAAGGGATTGTCGGTAATGTGATTTCGGGAACCATGGTCATCGAGTTCTCATCCCTTATAACCATTGTTATCTTCTGGCTGATCTATAAGGCGGCTCTCAGGCTTCTGGCCATTATGAAGTAATTTGGTCGCGGGGCTGACTGTTATTAAAAACCAAGGTTTGGCCGGCCGATAAGCCCGACCCCAGGATTCTCTGGGGGAAACACTGTTTCCGGCAACATGTAAGTTGATACTTTGAAATCCCGTGTGGTATAATCATGCTTGGCTATCAGGGTAGTTGAGCTGTGATATTGAGCACAGCTTTTCTTTATGTAGGCTCTGGAAATAGTCTAAGATAATTCCCTGCCTCCTTGGCTCAACTTGGCAGAGCACTCGACTTGTAATCGAGAGGTTACCGGTTCGATTCCGGTAGGAGGCTCAAAGTTGCCAACACCTCTGGTATCAAGCGGCATGAACCTTGCCGCGAAAAACCTCCTAAAAACAACGCTATAATCGCGCTGATACCCGCTTGTTTTAACTCCTACCGGGCCGGGAGCTTTTCATGCAAATTCGAGGGCAACTTGGGGATAGAATGATCGCCGAGTTGTGTTATCATTATCTATGGTTTATCAATGTAAAGATACCTTGGTTTAGCATGTAAGAAGCAAAAAGGTGCAAGGAGTTGAGAGGAAAGATATGTTCCTTGTTAACAGGCGGTCAGGTTTTATAGGTAGATTGGTGGTATTACTTGCGGGAGTAGTCCCACTTCTACTGTTTGGATTATCGGTTCCCGTACTCGCAGCTGCAACTGATAGCTGGGGCGTTTACCAGCATGATGCGGGCCATTCCGGTCGTAGCAACAATATTGCCCCGTCTCAACCGGGGATTCTCTGGGTCATCCAGTTTGGGACAAGCGGTAAGCCTTCCTCCCCGATAGTTGTGGGCGAAGACAGCAATTTTTATGTCGGTGTCGATGTTACGCCGTTTGATAAAGAGTCCTCCTCGACAACATCCACGGAGTCGTCAAAGCCCGACGCATCCGGTCACTCGGGGTTGTTCGCCTTTGCCCCCGACAAGAAGGTGCGGTGGGTCTCAAAGCTAACGGGCAAGGTAACAGGGTCTCCGGCAATCGGGAAAGATGCCGTTTACGCGGTTATAGGTACGACGCTGGCCGCGCTTAATAAGACTGATGGTTCGGTAAAATGGCAGGTGCCTCTTAACGGTGAATCTTCCGGCGGCATCATGCTTGGTAACGACGGCACCCTCTATGTCGGTACCGTAAAAGGTAAAACTCTCTATGCCGTTTCTAGCGATGGCAAAATCAAGTGGCAATACGCTGCAAGCGGGCAGATAGACGGCTCGCCTACATTAGGAAACGATAGCAGCGTTTACTTTACCGCACAGGACCTGTGTCTCTACGCCCTTAACGCTAACGGCTCTCTAAAATGGAAATATAAAGTAACTGAAAAAGGCGCAATTAAGCTTTCATCACCCATCCTGGCCCCTGACAACACAATTTATTTTGGTATGACCAGAGATGACGGACTATTAACTAAACAGGATGAGGACCAAAAGAAGCTGGGAAAGGGACGCCTCTTTGCAATTAAGCCGAATGGCGGCTTGAAGTGGTACTTTGAGGCGAAAGGCAAATCGGCGAATATGCCCGCGCTACAAAAGGACGGCACCATAATCTTCAGCACAACTTCTTTGAACTACACGGATGACAGGCAATACTGGCAGGGCGACTGCCGCGTGGAGGCTGTAATGCCTAACGGTGTGGAGAAATGGCCGTCCGATAGCGCCGATAACTCACATGAAGGCCCCGCTCTCATTGACGGCGCCGGTAATATTTTCGTGACTTCAACCGATGGCTTTCTTACCTGTATGGGGAAGAATGGCGTGATGATCTGGAGGGCCAAGGTTGGCGGTAAGGTTTCTATTGGGCCCAAAGGGATTCTCTATGTGGCGGCAAAGTCCTCAATTGGAGCGGTAACCCAAAGAGACTTAAGTAAAGAAACAAAGCAAAGCGAACAGATACAGGATGAATCCAACAGGGGCTCATCATACGGCACCTCATTACTCATCTATATCATCCCAATCGTCATCGCTGCCGCTATCGGCTATTTCTTTAAAACAAAGATAAGCGCAAACACCGACGGCGATAACAAAGGGGATTCAGAGGAATAGGATTGGCCTTTTATCTGATCATTCTTCTCAGGATTTGAATCCCATCTTTTGAAGCCCGGCCAAACGGTGGCTGAAACCGTATGGCCTCTTCCGCCGGTAGCAAGTTCCCCCCCCTTAAAAACCTAATCTGCCTACCGGCTCTACCCGAACCCCGCACACCGTGAGCCCTAAAAAATCCCAACTAAGTGCCGATACATATAAGGAATTTCTTTGAAAATCCAGATAACGCTTGTTAAAGGCACGATTGGGTACAATGATAAAGAGACTGTTGTTTACAGTCGCCCTTATTGGTTCGTGTTTTGTTTCGGTGCCATACGCAGCAGCTAACGATTCAACTATGTGGAATACTTCGCAGCCCGTCGAACTTAAATCGTTCGATACGTCTTCGCAACAAACTCAAGCAATTAAGAAACTAACTAATATAACCCTTACTGGAACATACATCACCGCGCCGGGCAGGTGCAGGGGATGCCATGAATTTAAAAACGGGGTTGGCTATAAAACCATAAATATCGGCAAAACCGACGATGGTTCGTGTGACTGGTGCCATGCGGACGGCGCCGGCTCTGCATACTTCGTCGTTATGGACAACGACGAATTAAACGGTTCTGAAAACGGATCAGGCCATAGCCGTGGCTACGGTATTGCATCAGGTAAGTGGAGGGCTCCCGATGATACATACCCCGCTTTTGCCGCCAAATACTGGCGCGGGGGCATGTCGTGCCTCGACTGCCATCCGGCACATCCTTATCCGGGCCAAGGTTTCAGCCATAAAGCCAAAGGTACACCGTTTTATCAGGCTATAAACAGCGAGTTTGATAACGACATTCTAACCAAGAACCCCGACCAGGAGCGTAATGTCGAAACCGGTGTGCAGATATATGATGGATACAAGGGCAACTTCTCACGCGCCATCCCGTACCCCGTCCAGGGGACTATCATAAACTGGGACGATCTTGAAAATAGCGATTCACCCACCGCAGCTGAAACTGGTACTACTTACGGCAATGTTAATATGGTCAACCGGACGTGCATTGATTGTCATGACGGCGATGCAGGGCTTCATAACAACAACTCTCTAGTGTTTTCTGAAGAGAGGGCTTTAAGCGGCGATTATGGAATCAAAAGCTACGTTACGGCGCACTCACATGACTCGCAGGTAGACAAGACTACCGGAAAAGCGATATTCAACCCGGAAGACAAGCACAACAACGGGCCTGATTGCAGGAAGTGCCATAGCGGCGGTAGCGACTGTGATATGTGCCACGGATCATCCGGTATGTCTCTAACTAAAAAGCCGTCCTCCGGTATCATAAATAATCTTGATGTTGAAAAAAACAGCGTCTCTTCGGATATAAATTGCTCGCCCGATTGTATCAGTCTTGGTATTTCCTGGCCGCACCGCACTTTAGCCTGGAAGATGCTAAAAGACGAGCTTTTTGGAGTCGACATCGACGGAAAACCTATTGATGTCGGCCAAGTTAGAGACCACCTAGTCACGCAACTCTCCCTTGCTTCCCAGCCGGCGCAAGATCTCGACTCCGTATGTTTGGATTGCCATAACCCAAGGATATGGAATCATCGCGCCAAAGAAGCCTTTTTGCATGGGCTCCCCTAAAGCCCTGCCGACCGGTAATTTCAGGCGCAGAACAGGTTTGAGCTGCTCACTTGTAACAACCACAAGCAGTGTAATATAAAAATGAACATTAGTAACAAACCAAGAACAATTGTTCAGTGGTTGGTATATACCCTGTATGATAAGGTCGCGTTTCATGAGGTATTGCCCTTTGCGGATATCCTTTTCCTTAAACATCCTTTTGAGTCGGAAGAGCTGGCAGGAATAACGAACCCGGACGTGCTGATAAAAGCCCTGTAGCAGCAGGGGTCCGCATAGAGGACAAGCAAAACAATCCAGGCGGTACCCATAATTATCCGGCAACCCATTAATATTAAAGTAATTGACAGCCATCCCGCACAGTGATAGGATATTCTGATATTGGCATATATGCATAAGATTATAGGAGTCGGCATGGACCAGATGGGATTGAAAATACTGTTCTTCCAGGTGATGTCTGACCCGACCCGTCATAAAATCTTGTCTTTGCTTGAGAAAAGAGAAAAGATGTGTGTTAACGATCTTGTGCATGGACTACGTATATCCCAGCCGACCGTTTCCAAGCATCTGGCGTTGCTGCGACACGCGGGATTGGTTCTTGCCGCCAGAGAAGGACAGCAGGTGTTTTATTCGCTTAACGGGCGCAAATTGAGGAGTTGTTGTACGAAGTATTTTAGCGGGTTCTCGTGTTGCTCGGACCTTTTTAGTAACTCGGATATTCCAGACGCATAAACCCATATACCCGTATACCCATATCTTAAGCAAGGAGGTGCCTTTTTGATCAGAAGAAGATATATGCTTCGTGCCGTAGCGCATTGCTGTGAAGGTAAAGGAGCCCGGTCCTGAGCACGACATTAAAACGCTCTGTCCTGAGCATGACAGGAAAAGGCTCCACCGTCATAATTCTTTGATTTATAAAGAGTCCTATAAAGATATGCAATGAAGATTCACGCACTTATTAATTAATAGGTGTGATTGATAAGTGCCGGTAGGTATCGAGAACGGTGCCGCACGGCGCTTTTTATACGCAAATTCCCATAAAGGAGAATGGATAAAATGAGAAAGGGTCTCATCGTAGTAGGCATCCTCGTATTGCTGCTGGTAGGTCTTGGTGTTGTTTTTGGTGGGTATTACAACTCGTTTGTGACCAAGAGCAAGGCCGTTGATAACCAGTGGGCGCAGGTCGAGACGCAGTATCAGCGCAGGTTTGATTTAATACCGAACCTTGTCGCAGCAACCAAGGGCACATTAAAGCAAGAGCAAAAAGTCTTTGGAGAAATCGCCGAAGCAAGAACCCGCTATTCCGGGGCTCAGACCGCGACAGAGAAGGTAAAAGCCACTAACCAGGTCGAATCCGCATTGGCTCGCCTCCTGGTTATCATGGAGAACTACCCGCAGCTAAAATCGAACGAAACGGTCCAGCAGCTCATGGCGCAGCTTGAAGGTACCGAAAATCGGGTGTCGGTAGAGCGTCGCCGGTATAATGAGGTGGCGACCGAGTACAATATCAGCATTAGTCGCGTTCCCGGTGTGATGTTCGCAGGCATGTTCGGCTTTAAAGAGAGGACGTTGTTTAAGAGCGAAGCGGGTGCCGAGAAGGCCCCAAAAGTAGATTTAGGAAACTAGGCGAGATCATATGGCACGACAGGCACGACAAAAATCGCTTCTTACCGTTCTTGCTATCCTGCTCATTGCAGTAGTAGCGCTTGGCGTAAGTCCGGCGTTTGCCGATCTTAAGCTGCCGCAGCCGACAGGCTACGTTAACGATTTCGCCGGTATGTTGTCATCCGGCACAGTCAATGAGCTTAACGGCAGGTTAGGCGAATATGAGAAAAAATCGGGGAATGAAATCGCAGTTGTCACTGTAAAAGACTTGCAGGGAACAACCGTTGAGGACTTTGCCGTGCGGCTTTTTGAGAAGTGGAAAATCGGCAAGAAGGGTAAGGACAACGGTGTTTTATTGCTCATCGCGAAGGATGAGCGCAAGGTAAGGATTGAGGTAGGCTACGGCCTTGAGCCCGACCTGACCGACGCCCGGTCTTACAGTATTATCAATACCGTTATCACGCCAAAGCTTAAAGCAAATGAGTATGACCAGGGTGTGACCGCCGGAGTTGACGCGATCACCAAAACCCTCTCGGGGGAAGCCCCGTCTGCGGCAGATCCGCAGCCGTTTCAGGGCATCCGAACCCACGGACGCAACTTCAACGGCCTTATATACTTCGGGTTCTTCCTGATCCTCGGTGTGTTTCAGTGGCTTGTGTCTGTCCTCGGGCGCACCAAAAGCTGGTGGCTTGGCGGAGTTCTGGGGGGTGTGACCGGGCTTGCCGTTATGCTGTTCTCGGTAATGGCGGGGATCATCGCCATAGCCCTGCTTGTCCCCGTCGGCCTCTTGTTTGATTTTGTTGTGTCGAGGGCGTACGAGGCGCGCAAGAAGCATCCCGGCGATCGGAGCAACGCTATAACCCCAATCCCGTGGTGGGCCGGCGGTGGCTGGGGCCCCGGCGGCTCTGGTGGGGGCGGCGGCGATTTCGGCGGCTTCGGGGGCGGCGGCTCCGGCGGAGGCGGTGCCGGCGGTGATTGGTAATGCAACAAAAAAGAGGCGGCTGTTAAACCGCCTCTTTGATGATATTGGTGTATTCGCTTATGAACCGGCAGCGCGTTCTTTTTCGTACTGCTCGATGATCTTCTTGGCTGTGTCCGCCGGAACCTCTTCATAATGGTCGAACTCCATGTGGTATGCGCCACGGCCGGAGCTTATCGAACGGAGCGTGCTGGCATATGTCGACATCTCCGCGAGGGGGGCTAACGCGCTAATGGTGGTATTGCGACCGCGCGGCTCAGAACCCAGCGGCTTGCCCCGTCGGCTCGAGAGATCGCCGATAACGTCTCCCATATACTGGTCGGGAACAACTACCTCGACCTTCATGATCGGTTCGAGCAGAATCGGTTTGGCCTCCATGAAGCCCTTCTTGATCGCGAGCGATCCCGCAATCTTGAAGGCCATTTCCGAGGAGTCTACCGCGTGGTATGAGCCATCGTAGAGGGTAACCTTAATATCGACTACCGGATAGCCGGCCAAGATGCCTTGATCCATGACCTCTCTGATCCCTTTCTCGGCCGCCGGGCGGTATTGCTGAGGTACGACACCGCCGACGATTTTGTCTTCGAACACAAAGCCTTCGCCCCGTAGTCGCGGCTCGACTTTGATCCAGACGTCTCCGAACTGCCCGCGGCCACCGGATTGCTTCTTGTGTCTTCCCTGGACCGAGGCGTTACCTTTAATCGTTTCTTTAAACGGAATTCGCGGGGCAGACAGCGCGGCCTCGACCCCGAATTTTCTCTTTAGCCTCTCCGTAATAATGTCGAGATGCATATCTCCCATCCCTGAGAGTACCGTTTGATGGGTTTCGACATCTCTCTTAACGGTAAGGGTGGGGTCTTCTTCGGCGAGCCTGTTGAGTGACGTACCCAACTTTTCCTCGTCGCCCTTGGTCTTTGCTGAAGCAGCCACAGAAATAACGGGCTCGGGGAATTTAACCGGGGGAAGTATGACGGCTTTACCCTCATCGCAGAGCGTATCGCCGGTCATTGCATCGACAAGCTTGGCGACCGCCCCAATATCGCCCGCCGGAAGCTCTGCAACGTCTTCCTGCGTTTTTCCTCGAGCGACAAATACGTGGCCCACGCGTTCTTTTTTGCCGCGGCTCGAATCGGCTACCGTTGAATTAGCCTTGAAGCTACCCGAGAAAACCCTGAAGTAGCTGAGTTTACCGACATACGGGTCGGCGACCGTCTTAAATACAAGCGCTGCGAGGGGATCAGACTCGGTTGGCTTTCTTTCGATGTTTTCCTTGCTCTTTGGGTCGATTCCAGCGATAGCCCCCCTGTCCACAGGAGATGGGAGGTAGTCAACGATTGCGTTGAGCAGACCCTCGATACCAACCGAGGTAAAGGCGGCGGTGGCCGTAACGGGAATCACCGCGCCCGATGCAACCGCTTTTTTAATACCGGACATGACTTCGGCATCGGAGAGTTCCCCTTCCTCGAGGTATTTCTCCATTAGTGTGTCATCGCTCTCGACGATTCGCTCAATCAGTGCCTCACGAGCCGCTGCGGCTGCATCGGCCATATCCCCGGGGATATCCTCAATAGAGGTTTTCCCGTTGTTCGTTATATATGCTTTTTGCTTTAGCACGTCGATGACGCCCTTGAAGTCGGCTTCGCTCCCGATTGGGATTTGAAGGGGGGTGACTTTGTCGCTGTAAACTTCCTGCATTACTCTGAGCGTTTCATCAAAGTCGGCGTTCTCTTTGTCCATCCTATTGACGATGACTATCTTTGCCAGGCCGTATTCGTCTGCAATACCCCAGACGCGTTCGGTCTGCACCTCGAGGCCCGAAACCGCGTCGACGACGATTCCCGCGATATCGACAGCACGCAGAGCGCCGTAAACCTCACCGATGAAATCTGCGTATCCGGGGGTATCGACGATGTTGATCTTGTGGTTGTTAAATTCGCAGGGCGCAAGGGAGGCGTTGATTGAAAACTTGCGCCGTATCTCTTCGGGGTCGTAATCGGTCGTGGTATTGCCTTCGTCGACCTTACCAAACCTGCTGATCGCTCCTGTGGTAAAAAGCATAGCTTCAGCAATAGTTGTCTTGCCGCTTCCGCCATGGCCTGCCAGAGCCACGTTTCTGATGTTCGCTGATGCATATTTCTTCAACAATATCTCCTCCCAGAGCTTCAAAATTTGAAAGCCGTTGCAAATTATTTATTGACAATCGGTCGGACTCCCGACCGATTATTAATCAGCGTTTATGCGCTTAGATTTTCCGGTAAAGGTTCGATCATCTATTAGATCAGCAATTAAACCAGCTATTAGATTCAGGCACTAGGTAACAGGATACTTAAATGCCGTTATTATATCAAAATTTTTAGAACTCAGGATTAAAATAGAGCGAAGGACGTTGAATCAAGACTACTTATTTCTGCAAGTTCAATCCAGAGAGCATAGCTTTTAACAACTCTTATAGTATAGCAAAAATATTACCGCATACACCATGTTGTGTAATCTGCCGGCAACCTTTTGTCGGCTCGATCGCTCCTCTACTATTTCCTGCTAAAACTGCTGCGGTAGCCGGTGCTTGTGCCGGGGGATGAAGAGAGTCATAAGAAGGCCGGCGGCAAAGCCACCGATATGGGCGAAATAGGCCACACCTCCGCTTGCGGCGCCGCCCATACCGAAGAAGGCCGAAAATACTTGCAGGAGAAACCAGAAACCGATGACAACGATGGCGGGGATTCGCACGACCGTAAAGAAAAATATTATCGGTATCACCGTCAGCACGCGGGCGCTTGGAAATAGTATCAAGTAGGCTGCAAGAACGCCGGAGACGGCGCCGCTTGCCCCGATATTCGGGATCGTTGAGTTTGGGTCTATGGCGATTTGCAAAAGCGACCCCGCAATACCCGCAAAGAGGTAGAAGATTATGTATTTAAAGCGGCCGAACACATCCTCGACGTTGTTGCCGAAAATCCATAAAAAGAGCATATTAAAGCCAACGTGAAGCGGTAGTGGACTATCGTGCAAAAACATTGATGTGAAAAGCGATAGATATACCGGCTGTATCTGGTTTGATACAACCGGATGACCGGTCACAATAGCCTTGGGGAAGAGCGCATAGCGGTTATATAATTCTGCGAGCGCCTGCTGCCCGGGTAATGTCAGCGTATAAATGTAAATGGCTATGTTTATTGCGACCAAAGCGATCGTAACAATTGGGAACCGTCTAGTCGGATTATCATCCCGAATTGGTAAAAGCATAGTATCCTCACCAATGCATGTTGCATATCTTATTCCCTTTGGGACACCAGGATAACACGAAACACGGATAATTGCCCTGCGAGCCCTTGGATGGACAATGTAAGGGAATGTATGCTTATTTCTTTTTATTGTGTTACAAAAAAGGGAAAGCAAAAGTACGTCGAGAAAAGGGTTTGTTAGAGCTTTTGATAAAGTGTGGTGGTATGTATGCCGGAATTGCCCGAGGCGGAGACAATACGCAGGGAACTCGAAAAAACTGTTGTCGGGCGAAAGATTGTGAATGTTGAGATATCGGTGCCACGGGTGCTCAGGATGCCTGCAGAAGAATTTAAGCGGAGTGTGGATGGGGCAACGATAATCGGTGTCGGACGGCGGGCTAAGATGGTGATCGTTCGTCTTTCCTCCGGTGATTCGCCGCTCTCTCTGCTTTTTCATTTAATGATCGCCGGAAGTATCCGGTATGTGCCGGTTGGGTATCCCGAGCGAGAAAAAGCGCAGGTTATTTTCACGCTGGATAACGGCTATGAAATTCGTTTCAGGGACCCGCGCAAATTCGGCTATGTCAAGCTCTTAAAGGGGGATATCGGCACTGCCCCTGAGCTGAGCCGTCTTGGCCCCGAGCCTTTGTCCGGCGAGTTTACCCTAGAAAGATTTCAGGAGATGCTCAAGCGCAGGCCGAACGCCAAGATAAAAGCGTTACTGTTGGACCAGTCTTTCGTTGCGGGCATCGGCAATATCTATGCCGACGAGGTGCTTTTTCATGCCGGTGTGTTGCCGACTAGGCAGCCCGGCTCGCTCTCTCGGGATGAGGTCGGGCGCATCTATGAAGGGATACGCTCCATCTTGACCAAGGCCATCGAGGAGCACGGCAGCTCGATCGCTACATATGTCGATATCTTTGGAAACAAGGGCAACTTTGTAAGCTTTTTTAAAGTGTACGGCCGAACGGGGGAGCCTTGCGTTAACAACTGTCCGGGTGAGATCAAGAAAACCAAAGTGGCCGGCAGGGGAACGCATATCTGCCCGGTTTGCCAGAAATAGGCGTGCGATGCGCCCAACGCCGGCTGTTTTAGCTATCTTTGTAACTCCTCATACAGTTGCGACCAGGTATTTGTTTTAGTATGATAAAGCAGAATCATCAATTTAATCAGCACCTAGAGATTTAGATTCGAGACGTATGAAAGGAAGAAGAGATACATGATTGAGACCGGAACACTGAGAGTAAAAACAGGCCTGGCTGAAATGTTAAAGGGCGGGGTTATTATGGACGTAACCGATGCGAAACAGGCAAAAATCGCCGAGGATGCCGGGGCTGTGGCCGTTATGGCGCTTGAGAGGGTTCCCGCGGATATAAGGGCGGCCGGCGGGGTAGCACGTATGGCCGATCCCACAAAGGTCGAAGAGATCGTTAGTATGGTGACGATTCCGGTTATGGCGAAAGCCAGGATCGGGCACTTTGTCGAGGCCCAGATACTCGAGGCCCTTGGCGTTGACTACATCGATGAAAGCGAAGTTCTGACCCCGGCCGACGAGGAACACCACATTAACAAGTGGGATTTTAAAGTACCGTTTGTCTGCGGTTGCAGGAATCTCGGCGAGGCGCTGAGGCGTATATCCGAGGGCGCGGCTATGATAAGGACAAAGGGTGAGCCGGGCACAGGTAATATCGTTGAAGCGGTCCGCCACATGCGCTCGGTCCGTGAAGGTATCTCGTGGCTGAAGGGGCTTCGCGATGACGAGCTGTTTGCCGCGGCCAAAGACCTTCAAGCCCCATACGACCTGGTAAAATGGGTGCATGATAACGGTAAGTTGCCGGTTGTGAATTTCTCGGCGGGCGGCGTTGCAACCCCGGCCGACGCGGCGCTTATGATGCAGTTGGGCGCGGACGGCGTGTTTGTCGGCTCGGGTATATTCAAAAGCGGCGACCCCGCAAAGCGCGCAAAAGCGATTGTGCAGGCGACAACGCACTTCAACGACGCCGAACTTCTCGCGAAGGTATCAAAGGACCTTGGTGAGCCGATGGTCGGTATAGAAATCAGCCAGATCCCCGAAGCCGAGAGGATGCAGGAACGCGGTTGGTAACCATCGAAGATGATTACCAACTAGAGATTAGAAATTAGAGAGTAGATTGAATTATTGAGGGCAAAGTGAGAAAAGTGAGAGTCTAAGCTTAAGAACCTATTTCTAATCGGTATAATCGCTACTTTCTAATTTCTAGCTTTACCGCGGGCAGAGGTTTTTCTCCGCCCCGTACTTTGTATGAGGAGCAAGATAAAGTTTGAGCAACAGTAATAACCTTAAAGTAAGAATAGGCGTATTGGCTTTGCAGGGGGCGGTGCGCGAGCATATACAGCACATCGAGGCGCTCGGCGCGGTCGGTATGGCTATAAAACGGCCACGTGAGTTGAAGGAAATTGCGGGCTTGATCATTCCCGGAGGCGAGAGCACGACTATCGGTAAGTTAATGGTGGAGTACGAGTTTATCGATGCAATCCGCGACTTTCACGCCGCAGGCAAGCCTATCTACGGCACATGCGCGGGTATGATTCTTTTAGCGAAAACAATTACAGAAGGCGACCAGCCGCTGCTCTCGCTGATGGATATCGAGGCCCGGCGAAATGCGTTTGGCCGGCAGCGCGAAAGCTTCGAGGCCGACCTTGCTATCAAGGGCATCGGAAGCTTCAATGCGGTCTTTATTCGCGCCCCGTGGATAGAGTCGGTGGGTGAGGGTGTCGACACGCTTGCCGAATTTGATACTATTGAACATGGCAACGTAAAAGTCATGGCCAGACAGGGAAGTCTTCTTGCGTCGGCGTTTCATCCCGAATTAACCGGGGACGTAAGGGTACACAAATACTTTTTGAATATGATAAAGGAGGCCTAATCCTAATGTCAGGGCATTCTAAGTGGGCAACGATTAAACACAAGAAAGGCAAGGAGGATGCCAAGCGCGGCAAACTGTTCGCCAAGCTGAGCCGGGCGATTATGGTTGCCGCTCGCAACGGTAGCAACCCGGACATGAACGCGGCTCTTGCGAATGCAATTGAAAAGGCAAGAAGCTACAGCATGCCCGCGGACAACATCGACCGGGCGATTAAGAAGGGCGCGGGCGAGTTGGGGGCAGTTACCTACGAGGAACTCACCTACGAGGGGTTTGGCCCCGCCGGGGTCGCAATCATGGTCGATGTCATGACGGATAACCGTAATCGTACCGCGGCCGATGTTCGCCACATCTTCACGAAATACGGCGGTAATCTGGGGGCATCCGGCTCGGTCGGGTGGATGTTCGACCGCAAGGGGATCGTAGCGGTCGATAAGAGTCATCCCATCGGCGAGGACGAACTCTTCACGCTTGCCGTTGAGGCCGGTGCAGAGGATATGACCGGCGAAGACGACCAGTGGCAGATAACGACCGACCCCACCGAACTTAACTTCGTTAGAAACATAATCGAGAAGCACGGTATCCCAATCGCGCTTGCCGAGATTGCGATGGTCCCTAAGAACCCTGTGAAATTGGATAAAGAAGAAGCAATGAAGGTGCTTAGGTTCGTTGATGTGCTGGAAGACAACGACGACGTTCAGGATGTCTACAGCAACTTCGATATCCCGGCCGAGGTGTTGGAGGAGCTTGCCGGGTCTTAGGAAGTTAGGAAGGGCCTAGGATTCGGGGACGATATAAAAGGCAGTCAGCCGTTGGCGGTTGGCTGTTTTCTTGTTATAATCAAACAAATGTTCGATTAGCGATGTTGCTCTGGTTTGCGCTAGAATATAGAAAGCGATTTACAGAGGACGATTCACGATAACCTAGACGTTGAACGTTGAAGTTTGAATTTTCGGTTTGAAAGGAAAGCTTATGATTATTCTCGCGGTTGATCCCGGCACGGCAACAACCGGTTATGGTGTCATAGAGTACGAGGGAAACCGCTTTAAAGTCAAAGACTACGGGATAATTTCAACCGAGGCCAAGGTTGCCGCAGAGCTTCGGTTGCAGCACATTTACGACGGCTTAAAAAACCTGATAGCCAGGTATAGGCCCGATCATTTTGTGGTTGAGCAGCTCTTTTTTAATCAAAACGTCCGTACTGCGCTGGCCGTGGGGCAGGCGCGTGGCGTGTGCCTTCTCGTTGCCGCGGATGGTGGGCTTCCGGTTGCAGAGTATACGCCGCTTCAGGTAAAGCAAGCGGTCGTGGGCTACGGCCGGGCGGAGAAGGCGCAGGTGCAGCAGATGGTTAAGGCCATCCTTAATTTAACCGAAATCCCAAAACCGGATGATGCGGCGGATGCGCTGGCCCTCGGGATATGCCATGCGCATTCGTACCGGTCGAATACGATAACCAGGAGAGCTTTGGATGATAGCGTTCTTGAGGGGTAGGCTTGAGGATAAAGGCCCCGGAACAGTTGATATCGATGTAAGCGGTGTTGGATACAGGGTGTCTATGTCCAACAACTCACTCGCGGCCATGCCGCAGAGGGGTGAGCCGGTGTTTGTGTATACATATACGCACGTGCGCGAGGATGTTTTGCAGTTGTTTGGTTTCATGTCGGTGGCCGAGCGCGAACTCTTTGAGAGGCTCATCTCGGTGAGCGGTATCGGCCCGAAGGTGGCGCTTGTGATCCTCTCTTCATTTGACGTCGACTCCTTAAAACAGGCCATCGTAGGTGAAGATATAGCGCTCATCACATCCATTCCGGGGATAGGTAAGAAAAACGCCCAGCGTCTTGTACTTGAGCTTAAAGAAAAGCTGACACTGCCCGAAATCGGGCTTACATCGACGGCTTATATAAAGGATAGGTCAGCCTATGAGGAGGCGCGAAGCGCATTGCTTGGCCTCGGATACACGTCCGCCGAAGCGAAAAAGGCGCTGGACGGTTTTGCGCCCGATGGGACAGAGATAAGCGTTGAGGTGCTCATTAAACATGCTTTAAAAAACCTGGCAAAAAACTGATAGCGGGAGGAAATCGTGGACGACAGGATTACAACGACGTCATTTATAGAAGAGGATATCGATTACGAGCGGAGCCTGCGGCCGAAGCGGCTTGAGGAATTCGTCGGGCAGACGTGGGCGAAAGAGGCCCTCGAGCTTTTTATTTCCGCCACAAAAAGCCGCGAAGAGGCCCTGGATCATGTGCTCTTAAGCGGTCCTCCCGGGCTCGGCAAAACCACCCTGGCAGGCATTATTGCAAATGAACTGGGGGTCGGCATTAAGATTACTTCCGGGCCGGCGATCGAACGGGCCGGGGATCTGGCGGCGATCCTCACCAATCTGCAGCCGAATGACGTGCTGTTTATCGATGAGATACACCGCTTAAGCAGGCAAGTAGAAGAAGTCCTCTACCCGGCGATGGAGGATTTTGAGCTTGATATCATCATTGGGAAAGGACCATCTGCGCGCTCTTTGCGATTGGAGCTGCCGAACTTTACCCTGGTAGGCGCGACGACGAGGCAGGGTCTTTTAACGTCGCCCCTGAGGGACAGGTTTGGGGTTAATTGCCGTTTCGATTACTATACCGATCAGGAGCTCAACGGTATTATCCGGCGCTCCGCAATAATTCTTAGCGTCGGGATCGATGCCTACGGTTCGCTTGAAATCGCACGGAGATCAAGAGGAACCCCAAGAATCGCAAACCGCCTGCTTAAACGGGTGCGTGACTATGCGCAAATTAAAGGGGATGGGCGGATCGATAAGGATATTGCAGACAGGGCTCTTGCATTTCTGGAAGTAGACGTCCTCGGTCTGGATAGGCTTGACCGCCAGATACTCCTAACTATGGTTGACAAGTTCAGCGGCGCCCCGGTTGGGCTTAACACGCTGGCCACGTCCATAAGCGAAGAGCCCGAAACGCTTGAGGATGTCTACGAGCCGTATTTGCTACAGCTCGGCTTTATCCAGCGCACTCCACGCGGTCGCGTTATAACCGAACGGGCCTGCAACCACCTTGGTATCGCGTATCCGGGCGATAAAGAGTAGCGGGATAGAGCAGGCAGCAGGGAGTAAGCAGTATGCAGCTAGTTCCGGCGGTTGATGTAGATTGTTACCGTTTGGCCGTATTGCAGCGTTGTACCTGCCGCGGGATTTTGGGAAACTACTTTGCCCCTCACGGCGCGCCCGCGCTGATACGGGGAGGAGGTCACGTCTATAACATTAAAGCCCGCGGACTCTAACTGTTGCCTTGCATTTTCCTCAGACAGGCCGACGATATCCGATACGGTGATACCCTTAGCCGACGAGCCGACACCGCCGGTACTAACCGTTATCTGAATTATCACGCCTTGTCGTGCCCTTTCCCCGGCCGCCGGAACCTGTGTTGTCACAACACCCCGAATACCCCTAACATCTTCTCTGTATACGGAGCTATGTCCAAAGTGGGCTTGATCCAATTTATCGATAGCCGGCTTCTCGGGTAATCCGACGACGTTCGGTATCGCGACGATGCCCGGGGACTTATGCAGGGGACATTTTTGACGGGGCACTTTGGTGCTCAGGAACGGGCGGTATTCAACATCGGGGCAGAATTTGCTGGGGAGCAATCCCGACTCGGTACAAACGAGAACATTCTCGATGCCGCCGCGTGGCTTTACGAAACTACCTCTAGGCATATTTGCGGTTGCTTTTGACATGAATCGCGACCATATTTGCGCGGGGAAAGTACCGCCGGCAACGCGTATGCCGTGGACATTATACATAGATATCTGGCCTTTTGGATATCCGACCCACACAGCCGCCGAAAGTCCCGGCGTATATCCGCAAAACCATGCATCCCTGTAGCCCGAGGCGGTTCCTGTTTTGCCCGCGCAGGGCCCACTTATCCTGGCCCGTGTCCCTGTTCCGTATCTGATGACGTCTTGCAGCACATCAGTAACGATATAGGCGGTTGCTTCACTGATAGTTTGCTGTGGCTTCGGCACGTACTGGTCGATGATTTTGCCTGATGCGTCTGTCACCCTAGTGATAGCCTCGGGCGGGCAATGCTTTCCGCCATTTGCAAATGTTGAATATACACTCGCCATATCAAGGGGGCTTGGCCCGTTTGTAAAACCTCCGAGCGCAATCGCCGGATCCTGGTTGATGATCCATTCCGGCATTCCCATTTTCTTTGCGACCTCGGTGACCTTGTTTACCCCTACGTCCAGGATAAGACGCGCAAAAACGGTGTTGACCGAGCGCACAAGTGCGGACCGGAGCGGCATCGGAGGGCCGCCACTTCCCTCGACATAGTTATCAACGTGCCAGGTTTGCCCGCCACCGATAGGTAAATCGCCCGGTGAAGAGCTATATTCCTGGAACGGAGAGATACCGTTTTCAATTGCGGCGGCAAACACAATGGGCTTGAACGATGAGCCGGGCTGGCGATTATGTGAGGTGGCCAGGTTATATTTATCTTTATTAAAGTCACGCCCGCCGACCATCGCCCGTATGTAACCGGTTGCCGGCTCGACAGCTACAATCGAGGCGGATGGATCTTTGGGGTGATCAAGTGTAGACCATGCGGCTTGCTCCGCCTGCTTTTGCATGGTTAAGTTGATCGTTGTGTATACCCGCAGGCCGCCCTTAAAGACGACGTTCTCACCGTATCGCTTGATAAGCTTCTGTTTTACATATTCGACGAAATATGGCGCGGGTGTTACCGGCTTAGTCATCGGTCTTGCTGTTACCGGTGCGGCCACCGACTGCGATTCCTCCAGCGGCGTTATGTACTTCAGCCGTGCCATCTGATGAAGAACCAGGTCACGGCGTTCTTTGGCTTTGCCTAAATTTACATATGGCGAGAAGTCGTTCGGGGATTTGATAATTGCGGCAAGTATGGCCGCCTCGGGAAGCGAAAGCATCTTCGCCCGTTTGCCGAAGTAATTATTAGAAGCCGTTTCCACACCATACCAACTATGCCCGAAGTAAATTGTATTGAGGTATTTTTCTAGAATCTGGGCTTTGGTATATTTCTGTTCCAGCTGGTACGCCAGCGCCGCTTCTTTTATCTTGCGGTCGAATGTTTTTTCACGGGTGACGATTGTATTCTTTACATACTGCTGGGTGATGGTGCTCGCGCCTTCCACGGTATGCCCGCTGGCGAGGTTGGCAAAGAAGGCACGCGCGATGGCCTCGGGATCGTATCCCTTGTGCTTGTAAAACCTCTCGTCCTCAATTGCGATGACCGCATGCTGCAGGTACGGCGATACCTCGGAGAGCGGCACGACGACGCGGTCTTGTTCATAATAGAGATTGGTAAGCAGCGTGCCGTTCGATGCGAATATCTTGGTCGTCTGCCAGTTTTGGATCTTGTCCTCGTTTTTGAGTTTTGGCAGCCCACGCATGATTTCGGCGGTAGCCACAAGGCCACCGAAGGCAACCACAAGGATCGGTATGATTATTAAGGCGCTAAGCACGAGAACCGCATGAATCCTACGCTGCTTCTTTGCCCTCAGCTCAGCTCTTCTTATCCTAGCTCGCGACATTACTTCCCCGGTCAAGAACCCAATCGTTTTCTGGATGGATTATAGCACAAAGCTATTGAGCTGGACATATCTGTGTGCAGGTGTTACGATTTTTTATATTTTGGCTTATTCTAGCTTATAAGATAAATGATATGCGGGGGTAGGAATGAAATCGGCTGAAGAGCAACTTTTTATCATACAAGACGGTGCCGAGGAGATAATCCCGGTTGAAGAATTCAAGCAGAAACTCGCCCGTTCGATAGCGACGAATACGCCGCTTAAGGTAAAGTACGGCGTTGACCCGACCGCCCCGGATCTTCATCTCGGGCATGCGGTTCCACTTCGAAAGCTACGGCAATTTCAAGACCTGGGTCATGTTGTCCAGCTTTTGATCGGCGATTATACGGCACGGGTGGGCGATCCTACAGAGCGCTCGACCACAAGGCCCCAGCTTCCCGCCGAGACGATAGAGGCCAATGCCAGAACCTATACCGAGCAGGCTTTTAAAATCCTTAACCCCGAAAAAACGGTAATTGACTACAACGGTCGCTGGTTTTCGACGATGCCGTTCGAGCGGGTTCTTAAAATTACGGCGCAATTCACCGTGGCCAGGATACTTGAGCGAGACGATTTCGCCAAACGTTTTGCCGCACAGGTCCCGATAAGCCTGCACGAGTTTCTCTATCCCGTGATGCAGGGCTACGATTCTGTCGAGCTTGGCTGCGATATTGAGATAGGCGGGACCGACCAGAAATTCAATATGCTTGCCGGAAGGGATCTGCAGCGTTGGGCCGACCAGGAGCCACAGGTTGTTATCACCATGCCCATCCTTGAGGGCACCGACGGCTACGTTCGTATGAGCAAATCCAAGGGTAACTACATCGGCTTAACCGAGCCCCCCGAGGAGCAGTTCGGCAAGATCATGTCGATCCCGGATTTTATAATGATCCGCTACTTCAGGCTCTGCACGAACGAACCTCATGAAGAGATAGACCGCATCGAAAAAGGCCTGGAAGACGGCACGCTTCATCCCAATGAGATAAAAAGGCGTCTCGCAAAAGATGTTATATCTATCTATTACGGTCCCGAAGCGGCCAAAGAAGCCGAGCGGATCTTTGACGCAAAGTTTAAGAAGGTCGAGGGCGGGACGGCTGCAGAACGGCTTGCGGCTATCGGCGCCGAGATTCCCGAGGTCGAGATAACACCGGATATGCTCACCGATGATAAGCGCATGTGGATCGTTAAGCTTATGACGGTTGCAGATTTCGCTAAGACCAATGGTGAAGCCCGTCGGCTTATCGAGGGCGGCGGAGTAAAATATCTCGAACATGTCGATGGAGAATATAAAGAAGTAGCAATCAAAGATCCCGGCATCGAGATAGTTCCAAGAACCGGGGACATCATCCAAGTCGGCAAACGCCGCATCGCCAGGATTAAAGTATACAGCCCGAGTTAAGCACTCCCGCATATGTTAATGTAATAATGATGAAAAATGCGGTGAATAATCATCGAACCGGGTGTTGACATTATTTTTAAACCTGGTAAAGTACTCTTTACGCAGCAGCATGCGGCGGACTGCGAAATCCTCGCAGCCGGTCGTAAAACGCGTTGTAAACTCGCAAAATTCTCAAACAAACTAGTTGACAACAGATATCGCTGGTGCTATATTTATTAATGCTGCTTCTGCAGTAGATTTCCGTGGAGTTGTTGTATAATTGCTTACAATTTATCTCGGAGGCGACAAGTATAGGTTAGAGTAAGTGTGATTGCATGAGCAATCGTACCTGAAACTTGTCGCTGTGAGAGGAAACTCCACAGCGAATTTTTTTGTCTTAAAAACACCTTCATAGGAAGACTTGAATAAGGTGTTGACAGCCGGAGAATGGCATGGTACATTACCGTCTGTTGCAAAGTTGGTCTTTGAAAACTGAACAGTGGAAATGCCAGTAAGGTTTAAGATTTAAACCAAAATACACGCGAAAGCGTGGAACCCGTCTGCTCGCGTTTTGCGGGGATTTTTATCCCTGGGAGATGCGGGCGGCGATTTCAAAAAGTTTTTAATGAGCGTTCAAGCTCT
>Ga0210011_1000591_pt1:25000-38328 | contig 38328 bp, 36 predicted proteins | sample CryGeymeta201502_FD_183972 | JGI IMG/M metagenome (GOLD analysis project Ga0210011, IMG submission 183972) | Groundwater microbial communities from Crystal Geyser aquifers in Utah, USA - Crystal Geyser metaG 2015-02 (SPAdes) (version 2) | ecosystem: Environmental > Aquatic > Deep...
TAAATACTCCCTAGCGACCGATAGTGAACTAGTACCGTGAGGGAAAGGTGAAAAGTACCCCGGGAGGGGAGTGAAATAGTACCTGAAACCGTATGCTTACAAGCAGTCGGAGGAAGACTTTAAGTCTTCTGACGGCGTGCCTTTTGTAGAATGATCCTGCGAGTTATGGTGTGTAGCGAGGTTAAGCGAAAGCGGAGCCGTAGCGAAAGCGAGTCTTTAAACGGGCGTTTAGTTGCATGCTGTAGACCCGAAGCTGCGTGATCTATCCATGGGCAGGTTGAAGCGAGGGTAAGACCTCGTGGAGGACCGAACCGACTTCAGTTGAAAATGGAGCGGATGACCTGTGGATCGGAGTGAAAGGCTAATCAAACGCAGTTATAGCTGGTTCTCCCCGAAATAGCTTTAGGGCTAGCCTCGGATGTTTTGTTGTGGTGGTAGAGCACTGATTGGACTAGGGGCCTCACCAGGTTACCAAACCCAGTCAAACTCCGAATGCCATAACTTTAGAATCCGGGAGTCAGACAGCGGGTGATAAGATTCGTTGTCGAGAGGGAAACAGCCCAGACCGTCGGCTAAGGTCCCCAAATCTATGCTAAGTGGCAAAGGATGTGGCGTTGCACAGACAACCAGGAGGTTGGCTTAGAAGCAGCCATCCTTCAAAGAATGCGTAATAGCTCACTGGTCAAGTGATACTGCGCCGAAAATGTAACGGGGCTCAAGCATAGTACCGAAGCTGCGGCAGTGCATTTATGTGCTGGGTAGGGGAGCATTGTCTGCGGGATGAAGTCAACGTGTAAACGTTGGTGGACTTCAGACAAGTGAGAATGCAGGAATGAGTAGCGAGAGTCAGGCGAGAAACCTGACCGCCGTAAACCCAAGGTTTCCAGGGTAAAGCTAATCTGCCCTGGGTTAGTCGGGACCTAAGGCGAGGCCGAAAGGCGTAGTCGATGGACAACGGGTAGATATTCCCGTACCACCGAGTCGCGTTATCAGCGAGGGGGTGACGGAGAAGGGTAGCTCAGCACGGCGTTGGTTGTCCGTGTTTAAGCCGGTAGGGCGTCTCCTAGGCAAATCCGGGAGGCATTAAGCCTGAGAGGTGATGACGAGCCGATTGAGGCGAAGTGAGTGATCCCATGCTTCCAAGAAAAACCTCTAGCGAGTGGCTTTGGTGCCCGTACCCCAAACCGACACAGGTGGGTAAGTAGAGAATACTAAGGCGATCGAGAGAACTCTGGTTAAGGAACTCGGCAAAATAGCCCCGTAACTTCGGGAGAAGGGGCGCCACATTAGCGTGTAAGGTTTTCCCCCAAGCGTGAAGTGGCCGCAGTGAAAAGGCCCAGGCGACTGTTTACTAAAAACACAGGTCTCTGCTAAGTCGTAAGACGATGTATAGGGGCTGACGCCTGCCCGGTGCCGGAAGGTTACGAGGAGGGGTTAGCGGATTTTTCGGATGATGCGAAGCTCTGAATCTAAGCCCCGGTAAACGGCGGCCGTAACTATAACGGTCCTAAGGTAGCGAAATTCCTTGTCGGGTAAGTTCCGACCCGCACGAAAGGCGTAACGATCTGGGCGCTGTCTCAACCAGAGACTCGGCGAAATTGTATTACCGGTAAAGATGCCGGTTTCCTGCAGCAAGACGGAAAGACCCCGTGAACCTTTACTGCAGCTTGATATTGGATTTTGATTCATCGTGTACAGGATAGGTGGGAGGCTTTGAAGCTGGGGCGCAAGCCCTGGTGGAGCCAACCTTGGGATACCACCCTTGATGTATTGAGGTTCTAACGGTAGGCCGTTATCCGGCTACCGAACAGTGTCAGGTGGGCAGTTTGACTGGGGCGGTCGCCTCAATTTGGGGCGCCCTGGCGGTGACGTCAGGGGCAAATCTGGCTGTATGCTGGGAGGTCCGTTCCCTAGCTAACTTTCGACTCCGTAAAGTAAGCGAAGGGATGAAGAATCCAGAGTTACCCAATTTCATGGGTGAAAATACTACTGGTGCGGATAATCAGCAGGGAAGTCCTAGAAACCTCAAAAGATTCCAACAAATTCTAGTGACCCCTCAACGACTATACGCCAGACTCGCAAATTAAATTCTAACAGTAACTTAACTCCAAAAATTAATTGGCGAGATGATATAGTCTGAACTTCATAGCGATATGAAGCCCGAAAGGGAGTCTAGCAAGGAGAAAAAGGTGCATTCTAATGAGATTGAAGCTTATAAGCGAGATCTAAAACTTAGCCGTGAGCAGCGAGACGTATTAGTTGGTCTGCTGCTTGGGGACGGTCATTTAGAGACGCAAAATGGTGGCAAAACCTACAGGCTGAAGATCGAATATGCGATCAAAAATGGCGACTATTGTCGGCATGTATACGAGATTTTCAGGGAGTGGGTGTTGACGCCGCCAAGGGAAAGGGTCGTGAAAAGCGGCGAGCATCAATCAGTCAACTTAGTGTTTAGTACCGTAAGTCATGGAGCATTTAGATTTTATGCCCAGCAGTTTTACAAAGATGGCAAGAAGGTTGTGCCATCGATGATCAAGAGACTGCTGAAGGCGCAAGGTTTAGCTTATTGGTTTATGGATGATGGATCGGTCAAGTCAGACCAGTCGAAAGGTGTAATACTTAACACTCAGGGATTTAGCAGACAAGAAGTAGAACGACTTATTGATGTGTTGAAAAGCACTTTTGAATTAGATGCATGGGAACGCAGACAGAAGGAAGGATATCAAATTTATATCTCTGGCTATAGCTTGGAAAAGTTGTTGGACCAGATTAATAAATGGATTCATCCGTCGATGCGTTACAAGATTCCTAAAGCTAGACGAACATAATTGCCTAAAATGTAACGGAGGCGCTCGAAGGTTCCCTCAGATTGGTTGGCAATCAATCGCAGAGTGTAAGGGCACAAGGGAGCTTGACTGCGAGACTGACAAGTCGAGCAGGTACGAAAGTAGGACCTAGTGATCCGGCGGTTCCGAGTGGAAGGGCCGTCGCTCAACGGATAAAAGGTACTCCGGGGATAACAGGCTGATCCCGCCCAAGAGTCCACATCGACGGCGGGGTTTGGCACCTCGATGTCGGCTCATCGCATCCTGGGGCTGAAGTAGGTCCCAAGGGTTCGTCTGTTCGCCGATTAAAGCGGTACGCGAGCTGGGTTTAGAACGTCGTGAGACAGTTCGGTCCCTATCTGCTGTAGGCGTAGGAAATTTGAGGGGAGTCGTCCCTAGTACGAGAGGACCGGGATGAACAGACCTCTAGTGTACCAGTTGTTCTGCCAAGGGCATTGCTGGGTAGCTATGTCTGGATTGGATAACCGCTGAAAGCATCTAAGTGGGAAGCCAACCCCAAGATGAGATTTCCCACTCTTATGAGTTAAGACCCCAGGTAGACTACCTGGTTGATAGGCCGCAGGTGGAAGAATAGAGATATTTGCAGCCGAGCGGTACTAATTGGTCGAGGACTTGATTGTCACGAGACCGACGCTGTGTAGTTTTGAGAGGTTCAATGGTAAGTTGAACTCTTTCAGAGCGTTCAAGGTTCATGGATCCATGGCTTTTTAGGTCCGGCGAAGAAGTAAACCGGGCCGAAAGCCAAGAACCACGAGCTTTGAAGCGCATTGCTCCGTTTGAGGCGTAATGCGCTTGTCCGATGCATCGGACAATGGTACAATTGATAAGTTATAAGATTTGTTTGCATTTTCGGTGGCCATAGCGAGGGGGAAATACCCGTTCCCATTCCGAACACGGAAGTTAAGTCCCTCAGCGCCGATGGTACTGCTCGGGTAACTGTGTGGGAGAGTAGGACGCTGCCGATTCTATAAGGTCTCCATGGAAAACCGTGGAGGCCTTTCCTTATCTTGCATCGATAGACAGTGTTATCACTATGTTATAATGTATTCGGTCTGAAGCCCTGCGTTGTCGGCCGCCATCAACTGTCTTCTATCCGCAGTGACAAAAAGCCCTGCTTGCCATTCCAACGCACAAGCAATATGTAGCGCATCCATTGCGCGCAAGACATTTCTCTCCAGTAGCTTGACTGAATGAGCAACAACTGCTGGAGTTAGCTGAAGCACAGTTGCATCGCGAACATCATTTAATAATTGCCTTTTTATCTTGCGGTAGTCGTTTGCTGTCAAAATCCCTTCTCGCAATCGCCGGTTAAGTCCGGAAACTATTTCAGGCACTAAGATAATACATAGACCCAACTGTGACGCACGTCCAAGAAGGCGATCGATGTTTTCGCTTCCATTCTCTAAGACATACCTTTTGGCGAGAGCTGAAGAATCAACCAGCAATCTCATCTTCAGCCTCGCGTTCTTCCAAAATAGCCGATGACAAGTCGCTTCCTTGCACTTGTAGGCGAAGACCTGGTTGTTTCCATGAGGGTGTCCGTTTGGCTCTGTCGGAAAACGGTATTATTTCCGCAACGGGTTTACCACGCCGCATGAGAATAAGCGTTTCCCCATGTTCAACCTCGGTTATAAAATCTGATGCCTTTTTGCGAAAATCTGTAAAAGTAATGGTTTTCATAGAATTGCCTCCTTAATAGTACATCCAAATGTACAGCTAAGAGGTCATCATGTCAAGACCTTAATAACCTTCCATCTGTATGGTTCTTGTTGGCACTGATGATATAGTCTGAACTTCATAGCGATATGAAGACCGAAAGGGAGAGTATAAGGACGCTGCCGATTCTATAAGGCCTCTGAGCCAACAGCTCAGAGGCCTTTCCTTATGTATCACTTATCTTTTCTACGCTGCTTGCAACCCCTTAAGATCCTGGATTACTTTGTCGACCTCAATGGCGGGCATGGTTCTTGTTCTAATTGTACCGCGGGAGCCGAGTTCGATGGCCATCTTTACCATAGTGTCGTTATCCGGGGCTTCGATGAAGTTGACGAAATCGAAATCGCCCATAACCATATATTGGGACATGATTTTCACACCGAACTTTTCTGAGACCTCGTCGTTCACCTGCTTGATCCTCTCGGGATTTTCTCGAAGTGTCTTCATTCCGTCATCTGTCAGGCTGGTGAGCATTACAAACATCGCCATACCGTTCTCCTCCTTTTTAATAAAAAAACCGGCTTTCGATAAAATTATACCCAATTACGGGAAGCCTTAAGGCGCACCGCCAATGATGAAACCAGGTACGTTATTATTTATGTTCCGGGCGCAACGAGAGAAGAGAAATCTATGTTTGACATCTATACCCCCCTAGGGTATATTACTAGTAAATATACCAATTGGCTAAGGGGTTGATAGATGTGAACGTAGAGGATTTTGCATACGTGGTGGAGACCGAGAAGAGTTTTGAAGAAGCATCCGTGTCGGTTTTGCGGGCCGTCGAGCAAAAGGGCTGGGCGGTATTTAACGTCATCGATATCGGCGAGAGGCTGTCATCTAAAGGGTTTGATCAGAAGCCGCTTAAGTTAATCGAGATGTGCAATGGCAAACACGCCAACACGTTCTTGAATAAGAGCAGGTATGTATCGTTGTTCATGCCGTGCCGCATCAATATTATGGAAGAAAACGGTAAGATCAAGATAGCGACGATGCGCGCATCCGTAATGTCGCAGTTCTTCCCGGAAGTTGTCGCCGAAGAAGCCATGGCCGTAGAGAAAGCCGTCATCGAGATCATCGATAACGCTAAATAAGGTACAAACCTTGCCGCTAGCCTTGTCGCCCGTTAAGGGCGGCAAGGGCCTCCTTGGCTATCTGCGAGATTGTTCTCTCTTGCAGCTCACCATTATCGTAAACGCGAATACGGCTATCGTCATCCAGTAGTCCTTTAAGCGTCTCCTTAACATCGATTACCAGCCCTTCTAGGACACGCACATCGGAGTCGCCAATTACGCCGAGCGCCCATGCCGCATGACCGCGCGTTGTGTTGCTGGGGTTTCTTAAAAGCCCGACGATGTAAAATATCTTATCTTTCAACAGGTCGGGACGCTCTTGACCGATTCGGCGCATCGACCACAACAGGCCCTTTCGAACCCTGCCATCCCAAATATATGAGAACATCCTGGGGATCGCTTTGCTGAATTCGTCGGGGCGTGCCGCAACGATAGCGCCGATTGCCTCTATCGACCCCCAGCCGTTGCCGCCGGACTTATCTTCTAATGAGACAAACAGGCGGGTTAACATGGTGTTTACCTTCTCCCGGCTCATAATATCCGGATATTTCGCGATTCGCCCAAACGCCTCGGCGGCCCGCCAGTGCAGCAGGTCATTCTCGCTGTAAAGCAGTGACCGCAGGTATTTAAGGACGCCCCTCTCGCGGGCGGCCAGTTCTACTACTCCGTCAAAATCTTTTTTCTCTAAAAGGCTTTTTATGTCATCCTTTAACGACAAGCGAATCGCTCCTTTTTTAGGATTAATACCCGGTACTGTATATCATGCATATTTAGTTCCTGCTATTACTTTAACTTACAGGTGCCCGGTAATCAATTATTACCTGCTAGATTTTACCTTTTAAGTTCCGCAAGAGATCGCGTTGCGAGTTTGCCTACGGTTGTGCTCTGCAACTCTCCTTCGTCGTAGATAAACAGAGGGCCTGCATCCTGCTGTAATGCTCTAAGCTTTTTTATGGTATTGGGATCACCCATGGCGCCGAGCGCCCAGGCCGCATGTCCGCGCGTGGTGGCGTCCGGATCGTCGAGCAACTTAATGATCGCAGGTACCGAATCTTGTACGAGATCGGGTCGTTTCTCGGCGATTTTCCTGGCGGACCAGAGAACGCCTCTGCGCAGGATGGGGTCTTCGATAAACGATAGGACAATGCGCCCGAAATCAGGGAGGGAGTTTGGCTGTTTTGCAACAACGGCTCCCAGCCCTTCGGGTGCGGGCCATGCGGTTGCTCCAGACTCCTCGGCCAACGACCAGACGAGCCGGCGCGGGATGTTTCTTTGACCATCTGCCCCGCTCGCGCACTGCCCTTGCCTGCTTGCTACCACGCCCAGAGCTTCGGCGGCCCGCCAGTGCAGTAGGTCGTCCGTGGAGTAAAGAAATGAGAGCAGGTATCGCACAACACGGCCTTCCTGTTCGGCAAGGTCGGCGATCTTCTCAAATTCTTTAGCGTCTAAAAGTAGCTTGACCTCGGTTTTAATACTCAACTACCCGCCTCTCACTTACCGGCTTGTCCTTGGCCTCCTGCCTGGTTGTCTCGTCTTGGGCCTCCTATTTGGACCATGGTTGCTGTGACGCTGCCGTCTGAATTATCTTTTCCGAACGCCATGACGCGTTCGCCCTTTTTAATATCGGTTTTCGTGCCAGATGCAAATTTGCTGATCGATGTACTTCCTGAAAGCATAACGATCTTTGAGCTTCCATCGGTCATCTTGACTGTAAAGCTATTGGCATCCTGGCTGATTACGTCACCGGACACCGGTCTGCCTTGGCCTTGTCCAAAGAACCGCCTGGCACTGTTTTGGCCCCCTTGGCCCCCCTGACCTTGTCCGAAACCGGCAAACTGGCCGCCTGTTGATGACGCCTGGGATTTTTGATACGTCATGCCGCCGTAGAAGCCTCCCCCTCCGGCGAGCACAACAAGTGCCACCATGATTGCGATGAGAGTGCCTTGACTTTTCATACCCTAATACCTCCTTAAATAATGGCGCTTATCTAATATTCTTTTCGATTATTCGAAGCGCAATGCCTCAATCGGGGAAAGGCGTGCGGCTTTTCGGGCCGGGTATAAGCCGAACACGATGCCGATTGCCCCTGACACACCGATTGCAAGAATAACCGCTGACAATGAAAGAGTAAACGGTAATCCCATGAGACTGGAAATTATATACGAGAGCCCAACCCCGATAATCATGCCCAAGAAGCCGCCGACAACCGTCAGGATTACCGCCTCGGCAAGAAACTGCGAAACGACGTCGCGGTCGCGTGCGCCCAGAGATTTTCGAAGCCCGATCTCCCTCGTGCGCTCGATAACGGTAATCAGCATGACATTCATGATGCCGATACCGCCGACGAGAAGGGAGATGGTGGCAATACCCGAAAGTAACATCGTAAACGTGCCGGTCACCTGCGTGGCGGCTCCCAGGATATCCTCTTGCGAGAAGATGCTGAAGTCCGCCTGGTACGGATTTGTTATCTTGTGCCGTGCCAGCAGAAAATAGCCGACCTGGTCTCTCGCCTGGTTCATGACATCTGCGCTTTTAGCTTCAATCGAGATCGACCCTAGGTAATTAACCCCGAACACGAGTTTCTGGGCTGTGGTAAGCGGGATGATCGCTATGTCATCCTGATTCATAAAGCCGGTGCCGCCCTTGGAGGTTGTTACGCCGATTACTCTGAATGAGATGTTGCTTATCCGGATCGATTGGCCGATCGGACTTGCTCCAGAAGGAAAGAGGTTGCTTATCGCTGTCGGGCCTAACACCGCTACCCTTTGCATCCCATCCACATCCTGCTGGGAGAGAAAACGGCCGGAAGAAACAGTAACTTTACGCACATCGGCATACGCCGGTGTGGCCCCAAGGATTTGCGCATTCTCGTTGTTCCTACCGGCGATGATTTGCGCGCGCCTGGATAATTCCGGTGAGACCTTTGCGACCGTGGTTATCTGGGTTGAAGAGGCGATGGCTTTTGCATCGTCGTTGGTTAAGGTCGTGCCGCCGCCGGAGGCTCCGCGAATGCCGCCACTATTTTGTGCGCCGGGCGATACGGTGAGCATGTTAGAGCCGAGCGATTGTATTTGGGTCTGCACAGTTTGCTGACTTGCTTGCCCCAGGGAGACAAGCGCGATAACCGCACCGATGCCGATAACGATACCGAGCATTGCAAGCGCCGTGCGCATTTTATTTAGTTTAAGTGCCTCGAGCGCGGTAGTTAGCGTTTCAAAAAACTCCATTACTAGTGCTCCTTCTGCACAAATGCGCGTTTTGATGTGTGACTATCGGTATCTTTAACGATCCTGCCGTCCTGGATAAAAACGGTGCGTTTTGCATGCTCGGCGATATACGGTTCGTGTGTAATCATAACAATAGTGTGCCCTTGATCGTTTAAGTCTTGAAAGATGGCGATAATTTCTTCGCCTTGAGCCGTAGCCAGATTACCGGTCGGCTCGTCGGCAAGGATAATGGACGGGTTCATCGCCATGGCCCGTGCAATCGCAACACGCTGCTGCTGCCCGCCCGAGAGCTGGTTTGATGCATGATCGATCCGGTCGCCAAGGCCAACCCTGTCGAGCAACGCCGTAGCACGCTTGAGGCGTTCGGTCTTCGGAACGCGGGCGTACGCCATCGGTATCATTACATTTTTCAGCGCCGTTGTGCGCGGCAGCAGGTTGTATGCTTGAAAAACGAAACCGATATTCTTGTTTCGAATCGCGGCAAGCTCGTCCCTGGATAGTTGCCCGACATTCTTTCCATCGAGCACGTAGGTGCCCGACGTTGGCGTATCGAGCGCGCCAAGAATATGCATCAACGTTGATTTGCCGCTACCGGATGGACCCATAATCGCTACGAATTCGCCTTCTCGCACTTCAAAGGAGACATCGGCCAGAGCAACGGTTTCTACCGAATCGTTCGAGTAGACCTTAGAGAGGTGTGATACCTGTATGATAGGCCGCCCATAGTTCGTTGCGTTAGCGCCCGCCACCGAAGCCTCCTCCTGCTCGCATGGAGCCGCCGCCCAATGGCGATCCGCCACTAAACGGGGAAGAAGAACTGCCACCCGACGTTTGTGCGGCAGGTGTAGTGCTTCCGGTTATGACGTCTTGGCCTTCAGAGAGCCCGGAGAGCACTTCTAACTGCGAATCTGACGAAAGACCGGTCTCTACAACAATGGTCTGCGCCTGACCGCTCTTAAGTATCTGTACGGTTGATTGGCCGTTTTGCGACGTTTTCATCGCGCCCAATGGGATGAGAAGCACATTATCTTTGGTCGCCGCGATGATGCTTGCATTTACCGCCATGTTGGGGAGGATGCTCTCATCTAACATATCGAACATGATAGACACAGGGTAATTAGTTACACCAGAGCTTACCGTGCCGGCCCTATTGATACCGAGCACTTTGCCGGTAAACGTCTTTCCTGAAAATGCGTCGAGCGTTAATGTTGCTTTTTGGTCGACTTTCACCTTACTGATATCGATCTCGGATAAGTTCACCGTAGCCATCGGGTTGTTACTGATTGAAATGTGTGCAATTGTCTGGCTGCCTGAACTTGATCCCCCTGTGCTGCTACTGCTGGATTGTCCCTGGCTTGAGGCGCTGCTCCCCGACGAGGCGTTGGTACCGCTACTGCCACTCGAAGAGCTGCCGGAAATTGCCATACCCACCGTAACCATAAGGTCGCTGATTTTGCCGTCTGTCGGGGCGACTACGGTGCCCAACGTGTCTTGATAGGATTCTAATGCCGAGTTGAGATCGGCCTTCGCCTTAAGTAATGCACTACTGCTGCTCTTTATCTTTTGGCGTGCAAGAGGACCGCTTAATGACGCCTGCGCTATTGTGTCATCAGCGCTATTATATTTCTGCTGTGCCAGTGTGAGCGCTGTTTGCGCCGCCTCAAGGTTATAGAGCTTCTGTTGTTTGTCTGCATCGCTTACCGATGGATCCTGCGCCTCGTTCCACGCATTTTGTGCCGCGACCAAAGCGGCTTGCGCTTGCTGCAAATCTTTTTGAAGGGAGAGATTTGATTGCTGTTGGTTTGTCGAATTACTTAAATCCGCATCATCATATTTCTGCTGCGCGAGCGCAAGTGCGGTTTGGGTGGCTTGAAGAGCGTAAAACTTCTGGTTTAGCTCACTGCTTGATGTTGAAGTGGACTCCGCTGCAAGGTTATATGCATTCTGCGCTGCGGATAGTGCGGATTGGGCTTGCTGCAGGTCCCGCTGCAGCGTAAGTTTGTTCTCATTGTTTGCTGTCGAGTTACTGGAACCGTTATCGTTATATTTCTGCTGCGCCAGCGCGAGGGCGGTCTGGGCCGCTTCAAGGCTATAGAGCTTTTGCTGTTTGTCGGCTTCACTCGCGGACGAGTCCTGGGCTTTATTCCATGCGCTTTGCGCAGCCGTGAGCGCCGATTGGGCTTGCTGAATATTCTGAAGCGAAGCGAGTTTCGACTGGTCTGCATTGTTTACATCGGTGCCCGCAGAGCCCGCATCTTTCTTTGCCGCAAGCTGGTTTGCAACCGCAACATCTACCGCATTTCTCGCGCTTAGATAGGAGGACCACGCTTTTGCTTTTGCCAGGCGCCCATCCCGGTCGAGTTGGATCTTAAGGATTTTATCCCCGGCCTTAACCGTATCGCCGTCTTTTACATAGATAGTTTTTACTATACCGGTTGCCTGTGTGGTAATCGGCACGTCACTTGTGGCAATCTGACCGGAAGCGTTGATCGAGGATATAATCAGTCCTCGCTCAACCTTTGCGGTCTGGTATTGCGGTTGGTCGTTCTGGCCGCGCGCGACGACCGTCCAAACGATTACAATCAGCAAGACCAATAATCCAAAGGCGATAATCACTTTTTTCCTGGCACGCATAGTGTCCGTAATGCTCATGCTAGTCTCCTATAGGTAAGAATATGTGGCATCCAAAAGCTCGCAGGGTATCTCACATAAAGATAGTCCTTAACATAAGCCATTATTATAAACAAACCTGAGAAATAGCTTAGAAAAAGGAAGTCGTGAGTGTTCATCACCCTATTTTTCGGTTGGATTCGGTTGGAAGAATATGGTATCAATTAGCGCATGTTGGTAGTAACATAAAAGCCGGGAGGCGGAACACATGAGAGTAGAAGGTCTGTTTGAAGAATATAAGGAACTGGAGAAACAAGCGCATGAGCTACGACGCAAAATTCATTGCCGGGGAAATTGTGATCTGTGCGTCCGAGAGGCCGCTAAGACCAAACAGGAACTTATCGATATAACGTTGAAAATGGATGAGATTAGCGAGGAGCTCGGTAGAGAGCGTAAACTCACATATCATTGCTAAAGCACGATTGTAGTTTGTTATAGAACAAGAACACGAGGCCCAGAAAGTACCGCTTAATAAGAAGTGCTATTGAGCCGCGCCCCAAAAGTTGAACCGATAGGAATGACTCCTAGGGTGAATGGCGGTATTACACTGTCGCTGCTGTAAGCTCTCGTTTGATGAAGTCATCCGGCGCAAGGTAATCAATGCTTGAGTGACGGCGCCTTTCATTATAGTACGAGAGCGCTTCTTTGATAAGCTTAATCACCTCGCTTTCGCTCTGGGCGGCAGCAAACACATCCGCCCACTCGTCTTTCAACCTGCCGAAGAAGGACTCCATCTCAGGGTTGTCCGATGGTGTTCCCACACGGCTGTAGGATATTTTAACGCAATCTTTTACAAGCTCGCCGACGTAGTCGTAGCTGGTGTAGACGCTGCCCTGGTCCTGGTGGAATATTACACCGGAAAGATCAATGCCCATCTTTTTCAAATACGCTTTCGCCTGGCGACATACCCCGACAACAAGGCCGCTATCCGGACTCTTTGCCACGCTGGAGCCGATGAGGCGCTTCGATACCGCCTCAAGGGAAGCTCCCAAATACACTTTGCCATATGCATAGCGGATCTCGGTGATGTCGGAGAAAACGACTTCAAAGAGCTGTGGCGCACCCATGCCACGCAAAAGATTAACGCGCTCTCCAAGCTCATCCAGTATGGTCGCGATACCGCTCTTTACCTTACGCTTTATCTTTCTGTGTAGCGTAAGTCCCCAGGCTTTGAGCAGCGTGCGCAACGGCTTGTGGTTGAGCACAATGCCGAGGCCCAAAAGCTCGTGCTTGATCCGTCGGTACCCGTAGGCCGGGTTCTCCGCGATAATCTTAGTGATTACTGCTCGTAGGTGCTCGTACTTTGACAGCGGCTCGTCTCGCCTCAGCTGGTAATAATACGTGCTCTTGGCTACCCCCAAGACGTTCAAGCACCGATTGAGTCCATATACGCCGGCATGCTGCTTGATGAGCTCCATCTTCACTATGAGCGGCAGGAGTAGTGCCGCAAGTAGTTTTTTGCCAGCTCCAGCTCAACGGTGAGCTTTCCGATGATCTTCTCCAACTCCTCGATCTTCTTGTACGGGTTGTTCTCAGCCGTTGGGGTATCAAATATCTCGTGGCCGTGCTCAAGTAAGTCTTGCTTCCAGCGGCCGATCAAGTTGGGGTTCACATCGTAGTTGCGGGCGATCTCTGCGGTGGTGCGCTCGTCTGAGATGGCCTCTAGCACGATTTGCAGTTTGAACTTTCCTGAGTACTTCTTTCGTGTTCTTCCCATGGCAACCATTCCTTTCATTACCTCGATTCTACAGGTTGCCATTCACTCTTAGCTACTGGTTCAAGCTGGCGGGCTCATATCC
>Ga0210011_1000596_pt1 | contig 38163 bp, 43 predicted proteins | sample CryGeymeta201502_FD_183972 | JGI IMG/M metagenome (GOLD analysis project Ga0210011, IMG submission 183972) | Groundwater microbial communities from Crystal Geyser aquifers in Utah, USA - Crystal Geyser metaG 2015-02 (SPAdes) (version 2) | ecosystem: Environmental > Aquatic > Deep subsurface >...
TTCTCAAGAGAAGTAACTATGCTTTCTAGATTCATTCTTCAGATTCGGGAGTAAGTTTTGAATTAGGGGCGTTAAATAAAAATAATAAATTTTCTAAATTTGTGGATTTTCTATCCGAAGATATCCTAACAAACGAATCACGCTCCACTAATATCAGTCTACTAAAAAAACTAGTCCCATTTATTACTACAATATCTTTCTTGTCCTTAGTGACTTCCACAGTTATTCCTAGTCTCTTGGGCAAGTGTATTATACACGAGGAACTTACAGGAATAAATCCTGAATGTTCTGTAGAAGGAACAAAGTAAATTAATGACTGAAACGTGGCAAATCCGCCCTTGCTAAACTGTGAGATTCTCTTAAATATTTTAAGATCTATCGGTATAGAATTATCAGATTCCTGAAGACCTGCAAAAATCTTTTTTGAATAGCAATATTTAGAATGTTTTATAAAATTACTTGACATTATTACAATAATTATGTACGTCTTTACGTACCAATGTTATGTCCAAATTAAATCCTAAGCCCTCGTCCTCTACTTCAGATAATTTTATTACTCCTATCTTGGATTCATTTAATATCTCTCTTACTCTAGTCATAATGAATTCTATCTTTTCAGCAGAGTTAGAACTCACCGATAACTTATTGTCGTAACAACTAAAAAATACATTTTTGAATTCGGAATCTAAGAATAAAGAATTTACTGCCCTGAAAGGATTCTCCCGGAGCTTATTTACAACTTCTAGGATACTGAGAGGGGATTCCAAAACCGATTTTATTTCCAAGGTTCATACAATTTTGAATCTCTCTCTATGGAAAGCAAGGTATCATAATTTTCAGAACGTAACTTGTCCGACAACTCTATATCAAACAGGGGCTTTAACCCCTTAAGTCCCATCTTTAAATCGGGATTCATTATAACTACAAACTTTTTGGTATCCTGGTTAAAGCATATGGCGTGATCTTTACTAGCAGCATTTCTGACTACTAATAGTCTATTGTACTTGTGTGATGCCATTGGATCGTCCTCCTTCATTATCAACAAATCACCGTGTTTTAAGTCCTGAATACTAGACGGAATATCCTTATCTATTTCAAATAATCTCTTTCTCTTGACAAATTCAGAAATTATCTCTTCGGGAAATTCAACTCGTTCTAAAATGCTCCTCATTATTGTTCCCTCTAATCCTAGGGACTCTTTTACAACCTTGTAATCATTATCCTTAGCCTTATTCATAAAATCTATCATTTGGGGTTTTAGTGAATCTATGTGAGTTAAAATGTGACCTATGTGTTTACACACTGTGCCCTTCATATTAGGATTTCTAATTACAGGGGGTCGATTCTCCTTTCTAGTTGAATAATCTAACTGGGTTCCCATATACTTAAAACCAAAAAATAAGAAATCCGGACACTGACACATTACTTTTATCTCTCCCCTTAGAGCCACATCTAACTTGTCAGAATATGAACCCTTCAACTTACTTATAACAGGTAAGTCTTCCAACCTTATATCTACATCGTAGTCCTTTATATGAAAGGTAAAATTCTTAGTTCGATGCAGGTACTTTACCAATTTCAAATTGGAATATTCAGGAGCTGTTAAGTTTACCTTTCTAACTGTAAGACTAGTTAAATCCTGTAGTGTGGCTTCTTTCAAAACTTTTAAAATAAAAGTGTTACTGGATCTTGAATAGTTCAGACGTGAGGCTAGCTGACGGTCTGAAGGATATCTCCCACCTTGTGGGAAGATATATGTCCTCATTCTTTAAATTAGGGAGATTTACATGCAACTTACGAGCAGGTCTCCTTTTAAAATAAAAGTATCCTACCCTAGGAAATACCACCCTGTCATACTTTCGTTGTAGTATAAGATCTCTGTAAGTGGCTGTCAATTCTTCTAATAAAATTTGAACTAGCCCTGCATCTAAATTGATTCCGTGCTTCAGAAGTCTACTCTTAAATTCTGAAACCACCTCTTCACTATTTGCTCCGCATATCCTTGTTTCCATCAGATAAACTCTTTAGCATTTCTTGGCATAAAATTCTTAATTGCATAACATCATTATTATATACTCTAGATAGAATCTGATAAAACTCAAATACCTGCTCTGGAGTATAAGAATCTGCATTCTCCTTTATCTTGGTGGCTAGTATATCTAATGCACCATCTATCTCATCAAATCTATTTATCTTCCTCTGAAGTCCCTGTAACAATATAAATTTCTTTTTCATTATAGAGGAAGATAATACCTTATTTACAAAAGACCTGTAATCATCTGTTTCGTCTTTACTATCAAAGTCTATTAAGAATTTGTAAATAGCGTCGTCCACTACGACAACATTATTATTTCGTGTAAGCATCTCTAAGTATTGAATTTAATTTATAATCTACTTTTGATTTTATTGCTGTTATGGAACTCAAGGTTGTTCCAGATATTCCTTCTCCCTTAACAGCTGTTATTTCCTGGACTGTATCTGACCCTAAAAATGACACATAAGTGTCTACCTCATCAGATACTCTTTTAACTTCGGATATCTTAGGTATATTTACACTCAACCCTCCAAATATCTTTAGAAAATCAAAGAACTTATCTGTTCCTAAAACTGCTAGCATCTCGGTCAAGAATGGGTATCTGTCTAAACATGCCAGTACTAGAAAAAACTTATCAAAAAATTCCTTTTCCCCCCTGGAAGTCACAGGAAATTTCTTTAGGGAAAAATCTTCGTTCATATTGTGCATAAGGGACATTTTAAATATTACTTTACTTACTTTATCTAACTCTTTAATACGTATTATAGGATACTCTAAATCTTCTGAGTATTCTGCGTGGAGGCATTTAAATTGAGGATCTCTATCCTTTTCAGATAGAAAATCAAAATAAAACCTGCGAAGACAAACCATCTCTTTCCAGGGATATATCTTGGTTAGGTGTAGGTAAGTCTTTGTTATTCTATCTTTATTTAAAATAAAATCATCAGTATCTCTAATATCTACAGTGATAACAGATTCAGATTCTTCAAATTCGTTAAAAAAGTTCTCCTCTCCTAGCCCAGAATCTATAATATTAGATTCTTTTTTTAAAGCCCCCCTCTCAGTTAAAATAATGTTTCTAGCATCAAACCAGCTACTGGATTTTATATAACTGTAAAATGCCTTGTGGTTAACAAAATCTTCAGGGTCTCTCCTCTTTAAACAGTTCAGGCAGGATAAGATTGCTGCTGAAAAGAAATCCTCATAATCCAAATCGTAGTCAGTGGATAGTTTTATATATAAATCCCCTGCTATTAAATTAGACAGGGGAATCAATTTTTCTTTTAAAGAATTAGATGTTTTATCTTGCTTGAACAATTCAAACAATTCTTCTATGTATTCATAGGTAACTTCTGTTCTACGAAGTTTATCCAACTTTTTAGTGCTCATCGGCTAGCATAAATTCTTTCCTCAAAACACAATTGAGCAGGTTTCCACAAAGGAGTTATCATGTTTTCCTTAATTCCGATATCTTTTAAGGCAAAAGATATTATTCTACGGAAACTATACAACCTATTTCGAGACTCTCCAAGGAGTTCTAAGAGAACTGTTGGAGGTATGGTAGTGTTTCCCACATTTCTGAGGATTCTGTTGTCTTCTCGGAGAGAATTGATGTAAGAATCGTATTTACTTAGGATAGATTCACTAGGACGTAAAGATTCTTTAAAGAATCTTGTTATCCCCGGATATCTCTTCTCATACTTAGTAACTTCCAGGGTTATCCTAGTCTCGTAGATGGAATCATCTATGGTTTTTTCAGGGGATTCGTCAGATGTCGAATACCCTAATAAACCGTTTTCAACTATATTTTCAAATTCTTCAGGAAATCCTGATTCTTCTCTTACTGAAAATGCATCTCTGCGACGATTTGAGATGTAAGGTCTTTGCGAAAGATAGTGCAGCCTTTCGATACTCAAAATTTTAATACAAATAGGGAGTAAATGAGAAATCTCTCTTTGTTCGAGGGCTAATTGTTTATAAACTCTACATAGTTCTAGATTCATCTCCTGTGTGTAGTCTTCAGGGAGCATCTCGGGAAGAAAGGTCTTGTTCGCTTCGTACATGTCGTTAGCGTGTTTTCTAATTAGGAATTTTAGGTCTTCTAAGACTACTTCTAAATTTGTTTGTACTTTCATAAATTGGACTTTTAATTGGACTTTTTGTTTGTTAAAAGAAGCAGCTAATTTCGAATTATTTTTTGGAAAAACAAAATTTTTCCAAATTATTTTTTGTTTATTTTTGGTTTTTTAGTACTTACTAGGGTTACAAAATGTATAGAGTCTTTACAAAATTAAAAATTAAGCCTTAAATTTCGTATCCCATCATAATTTAATCCTAATTATCTTGTCTAAATTGGGAGACTGCATAATAAGATATCAGGGCAGAATCAATTAAACCATCATGGTAATTTTTACACCTGGAAGAAGCCCTAAAATCCTCGCTAGGAAATTTATTCATCGCTGCCAATAAAGAAGTGGCTTTAGGGTCACTAAGATTCTTGCCATCTGAAGACTTTCTAGTTTGCCTAATGACATTCTGCCATGCTACACGTTGCCATTCAGCAGGTCTAACCATTATATACGGCAATCCTAACATGGCCACCATACCCTCTAACATACCAGTGCAATGCGCTAAGGATGCCATAGAGGTCTTTCCTATACCAAATATTATACCTGGATTTTCTACAGCTATAAGGGTATACGGATATTTTTTAAATATAGATACTATGGAAATCTTATCATAATTTTCCTTCTCACCTATAGTAGGCATGACTATCTTCTCTACTATCTCGTAATCCTTATTTAAGATAGTAAATGCTCCTTGCTTTCCTGGGTCTACCCCTAAGAAATATCTAACATTTTGTATGGTTATCATTAGTTTTATTTAAAGGGGAAATATAGAGTTATACCATACCTCCAGGTTTTTACACATTAATTTATATTTATTCGAGTTATCCATGACTAAATAGTCTTTTGTTTTCATTTTATCAGATTTAAAAGTTCTTTTTCTAATTCGGGAGAAATCACATATTTATTTTTCACAACCTCTAAAATGTAAGTCTTTTTTAGTCAACGCATCATTACTGATTTATAATGAACATGCTCTTTAGTCAGCACTTCTTTGACCTTTTTAGGCTTTTGTGCCTTCATAGGCGTTTGCACCCGTGCCAACGCGACTGTTTTTTCCATACCTTTTACGGCATTCATCACATTAATAACCGCAAGTGCAAGGTTTTTAAAGTTCCATATTATCGTTTTTAGGTTAAAATATTGTACTAATTTGTAAATAAAATTATTTACTTTTTAACTGCATTATCTTTAAATCTTTTTTATTATAAATTGGCTTATAATCTTTCATACAAGCATCTAAACTGTAAGTTCCACTTGCTTTTGGGTTTGGAATGTATCTTGGCGTTCCATCTGCAGATACATCTAGTTCAGATTTTATAAATACTTTATTTTTAGGAGTTAAAAAAGCGAGTGGGAATATCTCTTGCCTTAATTTAATTTTATAAATATTTTCTTTATGATACAAATTTGCAAAATGAAGCAGTGTACTTTTTAAATCTTCTCTTGTCAATTCTCTATTTTCGTACTCATTTAAGAGTAATTGTAAATAATCTTTACTTCCCATATTATTGTTTTTTAGGTTAAAAGCATACTATTTATACATTTTTTATAAGCCCTTTATTAAAACGTGAATAACAATAGCTAGCCACAAAGTTGTAAAAAAGTCAAAATCCCAGCTTTAAATATTTTTTAGTTAATATTTTTAAATTCATTTAAAAGTTCTTGATTTACAAATTATCAGCCTCTAATAATACTGTTAAAATATAGTCAATAGCTGCTGAGCAAGCTTCTTTTCTATTATTAAAGCCATTTTTAATTTTAATAGTGTCATTATTTTTATGAATACAGTATTCAAAATTATCTCCTCTTGTACTATTAATACATTTAGTATCAATATAAATTTTAAATACTAGTTCAAACCACTCAATAACTTGCCATTGTTCTGGTGCTGAATAATTATCAGTTAATTTATTCATAGAACAAAGCAAATCATTTCTATTTAATTTTTTAGTACCTTTATGATACCAATTTAATGTAGATACATTAAAGTTTTTCTTTTTAAGTAATTTAGCCTGAGCTAAAGTTACATAAGTTGGAGTTATACTTTTAGTTTCCATTTTTAAGGTTTATTTAAAGGGGAAATATAGAGTTATACCATACCTCCAGGTTTTTACACATTAATTTATATTTATTCGAGTTATCCATGTCTAATAAATCTAGCTGAGTGAATTGCTTAGAGCTATTATAGGCTAAAATCTTATTATCAGTTGTCAGATTGTCTGCATCAAATTTAGGTATTCGGGGTATAGGAACTAGGAATACCCTCTCTCTATATCGTAAGAGCATACGTATATTACGAAATATAATCTCTGGAGAAACGTCCCCATCAGGGCACAAAAATACTTCCTTCAATATTGAGATCTTCATAGCCTGCGCTCTGGTTACTATTGAACTTAGATAGGCTACAAAATTATCTCCAAAGGAAAATCCGGTAAACCATCCCTCACACACAAAGTTTATATCATAACCCACAGCTCTATCAAAATTCATTAGGATACTTATCCTCTTTGAGGAGGGATTTCTGTATTTCATCTTACTATTTCCAACAGCTCTAGATATGAAATAATCACATTTTCCAGTACCTAATTCAAAGTTAGGTACTACCAATCTCCCCTTGTAATCACCGATACCTTCTCGTATCGAATATCTATTTATTGTATCATCTGTTAATCCCCTCTTGTAGGCGTAATCTCGTATTTCTCCCTTATCTGAAATAACCCTAGACACCTCATCCAAATTATAATACACCTTATCTTCTCTTTCCAAATATTCTAATATATCAGACTCTGAAAAGAAAGGGTCATACTTTAATTCCGGGATTGCAGAATATATGTTCTGTCCATAGGTAGAACATCTGTGACAAATGTACCTGTGGGTAACCAGGTTTATGTATAGATGCCCTCCGTCGTCTTTGGTCTTACCATTCCTTTCACAAAAGGGACAATTAGTAGACACCTCTTTACCAGAGGTACCTGAGGATCGGATATCTTTAAAAATTGAACTCAAACTCTTCCACAATTAGCATCTCTGACACAGTTGAACTCAAGATGTGCAAGGGAAATTTTTGTATTAAACTCTTACAATTATTTACAACTGCCCTATAGCTGCCTCCTGGAAATTTAGACTTATTACAGTGTGTCCAAAATAGTAATTCTAAGTAATCACAGATTTTTATAATCTGAAATTCGGGTGACATGTCCTCTTTCCATTCATTATATTTAGTGTGGAAGTCTAATCCGATTTCTTTGAAAGCTGAGAATGTCATATCCTTAGCTACAGAATCTACAGTAGACATTATCTCCCTACCTAATCTTAATTTTAGAGGTAGTGGAAAATCTGTAGTAACGGTTTCTTCAAAATCATGAAATAGAGCGCATTGTAACAAATTCAGTCTGTCTAAAGAATACATTACTTTAGTTCTAGCCATACCCTGCGCTATCTCATTCCCAATTAGAATGGCAAGAGCTGCTACTCCAAAAGAGTGTTCAGCTAAATTTTGTCTGTCCTTAAACGGCATATTGTTAAATCTAGTAGTATACTGCATAAGGAAAATTTTCGATAAAGAATCATTCTTTGCTATCATGCTATAAAGTATTTTTTGTTTATGTAATAAATTGTTGTTTCAAATATTTTACCCTTTCTAACACCCCTTAAGTCCCAGATGAGGTTGTCTTTTACAATCTTGAATAACTCCACTTGAACTTTGTCTAAGTGCTCTTTAGGTATACTTCCTCCGTCAGAAAAACTAGATACTCTTATATCCCTGATCTCTAACGTCTCCAGAGATAACTTGAATCCCTGCGGATAAATTAAATTACCTAGGTAATTTCTAAAACGGTTAATAACTGTCTTCATATATTTTGGTTCTTGAATAATCTGCTCTACAGGTTGTTGTAGTAGGTCCATAACCTACTCTCTTTCTTAATTTACACTCATTCACTATTATTCTGGGCATTAAACCCTCCTCTACTTCATGTTCAGGTCTAATCTTGGGGTTTAGCGAAAACATGCCGTCCACTATGTGGGCTTTCATGCTACTTCCTTCTACGTGCTGCATCCCAATTAATTCGGCACTAAACCCGTCTACCTTTGTTTGAGAAGCCGTTAATACAGGTATGTACAAATTAACAGCAGATTTCTTTAAGTCCTTATAGGTATTGCCTTTGTCTTCGTACATAAAATCAGTTAAACCCTTTAATGGGGCTAGATAATCAGCATAGTCTACTGCCATAAAATCTACAGTCCTATTACTTACTAATTCAATTTGTCTACAGAATGAGGATAAAGTGTTAGAATTGGCTTCGTACTCATTATAGTGTTTTATTACCAGACTAGGAGAATACAGAGCTTCAAATTCTAGTATTCTAGGCTGCAGTATCCTAGGGTCTGACATCTCTTGTTCGGTAAGGTTAAATAAGTTAGCTACAAATCTAAGGTAAATCTCTGGTTCCGTCATTTCAAAAGTAAAGTACACTACTGAATACCCCTTACGTATAGCGTGACAACTCTCCGAAACGAGGATAGTAGTTTTACCTACTCCTGGAGGAGATACCCAAGAATACAACCCTCCCTTTCGATAACCGCCCCCCATAACTGCATTCAAACTGGGAAGACCTGAAGGGACTCTCATAACGGTAGACTCTGACTTTAATAATTCTGAAATATCTCCCAATGCCTTAGCAAAACTAATCCCTAAATCTTTGTTATAACCCTTTGACATTAAATCCAAGAATTGGGAATCGATAGAAGCTAACAGCTTGTTATCAGCTTCAAGATTAGATATATCCTCAAAATCCTTCTCGTAACTATTTATCTGTCTGTAAGACCAGTCAATAAATTTTATGTACTCCTGCTTCTTGCAAAATGTTACTGCAGATTTTCTAATAAAGTCCGCATCGGTTAATTCTTTTGTGTAAATCTCTTCTATTCGGACTTTGTACAAATAAATTATTTCCTCGTCTAATTTCTCCCGCTTCAATAACTCATTTACCAGAGTGCTAAGAATGTCCTTTGTGGGTGGCTTCTTATATTCTATGTAATACTCGTATATTTTTCTTAGAATAGTACGTATATAATAATTCTTGAAGTATTCAGGCTTTACCAGGGTGTGATTTACCGCTAAGAAATTATTGTCTCTGACCATTAAGCCACATAACTGAACCTGATAATCTAGGGAAAACACATTTGAACTCTCGCTCATATTAATCTCTGTTTAAAAAATCTGTCAGAACACTAGGATCTGAAAACTGGTTATAGCGAGAATTCTCATAAATATCTTTTCGAGACCTAGAATGCTTCATGGTTACTGGATTAAGTTGGTCAACAAAATCCACTATGTACCCATTGTTATCCTTCTTATCCGGAGATAATACTCTACTAGTTCGCTGCTTATTCAAGATGTCATTTTCAAATCCTTCTCCGGAGAGAAGTACCATCCATTTACACCCTGGAAAATCAACTCCCACATTGTAAATGTTTGTTCCTATCAAGACGTCTATTCCACCCGAATTAAATTCAGATACTACATCACTGATAGACGTTCTTGAAGACTTCCCATACTTTAATTCCCATGTCTCTTCGGCTGATGAAAATACGCATCTCTTGTTATAAGGGATATTTTTTAGCATGTCTAAAATTATCTTACCGTGATTTATTCGGTTTACTAATACCAGGCATCTCTTGTTAAAAGAAACAATCAGAGATATACATTCTACCGCCCTAAAATTTCTAGCAAAATTAGCCACAATAAAAGTCTTATAAATTGCCGTATAATTACTCATAGTAAACTTAGGGTATTCCATCTTGTACGCTAACCATATAACATTTCCCCTAGATTTATAACCCTGCTCTATCAAGTACTCATCAGATATTCTCTTTATCACTTGTCCAAATACTTGCTGTATATTCATGTCTCTAACATGCTCGGAGGGGTTACTCTCATTCATGTAGGGAGTACCTGAACATGCTACTGCAATATCAGGATAATTTATGTCCATCATCCTAAACAGAGAATACTGGAACATATCTGCAGATCCATCCTGTATTTCATCTACTATAAGAAAATCAGTAGAAGTTATTCGGTTAAATAATACCAAATCCTTCCTTCTCAGCCTACCAGATTCTTCTTTCTTTAAGACGTTAAATACAGAATTTACAACACACACCAATATATCACAATAATAATCCGCCCTACCCCCATATAATTTTCCCACGGACTCAAATCCACGTAGTCTAAACCTATCAAACATGTTATCAGCTAGGGGGCTCTTCCTTACTATTATTGTAACTTTACCTCTGGAATTCTCATTGTCTAAGTAGTTCTGAACTGCACAAATTAGCATCTCGGTCTTTCCCCCACGTGTAGGAACAAAGATTATGCCTCTTCTCTTCTGCAGAATGGTTTCTACTACTGGAGTTTGATAATCAGGTCTTAGACGGAGGGTATCTGTTATCCAATCAAAAATTGGATAAGTAAGTTCTTTGGATTTAGTCTTTACCCTAAAGTCTCTGTAGGTCAACTGATCCTGAGTGTATCCCATTTCTATGAGGTACTTATTTAAGTAGTGTAACAATCCTGAATAAACCCACAGTACCTCGTCGGAGGTAGTCAGATAGATCTTCTTCTTGGTGCATCGTATAGTGGAAACGTCTCCTGTCCTCTCGTCAACTATGTCCTCCATTTCTTCGAAAGTTATAGTAAAAAGTTCTTGCAGAAGATACACCTTATCATTTGGCATACCCTCTACAAAAGTTTTTAGGTCGTAAACAGATATATATACCACTATATTTTCTTAAATTGCTTAAGTAATTCTGGATTCTTGGTCAACATAAAATATATGTATAAGGAAACATAGTTACGTAAATCCATCAGAGTATCCAGAACTGTCTCATCCTTTACCTCAATGCTAAATCCATTCTTAAACAGATTCTGTAACCTATCCCATTTTCTAGCTGAATTTTCGTTTACAGACATTATACCTCTCTTCTGCCAACTTCCTCCGTAATCCCTGTCTTTTTTTATCATCAATTGAGAACATTTTACTTCCAGCTCACGAAGTAACTCTAACGCCTCTTCATCCAGCTTATAATTTTCTATAGGTTCTAATAAATTTTCGTCAAATGCAACTGTCTTCATAACTAAGGTATTTGGGTTAATCTAATTTTCTGTTTTATTCTGTGCGTAGAAGTCAGGTGTATAACTCCATTAAAGGCTCGAGTCTTATCTACTTCCCATTCTTCCTCAACAGATTCTTCTTCCAAAACCTCTACAGAAATATATGCGTTTCGGGCAAACAGCGTATTTAGTCTTTGAACTCCAATATCTCTTCCAGATATTTCTAGTTCTACCTGGGTCTTAGAATCATTATGACTTAGTATTTCTACTCCAACACAACTGCCCCAACTCATCCCCATATCAATATCTATTCTGTAAGGGACGTCATTAAGCCAGTTAAATCTGCTCTCCAACTCATCCTCGCATTTATACTTTATAAGGAATATCATCTTTATTATCTCTGATGGGTGTACAGAAAATTCAAGTGAATCATGTACGGTGCCCATAAAATGAGAATAAAATTCATTATCTATAAGGTATTTGTGTATAGAGATAATTGAAGACAGGGTAATGTCACTGGCTGAACTCTGGATAGGAGAATTCATAGCTGCTCTAACTGCAGAATTATATAAAGATCGCTCTCTTTTATCCTTACTGTACTTGTATTTCTTCAATGAAGACAGGTAACGTCGTCTTCCAGTAGCAGAGTCAACATAACCATCTCGCTCTCCCATAGCTACTGTCTTGTCTATCCACTTTTTAACCTTAGGGAATCTCTTGAATATGGAATCTTGAACTGCTTGAGCTTCTTCGACTGAACCCCCCAAAATTTCAGATAGTGTATAAACACTCTGGCCATACAACATGCCAAAGATAACTGCCTTAGCATTTGACCTCTGTAGTTTAGATACTTCCTCATAAGTTACTCCAAATGACTGGCTAGCTACAAATTTATGTATGTCTAGACCGTCTTTGTAAGCTTGTCTTAAATGCTCGTCTTGAGATAAAGATGCAAACACCCTCACCTCAACCTGAGAATAATCTGGAGCCATTATAACCCCGCCCTCAACAGCCCATTCACTAACAAAACAAAACTTAATATCTCCGAAGGATGGAAGCATGTGAAAATCTCCACTTATACGACCTGTCGCTACTGCAGCTAGATTATAAGAAGGAAAATACTTTCCGTATTTTTCATAATGGTTACGCAACACATTTAAATATTTAGATATCTGACTTTGAATTTCTAGCTCCTCTCTTATATAAGATACAATCTCTTTCTGATATTCAAATTTGGCATTCTTTACTATATTTTCCTTGGCATCTACGTTAAAAGAGGGAAGACCTGTTGGGGTAGTTTCCAGAGAATCACACTTTAAAAAATCAAATACGTACTCTTTTACTAGATTACCCCTAACAGTCATGTCGTACTTAGATGCTTTATCCCTTATATCTTCTTCATCAGCTTCTGGATACTTCTCTCGCATCTTCTTTTGGTAGAATTTCTGGGTCTGTGGAGCTAGATTAAATTTCGCATGGGCATCCGAAACCCTTTTTACATATAATTCCTCTAGATAAGATAACAATGGTTCATTTATAACTACACCTCTAGATTCTATATCAACAAATGTTTTAGTTGCCTCCAATAGCAATTGATAACTCCATCCCATATTTGAATTCTCAGGCTTAGCAAATTCTCGTTTAAAGTATTCCCTTAGGTACAGCATAACTATAACATCCATTCCAGCGTACTGGCATAACACCTTAAAGTCTATGTTTATCAATCTTCTGTCTTTTATCTTAGAAAATTTAGCGAATTCTATATCTCTAGATTCATCCCAGTCTTCCTCAATGTCAAAATACATTTTACTTAGGGATTTTAGACTTAAAGAGATACCTGTATCTCTCTTCACCCCTATCAGTAGATACGCCATAAGTAAAGTGTCATCTATGAGAACTACCTTACGTAGGTCTATCTTCAATTTTTCAAAACACCACGATATATCATACTTAGCATTGTGACAATAGAACGGGATCATTTCTAGCAATTCTACAAGAATCTTCTTAACCTTTCCCTCCTCCCATCTACTCTGGTCTTCTCCTCTAACTTCAGCCAGTCTTGGATGATATAAATTTATATAATAGCCTGTTAGCTCTACTTCATCAGCTATGCTAAACCCTGTTATATATTCCTCGCTCTCCTTTAGGTCAACAACTGAGGAATCCTTAGAATTAGTAAACACCGAAGATGTCTCTATATCAAACGAAATATCCTTTATCCTACCCGACTTATAATAATCCTTCAACCTTTCAGCGTATTCAACAAATTCCAGATAAGACAGATACCTGGTATTAAACTTAATTGCGTTAGGGGAAGCTCCTCCGGAAATTGCTTTGTAAGCCTTAATGAATACTTCTAGGAACTTAGCCTCATACATATCTGGGCTGTAATTAACAGCAGCTGCAGAGAAATTAGGAAGTATTATTACATTTCCAAATCCAAAATCTCTCCTATACGTCATCCCGACACTCTTGGTTATAGTAAGTTTATCTTCACAAAAGAAATCTCTGGCTTCAGAACCTAAAGGTATTATAATCTTTAAATTAGGTAACCGTGCTAAAGATTGGTACATATTTTCTGAACACAGACTTATCACAGTTCGCTTATTTTTAGCAGATGATAATTCCTTATCATTCTTATCCAGTCCGCACCTAACTAACGATGTAAATCCTATCTTAGTTCTATTATCCATCAACTTAGACTTTACTAGAGAGGGGAGGAGGGTCAATCTGTCTGAAGACTCTCCAAATAAATTATTACCATTATCACAATCCTTGGAGGGGATACTCTTTACGATAAGAACTTCTACACTAGGGTTAGTGTATTCTGCCAGCATTGGCATTTTACACCTTATGCCTAAGGGACATTCTCCAATAAAATCACAATTACTCATTTACTGTAGAAGTCACTATAACAGGTATAAACTTTTGCAGTTCAATAACATCTGAATGATTAAATGTAGAAATAGGTACTTTCACGTACACTGTAACTAAAGTAGGAGTTTCCTCTACCCTAAATACTTGTGGGTCTCTTCTGACTTTGTTGATTAGTTTTTTCATGATTCAATTCTTGTTAAACCGCCCTGTTTTATGACAGTTATTGTTCCTCCGTTAAAATGATTAATCTCCCTATGAGAAATTATATAAATTGTTGTGTCTGGATTTGATACTTCGTTTATTAGTTCCATCACATTGTAAGCTCCTTCTCCATCTAATCCGTCAAATATTTCATCTAAACTAAAAAGATTGGTGTCCACATTATAGATTCTGCGAACAAATTCTCGTATTCCTAATTGGATACATATATCAGCTCTCTTCTTCTCTCCTCCTGAAAGAGCGTTGTATAGCCTCTCCTTACCCGAACTACACATTGCTATAACATCTATTGAAGTTACCATCCCCTCATTGTTTAAGCTAGGAAATAATTGTATAAGCATATCTGAGAATAAGAAAGTGGAGAACTCTCGCATCTTCTCATTTAAGAATTCTATATCGTTATTTATTAAGTAACTACGTATTCCCTTAAATGAAAATATGTTAACTAACTCCTTGTAATAGGGCAATTCCGCGGTTAGGGAGACAACCTTAGACTCAACTTTCGTGTTAGATTCTCGCAGGGATGAGACATCTGAATTTATAGATACTATGCTACTTCGAATAGTCCTTTCCCTTTCTGCATACAAAAGTTCCCTCGTCTTAGATTCCTCTAATTCCCTCCGTAGTACCTCTAATGCAGCTAGACTAGAATTAAATTTAGATTTAAGATCTGAGATACTTAATGATGAACTAGTGTACTTAGATAACTCTGTATTATACTTTTCCAGAGCTTCCCTAGAAGACTCAGTTAGAGGTTCCAGCTCTGCGGTTATTCTAGACACTTCAGAATTTATATGCTTTTCAGATTCCTCCCTGTTATCAAAATCTCTTCCACAAGAGGAACACGATAAGCTTCCTAAAGTACTCTGTATCTTAGTTAATTCGGATTGTTTTAAAATAACCTTTGTCTTCTTTTCAGTTAAGGATTCTCTTAGAGAATCCACAATATCCTTTAAGGATTTAGAAGACTCGTCTAAACTCAATATAGATTTCTTGGATTCTGCCAATTCTGCAACTCCTGAGGAATATCTCTCCAACTTATTTGCGGAGCCACTATTCTCGTGGGCAATTCGTATTTCTTCCTGTATTTCAGCCACAGTGGTTTCCAATCTAAAGACCTCCTGGGTCTTAGAATTTATTACTGCGGTATTCTGGTCACGAATACTAACTACTGTCTGCAATTCCGTAGCTAAGGCTTTAACCCTTGCCCCTGCTGAAAAATACCCGTGATCCCATACTTTAACATTTCTTAAGGATTCAATATAAGACTTACTATCCACATTTGACATGGACGTAAATTTACTGTTTAACCCCTGCTCCATTAGGTACACAGAGGAAAATACTGAAATAGGCAATTTAAATAACGCTTCTATCTCCTTCTGTGTGTCTACCATCTTCTGCTTAGTTTCTATCCTGCCATCTACCAGTAATTCTAAGGAATTTGAATATACTGAATGCATTCTGTATCTGCGTATTTCTACCTCTACAGTATTCCCGTTGTCCTCGGTTATACTAGCCCTTAGCATACCCATACAATCTTTACCTACGGTATCATTTACTACTCCGTCAGAAGAAAGTTTTTTAGAAGTACTTCCAAATATTATCCACCTGAAAGACTCAGAAAATATGGTAGACTTCCCAGAACCATTAGACTGTGAACTTGAATTGTCCTCGTTTATTCCCTTTATGTGGAATATTCCTGGAGTCAGGGAAAATTCTGTGTGACTTACACTCCCAAAGTTAGTAAGTGCTATTTCTTTGAATAGAATATACATTTTAAAATATTTAAATTTGTTTTCTTAAAAGACCTCCGTTTACAACGTGTTTTACAATATTATCTAAATGAAGAATTTTTCTCAATTCTATAATAGTAGGTCTGTAATAGGTAAAGGTGATTGGCAGCTCCTTAAATTCAGGAGTTTCTTCTCCTACAAATGCGGACTTACCACACTTACTACAAGGTTCTGAATAAGGAATATAGCCTTTAACTTCAGTAGAAGACTTGTCTGCATTACGACATTTCTCACAAACATGAACTACTGTTCTGAGTACACCCTTTCCCTTATGAATAGTTTTCATTTTAGAAAACCTTAAATCAAATTCAGACCTTTCCATAGTTTCTACTTACCTGTACTTCCGAATCCTCCTGAACCTCTTTGGGTATCGTTTAGGGTCTCTACTTGATTCCATTTTATAGGATGCCTGGTTTCTATTTCTAGTTGGCACACTCTGTCCCCAACCTCATAGTTGGGCAACGAGGGAATTATGTTATAAAATACTGCCATGTATTCACCTCGATAATCTGGGTCTCCTAATCCAACCCCATTAGCTAAGCTCAATCCAGTCTTGTGTATACTACTTCTAGATTTCATAGTTACCTTGAATCCCTTTGGGTCTAAGGCTATGCCTAATCCGTATATTAATCTACCATCTCCTAAATCTGTTTTAGAAGTGGCCACCAAGTCTACAGCTGCTGAACCCTCAGTGGCTAATTCTGGTATACGGGCTAAGGGGGACATTAATTTAATATCTATTACGTTCATGCTTATCTTATGATTTAGAATTTTCTTCTTTGGAGTATCCTGTTCCGTCTGAATTACAGTAATCCGGAGGGTATCCCTTGTTAACTATAGTTCTATGGCGTATCCACAGTGATATTATTGATCTTAACCATTCTGATATATACACCAATACAAGGAATGAGAGCAAGGCAGACCACCATGAGCTAAATACAATTTGTAAAATATTCATACTATATATTTAATAGTTCTCTGCCCCTTTCAAGTAACACAGATTTATCCAGGGTAGTTTCGTAGAAATCTGTTATAAAGGAATGCAGAACCTCTTCTGGGGAATCTCCCTTTAATTTATTCTCTATATGCTTCATCTTTATAGATGCGCTAGACCTGTTGATTATTATCCTAGCATATTTATTCAACTCGGCATCTAACTCCTCTAAGTTTTCTGCGGCAGGGTTATAATCAATATATACATAAGAAGAAACAGGTATTTCCAATTCTCTGAGCTCTTTTGTAGAATTAACCTTTACTAACCAGGGAGACACAGTATTCTGTATATGTTCTGTATTTAAATCTGAATCTATCCACAAGATACCCCTTTTCTTAGAAAATTCAGAATATTTATGCTGTATACATGAACCTACACAAGTTACATTTCCGATTACCTGGGGAATATGGTAATGGCCATTTATTATCTTAAATCCCTTTCGGAATGAATTAGGGTTCAATTCGGCTTCTGAAGTCTTGAAATTATTGAACTTGAATCCATTAAAATCTAAGTGAGTAAACGCTAAATCTGCTCTGGATTCACTGGCTTTGAGGGCAGCAGATGTAAAATTCTTATCGTGACTGTATGGTATTAGGGAGATGAGTTTACCTTCGAGTTCAAATTCTTCGGGTTCTCTAATTATCCTAGCCTCAGATAAGGAGCCAAAGTGGTCTACTGAAGTGACAGCATTGGATAAGATTCCCATGTCGTGATTTCCCAGTATTATTATATGCTCAGCACCTACTTCTTTGCAGGCTTGGGTTATTTTAGATATACAAACTCCCATAGCAGACAATACCTCTGAAGAAACAATCCCGATACTGTTATAAGTATCTCCGCCATTTATGACTGCTCTAGGTTTTCTTTCTCGTATCTGGGAAGATATCCAGTCGGCACACTGTATAATATTATCCAGCCTTAATCCGTATCCACTCTTGGTTTTCATGTCAAACCTAGAATACTTATCTCCCTGTATATCGGTGTAGTATAATATCATAGTTTTATGGTAAGTAAGTCCGTGAACTCTGTTAAATTGTTTATCTTGACAAACGGTTCGAAGAAACTAATCTTCTCAAATAAAACGATAGAGGAGTTAGTGAATGTCTCTATGTGAGATATTCGCCATTCAGGGTATTCTCTTTTATAATACTCATAGGTGCCCTCTAGGAATTCTTTCTTAGAGCCAACCTCAAAACCTAAGAGTCTGCTATACACCTCATAAGATTTCTTACCCATTTTTAGATAAAAAACAGAACAGTCGTTAACTACAACATACTTTCGGGTATTCCTAAAGACATTATCTAGGACTTTCTTATACTTCTCCTGGTATTTCTTTAGAGTAAAATCATTAAAGTCTACCAGAGTTACGTCAGGGATTCCGTGTATGAATTCGTAGTCAAACATATCTTGGGCAGTAACTAAACTGGCAGGATTATTGGCTTTTAGGATTTCCCTACATTCAAGATTCAGATCATTGAATACGCATTGCACTCCAACCTCTTTGAATATCCTACCCGTTAATCCTACTCCACCCAACAAATCTAAGTAAGTGTTGTACTCTCCTGATATTACCTTATGAATATTTGAATAGGCTGTCAACCTGAACTTAAAGTCAGAATCTACATTACCCTTTAAAAATTCGTTGGTGTAAGGGGTGTCGTGAATTCTCTTCCTTTTGTCCTCTCTGAGAGAGGAGATAACAACAGGAGATTTCCCCTTGATTATTAATTCCATAGTTAGTTATTTACTTCAATATGACAAGACACTTCTTCAGGTCTAGTTATTCTTCTTTTAGCTCTCTTTACTTCGGGATTTTCAGCGTAGTGATTAACAAACACCGGAAAATCCTTATCCATCATTATAACCTCTCCAGTCTCTCTAAACCAGTTCTGTTTTAAGGGATGAATGCCTAAATCAGTTTTTACTGACTCCATCCTAAGATAGTCAGGTAATGTAAGGCTTCTAGCATCCCAAAAATCTTGGAAATCCACGTGATCCCATTTCTCTGATTCCGCATTGACAATTCTGTCGTAGAACATATCCTGATAAATATTAGGATATCTTCTATTCTTTCTAAACCACGACTTATAACAGCATAGGGTGCTCTCCAATGTGAAGAAATTTACATCCTTGCTGAAAGTTCTATCGTGAAATCTCAATTGGGCTTCTGAAAGTAATATGTGAGATTCCTTCTCCAGCCATTCCATCACTACTCTTCCGTACCCCTTAAAGTCAGGATTTCCCTTATGCCAGTCTAAATCATCTCTTCCTAAGACTTTACATAACCCATTTCTAGGAGATACTGTTCCGTCTTTCTCGTATAGCATCAGGCTAGGACAATTTATATTTACTCCTGCTATTCTTAGATATTCTAAGTAAGAATAAGTAGATAATCTGCCATACCACTTAAACCCATTTATAACTTTATCCCATAGAATATTGAAATTAGACATCTGGTCAGTTCCGAATCCCTCTGAAAAGAACTCCACCTGAGTCTTACCGTTAAGATTCTTCATATAATCCTGCCACATTTCAACCATGTGACCCTTTTGATATCTTCTGTCTATATCATATTGTAGGCGTTTCCAATTTGCTCTATGCCAACTCTCAAAGTCTTCGAAAGTAATAGCGTACAAGTTTGGAAACCTGTTAAATATAACCCACGTAGTGCAAGGATTTTGGGTACATCCATTTATAAAACAAAACCATAATTTCTGCTCTTCAGTAAATTTATACTTATCCCATAAGTGTTGGAACACATAATACACTGCTCCGGGATGGGATTTATACTGTAGGTGGAATTCATAGAATTTTAGAAATACCTCTCGCCTAAACTTAGGTTCTCTAAAATCATCTCCAACCTTTAGATTACTTACTTCAATTGCAGCTCTGCCCTCTGGTATACCTGTCTCCCCAATGAACAATTCCTTAGTTAAAACGAATTCCTCATTTTTATCCTCTGGGGTAATTAGAGGAGTTCTGAGAGTGTTTTGGACAAAACTACCCAAAGTGCTATTATCTGGGCATTCCGTAGATGTAGTTCCCCTAGAATTTGCTACAGACTCTGTCTTGACCTCTGCAATATCCTTAAGTTTTCTCTTAACAGAATTGTCTCTGTAAACATTTACTTGTGTCGGATAATCTCCAAGTGCAGGCGTTAAATGATTCATACTAGACATTCTGGGCTTAGACCCTATAATCCAAAGCATACTAGTGTCGCTTATCAACGATGGCATTTTCTCTGTTAGGTACGACATTACTTTACCTTCATAAGTGGGATGAAATTCTAACCCATTATACGTAAACGGCATCTCCTGCTGGTAATCGGTATAGCCCTCTTCAAATATGTTTACATAATTTAAATTGAAACAGTTAACTTCAGAGTCAGACGTTAAACTAGGACTATCAAAAGTTTTTAAGAAGTTCTTAGTATTAACTCCAGATACCTTTCGAATTATATTCAGCCTCTCTTCAATAAGCTTCATCTTATTTGGACCTATCCCTATCAAATACACATTCTTTAGGTTAGGAAATCTACTTATGAATTTTGTTAAACCATAAAGAATAGAGATAGTAGAATTAGTACTCCCTGCAGGTATAATTATGTTCTCTATAAAAACTGGTATGTTCTGAACCTGGAAAGCCCCTGTTGCGTGAAATCCATGAACATAGTCGTCTGAAGCATCCTTAGGTGGAGTTATTCCATAATTTAGGTAGTAATCTATATTCCCTCGCTCTTCTAATAAATCTTTTGCCTTCTTCTGAAGATAGGGATTGTATCCCACAGGTTCGTACTGGAATTCAGACCCAAACCACGTAGCCATCTTTACCATATCTCTATCAAAAGAACTTTTTGGATTAGTGGCTCCTACAATATGAATGCTCCCCATTCCGTAGTGCTTAGCTACGCAAGTACCCATAGGCAATTGGGGTGACTTTAAGCTAGCTCCGGATATTAACTTAGATTCAGGTATAGGTTTGAACTGACTTACCATCCAAATACATTGTCTTAACTTAGAACCATTTATTCCCCCGTATCCTAAAGGGGCAAAAGTATCTTCTCTCTTAAAATACATTTCTCCTACCTGTTGGACAGGAGTTAGGTTATAAAGGTGCTCTTCCCAGTGAATAGAATTTCTGTCCATAGTTGATGTATCCGGAAATACAGAGTACATTAAGCTCTTATCTAAAAGGGCTACCTCAGGAGTCTTTACTGCAACCGTTTTAGGCTTAGTAGTCTTAATAACTTCGGTGTAAATACCTTCGGACTTGTCCTCTATAGCTTTTCCGGAATACTTATTTATGTTTATGTAGTCGCTTCTTTCGCAGAACTCAACAAATGTTTTCTTACTATCTGGACTGTTGTAAATATCCTCAAAGAACTTCTCTCCTAAATGAGACAAGGGAACACTGTAAGAATTGTAGGATAGAGCACATCGCATTGAATCTCCTAATTCCTTCTCCTCATCTAGGGACATCTCGAAATCTCTAACCATGCCAGAACGTCCAAGCCACATAGAATCCTTAGCAGGTTCTTTACCACTTCTGTATTTAACTCTGGCTAAATATTCTGGCTTGTCTTCTTCTTCGTAGTTGTAATAATAGTTGGCTACTAAATCTAATTGAGGACTGCGAGCTTTAAGATAGGCAGGTCTGAATCTAAAAGAACCTGTAATGCCAGCTCCCTCTATTATTAAATTATGGTTTTTTAAAACATCTTCTATGAAGTCACTCCATAATTTAGCAGTAGCCTGTCTACCAGATACTGAATCAAAGCCTTGGAATCTAAATACTTCATGCTTCACGTAGTACTTCCCTAGGATAATGAGATTTAACTCTTTTATGAATAATCCGTGAGGTTCTACCTTTCCATTAGTGCTTTTGTACATAAAATCCTCAAAGGTATACCCTTGATTCTTTAAGAAGTCTAATAGCATAAATAATCTGGTAGATTTTCCTGATGCGGATATCCCCTTTACGTTAATCAAATACCTGTACTCTTTCATTTTAATCTTGTTAATGCTGGACTAACTAGCAAGTCCGTTACTGACTCTAAGCCATATTTTCTAGAGTGACCCAACGCTTTGTTGTAATCAAAGGAGTGCTCCTTACTCATGCAAAGATCTAAATGGGGTCTAAGATTCTTCAAGACAGAAGAATTTAACGCCATTAGGTTCATATTTCTCCTAAAATTCTCTCGGTTAGACACAAGTAATTTATAAAGTTTGTCAGAAATAAGACCCTGAGAATTATCTACTATGCTATCCACATTTATAGGAAGACCGGGAATCTTAGAAATTCCAGTTATAAGTTTGCGGCAGGTTGCTTCTCCCATTCCCTTAACCACGCTAGGAATTTTATCTGAGGTATCTCCTAATAGGGCTTTCTCAAATATAAATAATTTCTTGTTTACACCTGTTATTCCCTCAAAGTTCTCAGGAGTTATATACTGGGGTGCTTTGCCTTTAGAATAAGCATTTGGTCTATACAGATGTGCTCCGTACTCTACCGATTGAGCCCAATCCCAGTCGTCAGTTATTAAGATAGTTTGATAACCACTATTTACAGAATTGTATAAGACAGATAAATACATACCAATATCATCAGCTTCAAATCCTGGAGCTGAACCTATTCGGATTCCTAAATCGGGTAGAATCTCTCTTAATATAGAATCTTGGGTTTCTAATAACTCTTTCTTGGAGAACTCTTCTCCCTTTTCAGGAGTGCAAAAATCGTCTAAATAAGACTTGTCCTTCTTCTTATACCCAGAATATATTTCCTTCCGGAAGTTGCAAGCCCCTCCCGTCATACAAAAAAAGACTAAGTCAGGCTCTTGGTCTACAATAATACTTCCTAGGGAAGACAGAACTCCTTTTACTATTCCGGTAGGGGTCTTTACTCCATTTACAGTAAATGATAATTTCCTTAAGGATGCTATATGTAGGCACCTGTGCATAAGGTGATCTCCATCAAATATCAATATTTTATAAGGTCGCATGGCTAAACAGTGTTAGAGAGTCGTAATAATCCGTTAAGTAATCTTTATGGTGTTCTTTAGGAAAGTACTTTGCCCTACCATAATTCTTATCTCTCTCACTCTGAGTACAGTACTTATGATACTCACACAAAGAGTGTTCTATAAATCTGAGATGGACACTTTTATCAGGAGATAGATACCAAAAGGGTAATCCCGAGGATTCTATGAACTTAGGGAATTTTAAAGTTAAATTGTACAGGGCTTCTTTACGTGAAGAATCTCCTATCAAGGTATTACCGTAAATCCGCTTTAATCCCTCTACTGCTCCTGGACCTACATTAACGTAGGAGTCAAAGGTAAATCCAGTAATCCCTAAATGTACTAAATTGCAATATATCTCGTAAGCTACAAAATTACCTACCCCCTTATAATTTAGGAGATGGTTGACTAGCTTTAACGGATCTCCTTCATCTAAAACTGTTAAGGTATCCTCTAAGGTCTTCAGAAATTCATAAAATACTGTTGTTACGTATCCCTGAAGCTTAGGCATTCCGTGTACTACAGGGTAAACAAAGTAAGCATTAGTCATCACGGTTGTACCTAGTTTCCTGTTATCCCTCTCAACTCTTATCAAATCCTCCAAAAATTGAGGGTACTCTTCAATGTCTAAGGGCATCCCTCCTGCTAGATTTACTGTATTTATGTTGTTTAAAACAGAAAATACTAAAGTATTTAGTACCTTAATAGGGTAATCCATATTAGAATTGCGAGCTACGTTGATTATAAACCACACTGTGTTTCTATCTAATTCCCTATAAACATTTGTGTATTTAGTAGTCCCTAGAATAGGATCTTCAGTCCAGGGAGGTTTATTTTTTAAAATAAACCTCTCATGCCAAATGTTGTGTCTTTCTTGAATAAACTTGAAAAATCCCTCTTCAATCATAAACCCGTAGTATTAAGGTTTCAGAGTCATCTTCCCCTCTTCAAGGAGTCCTCTAATTAAATCTTCTCGCTCCTGTGCTAGTCTTAAATAGCGTTCAGTCAATGAGGGAAACATCTCCGCTAGGAATCTATATATCAAAATTACCATCCAATGATAAATTCCATAATTTTCCATACCCTTATAATAAGTGCCAAATAAAGACCTGAGCTGAATTTTAGGGAAAGACTTATCTCCAAAGGGAGCTACTATTGTAGTCCAACTTCCCCCTCCGATTAGTCTATTCTGAATACAATAGTCATGAACAGCTTTACCCGCACTGAAACCTGTTGAATAAAATAAGGGTATATCAAAATTCAAATACGGGGGAGCTTGTTTGTTCTTAACAGTAGATATATTAACTACATTACCAATTACCATCTTCTCGTAAGATGGGTCGTATATTTTACTCTTCTGGACTACCCTGATATGAGCAGAAACTTGATGATGTAAACCATGTCCTCCAGAAGTAACTAATTTATCAGAACCAAACATTTCTCTATTGTCATAGACTTGAGACAGTAGGACTAAAAATGCTTGATTTCTATTTAGTAAGTGAACTAACTCCTTAAGCTTGGTCTTTATAACTCTAGCTTCCTCCTGTTGTCCTCCTGCAAAGGGATCCATCTCCTTACGTAAGTCATCTATTCCTCCCTTTCCAGTGATGGTGCTGGCCATTTGAGCTTTAGTTATTGTACTCTGGAAAGTGTCCCAACTTAACATCACGGGGATGGTAGGGTATGCCTTTTTTATAGCCAGCATAGTATCTTTTAGCCATTCAAATCCGCCCTCTAAAGTCTGTATTGATTCACTAGAAATAACTAATGCCCCCAAATCAGTACCTAGAGCTTTTGCTCTTTCTAAATCTAAAGTATTTTCTGACTCAGCGTGAGCGCACAGCCCTCCTATTTCTTGTATACCTATCATAGATTGGTTGAGCAGAGTAGACTTGCCAGAAGACTTCTCTCCAGAAAGTAAATATACTCTTCCAGGCAAAAACCCACCCCCTAAAATTAAATCTAAAGGGTCTAATCTTGAGGGTATAGGGTCAGAACTCAAATACTCTATTCCCTCGGGGTCAGATGCTACTCTGGCTCCGGGTATATCTAATTTCTTAAAATTTATTTTTTCCATAATTAAAACCCAAAAGGTAATGGGGGTATTCCGTTGTTACCCGAATTTTCTGGGATAAACGGCTGAGCTGCCCCAGGCTGTAAAGGTTGTGGTGCAGGAATTGGAGCTTGTGTAGGAGCAGGAATTGGAGCTTGTGTAGGAGCAGGTGCTTGAGGAACTATAGGCTGAGGCTGAACTACAGGCTGTTTAGGCATAGTATTAAACTCCGCTGCTCTCTCTCTAGACAATGAATTAGAGCTTTCCACGTACTTAAATTGATTCTCCAATATTGCATCTAAAGTTTCAGCATACTCTCGTATATTTGACTCATAGTACTTATTGGGTCTATACTGTTCAAATAAATTATGACTTCCCGCTATAGCTTCTTTTATAGCAGCTACTTGTTCACTGTGAGGTAACCCCTCATACCACATTGGAGAATGGGGGACAATACTTCTTTCATATCCCACCCTAGTTCCTCCCGAAATAGCTTTTTTTACTTTCTTTATCGAAACCAAAGAACCTTTTAGCGGATGAGTTAAATCAAATTTAGCAAACTTGTTATTTATCTGCTCCTGCAAGAATTTTAAAGTTACTACGTTACTCTCCAATATGGACACCGTCACTTTATTTACTAATTTTCCGTTCTCTACAGTCTGCAGATATTTAGCATGGTCTGGGTCAGGAGAGTCTACTAGCAATACATTAAAGTATGCAGACTCAGAGGATACATTCTCCTTTACGTTGTCTGCAAAACCTTTAGCCTCCCATTTTTCTATTACTCTTTTCAGAGGATTCTGAACTCCTAGCCACGGAAATGACCCTTCAGCGTCCAGGATAACTCCATTTGTCTTTCCATCCTTTTTAGGTAGATTCCAGTGGGTCTTAACCACAAGTCCTATTCGTCCTCCGTAAGGAGTCTCTGGAGTAAAATCAACGGTAGGTGGGCATACGAAGAATACATACTCCCCCTCAACTTTCATTCGTATTTCAGGGATATCCGAATTTGTCGAATTACCTGAATCCTGTCCATAAAATGTTTCTACATCTTTGTTTAAAACCTGCTTGTTTATAGGTCTCACCAAATCCTGTAATTCCTGCTCAATACTTGTCAATTCTGCCATAACTTGTTATTTATTTATTTTTGTTTATTTAAAAATCCTCCTATGAAAAATTTGTCGGACTTCAGCAGCCCCTCCCACAAATGAGAATCCTTTCTGATTACTTCGGGGGATAAAATCTCCATAATTTCGGAGGCAGCTAATTTATTTTTTAAAAATGCTAACTGTAAAAGAGGGATAACCAAATAAGAATTCATGCTCCGTGTAAGAGCAAATTCGGATAGAGATTCTTTTAACCTCCCTGTAAGAGGATTGAGTATTCTATTAAATAATTCAATATAAGCCGAAAGGTTACTATCCAAATTCTTCCATGAAGTTTCATTAACAGGGATGTGCTTGTTTATATCGAATTTATTAGGAGACTCTTCTTCGAATAAAATCTTGTCCATCACATCAAAATGTCTCTCATAAATATGGAGAGAACCCGCATTGTGAAAATACGTTCCCACTTCTACACAGAGAATACTAGCTACTAATTCTTGCAGGAATGTCCATTCAAAGTAATTTATCCCTGTCAACCCAAATATGACATCGTTACTTCGCATATTTGTAATACAATGTAATTTGTTATTGCGTATCAAAAATTGCACACTTAATGTGCAAGGAGTATCCAAAGTCTCATTTGTAACTAAGTTATCTCCCGCTATGGGTATAACTATGTAAGCTTGTCTACTAGAAGGATCTTGAGTGAGAATATCTATTACATTCTTTACCTGATTTACTTTGAATTTTCTAGAATATACTTTCGGAAATAGTAAAAAATCTTCTCCCTCACTCCTCGTTACTAAAAAATCCTTAGGAGGATTCACTTCTAAATAAGAGATTCTACCATATCCTGCTCTCCAGGATATCTGGTCATCAGAATAATTAATAGCTCTAGGTAAAAATGGAGATAAATAAGTGAGGTCTCGGCTTCCAGAAATAACCCACACAGTCTCAGCTATCTGAGCTACTAGATTATTTTTTCGAGCAGGATTACGAAGTATCCTATCTAAAGGATTATCTGAACTGATTGTGTAACTGATAATTTCTTTAATGGTAGACTCTGTCCTACTATTAATAGATATTTGTCCTGTAGATTTTAAATCTTTCAGGGATCTCACCATAACTTCATCAATTCCTGAAGCTGGATTAGATTTAAATAATGACATAGGCTTTCTAAGTAAGTTAAACTCCCCTAAAAAGGGTTGTTTCTAGACTTAGTAAAGAAGATTGAGACTCTAAAAATTCTTTTGAAGTAAAATCTTTTCCCGATAAAACTTTATTAACAGAGGCTAAGTTAAAATATAAAAATTCTATTCTCTCCGTAGGTATATCAAATTTTAAAAATAAGGATCTGCCAGCTTCCGGAGAATCCGATAGGATACTAATCACACAAAACTGACGAAATTCTTCCTTAAATCGATCTATATCAAATAACTGTTCCCTTAGACTACGCTGAAACCATACCACAGGATACTTCTCCTTTCTTAAAGAATTGTAAAGTCCCTCATGTAGTGCAGGATTTTCACTTAAATCAAAAACAAAAGACACCCTATTTAGAGGAGAAAGTCCTACTGATACTTTACTAGGTACTGAATCATTAAATTCAGATACATCCTTCAGGTAAAATTTTAAAAAGTCTAACATAAGCATTTACTACTTAATATATTCTCTTTATCCAAGAAATTACATAAAAGGGATTTAATACGCTAAATGCATTTCCCAATCCTTCCGAAGAAACTGCTATTGGATGCGTATGGCCAACTGAATCTGCTACTACTGTTATGGTATGAATATGGTCATCCTTAGACGGAATAGCAATAACATGCTGGTGGCTACCATCAGAGGGCAGGGCATAAGTATGCTTTATATCCATTTCTAGAGGAGTGCTGTCAAAAGGAGAGGCTGTAGTATCCAAACCCGTAACTTTCGCCATACCTTGCGTAGAATTCGTGGAGTGATTGTGCAATCCAGCAAAGTCTGAAGAGACATTAAATCCAGCATAGCCTCCTGCCGCTGTTTCACTAGCTGTGTGAGTATGAGTACCCCCATTAGAAGCTGTTGCGGTATGGGAGTGAGAGGGTAATTCCCCTACCCCTAAAGTCACTGTCTTTGATCCTCCTATTGCCGCCATAGTCCCAAAATCCGGATCCCCTGACTTAAATCCCACTAGGTACTTTCCTCGCATGTCATTGGTAGAATTCTGACCATTACAAATAGCCCACCCTGCCTTACCTGCGAACCCTAACCCTGTTCCATCAAATTCGGACATGACTCCCTCGTAGGCTATAACACTTCCTACGGGTATCGCTATCTGAGAATTTAATATGTCTGTATTAGAAGTTGAATTTGATGTTAGTTCCCATACTCCCGAAACTCGGGTAGTAAACTCTACCCAATTATCAAAAGCTACTAACAAATCAACTCCTCCAGGACATAATAGATTTGCACTATTCTTAAATAAGACACTTCCAGAACCGAGTAATTTGATCTTTATAGTAGTTCCCACATCTTGAAAACTTAAGGTCTCAACTACCAGTGCTCCAGAAATTATCAAATTGTTTAGGTTAGTACTACCTAAAATTATCTGCTTTATCCCAGAATTGTAAGTAGCAGCAGTAGGATTATGAGAATTTAAACCCGAAAATGAATTGTTGGTATTAATTTTAGCATTTACAGTATCAGCTGCTACCAAAGTAGCTAACAACGAAATATTGTTTGACACCTGCAACGGAAGATTTACATAGTCTAAATCCAGAGTGCTTAAAGCTGTTCCAAAAAGTCTAACGTGTGTGGTAATAGATTCATCCGATTCTATAGTAGCCAATTTTATATACTGGATATCCGGAGCATCTGGTAAATTACCCACACTATCTGGTTGCAGAGAATTATAAACTCCCAAGACTCCCTCATAGATGTATTGATTAGGTCTACTCAAATCCATTCCTCCTATGTTATGCCGTATAAACACATTCTGTATAACACTTTCTGAAACTAGGTCATCTGCGATAGTATACCTAGTATTGGTAATTTTCAAATACACGTATTGGGTTGTTCCAAAACTTCTTGCATTTACTAATTGCGTATTAGCAGGAGTATCCATCATATACTTGCCCCACCAGAGAACTCCCGAAGTTATGATAACGTCATTTCCCAATAAAGAAACTTCGTATCCGGATTTTACCACCACACCGAATGTATCCTTAAAAAAAGAATCCATAAATTCTAGAAATAATTCCGTGTTTGTATTAAAATCGCTGGCTAAAAATACATCAGGTACTGGCAAAATCTCTAAATGAGTTCTTCGGCTAGATAGTCCGTATCTTTTATCTACATAATAATTTGGCATAATATATAAGATTATATTGTTTGGGTTTTCATTAGATTGTAATGTTCATCTACGATGTTTATTAATAAATTTTTATAACTACAAGTTTTAGCTAGTTCATAACGACATATCTCAAAAGCATAGTCTAGTAGAGAATCCGTGTAAGCATTATGGGCAGAAAGTTGAATATCTAATCTGTCAGATTCAACAAAGTCTGGGGAATATAAATACGTCATGGTATCTCCCTCCTGAAATGCTAAAGATAACGACTCGGCATTGGGAAATCCATAAATAGAATTTTGAGTTTGGATAAATCTCTTCTTCCAACTTACGTGTTGCCATCCGGAAGTTACCAAATCAACCTGAAAAATACTCTTTAAATACATTTCCAAGCCTCTTTGAGATAATCTATTTTCGTGTATAAATTTCCAGTTTCTCAAGACATCCCTCTTTGAATTAGGAGTCATAGACTTGTGGGTACTAAATCCCTTTTCGTACATAAAGTAATCTAGATACTCATCAGGGCATCTTTCAAAAGAAATCATTTGGTAGAGATGATTGTTTATTTCTCCCTGCACATATATTCCGTATATTTCATCAAACCACGCTACTATGTCCTTAGCTATATCACTTTGCTCTTGTATAGCTGCTAGTATGCTGTCTCCAGGTTTATTAGCCATCTATCTATATTTAGGGTTACTGAAAAAGTACTTTTCTCTCTTGTCTATTCGTATGGATTGAGATTCAGAACTGGGAACCATGGTTAGTGATATAGAACTTCCTATATGAGTTAATATATGGGTATCCAAAACTCTCACTAAAATAGTATTTGTAGCCGGAACTGGGTCTAATATGGATATAGCTATAACCCCCGGAATAGCAGTCACTTCTTCGTATATATCTGAAATAAGCAGGTCAGTACCAAAACTTATTTTCTTTTCCCGAGTGGTAGAATAAGCAAAAGGATTCAAGAAATTCGTTATAGCCAGCTGTATGCTGGTTTCCAGCATACTCCTCTCGTAAGATAAATCATAAATTATTTCTAAAGATAAAGCTACTGAAACTCTAGTAGCTGTGGCCACCTTAATAGACGCTCCCATTATTAATCGAGGTCTTATATCCTCCTCTAATTGCAAAATAAAGGCAGCAGAGGGTTCTCCTATCTCGTTAGCTATATAAGCATAAAAGTAATCCATCCCCACCTCTTTCGATTTCCCTAATCCAACTCCGGGATAGGAATTCAAATACAAATCCACATCCCATCTATTTCCTAAGGTGCCATTTATCTTAGATAGTTTCGGAGCTAACGCTCTAACTTTCTCTAAATCTTCCATGTCCTGTCCGCCAGATGCTGTATCAGAAGAATTTCTGTTGGAAACTCCAATTACTCTCACAAAAGGAGTCTTAAATACTGTATTTATAAAATAAGTATACAAATTTCCTTCACTTCCTTGCCCTATCCTATACTTAACAGAAATTATAGAATCTGTAGGGAACAGTGCTCCATTTTTACCATCTCCCCCCATCACTTGATAAGTGTTTCTTCCTAAGTGACGCAATTCAAAAACACTATCTGTAGGTAGGGTATTACTGTTTATACTGAATACTTCACTCCAAGCTACTCCATTTACTCTTAATACCACTGTACCATCAATAACTGAATCTTGTATTGTGATACTTTCAAAGGGAACTCCAGAGGCATTTACTACCTTCTCGTACGTTCTTCCTTCAGTAAATAGCACATCCGCTAGGACAGTTTCAGAACTTGCCGGAGGGATAACAATCGGCTGACTATTTTCAAAATAAATAGATGACCCTGCTGAATTTACCCCCTTTATAACCAATTCAAAAGGAGAAATAGTGCCTGCTGAACCTGCAGCTACTGTCAAATTCATTAAACAGGTGGCTGCGGAACGCAATGTTACATTATACCCTGCTAAAAATGCCTTTTCAAATATTGAATCCTTAGATAATGCTGTAGCTAAGCTAAATTCTTGTGCAATCAAGTTAGCATAATTAGCATCCTTCTCGATAGACCGCAAGTATGCTTCCAAAATAACTCCTAGTGGATCATTCGGATTAGACATATCCCAGTCTACTAAAGACGCATACTTATCCTTTATGCTCAGTGCTCCTGCTAATAAAGTGGCGTAATCTATATTTATTATGTCTACTAATTTTGATTTGTCTACGTTAGCCATACTACTTTGTGTTTAATTCAAATGTCTTACTCTTTTCAGATAATTCCTCTTGCCAGAATATTTCTATGTAAAGAACTCTCGGCTTCTCCGGTAATTTAAATATCTTAGCTCTAACTAAGGCAACATTACGAGTAAATCTCTTTAACTTCTCTCGCAACTCTAAACTAAATACTGGAATATAAGTCTTAGGATCTACTGAAGCCTGTTGTAAATAGGACATTTCAAGACCATAGTCTTTTAAAAATGTCCTACTATTGGGAGGTGACAATAATAATAAATCTAACTCTGCCCCCTTGTCCGAAGAAAGTTTTATAGACCCCTGGTCTGTAAATTGAATTGGAAATTGTGTTATCCTCATATTAGTCTGTCACAAAGAAGTCTCCTAAAGATGCTTCTACCTCTCGCTTGTTATCTAATTTTACTATGTAGGAAGTTACTACAGAAGCTATATACCCTGTTTCCCCCTTATACTTACCCTTTATAAATTTAACATTATTTCCAGGGGTTATACCTATTCCTTCTGTAACAGGACTTCTGTCACATATATCCTTAGATGAAATGTCTTCTGATTCGATTAACCGTCTTATATCTTTCATAATTATAGTACTTTCCAATTTAATCCCCTATCCTTAGTTGAAAATAACTTACTTACCCCCTCATAGGATACAGACAATAGAGAAACTCCCCAAAAATGTCCCACTAAGCATTTTATATCTTTATTTGTTATACACTCCACCTCTAAATAATCATTTTTTAACACCAAATTCTTAGGTAAAATAAATTTTTCATTACAGAATTCTTGTAAGAGTTTCTTTCTTAGATAGAAATCTATTGTATCTCTCTCAGCAGGAATAAGTATATGTATCTCAGATAAAGTCTTTCCTGATTCAACTAATTCAGTTATCTCGCTTCTTTCTTCCATAAAGTATACTTTCTACAATTCCCTCTATATCTGAATCAGACTCTATATTATCTTTAACATAAGTTATTTCTCGCCTAGGAATAAGATTCAACATTGTTAAAATATCTAGATTTAAGTTGAAGACATCTGAATAAGGCAGGGTGTCTAAATCAAACCACCCTGAATCACCCCCTCTGACATATTCGTCATTGAATGTAGGAGTGTTGGTTTCAGTATCTGTTAGCACAACGTAAGCTACAAATGGCTTACTACTATGAACTGTAAATGCAGTATTAACTATCAGGGGAACTACATTAGTCTCCTCTTTAATTTCACGGATAGCTGCAGAAAATATGTCTTCACCCTCCTCTACTCCTCCTCCGGGAAAACATAGTTTTCCATTTCGATCGTCATCCGTTAGGCATCTACCTAATAGAACTTGACTTTTTGAATTTAAAACAATTCCTACTGCTGAAGTTATATCGTATTTCATTCTATTTAATAAATTAATCTGTTTGATATATTAATATTTTCATTTACTTAATTTTATCAGTGAACTTAATATAGTTGGTATCTGTGCTTTTAATGCTACAAAACTGGCAGCATTCACAGGAGGGCTTGTTGGCAATCCCGGAACTGTAGTTGTGTGAGTTGTCGCAACTAAGGCATCTACCAGCTGTTCTAACCACGTTTTTAAGACGTTTCCAAGCACTGCAGGTTCTGTTGAACCAAATGCACCCAAAGACAACAATTTATCCTCTAGAATAATTGTTTCGTCTTTAGAAAAATGTATTCCATTGATAGTTCTGTTATTTAAAGAAAAAATCTTGTTAGAAGAATCTATCTTAAGAGAACTGTAATCTGTTTCCAGAGACTTTATTTCCCATCGTCTCTTGTTTTCTTTACTAGAACATAACTCTATCCAACTTTCATCAAAATGGAGAATCTTTAAGTACGGGTATTCGTCATCAAATTCCGCATTAAGAGAATTATTTTCGAATAGACAAAATCCTAGCCACCATAGAGTACTTATTCCTTCTATAATTGATTCCTGAACATATATGCCCAAACTGTCTCCATACTTAGAAATCCATTCCTTTGTAGGTATCCGTATTTCATGAGTATTCAAAACAGGTCTAGCCCATCTGACTTCATTTCTGAAATACACTGGAATAAATCCCATCTTCTTAGGATCTTGGATTTCCCAGTATTTTGTGTCAGTTATAATTTTGGTTAGTCGTATCACGGAGACTAGTTTAAAATAAAAGTTACATATTTAACTTATCTAATCATTTCATAAGCTGTCTTCCAGGTATGCCCAAATGTGTGAGTTACCGACTTTATTTGAAAGGGGAAATACAAATTGCTAGAAGTACCTTGTATCGTTAACCACTCCCCTGGAGTAGCCCACATGTTTCCCAGAGTAGTAAAAGAACACGACCATCCCTCATAAGGGTGAATAGAGTACCCCTGATCATTAGGATTATTTGAATTATATTCAGGAATTTCTACGTGGTAATAATGCAACCAATCTTCTAAAGAGGCATTAGTTTTGTCTATTCTGTCAAAAAGGGCTTTCTCTTCTCCCTGTAATGTCCCTTCCTTATTCGCCAAATAGTCCTCCTCCAATTTTCCTTCCATCAGCACATGCTTAGCTCTTAAAAAAGCACTGAGTCCATCTGGAACTTTGATAACTACTTTAGAAATTCCGGTGTCATCTAAAAATTGTTTTACCTGAGGAACAAATCCTGTATCGGAACTTACTTCTATTGAAAAATCTCCTAAGATTAAGAATGTGGGATTTTCGTTGCCCTTTCGGTCTAGGAAATTTAAATCAAATATGTCCCCTCCTTCTCCGTTTAGCCCAATAGAATAGTTAGGTTGAGTGTTATTACCATCTGAGGTCTTTATTATGCTAAATACTCTTCCATGGTCTTCTCTTCGTATCATATACCCTAGATCTCTACACACTTTTCCAATAAATGCCCAGTCAGACCCATCCTGTGTTAAGGGTTTTCCAATAGTGTAGAGTATCTTACTCCATTCGTCGGGAAGTCCCTTTATTTCAAATTTATCCCTACCATAGCCTAGTATAATCTTAGTTATAATAAAACTTAAAGACATGGTAGCTAATGGATTTCTCACAACACTCCAACTTCTATCTCCAGGGTCAAAAGTATCTATACGGGATTTGGAGCTTCTTGAAAATTCAGCCTCCAGTGCAACATAGTTTATTGAAAAGGACTTCTGGACTCCAAAATTAGTAATAGGAATTATTTTCTTGGGAGGATCAACTTTCTCCGTAGGAGTAACTACTTCCTCCCATTTACCTAAATCTCTATTAAACTCGTATTTACCCATTAACTTCTAGCTATGGCATTAATTATACTATTTATATCTGTTAAATCTAAATCCTTACCTAAATTAGGATAAGTAGCAGATAAATTTACTCTGGTCATATCCCATCCGACATCTCTAAATTTGTAAGTAACTGTAGGTATTCCGTCTGCTCTGAAGGAGGGAGTCATCCCGACACACATTCCTTCCAAGGTTATAGACTGCTCTGGATTCTGGATATATCCCATTCTCCCCTTTACAAATAGATTTCCCAAGAGAATAGTGTCCATTAGGGGGTAATAGGGTATACTGTTATTAGAAAAACTAAGTAATTGCTCTCCCTCTCCATCTGCTCTTTCTATTACTAAATTTCGTACTTCCAGGAAATTGGCTATTATAGTTATGGAGAATTCATCTACTAAATTAAAATCTTGGGATACTACTATATCTCCACATATAAGCCTAGGAGGGATAAAGAAATAACCATCAGACTTCATTTTTTCTGTGGACTCTAATTCTACCGCTGTATCATTTTCAGAAGGACTATAAATAGACTTATTAAACATGCTGTCAATAGATTGTCCTGCATATCTCCTAGAAACCTGTCCTTTGTTTATGGAGAAGTAAATATCTCTAAAACACTCATAACCTTGTAGTCTGTGATCTCCAATTAATAATTTTTTAGCCATATTACCCTAGTTAGAATTTAAATTAGGCAGGAATATAACAAATCCCTCCTGTAAAAAAGAATCATGTATCGGAGGGTTATTCTCTTGTATTATGTAATAAAGGGCAGGGTCACCGTAAAATTTTCCAGCTAAGTAAGCTAACACATTTCCTTTATCTCTCAATAAATCTTCATCTATCAAAGTGTATTGAGTTCCCTCAGAATATAAAACTCTGGTTCTTATGTGAGGTACTGACACCTCTTCTCCAGATAACGCTAATTTTTTAGTTGGGAAGCTCATTATAATAAGGGTATTGAAAATGCGAACGCTCCTTGGAGAGCGTTCGCATTGGGTAAATTAACCAATTGATCTATAGCATTTAGGGAACTCTTTAACAGAGCTAAAGTATTTCTAGAACCAGTATTTAATTCATTTATTATACCGTCTTCTACAACTACAAATTCTATAGAAGTAGTAAATTGTGTAGGAAATAAATTCTTGTCAAATTTAGTTTCTACCATAGGAGCTGAAGATAAGTAACCTTTCCAGAATCTGTATCCCAGTAATAAATATACAGCTGGAGGACTCACAAACTTCTTGCGTCGTATTAAACTCTTCACTGAAAATTCTTTAGATTTTACAGACACTGCTTGAGGGTATAAAAAGGATTCTATTATAGATTCAGAACCTAAAGTTCCTACGGGGTCAACTACCGAAAAATGTCCTGAACTTCTTCCCGCCTCACTCCCATCAAAGAACAAATCGAAACTTATTGTCTTAACTCCCCCAGACTGAAAATAATGGATAGGAGCAGGGAGACCTGGAACTTCTTCAGTTTCCCAGGTAACGCTTTTAGTGTGTGTTATAGGCTGAGGATTTAGCATAAAGGGAAGCATTAAACCTGCGTCTAAATTAACCATCATACCCCTCATCACATGATTAGTGTCTTTCATTTGGTTTATGTTTTACTAGTAGATTTTAACGTGCCTCCTCGTGCATCTATATTTCTGACAGCAGCTACCACAACCTTTCCTACTTCTTTAGGTTCAGTAGCCTTAGTATTTATAGTGATAAACACATCTCTTATACTGGTGGAAACGTCGTCTGAAGATCCATCAGGATTCTTACCACCATCTACATGGAAGTGCCCTCTTCCACCAGCTTCTGTTGGTGATTCATAGGCAAGTCTGTATCCGTCTTTATCTATTATTGGATGCCACTTGGTAGCATTCACCTGAGTTAATTCCTTAGGGATGTTAAATTTAGCTAATAATTCAGGAGTAGCTTGTATGTCAAACGCTCCTCTAGAACCATGATTAGCTGTGCCTGGTCTATAAGTTGAATTTATCTGTAGTTGTTCGAGGTTCATTCCCAAACCTGCGGCTGTAGCTCTTAACCTTTCGTTTCCGGCAGAGCTTAAGTCCTCCACATCTTTAGAATTACCAGCTTTAAAAGAGGGAGAAGAAGTTGACAAAAACTTATCGAGTTCATTTTGTATCCTCGCTTCTTTTTTGTCAGTCAAACCTAATTTACTATACTGTAAACCTCCGATGACTCTTCTTTGAACTACGTATCCCATAGAGGCTAGTAAATCTCGATTGGATTGAGTGTTATCGGCATCTGACAAGTCGTAATAAGATTTTTTATATTCTCCAACACTAACATTTCGAGAATCTTCTATAATCTTACGTCTCATTGAAGGATTTAATAGTCTAGACTTAGCTCCCGCTATATCTGCAGATGTTATATTTTCTAGAGAATGAAACTTCTCATAAGCTGCAGTCTTAGCTGAGAAGAACTCTCCAATCCCTGCTGTTCCCCATCTAAATGACCCATCTTCTTTAGTTATCAACGATAAAACTCCCTTTTGGAATTCATACCCAAATATGTCGGATAACTTCTTCCCTAACCACGATATTACATCACTGCCTATGTCCTTAAATCCCTGCCAAAATTTAGATACCATTCCTGTTTTTCCTCCAAATGCATCTGTCCATAATTTTCCCATGGTAGCCCAAAATCCTAAACCCTGTTTGCTAGCATCTTTAAAAACATCTTTTATCTTTATAGCCCATAATCCTAATTGCCCTTCAGCCCTTAAAGCCCAACCCTTAAATTGTTCAGCAGCGTTTTGTATTCCGCCAATAGCTTTCGCCCCATAACTTGTCATTCCTGTAAATAGGGAATAGATAACCTTTCCCACTCCTCCTAATACATGGCTTATGCTATTTGCAAAAGAAAATAGTACCGTTTTATTTTTAGCTACCCATCCCTTAATGTCAACAAATACTTGCTGTATATACCACAGTAAATTACCCTCTTGAGGAGCTCCAACTAAGTCCTCCTTAAATTCACTCCAGAAACTATCTATCTGACTTAAACTTGTAGATAT
>Ga0210011_1000624_pt1 | contig 37447 bp, 51 predicted proteins | sample CryGeymeta201502_FD_183972 | JGI IMG/M metagenome (GOLD analysis project Ga0210011, IMG submission 183972) | Groundwater microbial communities from Crystal Geyser aquifers in Utah, USA - Crystal Geyser metaG 2015-02 (SPAdes) (version 2) | ecosystem: Environmental > Aquatic > Deep subsurface >...
CCTTTTCAAAGATTTGTTGAGGCAGATCATAGTCGATCTTCCTTAAGATAAGTCTCGTTTTAAGATGTTTTGAATATTTTATTTGCATTCTAAATCATGCCTTTTCTTACAACTTTTTATTAAAAACCTTATCCAGAATGCCCGGCGTCAGGGCATAAAGTTTTGCTGCGCGCTGAAATCTTAAATGGAATCGATCTTATTTGCAATATGCTTCCCAATTTTCTTCAAAAGTACAAGGGTAGATGCCTTCTTTATCCCACAATCTAATTTCGACATGCGTTGTATGGCAACTAAGGTCTTCCATCAATTTGCTACCTGTATCAGGGTCACAGAAAACAACTTATTTATCATTGTTTGTAGTCACCCATACTTTGGATGCTTGGGGACCTTTTTCTCCTATTTCTTTTACGAATTTCACGTGTAATCCAGGCGAAGGCTCTATTCCCATGCGGTTTTTAACTTTGCTGATATGAAAGAAAACATTTTCCCCATCATTGTTATCTTTAATAAAACCAAAGCCTCTTTCAGAATTATACTTAGTGACGACACCATAGGAAATAGTTGTAACAGACGTGTCAGGGTTTTCAAAAATAATACGTTCCCCTTTGGATATTTCTTTTAGTTCCTCAATCTTAGCAAGAATTTTATTGAAATCCTTTCCTTTTTCCTTTTTATATAACTGATTGGCTTTATCAAGGTTTTCAATTGCCTGATCACGATCTCCCAGTTGAGCGAGTGCCAAGCCTAAATCTCTAAGGTGATACCATTTTTCTGGTTCTCGTTGAGCCGCTACGTAAAGATGGTATGCGCCCTCTTTTAGCTCTCCTTTATTAATCAGGCATTCAGCTATTCCATGTAATATATAAGGCGTCCTTTTATAGTGAGGGATTGCTTCATAAACTTTTAGCGCTTGATCTGGATCACCCTTTTTGAGATAGGCTTGGGCAATTTTGTGAGGGATATATTCTTTTTTCGGAGCCAGTGATTCTGCTTTTTGTAAATACTGAATAGCTTCATCAGGGTTACCTGCTTTTAAGAGAAAGTCCCCAAGACGATACCATGTCTCAGCATTTTGGAGGTCTGCGTTAATACTTTCTTTAAATAGATACTCTGCTTCATCCATATCGGCTTTGATTCTGTTTTCAACAGGACATATAAGTTTTGCTGCCATCGTGCAGAGTTTTGAATAAATTACTGCAAATTCCTTCTGACGATCAGGCGTCATAGTTTTGTATATTTGAATGCCATCTCGACAAGTTTTAAGAGCCTTTTCAACTGACCCAACTTCTTTATAAAGCCTTGCTAATTCAGAAAAAACTTTAAGCCATCTTGGATATATTCCCAGACATTTTTCATAAGCTTCAATTGCGGATTTAAAATCCTCTTTACCTCGAAACTGGTATGCAAGGCAATAAGGCCATATTGCTTCAAGAGGCTGTTTTTGAGACAAGTCTTGATAGATACCTATAGCTTTATCGTAATCTTTATTCCGTGAGTAACTATGGCCAATTATCTTTAATCCCTCGATGGAAAGCTTACCTGCTTGATGGTATGGACTCAAGAGGGAAATTATTTCTCGCCACCTTTCACTGTCCTTCAAATCTTCTGCTTTTTCGAGTAATTTTTTTTCGTCTATCTGGTTAATAGCAACGTCTTGTTCCATATTTAAGCTTTTTCTAAAACTTTTTGTGTTGTTTTATGATGAAGCTTGGCGACTTTTTTAAGTTCACCAATACCTTTTCTCTCAACAATTAACCGGGCAGGTTGAACAACCATATCAGATGCTCCTTTTGGTAAAACGATGCCATATTCTTGACTCAACATTTCCATACGAGACAAAAACCGATCACGAGCTAAGATAGAAGCTGCTGCTACTGCAATGTAACGTTCACCTTTTGGGATTTGGACGAGTTCTAATCCTTTACCTTTTTCCATAAGCTTGGAAAGTATAAACTTTTCATCACCAAACTGATCAGCAACAGCATGAGAACATGGCTGTCTTCCGAGAAGGCTTTCAATAGCCCGAGCATGACCCCAGGCAAGAAGATGATTAAGATTTTTACCCTCTTTTTTAAACTGGTCATATAATTCATTGTATCGTTCAGGTGGTATTTCGATTTCTTCAAATTTCCCATTACATATCTCTCGAATTTTTGTTGCCAACTCCCGGCAGCGTTTATCAGAAAGGAGTTTAGAATCTTTAATCCCTATGACTTCAAGCTTTGCTTTAGTGGATTCATCTAACCAAATGCCGGCAATAACCATAGGACCAAAATAATCTCCTTTTCCTGACTCATCTGTGCCGATATGAGGGAACGGGATATTAGCTTCGGGTGTTTTTAAAAGCCCTTTTTTTACAGACGTGTCTTCCTTAGTTTCATATTTTAAGTAATCTCCAGTAGATATCTGTGCCTTTGGATTCTTTAAATTATATAAAGGGATAATAATATCGAGAATTTTTTTATATAAATTTCCGGCATTACCTTGAAGTAGTAATTTCCCAGTTGTATATTGCTTTATGACAAGATTTTCCTTGCCGTCTTCAAAACGATAAGAATATTCACAGTGCTGCTCTTGCCGGCTTTCTGGTTTTAAGCTATCTAATCGTTCTCTTATCTGTGTTCTAAGTTCAGCGTCTTTGATTAAAAAAGTTACATTAACTTTCTGGATAGGAATTTTTGATTGATCGAGAACTGACCACTCATTTAATAATTCTTGGAAATCAGATTTTTCATGTTTTTTTGGGGAATGGGCTCCAGTATTATAGATATTAATCTTAAGCTCCGGTGGATGAAGAGGAGATATAGTAAATTGCAAGCCATCTTGAATGGATTGGGGCTGTGATAAGTCCCAGCCTTTATCCTGACAATGCGCTTGTAAAAGGTTAATTTTTCTTATTTGGAGTGTGTCGCCAGGGATAGGTTCAAGAGTAGTCTGTAATTTCAGTAATACATCTGTAATATCACTAACATAGACAATCTGCAATTTTTTAGCATAATCAGCGCTAACTTCTGTCTGATTCTGTTTGGGGACAAAAATACGCCGGCATCCGTTCTGTAAAGCGGCATCGAGTTTAGGGCGAATCCCTTTAATAGATGCAATCTTGTACCGATTGCCATCGAGGTTTATATCACCTGTAAAAGTTGTATAAGGGTCAACTGGCTGATTTGTTGCAGCAGCATACATTGCAATAGCAGCTGCCAAAGCTATAGAATCTCCGCTGTAGTTTGCCTCAGTAATATCTAAAGAATATACTACATCATCTGTGCTACTGAGAAAACCATTGCTGAGTAGTGAATGCCTGGCCCTATCTATTGCTGTTTTAAAATCGTCACTACCAGATACAAGGCAATTTACTTCACCCCTTCCATGTTGAAGGCGAATTGATAATGGAACGAGAATACCTACATTGCTTTGGGCATTAACCATAAGTGCATTTACCCTTCCTGGGGCTTCTTGTGTTTTCATAGAGGTGATAACCTGTCTCAAATCTTCTTCTACCTTTCCGAAATTGACGCCTATATCCTGTATAAGATGTTCAATAAAAGCTTCAATCTTTTCAGAGGCAGGAAACTTAGTCACTCTAATGTCCTGGAAATGGTTGGAAGCCTGAAGTTTCAAAGAAGCTGATTCATCAATTTTGGTAAATGTAGATAGCCTCTTGCAAACTTCCTCTATAGGAAATTCTTTGCTAATTATGGAGAAAAAAAGTTCATTCGCTTTTTGAACAAAAGTCTTACGCTCTGAAAGTTTTGCGAGACAATCTCCATATACTGTTTGTTTAGGCGATTTCACTTTGAAAAATTCCAGTAATTGATTAAGTGCTCCTTCATCCCATATATGAAGATAATAATCATCAGTGAAAACTAATCTGCAGATATCCTGAAAATGCTCATCTACTTGTTGAACTTCTTGTCCCTTCGCAAACGTAGGAGGCAAAATAAGGGCTTCACGTAGAAGCCTTTTCAGTCCTTTTAATCTTTCCACATGACCTTCATTACCCATTTTGGGACCTTTCGCTCAAGCTCTTGGCTTTAAAAAAATTTCTTTCACCTTGTTTTCTGTATATTCCGTAGCAGAGATCAATAAAATGCAATTATCTTTAAATTTCACGTTTTGTTTTATAAAGTGTTTATCGTCAGCTGTTATAAGTTCAACATCTACTTTTCTTAATCCAAATGTATCTTTTATTATCTCTAAAGATAAATCAGCTGTCTTATAATCATAACGTAAAATGCCAATCAACTCTTGGCTTGATGATTCAGCTATTGTCAGTTCTTTTTCCTCAAGTACTTTTGCAGCTAACCGGAGATTTTTTTGTGATTCCTGAAAATAGTTCTGAGGAACCCTTTTAACATTAAGAGGGATTATATTATTTGCAAGAGCAAATGCTTTGCCTGTTTGTATTATAATTCCTAATTTTTTAGCTTCATCGACAAGAAAACTTATAACATCTACTTTTTCACCCTTGAAGGAAAGGCGAACAAGTTTTATAAGTAAATCAGCCATCCTAGATTGTGGTTTCTCTCTGTCTTTTTTCTCCCAATTATAAATCGATTGACGAGTACATCCAATAAGATAGGCAAAATCTTCCATCGAAAGGCCCAAAGATTTCCTTACTGCCTCGATTTCATCGGATAATAGTGAAATGTGTTTTAATTCTAAATTCTTGTTATAAAGTTCTTCCCAGCGTTTTGTTTCATTTGCGTCAAAATGCCTTGCCCCACACTGATCACAAACACCGATTACAGCCTTATCAACAACAAAAGGATACCCTTTAATTTTTGTTTGATAATTTTCAAAAACCTTCTTTTTTACAGTTCCCTTACCACATTCCTCACAAATATAATTAAACATTGTTCTCACCTTTAATCTGCTTTATGTGCTGTAATAAAAAAATATAGTTTGCCTTCATCGTCTTTTTTTACCTTTCCGCACGTATAGAATACACATCCATGTATATCCTTTCCAAAAATCACATACTTCTTTTCGTCAACTGAGGTTTTTAATTCATCTTTCTCGACTTTTTGGATTTTAGTAGCATTTCTAAGGCAACACTCCAAATCTTCTTCTGAATACCAGCCTTCTTCTATGAAAGTTCTGACCTTATCAGAATAGTTGTATCTACCCTTTAATACTAGTAACTGTATTTCTTCTAAGGTCATTTAAAATTCCATACCCGCAGCTACATTCTAAAAATTCAGGGGTGTAAATAGAAAATAACGCCATAAGAAAGTATATGTAAAATATTTTACATTTGTCAAGAGATTTTGTAAAATATTTTACATAAGGTCAGAATTCGTGTTTACTAAACCCTATCCAAACAATTCCCCTTGCAACTTTTGTAGAATCTTGTTCTGTAACTTCTGGCTTGTGATGGATGAGATGTGGTCGGAGATTATCCGGTCTATCTTTTCCTTGAGGGCTTTAAGTTCGGGAAGGATTTTTGAAATATACGATTCGTCTTTTGGAACCTTAACCTCCTCAATGCCTGATTCAAGCCATATCTTCAAATACTCAGCCTCCGCCTCGCTCCGACAATCTATATGGTCTTTGCCTGACGAAAGACGCCAGCCAAAAAGTTCGTTTTTTATTTCCACCCCCCCCTTTCCCCCCTTAGCAAGGGGGGATGTAAGGGGGGTAGGATGAAAAAGTTTTACTGTTTTTAGATTTTTCTGACCGAGAATTTTTTCACTGTAAAAGTGTCCGAGAAGTTTATCACCAAGTTTTTCTTTTATTGTCCTTGTTAAAAGTTCGACATCAAGACCTTCTTTTATCTTCCCTTTTTTGCCAAAGCTTTTTGCCTTCTCTATCCTTGACCTCACAAGGTCAACCACTGCGCGATAAACCTCAAGTTGCTCATTATCTGTTAAGCCAAGTATATCGCCCATGATAATTTTATCCAGTTCCCTACGGTCAGGCTTAACCTTATCAAGGGAGACTTCTCCGGGGGAAGCAGATCCAAGCTCCTCAAATATAGATAGAACCTCTCGTCTTTTTAATTTTTCAAAAACAGAGGAGAGTTTTACGTTTGAGATAATTTTGTGAGTAGGAACTCCAAGCATTTTCAGCCAATACACATTTGTGTATACCGCACCTTCTCCAAGGTTAGTAATACCGCTTATTTCAATTAGTAAAGGAATGATTGTGCTATTTAAAAATGCCAATACAATGTCATAGTCTTTTTTATTGTGAACTGTGATGAAGAAAAACCTTTTATCACCCCATGTATTTTGCGTTTCATAAACAGCAAATCGGATGTTGTATGCATCGGACCAAACAAAATCAGGCTTTTCCCAAATTCCCAAATCAAACCATCGTCCACCACGGCTTGCACATGTTGGTCTTAAATGAAAACCTTGTTGCTCACCCTTTTTAATCCACATTAATACACTTGTTTTATTAAGTGCTTTCTTTTCTTTATGAATCATCAGAACACGAAATTTTAAATCTTTCTGCTTAACAGTGATTGACTTGCATTCCTTTGAACTCTTGATTATATAATTTGGTGCCCACTCGCCCTTTTCATCTTTATGCATCCAGAATTCTTTTTCAATTCCTTTATCTTTGATTTCTTCTTCTGTGAGATAGAAAAACTCATTAGCACCCGTCTTAATGCCAAACCTTACATCTGCTATTTCTTTTAAAGGAACAAGTTTTTCTTTGCCTTTCTCAAGAATCTTAAAGAATATCTCTGGCGCTCTGAGATATTTCCCCCATTTAGAGCCAGTATATTTATCTTCTTCTGTATCATAGCCTTCTTCCCATAGCTCACTCTGTTTTTTGGGATAAATTCTATACTCATCGGTCTGGTAGAAATTATTATGAAAAAGAATTGTCTTTTTAAGGTTTTCAATAGCATCGAGTCTCTGCTTTTGTTTCTCCCACATGTCATGGGCAGATGGTATGAAATGTCTCAATGGCTTAAAGAGATAGACAAACCTCACAAGGTTTTCATCCCGCTCTTTCTGGTCCTTACACTTCTCAAGAATGATAACGCAGGTGTTAATATCTGCATCCTCGAACCAGCGCTCAACCTTGGATTCCATTATCGCAATAATTTTATAGTTTTTGAGAAACAGTTCTTGAAGTCCCTTCCCATAATCAACATCCATCCATGAGTTTGAGACTATAAAGCCAAACCGTCCCCCATCCTTTAAAAACTTCGTCCCATGCACAAAGAAATAGGCATGAATGCCGGCCCTCTTTGAAATATCAGCCAGTTTTCTTTTTCCATCAAAAAGGGCTTTTTCTATCATTGATTCTTTGTAACTCTCTTTCCCTGTGATTTCTGTAATCTCCTCCTGCCTTGTATAAGGAGGGTTCCCGACAACGCAGTCAACAGCCTTTGGATAGGGAATAAGGATCGTTTTTCCGCTGAGGGTTGCAAGACCCTTTTTACGGGCTTCATCTCCACCTATCTTTTCCAATGGCGACAAATTGAAAAAATCTTCATTCAGTATTTGAGGGTAGTTTTCATCAACCGAGAGGTCATTTACAGCAAGGTTTATAGTTGAAAGATGGGCAGGGAATTTGGCGATGTCAACACCCCAGAGGGTTTTCAATATTTCTTGATGAGGTGTACGGAGATTCATTAATCTTTTATGTTGATAAGCCCTTACAAGAAAAGTCCCCGCACCACAGGCCGGGTCAACCACAGTATCATCTTCATGCTTAATACAAAATCCTAAGATAAGATCAACAATATCGGGATTGGTGAAATATTGACCTAAATTATGTCTTTCTTCTTGCGGGATTAACCTTTCAAAGATTCTTCCGATAATATCAAAGCCTATTTTAGAGAAATCGTATCTCTTGAGAATTCTGATAAGCTCTTTTATCTCCTCAACAACTGCCCTGTTTTCAGGAAAGGCAATCTGATCAATAAAATCAGCGCTGTAGATGGTTTCATAATCGATTTCCTTAAGGACATAATCGAAATATCCCTGAAGTGTTGTTTGTAGAAGCCCTCCTTTTGTAAGGTCATCCGGTATAGTAAGAGAATCAAGCTGTCCTGATCTTTTGGACTGAAGCACATCATAAAAAAGGATCTTGTTTATCAGTAGATAAGCAGTTTGTCTTGCTGCCTTTTCAAAGTCATTATTTGAATAGGTAAATGTCCATTGTTGTTCAATAAACCATTTTTTGAGCTTTTTTGAAAATTCAGCATCCTTATGAGCTTTGTCCCTGATGATTTCCTTATAGTATTTTGCAAGGCGGTATATCTTTTCCTGAAGCCTGAATATTAAGAACTCATCTATTGGTAATAATGGTTCTGGTTTTATTCCTGTATGAACCCTTACAAGTTCTTCAAGAAATTTTTCGATACCCCTGAGAAGGGGATTTTTAAATCTTGCATCTTCAATATCATCAAGGTTTTCGATGTTTGAGAGATGAAATTTATCAACAACCTGTCTTTCCTCAGGCTCCATCCTGTTTGTTTTTTCAGTGTTAAACCAGATGAGCCATTGGAAATTTGAAGTCGCAAAGTATTTTGCCTTTCTCGTATTGGCCTTTTCCCATGCAGGTTTTTTGAGTTCTTTTTCATCAAAGGGGCTGAAATATGGGGGCTTCAATTCAATGAGGCACAATACTCGCTCGCTCTTTGGACTTTCAAAAATAATTATATCAGGCTGTTTTCTGTCAGCGCCTACAGTTTCCTGTTCAGCAATACCAAGGGATAGATTTTTCTCCTTGATAATCCGGTTAATCCATTCAACAAACTTCTGATTTGCAGTGCGTTCGGTCTTGTGGATGGTTGTATCGAAGGGGCTTGTAACTTTTGCAGGTTTTTCGGTGAGCTTGGTTTTCTTCATAGCCTGTATATCTCTCTTCTGTGTCCGACTGCCTTAATTACAATCGTGTCAGATTCTATTGTATATATGATTCTCCAATCGCCTACTCTTAATTTGAAACTTCCAGAAAAATCACCGGAAAGGGATTCAGGAGCTATACTCTCAAAATATTGAGACAGCCAGGTAATTTTATTTAGGATACGTTTTGCTATGGGTCTGTCAATCTTTTGAAGATCATCTAAGGCTCCCTTTTCCCATTCAACCTTAGGCAAATTGTTTTAAAACCTCTTCATGAGAAATTCTTTTGGAAACCCTTTTCAGTCTCTGTTTTAATTTCTTTTTGAATTCATCACGTAATTGAAGACCAGCATCTGGGTCTCCGAGGAACTCAAGCATTTTTGATTCGATAAAGTGTTCAAGATCGGCCACTGACATATCTTTAACTTTAGCCACCACATACCTCCTTATACTTCCTTTAATCTTTATTATATTCTTTCAAAACCTGATTCACAATCCTTCTTGCAATCTCAAATGCTGCTGCAATTCTGATGATCTTCACGTCTCCCAATCCTTTTATTTCAAGAAACTTTTCAAGGGGCTGATTCGCCATACCCTTGAAAGAGCTGAATTTATCAAGGATTTCCTGCGCAACTTTTTCAGCGGGGTTACCTTTTGTGCCGGTGGAAATAAGGATGGATAATAACTCAGCATCAGTTAATGATTCAGCGCCAAGTTCTCTTAGTTTGCCGCCTGGATGTGTCCAAGTCTTCATAAGTTAAATTCAATTTGGGTTAAACTTTGGCATAATTTTATAACTAATAAGATACTATGGTCAATTAAGGAGTTCAGGGCAGGGGCTTGAAAAGCAGGAGGGTTATATTGCTTAAGTGTTCTTGTCTAATGTAGGGTTGGGTGAAACGAGATTCAACCTATCGTTATTCCCTTGGCACATTGCTTAATGATGTTTTGGGAAAGCTGTGAACTACCAATATAGAAGGCATTTGAATCTGTATAGATGCGCAGCCCCAGTGGACGGAGATCCAGATTAACAATAGTGGTATCCCCCTTTACCAATAATTCTATCAAGAGAGAGTCCCCAAGCTTAACAGAAGCAGAATTTGAATCTACCTTTAAAGTGACGTCCCCTTTAAGAACTATATTGTCTTTAATCTGAATCTCTTTAGTAGCCGGAGGACATGGGACATCGAACGAAAGGCTTACCTTTTTCTGCTCTCTCTTATAAGAGAACAGAGGAACACCCGAGATTGTTATCGCGGTATCACAATCTTCAATTAAATTTGTACCGATGGTGATACGACTCATGCAGCCTCCTTAAGATAAAACTGGGGCGAGCCAATTATTACAGGTCTACCCTCAGTCCCGTATAGTACTGGTAACGGAAGTTTGATTCCTCCACCTCTCACAAGATGGAGGCCGCGTGTAACGGGAAAAAGGTGAGAATAGTAGGCAATGGTAGCTTCAGGTGAATGAAATATAAAGATACAACGGTGACCTGTCATCTCACGAATCAAGCCCCGGATAGGTCTTATTTGAGTCAAAAAATCCATCTGATTGGCAGTTGGAATAAGAAATACATCTATAGCTACTTCACGCCTATCGAAATCCCCGGTAGTAGTTTTTTCATCTACCCAGCGAAGCGGATACAAATAATTTGTGGCTTTTTCAATAAGGCGCAATACCTCAGTGCGTGTTTTGTGTGTCATTCAGGATTTCCTTTATTATCCAGGAAAAATAAAACAAAATCGGAGGCTAGTTGAATTGAATTGGCAGCTTCTTCTTTCTCGACTCTATCGATATAATAGTCAGCCTTTATACGGCGAGAGTACAACAATTCAAACTTTTCCATCTGAAAAGGGCCGACAAGTTTGTATTCATCACATAATAACTCTGGAAATAAATCATGGCGCCAGTAGTAGCATCCTTTTTGGGTCTTATGCCCTGGTTGGATTCCTATATTTGACAAATGGTACCATGCCGCAAGGTAAGCTGCATAATAGGCGCGAGAGGCTGAGGAATCATAAAGCCCATTTATTGTCAGCAATTGTGCAGCATTCATGTTATCACGAGCTTTGCTTTCCATTTCTTTTCATTATACCGAAATGCTAAAACAAAAGTAAGGGCAATGGACCTATCACCGGGTTTTACAGATTGAAGCTCAGTAGCTTTGCTGAGAGTTTAGGTTCTAATCTATTTCTTTGTTAGCTCTCTTCTTTTTCTGTTTTTAATCTTCCATCTCCTTTTGGTTTTCAGGTCGTAAACATCCTCTCCTTCTCTGACAAAAGTGGTTCCTTTGTATTTAAATCTTTTAATGAGGTATTTAATTACAGAAATGGGATAAAGAACCTCAAAACCCTGTACTTTTATTTCCCCCTTCTGTTTCACAAACATAGGGAATATCAAATCCTTTTCCATTCCATCAATCACAAAACCAGGTGTCTTAAGAAAATCTACTGAAAATAATTCTGTGCGCTCGCCTGAATCTATTGAAACAGACTCAATCCTTCTTGGAAGATTCAGAGTCTTCTTATAACGCGTTTTCAGATAGTCAATAATAAATGCCCTCGGATCAATAACAAAACCGGTCAAATACTTTTTCCCATTTTTATGTACATCTATCTCAAGATATCCATAGTTGAAGTTAAACTTTTCTTTTCCGGAATCCAACCAATTCTTACCATACCAGTCCATTCTGTAAAATTTAGCAACTGAGATATGCAACATATTCTTTTCTATAACTGCATACATATTTTAATCCTTCTGGACTGAACTGCCGATTACTCTATTTATCTCCTTCTCCATCTCTTTTGCAATAGCTATGATTTTTGCCTTCTTCTTCGGAGCCCACCCATGCTTATGCGGCTTGCATAATGCACATCCACTTGATTTTTTGTCTTTGTAAACTTTTCCCATAGTACTTTTTATACTCCTCCATAAACCTTAAAATCCACAAACTCTTTTATCCTTAAAAAATCTCTCATATTATGCGTAACCACAACCGCTCCAATTTTTCTTGCTGAAAGAGCGATCAAAATATCATTCTGAATTCTCAATAAAAATCTATCTTCAAAACCATATTTCTGGCCAAGCCTTGCAATAACCTTTCCTGTTTTTTGCCAATCCGATGCATCAGGAGCTATTAGCCGTCCAAGGTCTTCAAAAGCCTCGTATAATCTATCAAGGAGCTTTATAGTATTGTTATCAGAGGCACCTGCATAGAGTTCTTCAATGACTACTGCGCTCATATAAAGTAGCGGTGTTCCATATTCAAGTTCAAGTATAGGATGAGAAATACCTGCATTAATGAAAGGGATGTTTATTGAGGTATCAAGAATAACCTTAACGAGAGGTTCTGCCATAAACGTCTTTTATGTTCCCCTTGCCCTTAATTGACAAAAGCATTTTCTTAATCTTGCTATTTGCTATCACAATGTTTAATGCTTTATTTATAGCCTCTGTATCTGTTTTTGCCTTTGTAATTTCTCTAACAGATTTAATCTTTTCTGAATCAAGTATAAATTGTTTTCTTACTTTTAAAGTAGTACTCATATTTATCACCTCCATGTGTATTTTATAAAATTATATACACATAGTCAAGTTAAGAGGTTCAGGGCGAGCATAGGCTGAAAGGCATAAGTTTCGGTGAGCTTGGTTTTCTTCATTATAATCTTTACATCGCCAAGTCCTTTCATTGCAAGAAATTTCTCAAGCGGCTGGTTTATGAGTATCGTTTAACCTGTTACCTCTCTTAACCACTTCAAATAATCTTCTGAACCCTCGACTACAGGCATTGCTATTATCTCAGGGAGTGTATAGCTATGGAGTTCTTTGACTTTTTTCATGAGTGAATCAAAGAGGGATTTTTGAGTCTTTACAATCATAAGAACTTCTGGCTCATCCTCGATTTTCCCCTCCCAGCTATAGATAGAGCGGATGTTTTTTATTATATTGACACAACCTGCCAGCCTTGCCTCGACAAGTGCTTTTGCTATTCTTGCAGCTTCATCCTCATTTGAAGCAGTTATGAAAACAACAATCTCATCCATAATATACTTTTTATTGAAGGAACTACTCTATTTATCCCCTCTCTTGCCTGCCCCGCTTCGCGGAGCGAGGCCGGGAACGGGAGGGGCTTATTGGAGACTAAGCGATTTTCTGTAAAACAGGCAGCGTGGTATTGAGACTTACTAATCAGTTACCTTATAAACAAGGTCTTTCTCTTTAACTTCCCCGTTGACCTTTAAGCCTATGCCCTGGCCCTTTTCTGCTCTCTCGATATTCTTGTGCTCCATCTGGATGAATTCCACCTTCTGTGTCAAGTCAGTAGTATGTCCGATGATGTGTATGGTATCTCCGACCTGCAGGGGTTCCGAGAGCTCCACAACTGCCACACCTATTTTGTTATAAAAATGCGTTATTACACCGACCTTAAGTTCCATAGAAATAATATTACCACAATTAAAGAAATATTCAAAATTTTTTTATCCCGCTAATTTTTTTTGCTAACCTTACATAATATTCAATATTAAGCAGTCTTCGTTTAATATCAATGCCTGATGAGTAACCACCGATTGAACCATCTGACTCAATAATACGGTGGCATGGAAGGAGGATGGGTATCGGGTTTCTACTGAGTGCCTGACCAACCGCCCTGAAGGCGGTTGGTCTCCCGACCTTTTCAGCAAGCCATTTATATGTCCTTGTTTCTCCATAAGGAATTCCCTTCAGGGCAAGCCAGACCTTTTTATCAAATTCTGTACCTTTAGTGAAATCTATCTCTTGCGTGAATTCCTCTCTGCCATTTTCAAAATACTCTTTAAGTTCCTTTTTTATGAGAGGAGGTGCGTTACCTTTTCGAATGAGCTCTCCCGGTTTTTTAAAGTCTATCCCTCTAAGTATCTTGCCTGTAAATACAAGATACAGTGTGCCTATGGGGCATTCAACAGTATCGCAGAAAGACTCAGTATTGAGCGACCTCTTCTGTCTCATCCTTATTCTTAAAATCCTATAATCTCAGACCTGCATAATAACAGCAGCATTCACTATTGAGGTCATTTATAAATGTCCTTTCTATGCCGTCTTCGAATGACACCCTAACAAGGCATAGCCCGCCTGGCAGGGTTGAATGTTTCTCCTCAATAACCTCACCATTCCCCCATGCACGATAGTGCCTGTGCCTGACCACATCGCCCAGTTTAAGATAAAGTCTCGGTCTCATAAATCAGAACTTATTATAATCTACCTTATATAATATCCGTAAATAGTATAAAGAAAGTGTCCTTCTATTGCATAGGCTTCCATACCCCATTCATCAGGCAGAGGCCAATATGGCTCCCCATCTCTCAGTGCCTTTATTGCAGCATCATCCAGATTTTTATGGCCCGATGTCCTGATAAGTTCAACAGCCCCTAACCTGCCATTTTTCTTTATGGTAAATTTTATAACCAGTTCTCCGTATATTCCCCGTGCTGCTGCATCAGGCGGATAAATCCAGATACTCTCTATCCTCTCTTTTAATTTTTTGTTGTATATCAGGAATTTGTATCCCTTTGTATCGAATGTGAATGTATTTTCTTTCTTTGCCTTTTCTTCTTTTTCCACCTCTCTTTTTGCAAGATCACCAATAATACTTCTGTCAAAGAGTTTTTCTCTGGTAGGAGGCCCCAACTTCTCTGGTTTCTGGACAGCTCCTTTACTCTCTGGCCTCTCTTCTATCCCCTGTCCTGAATAAGTAGGGGGTGAAAGGAGATGGGGAGTAGAAAGAACCTTTTTATTACCCTCTACTATAGGTGCAGGTGTAACAGACTTTGACAAGGCATGAGGTGCGGACCTCGGTCCGGCTTTGGCTGGGATAAGAGGTATTTGGGTAAAAAATTCGTCAGGGGAAACAAGCCTTGTAAAGAATTCCTCTCCCATCCTCTTTTCTTTTATAGCAGGTATAGAGAATATAACAGCAATTATAATAAGAGTGTGTACTGCAATGGAGTAGGCAAAAAATCTTCTTAAACTCAACTCAAGAATTTCCCGAAAAGCTTTATATAATCCTTGAAACCTTCCATGCTACTGTCTTTCTTGATCCAGAGCCTCAAGGATAACTCCTGAATCTCAGGCCTTCTGTGTAAGGCAACAAGCCTCTCGGCAGAGGCATTGTCTTTAAAAAAATAATCTCTAAGTTTATCCATAAGGGTAAATCTCTTCTGAAATCTGGCCTTCCACCTCCTCTTATAATTACCTACCTTTTTTTCTATTATAGCCCCTGCAGCAAACTCTCCCGCCTTCATTGCATAATAAATACCTTCATAAATAAGGGGTATAACCTGACCAGCTGAATCACCTGCAAATATAACCTTACCTTTATTATATAAATTACCTTTCCATATAGGTATCCTGTATATCCTCTTGCGACCTTCTGCTATTATCCCCCTTCTCTGCTTGAATCTTCCAAATAGGACTTTAATTTCTCCTGGTTCGAAACTACCTGTGCCGGCTGAAATCCCATCTGTTGCCGGGAATACCCACGAATAAACACCAGGTGCATGGGATGAACCAAACCATAACTCACAGAATCCTGTTTCAACTTCTTTTATCCTCTCAGAAAATGTAAAAAGGGATTTTGAGGGTTTTATTCCCATGGCAGTCCTTACTCTCGAGTTCACGCCGTCAGCAGCAATAATATACTCTGCGGCTATTTCGGTCATTACATCCCCAACACGTGCCTCAACTCTATATATTTTATCATTATCATCTATAATCCTGACAAAATCCCCTTCTATTACTTCTGCACCTTGTTCTTCTGCACGATTTCGCAGAACCCTTTCAAACTCTCCCCTCTCAACAATTGCAAGATTTCCATCTCTTAGCCCCATATCAAGCCTTTCACCCTTTGGTGAGACGATCCTTACATTCTTAACTTCTTTTTTTATTGTTGTCTTTGGAATGCCCAACTCTTCAAAGGCACTTAGGGAGACTCCTCCGCCGCAGGGCTTTACAAAAGAAAGGTTCCTTTCAAGCAGGATTACATCTACGCCGCTTTCTGCAAGAACCCTTGCAGCAGTGACACCAGCAGGGCCACCGCCGACAACAAGAACTTTAGTGTTCAGCCACATTTATTATGGAAGAGAACCTGAGCCGCTCCCATTCCCCAATTCATCATTTAAATTCAGAACCCTGGTGGGAACGGACAGTGTATCTTTGCCCGTTTTACAGAGGTAGCGCCATTAAGAAAATGCGCGGATATCTTGAAGAAAAATTCGCTAACAGAGCCGGATATGGTACCATCTCTATTTTCGCCCCATGGCATCGTCTTTTCATTATTGTTTATAGCAACAATCAGGTATATATTGTCAGGAACCATCTCATTAATATCTTCCGTGCTTGGTGCAGCAAGCCCCTTTGTTGGACCAAACTGTGTATGAGAATGAAAGTCGCCTATTTTCTGTAACTTATCAAACCTTGCGAGTATTGTCTCTATCTTCTTGTGGTTTTTCTGGTTGTATACAACCCCTTTATGCCTTCTGTTGGCTGTCTGGACACTGAATGCATGCTCAACTATAAATCGGTCTTCAAGCCTGTACCCGAGGAGAAAACCAAAACATTCCTTCTTATATACCTCTGCCGAACTCAAGAGGAGATCAATAAATGTATTCTCTGAGAGATATACGCGCATAGTTTACTACCCTTAGTATTTCGGAAGCCTTACAGTAAGAACAGGGCATGGTGCGTGTCTTACAACGTATGCAGCTGTGCTTCCGAAAAGTATTCTATCTATACCCTTTCTGCCATGGGTACCAATAATTATAAGGTCTATCCTGTTATCACTGGCAAATTTTACAATCACTTCATGAGGTACGCCCCTGAGAACCCTGCGTTCTATACCATTAAGCCCTTCCAGCTCCTCGAGACCATATTCATCCAATTCTTTTTGGGCATCTCTCACTAAATCCTTGTAAATGTTGTCCATTGATGGATGAGGGACATACCACCCTCCTGCCTCAACTATTTCATGAACGACATAAAGCAGGTAAAGCTTGGCTCCATAACGTCTTGCAATATCAGCAGCATACTGCAGTGCTTGTGACGATCCCTCAGAAAAATCTGTTGGGAAAAGAATACTCCTGATTTCCATTATTCAGCCTCCCTTAAATATTTTGCTGCATCTTTGTTCCTCATGTATATTGTCTTTAACCCCTCGATTGTAAGGTGCGGCCTTAGAACATGTTTCCTTCTAATAAATTTTGAGATTATACCTCCATATCCACCTGTTAAGACAACCTTTAACCCAAAACCAACCTCTTTTTCTATTTCGCGCAGAATCCTTTCAGCAGCACCTGCTGTACCATAAAATAAACCTGACTGAATGCATCTAATTGTATCAGTGCCGAGAGCCAATTCCGGGGGACTGAGCGGAACTACTGATAGTTTAGAAGTGCCTTTTGCAAGTGAATTATTCATCAACCCGATACCCGGCATAATTGCACCTCCAATATAATCCGCATCCTTCCCTACAATGCTTATTGTTATAGCAGTACCATAATCTACAACTGCCACAGCACACTTGTAAAGTTCATATGCTGCTGCGGCATTTGCAATTCTGTCTGAGCCCAGTTCCTCCGGATTAGGGATATTAAATTTAAGACCTGTATTAATCTTACAACTCACTATTAACGGCTCCACTGATGCCAATCCTTTGAGAGTCTCTCTCAAGACGTCGGTATGACCTGGCACCACAGAAGATATTATAATTCCTTCAGGTGTTTTATCTATATTTTTTTCTTTTTTAAACCTGTTGAGGAGCGCTAAATATCCGGAAGGAGACATTAAAGGACTCGTGTCAATTTTTTGAACAAAAAGGCCCGATTCAGTGAAAAAACCTATATTTATCGAGGAGTTACCAATATCTATAGCGATTAACATCTATCTTAAAATTGTCAGATCCCCTGTGCTTACCCTCTTTAGTTCCCCTGACGGAAGTCTTAAAATCAACCTTCCTTTATCGTCTAAAGACTCAGCTAAGCCTATAAAGGTTTCTTTACCAATGGTTACCTTAACTTCTCTGCCGAGTGTAGATGTAAGTCGCTGCCACTCGGTAAGGAGTATCTTTTTACCCATCCCTTTAAGAATCCTGTACCATCTGTCTATTTCATTTAAGATTTCCGCAGTTATCTCTGCCCTTGAAGATAATATGCCCGTCTCATTTTTTATTGATGTTGCTGTCTTTCTTACATCATCGGGGAATACATCTATATCTATATTTACATTTATACCTATGCCTACGATAGCAAAGATTATCTTCGCAGGGTATGTCTTCATTTCCGTAAGTATCCCCCCTATTTTCTTATCAGAAACCATCAAATCATTTGGCCATTTTATTGTAACATTTAGGCTTGTTACTCTTCTAAGTGCAATCGTGCATCCAACAGCGGTCATTACTGTTAAAAGAGTGGCATCTTCAGGATCTATCGCAGGTCTCGTGATAATGCTCATATATATGTTTACGCCAGGGGGTGATATCCAAAATCTGCCCAGTCTCCCCTTACCCTTTTCCTGGCTGTCAGCAAGCACAACCACGCCTTCTGCAGCGCCTTTTTCGGCAAGCTCTGCAGCGATTACATTTGTAGAACCAACAGTCTTATAAAAGAAAATCTCCCTTCCTAAATCGCCTTTTATCTTTTCTTTTATATGTTCTATCTCCACTACTACTCTTCCTGAGGTATTACCACCTCGATCTTCCCTTTTAAACCCTTGGCGAACTTCTTTGCATCATTCTTTGAGCCAACAATCGAACCGTAGTGCATTGGTATTGCAAGTTTTGGCTTAATATCGAGTGCTGCCTTTATGGCCTCCTCTGCTGTCATTACATATGTGCCTGATACTGGAAGAAGCGCTATATCTACCTTAAGGTTTTTCATCTCAGGGATATAATCAGTATCTCCTGCTATGTAAATGCGCTGTCCTTTTGCAACAAAGATATATCCTACCCACCCTTTGTCTTTTGGATGAAACTGCTTGTTTGTGTTATAAGCAGGAACGGCCTCAATCTCAATGCCCTCAACATTAATCTTATCGCCAGGCTTAACAATCTTTATCTTTCCTGATAGCTTTTTTGCACAGTCTGAGGTTGCAACAATTACAGTCTTCGGCCCCTGAACCGCATTTACATCTTCAGGCGAACAGTGGTCAAAATGCTCATGTGTAATCAAGATAATATCCGCCGTATCCTTCTTTTTAATCTTAAAAGGATCTGTATATATAACCTTTTCTCCAACAATCTTAAATGTATCATGCCCAAGCCAGTGTATATCCTTTACCATTGTTTTACCCCCCTTTCCCCCTGCCATGGCAGAAATCGGCAGTAGAGTTATTATAATTAAAAAAATTATCGGAAAAATTTTAGATAACAAGGTACTCTCCCTCCTCTCTATTTAGGGGATTATATCACAAATTATTGTTATAATAATTTAGTTTTATTCCTGCAAAATACTATGGGAAAAGTTATAACAATAGTCAACCAGAAAGGCGGGGTTGGAAAAACCACAACAGCCATCAATCTTGCCGCATCTCTTGCCCTTGCAGAAAAGGATATACTTATTATTGATACAGATCCGCAGGGGAATTGTACATCTGGACTTGGCATAGCGAGGGATGAGCTTGATAAAAGTCTATATGATGTATATGCAGAGAGATGTGAAATTAATAAGACCTTAAAAAAGACTTCCATGGAACATCTAAGTATCTTACCTTCTACTATAGATCTCCTGGGTGTAGAGGTTGAACTTGTTGGAAGAGAAGGGCGCGAAAGAGTGTTATACAATGCAATAAGTTCAATCAGAGAGAGATATCGCTATATTTTTATTGACTGCCCTCCTTCTCTGGGTGTGCTCACATTAAATGCACTTGTTGCTGCTGACTCTGTGATAATCCCTGTTCAGTGTGAATATTATGCGCTTGAAGGCCTTGGACTTTTAACAAGGACGCTGCGGCTTGTAAGGGGCTCTTTTAAAAGTGACCTTGAGATTGAAGGAATAATTCTTACTATGTTTGACTCAAGAAATAATTTGTCACAGGAGGTTGCTGCAGAGGTTAGGAAATATTTTGGTGATAAGGTTTACACTACAGTAATTCCGAGAAATGTCGCACTTGGAGAGGCACCGAGTTATGGAAAGCCAGCACTTTTGTATGATGTTCGCTCAAGGGGGGCGCAGGGTTATCTATCCCTTGCAAAGGAGATGTTGAATGAAAACGGCATTAGGCAAAGGTCTTGAAGCCTTAATACCTGAAAAGGGTGAGGAGGTTATTTATCTGGATATTGACCGCATCTTCCCCGGGGAACAACAGCCGAGAAAGGCATTCAGGGATGATTCGCTTAAGAAACTCGCAGCATCTATAAAAGAAAAGGGGGTGCTGCAGCCTGTAATCGCCTCGCGTGTTGGAGATGGTACATTTAGACTTGTCACAGGTGAACGCAGATGGAGGGCTGCAGCCCTCGCAGGACTGAAAAAGATTCCCGCCCTGATAAAAAATGTGGCATCCAAAGATTCACTCGAGATTGCCCTCATAGAAAACATCCAGAGGGAAGATCTTAACCCCATCGAGACTGCCGAGGCCTTCAGCAGATTGATTACAGATTTTAACATGACGCAGGAAGATCTTTCTGATAAAGTCGGAAAGGACAGGGCAACAATTGCTAATTACCTCAGGCTTTTAAAACTGCCAGAAGAGATAAAAACATTTGTTTATAATGGCTCTCTGAGTACAGGGCACGCAAAGGCGATACTTACAATAGATGGTAAGGCTAACCAGATAGAAGCAGCAAGAAAGATTATAAAAAAAGGCCTTAGCGTTAGAGAGGCAGAGATATTATCCAGAAAGGTCATCAGACCTCCAAAGGTGAAATTAAACAAAGACCCCCAGATTTCATCGCTGGAGGAGAAATTAATCAAGAGTCTCGGTACAAAGGTAAGGATACTGAATAAAGGCAAAAGAGGGAAAATAGAGATCGAATATTATTCCCTTGAGGAGCTTGACAGGCTTTTAGAGATTCTGCTGGGGTGAGAATGAGATGAGTAGGATATATGCAGGAAACAGATAATCTGTATGATGTTATCATAATCGGTGGGGGGCCGGCTGGGCTTACTGCGGCCCAGTATGCATCGAGGGCAAAACTAAGGACAGTCATACTTGATAAATCAGCATCTGCAGGAGCACTTGCATACTCAAGCAGGATTGAAAACTATCCGGGGCTTACAATGCCTATCCCAGGCAAAGAACTACTCGATACGATGAGAAGACAGGCAGTGGGGTTTGGTGCTGAGTACATTGAGACACAGGTTGTGGGTGCAAATCTATCAGGGGGAATAAAAGAAGTAATCACTATGGATAGGACGTATTTCGGGAAAACAATAATTATAGCTACGGGCTCTATGGGAAGAAAAGCGAGCATAAAAGGTGAGGGTGAATTTCTTGGAAGGGGAGTTAGCTACTGTGCAATATGTGATGCAGCGTTTTTTAAAGGGAAAACAGTCTGTATTGTTGGAAATTCTGAAGAAGCAATAAAAGAGGCTGGAGTTCTTGCGAGATTTGCAGAGACTGTATATCTCATCTCTCCTACGCCGAAACTCAAGGTCGAAGACCATCCGGTTCTTAAGGAACCAAATATACGCGTATTGTTAGGCTATACCATAACTTCTATTGAAGGGGAAGAGGCTGTTGAGAAGATAAAGATGCTTGATTCTGAAAATAGGGAGGTTGGATTAGATCTATCCGGGGTCTTTGTCTATTTACATGGAAGCAAACCTATAATAGACTTCCTTGCCGGCGCCCTTGAGACCGGAGAGAATGGATGTATCCCTGTGAATTGTATGATGGAGACATCGATTGCCGGGATTTTTGCAGCAGGAGACGTTACCTGCACAGAGGTCAGGCAGGTTGTCATTGCAGCATCACAGGGCTGTATTGCAGCCTTAGCAGCAGAGAAATACCTTTACAAAAGAAAGAGATACAGAATGGACTGGGCTAAAGAAAATAACCCGCTTAATTCATAAATATTTAAAACAATAACGGATGTTGTATTTGAGCGGATTTTTTTGCTGATAGTCCAATAAGAATATTTCTAATATAAAGAGGCAAAAACCTCGGAGTCCCGATCTTATCGGGACGAGAATGAGCAAAAATACTACATCCGTTATTAAAATGATACGGCTACTTTTTCTTCCCCATAAGGGTAACAAGCTCGGATGCATTTCTGGGTGCATAGCCAAAGGCATCATTGTTGAAATAAATGAAGACATCTTTTTTCTGTTTCAAATAAGCCTTGAGACCTTTTGCATCAGCCTTCAAAAACTCGGTACTGTATGATGTTGCATAACTTCCGTCTTTTCCATGTCTCCTTATATAGACAAAGTCAGCGGTTAGCGGTAGTTTATTTAAAAACTCAGGGTAGTCTGCCATACAGAATGCTGCACTTTCCTTTTCAAGTAGATCAATAACCTTTTTGTTTATCCATGTCCTGTTTCTTAACTCAAACGCATTCCTCATGCGATACGGTCTCAATGCCTCAAGAAACTCTTTGAAACGTTCCAGATCCAGGTTAAAGGTAGGAGGGAACTGCCAAAGGATAACACCTAATTTTTCTTTAAGCAGTGATGCCCTTGAAAAAAACGCCTCAATAGGCTCTGCGCAATCCTTAAGTTTTTTAACATGTGTGATAAACCTGCTTCCCTTAAGAGAAAAGACAAAATCCTCGGGAGTGGATAGATACCACTTTGCAAAGGTTTCCCTTTCAGGGAGCCGATGAAAAGTTACATTTAGCTCAATAGTTGGGAAATGTTTACTGTAATATTCAAGCCAGTAGGTTTTTGATAGATCTTCTGGATAAAAATTCTTCCTCCAGTGATCGTATAGAAAACCGCTGCAGCCTATCCTTAAATCCGCCACTATAAAGATATTCTATCATATTGGGGGCTTAACATGCTATATATATTCCCGAATCCAGATATGGCAAGCACTTGACCTGTTTACACATTTCTGGTAACTTTTAAGTGTTATAGAGGAGAAGACATGGCTATAAGCAGAGACCTTCTGGACATATTAGCATGCCCGAAATGTAAAGGAGATATTAAACTAACAGAAAAAGAAGATGGGCTGATATGCGAAAAATGCAAACTTTTTTATCCGATAAGAGATGGCATACCTGTGATGCTGATAGATGAAGCAATTCCAATAGGTGAGGCATGAGTGTTGAGTATCAAAGATTAGATCCACGGCTTCCCTTAATTCAGAACGCTGACCTGAACGGCAAGATAGTCCTTGTCAGGTTCGACCATAATGTGGTAAAGGATGGTAAAATCAGGGATCCTTACAGGATAGACCGCACCTTTGGTACGCTCTACAATATAGTGGAGCGGGGTGGCAGGCCAATTCTCATGACCCATGTGGGAAGGCCAAAGGATAAAAAAACAGGTGATATCAGGTGTCGATCAGGCGAATCAGTCGAGCCAATAGTTGGATATCTCGAATATAAGTTACATACAAAGGTTCATATCCCTAAATTTAATATAGACTCAAGGCTTGGAATTCTCGGTATTGATACATCAATCAACCTTGCTATTCGTGACCTCAGAGAAAGGAAGATAGGTGGAATATACCTTCCTAATACGCGTTGGTTCCAGGGTGAAGAGGCGGAAGGAGAAGTAAGGGACAAATTTGCCCTTCAACTTGCAGGTCTTGCAGATATATTCATAAACGATGCCTTCGGTTCGTGGCAGCCGCATACCTCAACATACGACATCACAAAGTATCTTCCTTCTTATGCTGGCTTTTTAATGCAGCGGGAGATCATCAACCTCAATTCCGTCATTAATCCTCAGAGGCCTTTTTTGGCTGTAATAGCAGGTGCAAAGTATGACACGAAGATAAAGCCGCTTTATGCAATTTATGAAAAGGTTGATCGACTGATCTTGGGTGGCATGATATATAATACATTTCTTTGTGCAAAGTATGGGATCAATATAGGGGGTATTTCGGAGAAAGATATCATTACAGCAAAAGACCTTGTAGAAAAGGATAGGACAAACAGAAAGATTATTGAGCTTCCATATATTGTTGAGTCAGAGACCATGGAAGGCAGGATAGAAGGTAAATACAAGACTATATCAATAAATGATTTTAAAGAAGGCAAGAAATACGGTTACATCCTTGATATAGCCCCGGAATCATTCAATGATCCTGTCGTACTGGAGAGCATCGCAAATGCGAGAACAATATTTGTCAATGCTGTTATGGGATATACGCCGCATTTTACCGCAGGCTCAGAGGCGCTGGACAGGACTATAGACCAGAATAGAATCACTATTAAGATGTACGGTGGTGGTGATACTCTTCAGGAGTTTAAAAACCTCTGCCCTGGACTTTACCTGTCTGTTCTGGACAATACACAGTACTATTTTTTTACCGGTGGGGGGACTGTCCTGACTGCTATAGAACAAGGCAGCCCTTATAGGTTAAAACCAGTACAAGCATTAATGGGGGATAGGGGAGGTATTTAATCTTTTACTTGCCTTTCCCTCTTTTTTCTTTAGCTTTTTCTTCTACCGGTTTTTCTTCTTCTGCCGGTTCTTCTTTTATTGTTACGTCCTTTACGAACTCAGCGCAGCGCAAGTCTCTTCCTGAAACTGAAAACTTCTTCTGGCAAGTTGCCCTCCATGCACATACTGCACATATACTTATTTCTGCTGAACTCATTGGCTCCTCCTGAAATACCAGCTTAATACCTTTTCAATATTAGCAGGTATACTATCCTTAGCATTTATTATAAATGTCCTGTCCAATATCTGAAAGAGTTCTTTTTCTATCCTTATCACTTTTGGGGGATTAACATGCCTCTTTTTTAACTCTTCGTCAAACATTAATACAATCTTGTCCTTCATCCTTAATTCAGTATCTACAAAAAAAATGCTTATCTCAGGAGAAAGGTCAGAAACCCTGTCAAAAAAAGCTGAGATCTCTTTCTGATATATCTGTTTGGGGGGAGAAGATTTTATCTCCATATATAATATTGCCCCGTCCACCTTTGAAATGAGGTCATAGTCACCCCCCACCATTGTCCGCTTGAATCTTATGCCCCATATTGCCTCGGCGGCAAATTCCTTTTTAAATATCTCTGCTACGAACCATTCGAGCGTTTCACCGAAACTCTTTATATGTCCAAGTGAAAGCCTGAAACCGCCGGATAATCTTTCAGCAAGACCCATGCTTCTCATATATTCAACATAATCCTTTGTGACCTCTGATGTTGCATATCGTGTAACATTCTCAAGTCTGAAAAATTTCTGGTGTTTGATAATATCCCGTAGAAATAGGCGGAAAGAATATTTTTTCATCATCTCGTAAAAGCTGTCGATGAATTTATTTTCTGGCAGGAGCAGGTCTTCTGAAGGCTCCTTTTTATAAATTCTAAATCCCCTGCGTTTTAAGAGTACATCCAATGGAGGTGTAAGTTCCGAAAGTGACTTTCTGAGTCTTTTTATCTCTTCACGGAGGGATTGAGATTCATCGGAGGTTTTATTATCAGACATTACTTATATAAATTTGACAGCTATCCTTCTGTGCCTGGGGCCATCAAACTCGCAGAAAAAGATGGATTGCCAGGTGCCCAAGAGTAACCTGCCTTCATCAATAATCACATTTACAGATGTGCCGACAATAGTTGATTTTATATGTGCATCAGCATTGCCTTCTCTATGGAAATAATTCATTTCATGAGGTATAAGCCTGCTCAGGGTATTCTGTATGTCACGCTGTACACTCGGGTCTGCACCTTCGTTTATTGTGACCCCTGCAGTTGTATGCGGTACATACAGATAGCAAATCCCCTTTATAACCCCTGCCTCTTTCACAACGTCCTGAACCATCCCTGTAATATCAATAAATTCAACCCTTGACTTACTCCTGACATTGATATACCTAACCATCAAATCCTCCCAGGACTTCCTCATAAAACCTCTCGTCAACGTTGAATTCTATCCCTAACGAGATTAGGTCCTCTGGTACCTCCAGCCCTTTGAGTCTCATTATATCTTTTTCTGTCGTAACAATCCAGTCCGCACTACCCCTTTTTGCATTCCTTATTACTTCTTGAATATCTCCCTGACTGTATCTGTAATGATCTCTAAAAGTTTTAAACCCTATTAACTCTATATCTGCTGATAAAAGGGTTCCCCTGAACGATTGGGGATTACCTATGCCGCAGAAGGCAAAGAACCTTTTCTCTTTTGCCCATTCAAGAGAAAAACTATCTCCAGTTATTAATATAAATTTTGATGGTTTATGTTCAGCAAAAAATATAGAAGCCCTTGTATTATATTGTCTTATTTCTTCAATCAGACTGTTAGCTTCAGTTTCTAGTTCCCTGTTTTCATCTGTTCTTGTTATCACAATACTGTCAGCCCTTTTTATTACATTGATTGGCTCTCGCAATAAACCAAGCGGCAGCAACCTTCTGTTTCCAAATGGATTTGTACTGTCTATTAGTAGGATATCTTTATCTCTAAGAAGCCCCCAGTGCTGAAAGCCGTCATCAAGGATAAAAAGGTCAGGGCTAAGTGCTAAGGGCAAAGAGCTAAGGGCAAACATGCCTGCCTTATACCTATCCTTGCCTTTTACAATGGGAATCCCTTTTAATTTCTCAGCCATAAGAAGGGCCTCATCTCCTGCCTGATATTCGTCTAACAATGGCTCCTCACCTCTACTCACAAAACAAGGCCCTTTTGCCGTTCCCCTGTACCCCCTTGTGAGTATACATGGCTTAAAGCCCCTCTTCTTTGCTTCCTTGGCTAAGGCTATGGTAGCAGGTGTCTTGCCGGTACCACCGACCGTTATATTTCCAACACTTATAACCTTATGTGGCAGTCTCTTTTGATTTTTGAATACATGGCACTTTTTTATTGAATAGCCGAGGTAATATAGAAATTCAAGAGTTGTCATATTATCACTCTCACATTAGAAAACTCTTATGCCGAGCTTCGCCTTTTATTTAAGAAATATCTTATCAAGAAAAAAGATAACCCTGACACAAGAATCCCAAGGACAAGACCCCCCAAAATTATAGGCCATATATAGTGATTGAAATAGTTTACATTCTCTGAAAACTTAATCTCAAGAAACCTACCGTTCAGGATTAAGTTTCCTATCTCTGCACTGATAAAAATCTGAAAAGGGAATGATATGGGATTTGATATTTGTGTGCCAAGAAAAACGATAAGTGTGTTGAGCCTTAAGATGTATGAAAGGCCAATAGCTATTACTGTATGAGTGCCTATTATTGGTATGAAACCTATGAAATTTCCAAGTGCAACGGCGAAGGCAATTTCAGTGGGTGATAATCCCTTTTTATTAAACCTGATTATATAGTCTTTAAGTTTTACGAAATATTTCATAATTAAATATCTGCAAAGAATCTCGTTTGAATGATTTTTTAGTATTCATTAACATACCTTGCGATTATCTCCATTGCCCTATCCACGGCCCCAGTATTTTTCCTGTAGAGTTGCTGTGCCTTTGAGCCGATTTCTTTTGCCTTTTCAGGAGACATGAGAAGCTCTTTTAATTTTGCATAAAGACCTTCTTCATTTACTTCGAGGGCTGCACCCTCATTGTAGAAATCCTTGATAACCGGGAAATTCTCCATGTGCGGTCCGCATAATATCGGCTTCCCCCAGTATGCAGGTTCAAGGGGATTCTGACCTCCAGAGCCTCTAAAACTTTTTCCTATTACTGCTATATCTGCCCTCCCATATACGGCTGAAAGCTCACCAATGGTATCGAGGAGAATAATCATTCTTTTAATGGTTTGCCAATCAGTCGCCTCAGACAACTTGCTATGCTGAGAGTTCGAAAGCTCCCCCCCACCCCTGCCCTCCCCCTCGAGGGGGGAGGGTGAGGGTGGGGGTGCCAAATGCTGAGTGCTGAAAGCTGAACGCTTAATAAATGCAACACCTTTTGAGCTGAGCATATCTTCAACCTCTTTAAACCTCTCAGGATGTCTCGGAGCAATTATAAGATTGATGTCAGGGAAGTCTTTTTTTAGCTCAATGTAAACAGAAGTTATTAATTCTTCTTCTCCTTCATGGGTACTGCCTCCTATGATAACAGGCCCCCTTATCTTTTCTGTCCATTCAGGGATCTGTAAAGGAGGTCTTGTATCGAATTTAAAATTCCCTAAATTCATGACCTTGCCGTTATCAACACCAATGCTTCTTATCCTTTCAGCATATTCCTCACCTTGCATGCCAAAGAAATCAACATATGAAAGAACCCTTTTCATAAAAAAAGAAATCTTTTTGTAGCCATTGAAGGAGTTTTCAGAAATCCTTCCATTAAGCAGAATAAGAGGGATTCCGTTTTCTTTAAATACCTTGAACAAATTAGGCCATATCTCTGTTTCGATTACAATTAAAATCTCTATCCTTATCTTTTTAAGGATTGCATTCAGGATGAGAAAAATATCAAATGGAAGATAAACAACAGTTGTGCCTTCTGGTGCCCTTTCACTTGCAAGCCTTTGTCCTGTGTCAGTGATTGTTGACAGGATGATGCCTTTTGATGGATACCGCTCCTTTAGGCTTTTAAGCAATGGTAATGCTGCCATAACCTCGCCAACAGATACAGCATGCACCCAGACCACCCCCCCATCCCCCCCCTTACCAAGGGGGGGATAAGGGGGGGTAAAGGTCTCAAGGTTGAGTTCATAAAAACCGAATTTTTCTCTCAGCCATCTTTTTCTTATGTCTTTAGGTCTTTTGTAATATTCAAAGGGCAATAGAAAAATAATGGCAATAATATACATGAGGCTGTAAATCAAATACATTTTATAAATTTATCCTAAAGGTGCATAAAATTAAATCGTTGAGGTTAACTATCCCGCCATCCTGCCATCTCCATTATTATCTCAGCAACCCTCTCCGAGGCTCTCTTACCCGAAAATGGTTCTTTAATTAACCTGTAATAATTAAGAATGTCTTCCCTATATTTCGTATCAAACATAATCTTTTTAAGCCCTTTTATTATATCTTCAGGATTAGCCCTGTTCTGAAGGAGCTCAGTTACAACCTCTCTGCCTGAAAGAATATTGACCAGTGAAATGTATTCAACATTAACAATAAGTTTTCCAAGCAGATAGGTCAGTGGAGAAAGTTTATACACTACAACCATCGGAACCTCAAGGAATGCAGTCTGAAGAGTAGCTGTACCTGAAGCAACCACTGCCATATCAGATGCAGCAAGTACCCTTATAGATTCGCCTTTCTTGATAACAACGCCTTCCTCCATGAGAGTTTCAAGATGAATATTATATCTTCTTTCATCCGTATTTGGAGCGAGTGGAATACAGAACTGATAATCCTTTCCTGAAGTAATTTCAGGATCATTTTTAAACTGTCTGACAAGATCTATCATCAAAGGAAGTAGCCTGTTAAGTTCATTAGGTCTGCTACCGGGAAGAAGTGAAAGAAGTGGCTTATCTGAATCAAGACCAAGAGTAGCCTTAATCACCCCTGTTTCAAATCCCCCCTCGTCCCCCTTTAGTAAAGGGGGGATGGGGGGATTTGAAACAGCCTCTATCTCTTCAAGTATCGGATGGCCTACAAACTCACATGTTACTCCTGCTTTCCTGTATATCTTTTCTTCGAATGGAAGTATAACTGCCATTCTGTCTACTATGCTGGCAATCTTTTCGACCCTGCCTTTTCGCCATGCCCATACCTGTGGGCTTACATAATACAATATCTTTATACCAAGTGACTTAGCTACCTCTGCCACTCTTATGTTGAAATCAGGATAATCAATAAGAACAAGGACATCGGGCCTAAACTTTTTAATCGCATCAACAGCTTTTTTGAATGCAGCCTTCAGTTTGCTGTATGCTGAAATTACCTCTACAATGCCGAAGGCATCTGATATGCTCGAGATAAGTTCCACCCCTGCTTTATCCATCCGCTCACCCCCAACACCGATAATATGCACATCAGGCCTTTTGCTTTTTATCTCTTTTGCAAGGAGTGAGCCGTATAATTCACCCGAGCTTTCACCTGTAACTATCATAACCGTATTCATATCCAATAATCTGCCTGTCTTCTTTATTATATCTGAAATGAGCCAAATTGCCTCATCAAAAAAGCTACACTTTCGCTTTTTCTGACCTATATTTGTGCTATCTCATGCTTTCATCAGAAATTAGGCTATGCAGCAATTTTTAGCAAGAACCTTTAACTTCCATGTATAATTGATAACAGGTAAATCCTAATGAAAAGGAAGAAGTTAAGAAAGAAGATAGAAAGTCTAAGAGAACAAATTAAGGAACATGAAGAGAAAATTGAGGCAGAAAGAAAAAAATCTTTTCCCCACGAAGGGTGTATAGCTCATTGGGAAAGAGAAATAATGACTTTTGAGAAACAAATTGAAAAAGCTATGAAGAAGTTGGAGGAATAGAATGCTAACAAAGGATAAACTTAAAGAGACGCTGTTGAATGAACTTAAGGAAGAATGTCTTATAATCTTGAGTCTGCTCAACCAGTTAGAGACGCCAGGGATTTCTGAGACCCAAGAGGATGAAATCCTTGGGGAGCTTTCAGCCAGGCTTGTTCATCTTGAAATTCACGCCAAGGAAACACAAGAACAAATCGATTCCTGAAGATGTAAATATCTGATATGAATTTTGAAGGTGTGCCCCTCTGCCACAACCCTAAGTTTTTTCTTAAGTGAGGTTTGAAGACCAGACCCTGAATTCATTATGTCATTCCCGCGAATCCGCCTTAGGCGGAGGGAATCCAGTAAATTCGAGGCTCCTGCCCCGTACTTGATACGGGGCTGCTTCCGCAGGAATGACGGAAATTTGCTAAACTGCAGTAATAAATTTTGAATTCCAATCTAATTTATTCTGGAGGTGTAAGAAAAAATCTTGTTTCCCCTACTCATACATAGTTAAAACCTCACTAACAAATTAATACCATATTCTGTAGAGTGGTTTTTTGGTTCATATACTTCACCGATTTTCACTCCATACCATGTCCAGTCTGTATGTTTTGATTCCTTAATGTTCCAATATCTTATGAAAGGTTCTATTGCAAAGTCTACCTTTTTGACCTTCTTTTGTAACTCTACAGAGCCTCTTAAACCATAACCACGTGTTTGACGATTTTTAGGGTCATTATAGCCAGGGTCAACATCACTAAGATGACTTATCTGTTTTCCCCACCAGAAAATATCATACTCTGCCATTGCCCCAAAGGACCATCCATTCTTTAAATCTGTAATGAACCTCACACCTATGGGACTATAGATGTAATTTGATTCTCTTTCATAACCATACGCAACGCACCTGTCGAAGAAACTCTTCCAGACATATCATCATTCAGATATCTATATCCTATTCCTATGTAAGGTGTAAGGATAGATGCCTTTAACACTGAAAAGTCATAACCTCCCAAGCCTCTAAGCTCCCATATATAATCGTCTATATCGTCCATGGTTCCGCTGTTTGAGTAATCTACCCATCCATAACTCAACCTACCCTCTGCTTTTAACAAAAGTTTATCATGATAAGTATAGGAACCAACTATTCCATACATCCAACCATTTTCCTTCATCACACCAGGCTCCTTATACTCGATATAAGAAATTTCAGGTCCTAATTCCAATGCATGCTTTTGCAATTCCCCTGCGACACCATTCCCCACTCCAACAAACATAAAACATGTTATTACCATTGCTATCAACTTTTGTCGATTAGACATTTTCAAATACCTCCCTTTTCTTACAATATCCAGCCATAAGTCAATAATTTCCTGCCCATCGGTATCGGTGCAGGTGAAGTGCATAGCATTTTTTCACTTTGCACCTGCACCGTGTTAGCCGTCGTTGCAGGCAACATTAAAACAAAACTGTTACCTGCCTTGTGGAGAAACCTTAACCAATTTGTTCCATAGGGATTGTGGAACATCTTCCAAGAGGACAACCCCTAATTGGAAGGTATCCTTCAGCTTGCTTCCTTTAGACGCCTCTAAGGTGACATTAAGTTCATTGGTATCCAGTGTCCACATAGCTCCCGTTGCAGGGTCAACAATAAGCCAGCCAATAAGACCGCCAAATATCAAATTACCACCAAGATACCAGCCATTTAGTTTTGTATCTACCGTCACGGTTTGCTCAGCATAACCTGGCTTACCGATTTTTACGTTATACTTTTTGCCTCGGAAATAACCTTTCTTTTTTTCTAAATAAACCGTTGTGGGCGTCTTCCCTTCAAAAATCTTTGTGCCGCCTTCGTCAGTAATAACAACAATTGCCTGTTCTGGATTACTACGGACATTCAAAGTTTCTGGGCCGCTCTTACCTATAATCGATGCACAACTAAATGAGTATGGTCAGGGTGAATAAGCTTACCAGTGTATAAATAATTTTGTTTTTCATATTTGCCTCTCTTTCTCTTCTTTCGTATTTTTAGGTAAAGGAAATAGAAAATAGAAGATAATCCCTGCAATTAAGCCCCCACATAAAGAAATCATCACATACAAAAACCACCTCCCTTTATCTATAGGACGGTTCATTTTGACCTCCTCTTTTCTGCCTGCAATAAGTGGCTAACTTGTTTAAAAAACGTAAAACCCTGTAACCCACCATTCTTATAACACAGTGCAATATTTGAGTCAATAAAAATATTGCACCAAGAAATTGTATTGAATAACAAGGTGCTATAGGATGTCTTTTGTGAAGAAAAAGAATATCGTTGGGAATAATATAAGAAGGCTGCGGGAAAAAGCTGGACTTACGCAAGAGGAACTTGCCTTAAAAAGTGGTCTTTCAGAGGGCTACATAAACCAGTTAGAAAGTGGTAAAAGAAAGTTTACCCAGAAATCCTTGGAGTTGATTGCAGAAGCCTTATCCATCCCTATGGTAGAGTTATTCAGTGAAGAAGAAACCCAGCGTGTTCCTGCAGTTGCTGAGGGAGTTAAAAGATACAGAAAAAAGCGTCCTGACAAGAAGGAGTTTTTAGCCTTACTGCAGGAACTGCCTGAACATATTGTGGAGCACTACCTTATTTTATTGAGGTTAGAGAAGGAGATATGGAAAAAGAAGTCTTAATATTTTACTACTTACCCAATCTTCTCAATAAATACCCTTGCAGCTTTTAGTGCATCTTTTACAACATTCACATGTCCTAAAAGACCTCTGTAATAACCCGCTATATGTAACTCTTCATAAAGTCTCTCGAACTCTCTCGTAAGTTTTCCATCATGAACCGCTAAATATTTCTGTAGTGCTTTTCTATAGCCATCAACAGATTTAGGTAGCTCTTTTTTGGTTAATCCTTTATTAAGTAAATATCCATCTATCGCCTTGAGTACTGCAAGATAAGCAGTCCCACAGGCCTCCCGGACATACTTTTCATCCGTATATGCATTATCTTCTATAGGTGCTGACTTTAATATTTCCTTTGCATTATTTAAATATCTCAATGCTTCTTTCATTTAAACTCCTTCAATGTAAGTTAATCATATTCAAGGCCGTAGTGTCAACATTTCTCAAGACCTCCAGCGAGCACTAAACAGTGCTCCTGATTATCTCTGCTATCTCCTCTATCACTGATTCCTCAAGCTCCGGATACATTGGCAATGAAAGTACTTCTTTGGCTGCCTTCTCAGCAACAGGAAAATCCCCTTTTTGATAACCTAAAAATTTAAGTGCCTTCTGCAGGTGGAGCGGCACTGGATAATAAATAACTGATGAGATACCATTTTTCTTAAGCTTCTGTTGTATACTGTCCCTTTTACGGCTTATGATTGTATACTGGTGATAGACATGACATATATCTTTCTTTTCAATAGGACAGGTTACCTTGTCTAAAAGAAGGTTATTGTAGAGTGCTGCATTCTGCCTACGCTTTCTGTTGTATTCATCTATGCGCATAAGCTTTACAAGGAGGATGCCTGCCTGTATCTCATCCAACCGGCTGTTCAATCCAACCCTCTTATGTATGTATGAACCTCTGGAGCCGTGGTTTCTTAATTCCCTTATTGTATCTGCCACTCTTATGCTGTTAAGAATTATCATACCACCATCTCCGTATCCGCCGAGGTTTTTGCTTGGATAAAAACTGAAACAACCTGCATCTCCAATACTTCCGACCTTTTTGCCGTTTACCTCGGCACCAAAAGACTGGGCACAGTCTTCAATCACTTTCAGCCCGTTTTTTTTTGCTATATTTAATATTTTTTTCATATCCGATGGACAGCCGAATAGATGAACTGGCAAAATCGCCTTTGTTTTTTTTGTTACATTTGCCTCTATCTGACTTGCATCTATATTCAATGTATCAGGCTCAATATCAACAAAGACAGGCAAAGCACCTGTATAAAGGATTGCCTCAACAGTAGCAAAGAAAGTAAAAGGTGTTGTGATAACCTCGTCCCCTTCACCAATACCCAGTGCATCAATTGATAGATGAAGGGCATCAGTCCCTGATGCAACACCTATAGCCTCTCGGACACCATGGTAATTTGCTACCTTTTTTTCAAACTCGGAGACCTTTGTTCCAAGTATATACTTACTGCTTTCGAGTATCTCTGTTAGGACATGAAATACCTCGCCTTTAATCTCTTGAAATTGTTTCTTCAAATCAACCATCGGAACCATCTTTATCTCCTCTATCTCAGCCTTAACCTGCTTTATCTTCCATTTTTTATAATTTCCGATATCTCCAGTACTATTTTAAGTGCTTCTCTTCCTTCAACAGCAGAGACGGTTGGTTTCCTTCTTTCCTTTACACAATTGATAAAATCCTTCAATTCTTCTCTTAGAGGTTCTTTTTTCTCAGGTTTTGTGACGTCGAATGATATACCCTCTTCAGTCTTAAAATAGCGCTTTATTTCTGAACTCTGATAGTCAACAGATATATAAGAATCTTTTTGAAAGACCTTAAGCCTCCTTTGTTTCTCAGGTGACAGACGGCTCACGGTAGCAAGCGCTGTACACCCATTTTCAAACTCAAGCCATGCCTTTGCGGCATCAATTTTATCAGTAAGAACTTTTGCTCCTACAGCTTTAATATCCTTTATATTTATAATCCCCCCACGCCCCCCTTTAGTAAAGGGGGGTAAGGGGGGATTAGACTGCTGACCCATGATTGCAAGTATTATATCTATATCATGTATCATGAGATCTAGCGTAACATCAACATCTGTTCCTCTCCCGAGAAAGGGGGAGAGTCTTTCTGACTCGATAAAGAGCGGTTTTTTAATCATCTCAGATGCAGCAAGCACAACAGGATTATATCTTTCCAGATGACCGACCTGAATTATACAATCCCTTTTCTCTGCTTCATTTATAAGTTTGTCAGCTTCTTTGACATTCATTGTTATAGGTTTCTCAATAAGAATATCTTTGCCTGCTTTAATACAATCGAGAGCAATACTATAATGGGTTGTTGTAGGAGTTACAATACTGAGGGCGTCAACCTCATGGAGGATGCCTCTGTAGTTAGTATACGACTCACACCTATATTTTTCTGCATAAACATCAGCCCTTTTTTTAACAATGTCGGCAACAGCAATAAGTTCTGCGTCATCAATCTCAGAAAAAATCCTTGCATGGTGCTGACCCAAATATCCAACCCCAATAACCCCTACCCTTACAGTCAAAAAAAACCTCCTAAGTAATCCCCCTTAGTCCCCCTTTGCTAAAGGGGGATTCAGAGGGATTAGAGAGAATTACTGACCTTTCTTACCTCTTCAAGTTTTTTTAATGCCCTTCCCGAATCTATCGAATCTGCTGCCATGCTAAGTGCCATCTTGAAGTCCTCGGTCTTTCCTGCGACAATAATGGCAGCAGCTGAGTTCATAAGGACTATATCTCGCCTCGGTCCCTTTTCACCATTTAGGATAGATAGGGTAATGGCTGCGTTACCTTCCTTGTTGCTACCAAGTATATGCTCAATCTTTTTTCTCCTTATACCAAAATCCTCTGGCTCAATATAAAAGTTTTTGGCCTCCCCATCTTTAAATCTTGAAACCCTTGTTCTGTTTGAAATGCTTATCTCATCAAGTCCATCCTCGCCGTGGACAACCATTGCATCAACTGCACCGAGATTTCCAAGAACCTTAGCCAGCGGCTCTGTAAGTTTATCGGCAAACACACCGAGTATCTGCCTCTTTGCACTAGCAGGGTTTGTTATGGGGCCCAGTATATTGAATATAGTCCTTATCCCCATTTCCCGACGGGGGCCGATTGCATATTTCATTGCCGGGTGAAACAGGGGTGCAAAGAGAAAACCAAATCCTGTCTCAAAAAGACATTTTTCAACCTTCTCTGGCTGTAAATCTATTTTTACTCCAAGTGCCTCAAGCACGTCAGCGCTGCCGGACTGGCTTGAGACAGAACGGTTCCCATGCTTTGCAACTGGTACTCCTGCCCCTGCAACTACAAGAGCTGTCGTTGTTGAGATATTAAATGTATGTGACATATCGCCGCCAGTGCCGCATGTATCGAGAACTCCCTCAGGTGCCTTAATGGTTCTTGCCTTCTCCCTCATTATCCGAGCAGCACCTGTTATCTCCTCAACAGTCTCGCCTTTAATCCTGAGGGCTGTAAGAAATGCCCCTATCTGTGCATCAGTTGTTTTCCCTTCCATAATCTCCTTCATACACTCAGCCATCTCAGATTCGGACAGGTTTATACCCTGCACAAGTAGATTAATTGCCTCTTTTATCATTGTTCCCCCACAAATTTATCTCTTTGAAACCTCAGTTTAGTCCTTCTCAACATTAAATCAGCTAATTTTATCATATAGTTGGATAAAAGAGAAACGGAGTAAACCTCAAAAAAAAATTCTTACCTTGACAGTGTCCATATCGGGTTTGATAGAATAACTTTAAAAAAGGGGGATTAATGATGGGGTGACTGCCAGCAAAGATAGCTCAGGCAGGATAACAGTTACCTTTCCTTATGACCCATTGGGTGTAGAGATGGTCAGACACGTAAGCACTAAAAGTTTGGGAAAGATAACGAATCCGTTGGATACATTAAATCTAAGTAGAAAGGAGGCAACAGCTGACAAGATTTGTCAGAGGGAAAGGAAACTCTGAGGCTGCGCCCAGAGTTGGGATATCCGCATTGCGTCTATCCCTCCAAATTTGGGGTTATATACGCAGTTGATTGCGGATACAAACAAGTTAGGCAACATGCCTAATAAAATACAAAAATGCAGAAGGGACGAAAATTATGAGCTTTATGGATAAAATTGTTAAACAATGCCCTTATTGTGGATATGAAGCAAGTGTTAAACATTTTTGTACATGGGAAAAAGAGGGTAAGAGAGGTTTGTTAGGGAAGACCCCAGAGGGTTTCATAATGTTTCTCTATCCGCAATGTGAAAACCATATTAAATATGACACCTTGTCTAATAAATTTTTAAGGTTAGAACAGAAATCTATGAGTAGCCTCATTTTTAACTTAGTTTTCTTTGGTATAGTTGCCTTAATTATTTACTTCATTGCAAAAGCAATATTTTAAATAAAGGAACAAATATGGGGAACTTTTTCCGTAAAATTTTCAGTTCCGTGGGTGCCTTCCTGATAGGAATCCATTTC